>Ga0075436_100001165_pt1 | contig 17802 bp, 15 predicted proteins | sample RhiMethybrSRZTD5_FD_75303 | JGI IMG/M metagenome (GOLD analysis project Ga0075436, IMG submission 75303) | Populus rhizosphere microbial communities from Tennessee, USA - Rhizosphere MetaG P. TD hybrid SRZTD5 | ecosystem: Host-associated > Plants > Roots > Rhizosphere > Soil | place: USA...
ATGAATTCATGCGCGTGAGCCGCTCGAGCGACGGCGTGTATTTCTTCATCGCTCGCATTCAACTTCCCGTAAGCGATGTTCTCGCGTATCGGTCCGCCAAATAGCGTAGTCTCCTGAGGCACCATACCAACCGCGCTTCTCAAATCAGCGAGGCGCAAAGATCTGATGTCGTGACCGTCAATCTGTATCGCGCCTGAAGACACGTCGTAAAACCGTGGTATCAACGCAACCAGCGTTGACTTCCCTGCCCCGCTCGGTCCAACCAGCGCGATGATCTCGCCAGGCCGAGCTTCGATGCTGATTCCCTTCAACACCGGCATCGCTCGCTCATCTGGATAAGTAAAATGCACGTCGTTCAGGCGAACATGTCCGCGCACATTCGTGAGCTGTTCAGGATTCTCCGGGTCTTTGATTTCAGGTTTCGTATCGAGCAACTCGAACACGCGTCGCGTTGCGCCGATGGCCTGATTGAATTGCCCGTAGAGTTCGGTCATCCCACCGACGGCGCCTCCAACGAAGAAGGTATACAGCACGAAAGCGATCAGATCGCCTGCAGTCATCTGGCCGGAGATGACCATTCGGCTTCCGAACCAAAGCACCACTGCGATTCCGCTGTAGACTACGAGGATGATGAACGCGATAAAGCCGCCGCTCGCCACTGCGCGCTTCACCGCAAGCTGCAGCGAATCCTGAATGCGATCTCGATAGCGGGCTCGTTCGTAAGGTTCTCTGACAAACGACTGAACGATTCGAATCGCCGAAAGCGTTTCTTCCAGGACTGAATTCGCTTCAGCCAAACGATCCTGGACTTTAGTGCTCAACTTACGAACGTAGCGCCCATAAAGATGCGCCGACACAATCACGACCGGAACAATCGCAAGCATCAAAAGCGAGAGTCTAAAGTTGGTAACAAAGATTATCGCGACGCCGCCGATCAGAAGCAGACCCGATCGCAGAAGCTCAGTGATGCTTCCCGTAGTGACGGTTTGAACGACGCTGACGTCGGAAGCGAGCCTCGAAGTGAGCTCACCCACTCTCCGATTTGCGAAGAACGAAACTGGCAGGCTCGTGAGATGATTGTAAACTTGAGTGCGAACGTCGGCGACGATGCGCTCGCCGGTGTAGGAGAGCAAATACGTACGCAGAAAACTGAAGCCCGCTTGCGTTGCGAACACACCAACCAGCAGCAACGCGAGCCTGTTTAGCTTCCCCGAATCGAGTTCGACGAAAGCGGCGTTAATCAACAATCGGACGACCTGAGGAAACGCCAACCCAAGCACGCCGGCGACAACCAATGACAACAGCGCGATACCGAGCCGCGAGCGATAGGGCTTTGCATAAGCGAGCAATCGAAGCAGGTCTTTCGGCGACCCGCGAGCTGTATCCTTCGCTTCGTCTTTAGCGGCGTTGAGTTCTTGTCGTCGTGCACGGCGTTCCATGGTGGGTAATAGCTTCAGCTACGACGCTCTCCGGGGTCAAGCGAGCCGATGATTGCGCCCATGGTTCCTTGTCACTAGCCAACTCGATCCTGTAGATTGCCGAGACTCACCAAATGAAGACGATCGACATCAAGACTGCGTCGGAGTCGCAGGCGGTTTCGACTTCGGACCATCGCTCCGCTTTGTTCGCGGGATTTCTTGGATGGACGCTCGACGCTTTTGATTTTTTTCTTGTCGTCTTCTCATTGACCGCGATTGCCAAAGAGTTCAACAAATCAGACGCGGCTATTGCGCTATCGATTACATTGACGCTTGCCTTTCGGCCAGTCGGCGCTTTCATTTTCGGACTGCTCGCCGATCGTTACGGGCGGCGAATTCCGTTGATGATCGATTTGGTCTTCTATTCGATTGTTGAAGTGCTATCAGGTCTCGCGCCAAACTACGCGACGTTCATGGTGCTGCGTGCATTGTTCGGAATAGGAATGGGAGGCGAGTGGGGAGTTGGCGCGTCGCTGGCGATGGAGAAAGTTCCACCGCGATTGAGAGGCGTCTTGTCGGGCTTGCTTCAGGAAGGCTACGCGCTCGGCAATCTCCTGGGAGCGGCTTGTTACCTGTTCGTTTTTCCGCGGTGGGGATGGCGCCCGTTGTTTTTCATCGGCGGTGTTCCCGCTTTGCTCGCCTTGTACGTGCGCATTCACGTGAAAGAGTCAGAAGTTTGGAAAAAGACAAGGCATGAAAGCTGGGGCAATCTCGGGCGCGGCATCGCATCTCATTGGAGGCTGTTCATCTATCTCACGCTGCTCATGATGATGATGAATTTCGTATCGCACGGAACGCAGGATATGTATCCGACGTTTCTCGAGCGTCAATGGGGATTCGGCCCGGCCCAACGAATGATCATCAGCATGATAGCGATGGTCGGCGCCATCGCCGGAGGTATCACATTCGGATTCTATTCCGATCGAGTCGGCCGTCGTCGCGCGATGATCCTTGCTTTATTGATCGGGATCCTGGTGATTCCGCTGTGGGCTTTTTCGCCTTCGATGACTCTTCTGGTCGTAGGAGCTTTCGTAATGCAGTTCATGGTGCAGGGCGCGTGGGGAGTGATACCCGCGCACCTGACGGAACTCTCACCTGATTCAGTGCGTGGTTTCTTGCCGGGCTTCGCTTATCAATGCGGCGTGCTGTTGGCAAGCTCCGTGGCTTATATTGAAGCTCTCTTCGCTCAGAGAATCAGCTACGGAATGGCGATGGCTTTAACGGCGCTGACAGTTCTCTCCTTAGCTGCAGTTGTAGCTGCGATGGGCGCCGAGCGGCACGGCATCACGTTCGGCGAGTGAGAGTGAAGTTTAACTCCCTGGCGCGAGTCTTCAATGCGCATCTGGCTTTCCAAAAGCAGTGAGGTTCCTCTTCGGGAGCAACTCGCCACCCAAATTATCCTCGGCATAGTCAGCAACGATCTCACGCCCGGTCAGAAGCTCCCCAGCACGCGCGAGCTGGCTCGCCGTCACGACATTCACGCGAATACCGTGAGCGCCGCCTTTCGCGACCTCGAACGCCGTGGCTGGATCGAGTTTCGCAAAGGCAGCGGAGTGTATGTATGCGAACTCAACATTGCTGCGGTCACCGATCCGCAACTCAAGCTCGATCAGTTGATCTCTACCCTCTTTCAAGTCGCTCGCGAACGAGGTCACTCGCTCGCCGAAATTCAAGCGCGACTCAAGCGATGGCTGGCCACGCAATCGCCCGATCATTTTCTGGTGATCGAACCGGATGAAGAAATGAGACGCATCTTGATCGCGGAGATCAGAGAGGCAACCAGCTTTCGCGTCGCGGGAGCCGGGCTCGAGGATTGCTCCCGCGCCGAAGTGCTGGCAGGCGCCGCGCCGCTGGCGATGTATGGTCAAGCTGAAAGAGTCAGGGCTGAGCTTCCTCCAGGAACCTCGTGTACTCTGCTGCGATTGCGTTCCGTACCTTCATCAATTCAAGGTCAGGAGCGCCCTTCGGCTGACGAGTTGGTTACCGTCGTTTCGCATTGGCCAGATTTTCTTAAGTGGGCTCGCACGATGCTCGTGGCAGCAGCTATCGACCCCGATGCATTGAGTTTTCGCGATGCTCGCGAGCGAGGTTGGAAAAAGGGACTCGAATCGAGCATGATGGTCATCACCGATACACTAACTGCTGCTCTCCTTCCCTCCGGTTGCCGCACTCGTGTTTTTCGCATCATCTCTGATTCCTCGATCGAAGAACTCGTCAACTTCACGAAATTCGTTTCAGAGCCCGCCGACTAGACTATGACAGTTGAGAAGGTGTCACACGCTCCGTGGCCCTCATCTTCACAGCAGTCTATTCTCACAACTGAATGAGCAATGTTAAGCCGCGAGTCGCGCGATTATGAAGGGGGTCGATATGTACACGGCAGATCAGCAAACGGTAGCGATCAAACCTTGTTGCTCTTGCGGCGCCGGGCTGCTGGAAGGAAGCAGGTTCTGCCGTCTGTGCGGAGCAAATCAGTTGCAAGCGATCGATGCGATCATCACAAACGATGGGTCAGAATTGCGGTCGAGCTACATCACCAGCAAGCTCTCGTCGTCGATTCCTTATCATCCAGTGTCCGGACCGCTTGTTCAGGCAGTCGCGCAGGGAGTTCCTGCTTCGGCTTCGCAATCGGTCGCTCGAGACCTTCCGAAGCGGCTGCTGTTCGCGCTGATGGCCATTCCGATTTGGGTGATGATCATCCTGCTCTCACCGATCGACGCTTATGCTTCAGCAAAGATCATCGGCCAAAGAGTGTGAACATCAAGTGACAAATCAGCCTTAGAGTCGAGGAGAATATGAAATGAACAAGCCAAATCGAAACTCAACCAGGTTAAATTGTGCGGCGTCTTTGATAATCGCTGCAGTTGCGGGTTTCAACCTGCTCGCGAGTGCAATGCCCGTTCACTCTCAGAATATGTCGAGACAGAATGCGATTTCGCGAGCGGAGCGCGATCGGGAAAACGATCCAATGGCGATGCTTGCATCCGCGCGCGTCATCTATGTCTACTCGCGAACGATCTTTGTAAAGGCTGAAGTGATCGAGAACGAATTGCGAAAACGTGACGACTTCCAGAGCGCCGGCTTGCTGCTGACAAAAAATCCAAGTGCCGCCGACCTGACGATCGAAGTTCGTCGTTCGAACTTTACGACTGAGTATCCTTACGTTGTCGTAGATTCGAAAACTCAATTCATCGTGGCCAGTGGAAGAGTCAATTCACTGTTCGGCACAGCCGCAGGAAAAATTGCAAAGGGCTTCATGAAGCAGCTTCAAAAGGCGCGGACTTTTGCCGGTTCAAACTAACCAATTCACACATCGAGTCGACGTTGACAGTGTGCTTGCACAGATGATCGATCAATCGAAAAGCGAGTTTATCAATTTTTTGAAAGCGACCTGCTCACAAGTCCAGGCGCCGGCCGAATCGACAACCTCCGCCGCTAAGTTCGCATTATCGCGAAGACAAACACTCACCAACGAACCTCACTCGAGCGAATCGAGTCAATTGAATCATGTTGACAGCCCTTGTTCTGTTCCACGATAATGCCCGCCAGCTTGAAACGGACCGAACTTGAAATGATCTTCAGCGAATCCAGCAACAGATGCTCGAACGCGACGCGCGATTGCGACGCGCGACTCGGCTTTTGGTTTAGATTTTTTAGCTTTAACACTGCAAAAGGAGCAGGCGGTACGATGGTCTAGACCGATTCGAATCGCAAGGCTTACGAAGCCCGCTCCTTCAAACGAAGTGAGCGGGCTTCAATGTTTTTTGAGGAAACGATGGATCACGAAACTGAAAATCTTAAGATCGCATTTCAAGGCGAACGCGGCGCTTTTAGCGAAGGCGCCGCCCGCAAGCTGCTCGGGTCCCGCATCGACACCATCGCCTGCCGAACATTTGATGAGATGTTCGAAGCAGCCTCAACCGGCGCGGCCGATGCTGCCGCGGCGCCAATCGAAAACAGTCTCGCCGGTTCCGTTCATAAGAACTATGACCTGCTGATCGAGCACGATCTTACAATCATCGGCGAGACTAACTTGAGGATCGTTCACCACTTGATAGCGCTGCCCGGAGTCGAACTGGCTGACATTCGCCGAGTGCATTCGCATCCGGTTGCGCTCGCGCAATGCGAGAGATTTCTTAGAACTAATCCGCAGATTGAAATCGTTCCGGCTTACGATACCGCCGGCAGCGTAAAGATGATTGTTGAGAACGGCTCGCGCAACGATGCAGCAATCGCGGGCGCTACAGCGGCCGAAGTCTACGGCGCAAGAATAATCGTCGAAGGCATTGAAGACAATTTGAAGAACTTCACACGGTTCCTGTTGCTTACGACGCCCGATCGCGCGGCTTCGATCAAGCCAACGACGAGCGGGAATGAGCGAAAGACGTCAATCGTTTTTCGAGTAGGAAACAAGCCCGGCTCGCTCTTTCGATCGCTTGCCGTGTTTGCGCTGCGCGATATCGACCTGACTAAAATTGAATCGCGACCCATCGAAGGCCGGCCGTGGGAATATTCGTTCTATCTTGATTTGATCGGCGATCAACACGACTCGCGAGTCGAACGTGCGCTCGCGAATTTGTCGGAGCTCGCCGAGAGCGTGCGAGTGCTGGGAAGTTACCCAAAGGGTGATGCGTGAAACCGATTCGTGAAATGAGTTTCAGGAGAAAGTCGAAATGATCATCGCAATGAAATCAAACGCTACCGAAGAGCAGATCGAAGAGGTCTGCGAAAGTATTCGTCGATACGGCTACAAGCCGCACGTGATAAGAGGCGAGGAACGAGTCGTAATAGGAGCCGTCGGACACGGGGACAACAAAGACCATTTACAGAACCTGCGCTCGGTACCGGGAGTCGAGAACGTTGTTCCCATCTTGCAGCCTTATAAGATCGTCGGCCGTGAGCTGCAGCCTCAACGAACGATCGTGCGCGTCGGCGATCTCGAAATCGGCGGCAAACAATTCATTGTGATGGCTGGACCTTGCTCGGTTGAGACTCGCGAGCAGTTGATGGAAACCGCAGACGCGGTCAAGGCAGGAGGCGCGCACGTGCTGCGTGGCGGCGCGTACAAGCCGCGCACTTCGCCGTACGATTTTCAGGGACTCGAAGTCGAAGGACTCAAGTTGCTGGCCGAAGCTCGCGAGCGAACCGGTCTCAAGATCGTAACCGAAGTCGTGACCACCGAAGACACCGAAGTCGTCGCCGAATACGCGGATATTCTCCAGGTCGGCGCGCGCAACATGCAAAACTTTGCCCTTCTCAAGCGACTGGGAACCGTGAAGCGCCCGGTGCTATTGAAGCGCGGAATGAGTTCGACCATTAAAGAGCTGTTGCTGTCCGCGGAATACATCGCGTCACACGGCAACGATCAAATCATTCTGTGCGAACGAGGCATTCGCACGTTCGAAACCGCAACTCGAAACACGCTCGATCTCGCAGCTGTTCCGTTGTTGAACGAGTTAAGTCATCTTCCGGTGATCGTCGATCCGTCACACGCGACCGGCCGTCGAAGCCTGGTTCGGCCGGCAGCAAAGGCCGCTGTCGCTGTCGGCGCAGACGGGTTGATTATCGAAGTACATCCGCGCCCGCAGGAGGCGTGGTCCGACGGACCTCAGTCGCTCACTCCTTCGATGTTCGCAGAGATTATGGAGGATCTCCGCGAATATGTTCGATTGGAGTCTCGATATATCAACTGAGGTTCAAGCACTAAGGATTGCGGTAGTGCTGTATTAGAGTATTTGCACGGAGGATGTGATACCGCTTCGCGGGCTGATTCACTTTGTGCCTTCGTAGTTGAGCTCCTATACTCAATATGCATGGCATTACAGGAGCTAAGACTCGCGGAAAACGTCGAGGGAGACTTCTTCGTTGACAACACGTGCATCGATTGCGATCTCTGCCGGCAGATCGCGCCTGACACTTTCTCGAGCTCCAGCGATCAATCGATTGTCTATCGACAGCCTGCGACAACGGAGCAACAATTCGCCGCGTTGAAGGCGCTGGTGACTTGCCCAACCGCTTCGATCGGCACTGAAAAACATCATTCCGCAAAAGAGGCAGTCGCCGCATACCCGGAACTAGTCGACGACAATGTTTATTTTTGCGGATTTGCTTCGGAGTCATCCTACGGCGCATCGAGTTATTTGATTGTTCGGCCTGAAGGAAACGTGCTTGTCGATTCACCGCGATTCGCGAGTCCGCTGGTCAAGCGCATCGATGAAATGGGCGGAGTGCGCACGATGTTTCTCACGCATTGCGATGACGTCGCGGATCATGAAAAGTGGGCGGCACGTTTCAACGCCGAGCGAATAATTCATCGCGACGATGCTAGTCGATCTCTTGCAAGCATCGAGCATTTGATCAGTGGCCGAGACGCGGTAGAGCTAGACAAAGAGTTGCTTGCTATCCCGACTCCCGGCCATACTCGGGGTCACACAGTCCTGCTCTATCGGGATCGTTTTCTTTTCTCGGGCGATCATCTCTGGTGGTCTGAAGCCTACGAAGCGCTGAACGCTTCGAAATCCGTTTGTTGGTATTCGTGGCCCGAACAAACTCGCTCGATGGAGCGCTTGCTGGATTACCGATTCGAATGGGTGTTGCCTGGACACGGCCGCCGCGTTCATCTAAGCTCGTCGCTTATGCGTGAGCAGCTCGAAGCGTGCGTCTCTCGAATGAAGCGACTATCTCGAGCAGCCAGCTAACAAAAAGCCCCAACAGCATAAGAAAGGCATTCATCGCTTGGCTCATAGCGATCGCAATAGAACCGGAAGGTCAGCCGTCTGTTTGAAAGCCGCTTTGATTGGCGTGATCGCCGTTCTTTCGATTGCTGCTTTTGCCCAGGACGAAGCGCGCTCACAGAAGCCTGCGCAGATCAAGCTAGGCCTAAAGCTCTTCAAAGACTCTCGCTTCTCTTCGCCTCAAGGGGATCTCCGCAATAGTTGCAGCTCGTGTCATCTCTACAACGAAGACCCTCAGGGTATGCGAGCGCACACGGACTTCTTTTCTCGAAGCTGGGTGCCCTGGCGTTCCGAAGATCCTCGCCGGGATGAGCTGCGAAATTCACCGACTATTCTCGACGCAGCGATGATGCCACGGCTTCATTTTGATGGCGAGTTCGCTTCGCTTGAAGATCTGGTAAAAGGAACATTGTCAGGAAGACCGATGGGTTGGTTGCCCGGTGAAAGGGATCGCGCTTTCGAACACGTGCGAGCCACAATTTTGAAAAACGCCGACGGCGAAGCCGGTTACCGCGCTGCGTTCAAGGAAGCCTTCGGCGATGAGCTCGAGACGCTCACGACAAGCGAGCTCATCGACCGCATTGCAAGCGCAGTCTCGGCTTACATGCACACGCTGACCACCACTCGCACAACGCCGTACGACCGCTTCATTGAAGCGAACAAGCTCGATCAAGCTCCCCGGCCAGGCGAATCTCCTGACGCGTTCGGCCGTCGCTTGCTCGGAGAAGTGGCCGCCCTAGAAAGGATTCACAGATTGCGATTGACGCGCACATTTGACTCCTCAGCGTTGCAAGGCATGAAGATCTTTTTTCGCACGACGCGCAGCGTCGCTTCGGGCAACTGTGTCTCGTGTCACGCGCCTCCGATGTTCACGGATTTTTCGTTTCACAACATGGGAATCAGCCAGAGCGAATACGATCGGGTGAACGGCGAAGGGAGCTTTGCGGAGTTGAAGATTCCCACTGCGGCCCAAGCCAGGCGACCGTCAGAGCAATTTCGGGAGACGCCATCGCTGAACAAACCAGGTTGCGCTGATCTCGGCTACTGGAACTTTGTCGCTTTGAAAAGCTCCGGACTTCGACAGCCTGATGAAACTGACGATCATTTTCTCGAGCGAATGATAGCGACGTTCAAGACTCCCACGCTGCGTGATCTCACCTACACCTCGCCTTACATGCACACTGGCGGCTTCAGCAGCATTGAAGACGCCGTCGAGGAGTTAATGCGGCTGAGCCAGATGGCGCGCCAGGGGAAGATCCGACAGGCCGACGCGGGGCTCGCAAAGATTCGCTTGCGGCAGGCAGATGTACCTTCGCTGACCGCGTTTCTGAAAACGTTGAATGAAAATTTAAAGCCCGACGCAACCTATTAGCTGCGGCTAGTCGAGGCGGACAAAATGATCGCAAGACTGCGCGGAGTTTTCCTGCTCGCCTTTTGGTTCAGCGCCATCGCGATTGTTGCGCCATTCCTGATTCTGCTTTGCCGAATCTTTAATAACGAGAATCTCATTTACTCGCCAGTTCGATTTTTCGTAAGGCTTGGCCTGGCGTTGGTCAATGTCAAAGTTGAAGTCAACGGAATCGAACGCCTCGACCCGAATCACACTTACATCTTCACTCCGAATCATCAAAGTCTTATTGAAGTGCCGTTGTTTGTAACTTATCTCGGTTGTAATCCTGCTTACCTCGGTAAGAAAGAGGTCTTCAAATACCCAATCTTCGGTTACGGCATTCGCATGGTCGGCGTGGTGCCCGTGGACCGAAGCAACAGCCCGGCGGCAGTCGAGAGTGCTAAAGTCGCAACCGAAAATTTGAAGCGCGGCAAATCCTACGTGGTATATCCGGAGGGCACGCGCTCAAAGGATGGCCGCTTGCTGCCCTTCAAGAAGGGTGCATTCATGATGGCGATCGATGCCGGAGTGCCGGTCGTTCCAATTTCCGTATCGGGCGCGACTCGCATAATGCCGAAAGGACAGGTCAAGATTTTTCCGTCAACCGTGCGATTGACGATTCACGAGCCGATCGATACAAAGGGCTACAGCAAGGAAAACATCGCGGAGCTGATGAAGAAGACGCAGCAAAAAGTACTATCGATGCTAAGTCCCGACGAGCTGCCGCGGCTGGCTCAACAGGCTGGCCAGGCGCGAACCGAGAATGCCTTTCAGCCTTGAAACTGGCCCCCAGAGCCATTTCCAAAGACGCTTGTCCTTCGAATAACCAACATCAGTCAACGGCTCGCCGTGCTTCGATCGCGCGATAGATGCCGGTTCCAAGCCGCTCGGCGAATCCTTCATCCACCAATGCGTGATTTCCACGTCCGGCGTCCACCCGCGAAAGCCCGGTCACGCGTGACAGTTCTCCCAACAGAGTCGTGCCGGCGCTTCTCAAATAAGCGCGCGCGATCTCACGAAGTGCTTCGCTGCGTTTCACCTTGACCGACAGCTCTTCGGCGAAGCGAGCTTCGGCCAGAGACCAGATGTAGGTGAAAGTCGGCTGGTACAGAACTTCGGCCGGAATAACTTTCATCGCGCGCTGGAGCTCGTCGATGGCGCGCGTGAACTTCGCGCGATCTGCGACGCCCGATTCGCCGCGAAGGTCGCGTGTGCCCATCTCCCACTCGCGGCGAAGCACCTTCAAAATGGCTTGCGCTTCGTGAGAGAGCATCTCGGCCTCGCGTCTTTTCGTAACGCCCCATAATGTGTTGAAGTGAGGAATCAATCGGCGCGCGACAAGAGTAGACTTTCCCTTCAACAGCTTCGCGTAATAGACGCGACCGCGACGCATGAGTTCGTCCTTGATCTGCCAGGCGAGACTTGATTCCGGATCTTTCTGAACGTTGCGCGGCATGAATGCATCGCGGCGGCCGCAAACCGCAATGTAAAGCGAAGGGCCGAGCCGCCGCGCATCCGTGAGAGTTGCGCAGAAGCCGAGTTCCTCAACCATCCGCTCAGCTTGTACGGCGTCTTCAACACGAAGCTCCGGCATTCGCCGCCACATCCGGTCGCGATGTGTTTCGAATTCTTCGATCGTCAATGGATTCATCAAAGCGATGAAGCGGTCTCGATTTTTTCGCGTTCGACGGCCGCCTGCGAGGCCCGCCTTCGCCGACGAACGAGGAAGATCACGACTCCGGCAACGATCACTGCAGCAAGCGCGGCGGCTCCAATGCCCCCAACCCAACGCTCCAGCAGGTGCCAACTGTGACCAAAGAAATAACCCAAGAGTGTGATCGCGATCGACCAGAGCACCGCTCCCAGGAAGTTATACAAGGCGAACCGAGGCCACCTCATGTGCGCCGCGCCCGCGAGCAGCGCTGCGAAGACGCGCAGACCAGTGATGAAGCGCGCCACCAAAATAGTCTTATCGCCGTGTCTTTCAAAGAACGACTCGAACATTCCCAGTCGTTTCGGAGTCAGTCCGGCATAACGCCCGTAGCGCAGAAGCGCCGCACGTCCTAGCTTGCTGCCGATGAAGTAGCCGGCGTTGTCGCCGAGCACCGCTCCGATGCACGCTACTGCCATCACTATCCCGAGATGAAAGTGGCCGAGCGCCGCAAAGAATCCGGCGGCCAGCAGAATTGTCTCGCCGGGAATCGGGACTCCGGCGTTCTCTAGCATCACGCCGACGAAGACTACCCAGTAGCCGTATTGTTGGAAGTAGGAGAGGAGAGTTGTGAGCATAAACGGATTATGATAACGAAGACGGTGGGCTATGGTTCGCAGTTGAAACCGGCCTGAACAAAGTGCCGGTCAAAAGTAAACGCGGTATCCGCGTCGAATCGTTTCATCACTACGAATGATATGCAATCCGTTAGTGAGTAATCTTTGTCCTGATGTTGTTGGAAGTATTGTGATCCTTCGTAGAATAGTACGTGATCAACATGAATGAGCTCGACGGAACCGCCGGTTAGAAGAGAGTTGCCAACTTGAGTAGCCCTTGCGTGATGCCCTCGACTATTGAGATAGGTAACGATCTCATCGAAGATGTAGGAACTCGTCACAAGTGATGGTGACGACTGAACGATTCTTAGCCAGTGCAATCCGGCCGCTGTGTGGTTTTGGTCTCTGGCGAATTCGAGCGCCAATAGGTAACTCGTATCAAGAAAGGCTCTGCTCATCGCTGATAGATGTAGCGATCGTGTTGAGTCGACGCGTCGGTTACGTCGTCGTCTATTGGATCTTGGCCCAGTTGAAAGATTGGATCCTTTCTATGAAGCGGAACAACTAGAATGACGCCGTTTTCCTTCCGGATTTCCACTTCCTCAATACCTTCGAGGAGCCGTTTGGGAATGAGCAGACCTTGTTCGGTTACTTCGGTCTTCATAGTCTCACATTAAGAGCCGTGATTATATCACATCTCAACCGGCCCATTTTAAAATGTCTGAATCAGCTGCGTCTTAACATTGCATACACGGTAGGAGTGACAACCAACGACAGGAGCAGCGCTACCATCAACCCGCCGATCACCGCGATCGCCAAAGCTTGTAACATCTCCGCTCCGGATCCGAGCGCCAACGCCAGCGGCAACATTCCAAGCATAGCCGCGAGCGAAGTCATCAACACCGGCCTGAACCTTCGACGTCCCGACTTAAGCAACGCATCCCTCAACGAATCGCCCGTTTTTAGATGATCTTCGACTGCGTCAAGCATCAGGATCCCGTTCTTCGCGACGATGCCCACCACCATGATCATTCCCATGTACGAGACTACGTTGAGAGTTGTGCCGGTAATCAGCAACGCCGCGAACACGCCGCTCAAAGCGAGCATCGCTCCGATTACAATGGCCGCCGGATGTGAGAAGGAGCGGAACTCGATTAGAAGAGTCACGAATACCAACGCGACTGCGAGGCCCAGCGCCATCGTGAGCTCACGGAAGCTCGATTGCTGCTCGCGATAGAGGCCGCCGTATTCGAGCGTCATCCCCGGCGGAAGCTTGACCTCCTTCGCAAGTTTCGACTGAATAGCGCGGATCGCCGAGCCGAGATCGACTCCCTCCAATCGCGCCGTGACTGCAACGGTCTGCCGCAAGCCGTCTCGCTCGATTTCAGTTTGTCCCTTGTCGTATTCGATATCGGCAACCTGATCGAGACGAAACAACGTGTTCTTCACCGGCGAGCGAATCTGAAGACCTCGCAGCGCATCAAGCGATTCGCGCACATCTTTAGGCAGAACTACACGCACATTGATCAACCGTCCCTGCTGCAAGATCACAGAAGTAGCGTCGCCGGTCATTGCAGTGGTGACTGTACTGGCGACGTCAGTTGCGGTCACTCCAAGAGCTGCGGCGCGCTGCGGGTCGATTCTGAAAGTGACGGCCGGACCGCTCACCACGACGCCATCAAACGTGTCGACGATTCCTGGAATTTTCTTAATCACTTCTTCGATCTCTGAAGCCTTTTGATGAAGCGCGGCGGCGTCCTCGCTGAAGAGTTTTATCTCGACCGGTTGGGGAGCGCTGATCAAGTCTCCAATCAAGTCGCCGAGAATTCCGGGCAATTCAACTCGCGACAGACCGGGCTCAGTCGAAGCGATCTGTTTTCGGATATCGTCCTTCACGTCTTCAGTCGAACGCTTGCGGTTGGGCTTGAGCTTCACGAGAAAATCGCCGGTGTTGGGCTCGGTGATCGAGAGCCCGAGCTGCAAACCGGTTCGCCTCGAATAGCTTTCAACTTCCGGGGTGTCTTTCAACATCTGTTCAACGTGCTTCAATATGCGGTTCGTCTCCTCGAGCGATGTTCCCGGCGGCGTAAAGTAGTCGAGAACAAATGCGCCTTCATCGAATTCCGGCAGAAACTCCGAGCCGAGGTTTCGATAGACGATGTACGACACCGCCAAAACCGCGACGCACACGAGGACAACCGCCCACCGATTGTCGAGCGCTTTCTCCAGCAGCCATTCGTACCGCTTCACAATTGCGCTCAACACCTTTCCTCGTTCCCTTCGCTGTTCCTCCTCTTCGGCCTCAAGCTCACCTTCAAGCTCATCTTCGAAGCTGGTTTCTCTTTCGACAACCTTGCGGCGTTTGGGCTTTATTAATCGTTCCGCGAGCACGGGAGTAAATGACAGTGCCAGAACTAGAGAGGTCAACAAAGCCACTGCCATCGTAAGCGCAAGTGACCTGAAGAAAACTCCGGTCACGCCTGTCAGCAGTGTCAGCGGCAGGAAGACAACCACAGGGGTGATAGTAGAGCCAATGATCGGAACGGTAATCTCCGATACAGCATTTACGACGGCGTCGTGGCGGGACTGGCCTCTCGCGCGATGCGTGTAAATGTTTTCTACGACTACAATCGCGTCGTCGATGACCAGTCCAATCGCCGCAGCCACTCCTCCCAGGGTCATCAAATCGAAACTCAAACCTGCAAGCGACATCGCCAAAAACGTCGCAAGTACCGTCACCGGGATAACAAGTATCGCGACGAATGTTGTGCCCGCGTTTCTTAGAAAGCCGTAGAGAATTGCAACCGACAAGAGAAGTCCGATCAGGATCGAATCTCGAACCGATTTTATCGACGCTCGAACCAAGAGTGATTGGTCGTAAAACGGCGCCGTTTTTACATCCCTGGGAAGTTGCGAACGCATCGCAGCCAGCTCGGCCTTTACGCCGTCAACTACTTCGACTGTGTTTGCGTCCGGTTGGCGAGAGATGTTCAGCAACACAGCCGGGTGGCCATCAGCGGTGACGATCGTATAATTCGGAGCGATGCCCTCGCCGACCGTTGCGACTTCAGACAAGGTCACCGGCGCGTTGTTCACTACCGCAACGACTATCAAATTCAATTCATCGAGCTGTTTTGCCTGCCCGCTTACAAGCGCGAGCTCGAGTTGATGGTTTTCATCGATGAGTCCGGGCGATGCAATGATGTTAGCCTTGTTCACTGCGTCAACGACTTGTTCGATTGAAACGCCGTGGGCAACCAGTCGCACGGGATCGACGGTGACGTGATACTCGCGGCGCTCACCTCCGGCGACGTTGACCGCGGCAACTCCGGGAAGCCTGGTAAGGCGCGGCCTGACCGTGTAGGTTGCGATGTCGCGGAGGCTCGCCGGGGCGCGCTCATCGGAAATCAAGCTATAGCCTGCAACTGGAAACACCGCAAACGTGAGGCGCTCAATCCTTCGTATTGAAGCAGTCGGCGGCAGAGTCGAAACCATTTGCGCGAGCCGTTCCTGGACCATTTGCAACGACTCTTTTATGTCGACTTTCCAATCGAAGAAGAGGCTTATGTCGCAACCGCCGCGCTGGGTAGTCGAGCGAATGCGATTGACGCCCGGCAGACCGTTCATCGCTTCTTCAACCGGCCGCGTGACCGAGACCAGAACCTGCTGCGCGGGAACCACGCCGTCGTCGATGACTATAACTACTCGAGGAAAATCAGTTTGAGGAAAGATCGCTACGGGAAGTTGAAAAGCCGCGTAGAGGCCGGCGATACAGACTAGAACGACCAGCACCACGACCGCGCGTGATTGAGTGGAGACGACCTGCGCCAGGCTCACTGCTTGTCTCCTGCGTTTGGTTTCTTGTCTTCTTTATCACCTTTTTTCTCTTCTGATTCGTCACCTTGACTCGCTTCAGTCGCTTCCACTTTCGTCCCGTCCGGCAAAGCGTAGTTGCCTTCAATGACAATCGTCTCGCCGCCCTGGAGCCCGGATGTTATTTCCATCTTGTCTTTAGTGCGAATCCCGACCGTCACTTTAGTTTCATTCGCTATTGATTTCTCGTCGACGACCATGACTTTGCCTTCGCTGGCGTTGGCAGCATCAAGCGTAACGGCCGCGGCCGGAACAACGATGACATCAGCAGCCGATTGCGTCGACACCACAATCTTCGCAGCGCTGTGAGCTCGAAGCCGGCCGCCGGGATTCTTGATATTGACCCAAACTTCGACGGTGCGATTCTGAGGATCGCTCGATTTGCTCACCAGTGAAATCGAACCGGTCATCTCCTCTCCAGGCAAGTCTTGTGGAAGAACCTTTGCTGAGTCACCGACTTCGAGCTGAGCCGCAACCGTATCGGCCACTGGAGCTTTCACGATGACCTCGCTCACGTCACCGATTGTCAGCAGTTTTCCACCGGGCGACGCGAACTCGCCCTGAAACTGAAACTGCTCGCTGATGACACCGGAGAACGGCGCTCGAATCGTCGCGTAGCTGAGCTGCGTATCGAGCGCCGCCAGCCTGTCTTCTGCCTGTCTGAGTCGAGCTTCGGCCGCAGTGCGGTCGTTCGGACTCATCGTCGTCGCGTGCAATCGCGCAGTTGCTTCGGCAAGCCTCAAATCGTTCTCGGCCGTCGTCAACGTGAGCTGAGAAGCATCGAGATCTTTTTTTGAAATGCCGCCCTGTTCGTAGAGTCTGAGCCGACGCTCGTAAACCGACCGCGCGTTTGCAACGTTCGCCCGCGCGTCGCGCAAGGCCTTCTCGTCCTGCGCGGCAGTCTGCGGAATCGCTCCTCCGGTCACGTTGCGAAAGTTAGCACGAGCCTCTTGTGCTGCCGCCGCTGCTTCAGCGCGTTGAGCCTGGATGTCGCGAGACTCGAGCACGGCCAGAACTTCACCTGCGCCCACTGCTTTGTTTCTGAGCAACGCCATTTGCTTTATCTGGCCCGCGATCTTCGCGCTAACGGTTGCTTCCTGCAAAGGAAAGATAGTTCCAAGAGCGGTCACTTCGGAGGAGATCGATTCGCGCTCTGCTTTTGCGACTCGAACGCTCACAACGATAATCGCCTCTTCTTCCGAGGCTGATGGTTTTTTGGATGGCCATAACCAAACAGCGAGCAATATCAGAAGCACAGCCGCGGCGCCGATTACTAACCAGCCTCTTCGCCGGCGCGTGGCGGTAATGTGTTCACGCCACGAGCTTCGAGTCGTGCCGGGCTCGTTCACTGTCGTGATGCTCGGTGTTTTGTCTTCTCGCATTGATTCAATTACTGACCAGTCGCCTGCATCAGCCGCGCTCTCGCCGATTGATAGTCAAACAACGCCTGATATAGCGCAGTGCGTTGAGCTGCAAGAGTGCTCTGCGCATCGGTGACCTCGATTATAGTCGCTTCGCCTGAGCGATACCGCGCGATTGACGCCTGCACGTTGCGCTCGGCATCGACCACACTCGTGACCAGAAATTGATACCGCGTCGCGGCCGCGAGCGCTTGCGCTCGAGATCCATAGAACTGTTGAGTGAAGTTTCGAAGCGCGAGGCTTCGTTCCGATTCGACGCTTTGCACACGCAGACGAGCCTGCTGCTCACGGCTGCGGCTTGCGCCCCAATCCCAAAGGGGAATCGTGAGGTTGACCGTCGCCAGCGCTCCGGTGTGGTCGTGAAGCGGATCAGGTTTGAGCGAGCTCGTATCGAAGCCGCCGTTGATCGAGTAGGTCAACTGAGGCAGGCGCTCCGCGCGAGCGGCTTTCACTTCCTGTTCGGCCGCTCGACGTTCGGCGTCGAACTGAATCAGCTCAGGGCGCTTCGCTACTTCCGCTTCGACAAACCGATCGAGTTCTTTCGTATCGGGCACCGCGCCCGTCAGATCCAGGATTTCAATCGGCGTCGCGAAATCGTAACCGACCAGCACCCGCAAGCCGCCAGCCGCCACCGCTTC
>Ga0075436_100001166_pt1 | contig 17796 bp, 16 predicted proteins | sample RhiMethybrSRZTD5_FD_75303 | JGI IMG/M metagenome (GOLD analysis project Ga0075436, IMG submission 75303) | Populus rhizosphere microbial communities from Tennessee, USA - Rhizosphere MetaG P. TD hybrid SRZTD5 | ecosystem: Host-associated > Plants > Roots > Rhizosphere > Soil | place: USA...
TGAAACGGTGGTTCTATCCGGGAGATCTGAACGGCGTGGGGTTTGTGTATCCCGGCGATCTGCAATAGCGGAGCGTCTTGCTGCACTCCCGCAGCCTCCCTTCCCCTGCATGAGGTAGTAGCCTCAGGCTACTACCTCGGCAGGAGCGGTTTCCATTCTTACGATTCGTTGCTACCGGTCTTGTCCCCGGCTTTACCAACTAACTACAAATGCCCCTGATCGTGTCCGTAGACCAGCTTCACCTGCGGATAGATTTTCGCGAAAGCGCGCAGTTGTTCCAGGCTTACGTACCCACGAGCGGTTCCCGCGGAATTCCAGCCGCGCGGCGCGACGCCATTGGCGAACGCCCATGTGAAATGGCTCGCGTCGCCGGTGAACAGAATCGGCGTCGCGCCGTTGACCAGATACGCGATGTCATCGTCGGTGTGGCCGGGAACTGAGATCGCCCAAAACGATCCGTCGCCGAGAAGATCCACAGCCGGACCGAGCGGTGCTATCGGGGGCGCCGCCGAAAAGTCGATGGTCCTGAACTTCGACTTGGCGGAAAAATGGTTGGCGACGGCGACTCGCGCCAGAAAGCTCGCTTCAGACTTGCCGAATACGAACTCGGTCTGGGGATCGAGTGCCGGAACGCCGCCGGTGTGATCGGGATGGAAGTGCGTGAAGAACGCCGCTTTCGGGCGAAGGTTGCCTCGAGTGAGTTGTGCCGCCAGGTCCATGCCCGGCTCCTGGTGGTTGGTCACGCCGTTGGCCCAATTGAACAACTGCATCGCCTCGGTGTAGTTGCCATACGGCGGATGTTTCGCGAACGAGTCGTCGAAGCCGGTATCGATCAGAAAATCGCCGAAACGCGGATGGTGGACCCAATGCACCAGCGCGGCGAGCTCGCGCGGCCGGTGATCGCAGTCGGCTTGCCTGGGGCTCGCAGGATCGAGGTTCAAGCACGCGTCCATGTGGATCACGCCGGTCTGAAACGTGGTTACGGAAATGTCACGCGGATGCGCCAGCGCGTCGCTCCAGCTTGTGAATGCAGCGGGCGGAATGGGATACGGCGTGGCATCGAATCGGTGAAATCCGCCGCGTACCAGATAAGCCACCAGGACACAAGCACTCAGAATCAGAGTGGCGAGCGAGCGCCGAAGGAACTTGAGCATCCCATCTAAGTATGGCAGCGGGGGGAAAGGGGTCAGCCTGGTATGGCCCCTTTTTCCATCCAAGTCCGCGTTTTAAGCGCCGGCGGCCTTGACACCCTCGGCGGCCTGTTCGATAAGTGCTGCGACCGCCCCTGGCTGCGACACGTAGATGGCGTGGCTTCCCTTGACCTCAACGACCGTGGAACCCGCCCGCTTAGACATGGAACGCTGGGCAACAGGCGGGATCATCTTGTCTTCGGTGACAACCAGGTACCAGCTCGGCTTCGCCTTCCACGCTGGCTCGCTGATCGCACCGCTGAGAGCCGCTACGCCCCACGGGACTTGGGAGTCGGCCATGAAAGCGGCCTTCTCTGCGTCTACGTCGGCCGCAAAGGAGGCCCGGAACTTCGCTTTGTCCAGGAATAGATAGCCGTCCTGCGGGGGCTGGATCGGCGGCACGGGCGCGCCCGGCGGCGGATCTTTGATGAGCGTTGCCACCGACTCGCCCCTGTCCGGAGCAAAAGCAGTGACATACACAAGCCCTGCAACGTTGGGATCGTTGCCGGCTTGGGTGATCACTGCTCCACCATAGGAGTGGCCCACGAGAATCGCCGGGCCATCCTGCGCCGCAAGAACGCGCTTGGTAACCGCCACGTCGTCCTCCAACGATATCGTCGGATTCTGGACGATGCTGACATTGTAGCCGTCTTTCTTCAGTATCTTGTAGACGCCCTCCCAGCCGGCGCCGTCTACAAAGCCACCGTGCACCAGAACGATGTTCTTCACTCTCATCACTGCCTCCTTGCTAATGCACTTCAACAGCCGCTGGCCGGATGATAAGAGATGCAAGCACGAGAGTCAATCCCCTGGATTCGCTGTTCCTTCACGACAACAGCTTGTGCCAGCGGAAGCTGGTTGAAGTTACGGCTATTTGTGGGGAAGAGGTTGCGCGGGCAATGCGTGGCCTAATATGAATCTACGATGCAGCGGCGATTTTCCCGGAAAACGGGCCGTCTGTCCCTGGTTTCCAACCCTGGGTTCCACCACCTCACCTGGGTTCTACCATAGTGAGATAGTCCCTGAAGAATGCTGATGCTCGCGGGAAACGCGCCATCTGCCCCCGACTTCGTCTACTTTACTCCTCGGATCACTACGGATGCGCTGAAACGTTTTAAAAACGGAAACACTCTCAGGATGATGTAATTGTCAATCACTTGGATAACTCTCTGTATCCAGTCGGGCAAGTACAACCGCTTTCCAAGAAAATCGAAGTAGAAAATCTCTGTATGCCGAAAAGCGCTTTGGATTAGCTGAACGTCAGCCGCAACAAGCTTCCGTTCGTCTGGCGTAATTTGGTGATCGGCTCGTTTAGGAAAAAGCTTGAGCACTAGAGGGGTGTTCCTCAGTTGCTCGATCCAAGGATGTGTGAAGTGTTCGCGGAAATAGGCAGATCCGCCTGGCTTGAGAACGCGCATCACCTCCCCCATCGCTTCACTAATGCAGACATGGTGAAGTATGTCGACGCCAAATACATAGTCAAAGGTGTTATCCCTGAAGCAAAGATTTTCACAGGGAACCTGAATGAAAGCGGCATTTCCGGGGAACAAACGGGACACCCTCTGCGAAGCGACCTCTAACGCTCCGCTGGAGATATCGATTCCTACTACTCTTGCTCCCAGAAAGGAGATTCGAGCAGAATGCGTCCCACTCCCACATCCCAGATCGAGCACAAGAGTATCGTGAGTGAACTTGTTCCTTTTCAGAAGCTCGTAGGTGTACCAGTAGCTATTACTCGACCTTCTTTCTCCTGAAACAATCCGGAAAGAAAGAGAAAGGTCTTTATGTTCAGAGGCCCACGCGTTAAAGAAATCTCTTTCGCGTTGTTGCCGCTCTGTGGGCATCGGTGAGGCTGGGCTCCGCGACTTGCGGGTTAGTGTACCACAATATTTCTCGACAGGAGTTTGACTGGTGGGTGAGATTTAGCACGCACGGAGGTAGACATCAGTAGCCGTTGCGCGACTTGTTAAAGGGCGGGTGGGCAAGAATTATTCGGGTCTTGCCTTGATTCGGGCTGGTTAACTGAAAAGCTATCACCACCAGCGCTTCCCCGAAGTGGCCTTCGCATGTTCCGGTGGATGCGCTAGCGGCACGGGGCCAGCCCAGGGGAGCCCACAGACAGACGGCTCGTTTCCCGGAAAATTGCCTCCGCATTGTTGATCTCATTCCGTCGCCGACGTCATCGCCCGCCCAACTCCCCTTCCCCATTACGTGTTCAACTTGGCGAGCAAGTCCGCCATCTGGCCCATGACGTTCGGCCTGGCCTGCTGCACTGTCGAGATGATCGCGTCCTCTACTTCGCGCTTGAGCAGGATTAGCAGGCCTTAGACGCATCTCTAAAGCGATCAATTTACCAGAAATGCGTCTATGTCAATGATGGCATCCGTTGCACGGCGATCACGTTTGCCAAGTACGCCTATCACCGCAGTGTGGCGTCCGCGCTGAAAATTTGAAAACGTAGTGCTCGCTTGTCCCACCGTGTCGTAGTCGTAGAGATTCACAACGTAGTTGCGTTCTCCATCGATCGTGACCTTTGCCATGCCGCGATTGGGTGCCTTGGTATATACGTACGTAAGGGTTGATCCAATAAAAGTAATCCTGGCCCAGGCGCCCTCCTCGCCCGACCACGTGACACCCCCATTCTTAGCAATAAGAAGTGGGTCTGAGTTCCAAATACCGTGCCAGCAAATGTCCGGATCGGTGTCATCGATCGAGCTGCTCAAGGTGCTCACATCTGGTGTGTGGCAGGATGTCGACTTTATCGAGGTTTCAGTTAGGCCTCTGCCCAACGAACAGTCGAAGACATAATCATAGACATCTTCGTGAGATCGTAAACCGGGGTGATCGACCAATATTGATGGATCGTCGTAGAGAAGACGCATGGAAAACAACAAGGTCCAGTTGTCACCGGCAAAGGGAGCGTTCAGGGGAAGAATCCTCGAATTGGGTTTGATCGTGGGGTGGAGGTAGCGCAGTTTCTCAATGAATTCCCGGAGCACTTGTTGTTGAGGGCGCAGCACGTCGGAAACGGCCGCGGCGCGTGCTCTAGAGTGAACAAATGATAATACAGTCATGAGAACCACCAGAGCGCTCACCTGAGACGGCATACGGTATGTCTTGTCGTTGCTCACCAATAGGGTGCTAACACGCTTAAACATTGGCGTGAGAACAACCCGGCGTAAAAATACGATCAACATGGATGTGTACAATGCCAGGCCGATACTTGGGACGTAGAGCACGTATCCGGCGCGTGGAGGAATGAGGCAGACGGGCAGAATCGTAACAATCCAGAAACTCAGACCGAAGCCCATCTTCCTGCTACGCAGCAGAAAGGCTACTACCCCAGCGCCCAGCCACAACGCAATCACGCCGCGCAGACCGAGCAGGCCCGTGGAATAAAAAAGAATGTTATGGTATTGCGCCGCGCGTTTCAGGTAATGCTCGACAGACAGTGTTGGCCTGTAGAGGGTACTGACACTCATCGCATTTGGCGTCAGGAGGCGATAGGCTACTATGGCCGCGGTTAAGAGTGAAGCGGAAGCGATGGGCACGAGCCACCCGGGACTGGCCGTGAGAAGACATGCTGCGACTTACGTCGCAGACCGCGGTACCACCATTCATACAGAATAAGTACCAGAGGAAGCGTAGCTGCCATTTCCTTGGCTTGCAAAGCAAATAAATTCAGCATCAGTAGACAGGCCAAGAATATGGCGTTGAATTGCTTATAGCGTCTCCGGACTTCGATATAGACAATCATGGCCGCCGTAAGAATGTGAAGCACAGGATGTCGTAAATCGCTCCCGTGTTGTAATACAGACCCGACATTCCGGCGTGGTATGACAGCAGCAGCGTGCCAATCAGTCCTGCTTCAGGTGTCCCGGAAAGGAGCTTGAGAAGGCGGTATGCGATCGCAAGGTTCAGAATGAGGAGTGTGAAACACGCATACCGGAACGGCACCGGATTAAATCCAGCCAACGCAAACAACGAGCGATAGAATAAGCCGCCAAGTGGACGATACGCTGTGGTGAACGGATTGAATATGCTAACGGCGATTCGATACCAAGGCGTCGTAAAATACCGGTGCAAACTACACAAGTTCGTAACGTCATCGCCGCTGAAATAAGTGGACAGACCACTGCCCGCAAAATAGAAGAAGAATAAGAGAATGGCTGCGGACGCGCCTGTGTATGCGAGCGGCACGCGGCTTGTTTTCCGGGAAAATCGGCACTGCCTCGTTGACCTCATTCTAGACCGCGCGTGGTGCCCGCAACTCCCGCCCCCACAGTGCTAGAATAGCCCCAAGCCAACCATGTCTTTCATCCAGAATCAGTTTGAAAGGAACTTCGTCACCACCTCGGTGGATTACGTGTTCAACTGGGCGCGCAAGTCTGCCATCTGGCCCATGACGTTCGGCCTGGCCTGCTGCGCCATCGAGATGATCGCGTCCTCCACCTCGCGCTTCGATATCGCGCGCTTCGGCGCCGAGGTCTTTCGCCCCAGCCCGCGCCAATCCGACCTCATGATCGTGGCCGGCACCGTCACCTTGAAAATGGCGCCGGTGCTCAAGCGCATCTACGACCAGATGCCCGACCCCAAGTGGGTCATCTCCATGGGCGCGTGCTCGAGCGTCGGCGGCCCGTTCAATACCTACGCCGTGCTGCAAGGCGTCGACAAGATCGTGCCCGTCGATGTGTACGTCACCGGCTGCCCGCCGCGTCCCGAAAATCTTTTCTATGCGCTACTGAAGCTGCAGGACAAGATCGATCAGATGACCACGCTCGTGAAGCGGCCCACCGAAGTCCGGCTGGATGAATCCATGCTCGCCGACTTCAAGCAGCAGGTCATGATCGCGCAGATTCAAAACCCCGTGTAGTTCAGCCCTGGTGTTCTACAAAGACTCCCAAAATATTTACCGAGTGCGCGCGTTCGATGCGTTCGATTGGCTGGTCCTCGGCTTCGGCACGCGCTGGTCGAACAGTTTCGGTAGTTGTGGAAACCTCGCCACGCTGCACCAGGTGCATTCCGATGTCGTCGTTGACGCAGGCGGCCGTTCGGGCAGCCTGGGCGAAGGTGATGCCCTCATCGAAAACACACCGGGAATGCTCGTCGCGGTGAAGACTGCTGACTGCATCCCTGTCCTCATCGTCGATCCGGCGCATCGCGCGGTGGCGGCGGTGCACGCCGGCTGGCGCGGCGCGGTACGGAACATCACGGCGCGCACTATCGAGGAAATGGGCAAAAAATTCTTGAGCCGCCCGCAAGATCTGCACGCCGCCATCGGCCCCGGAATCGGGAAGTGCTGCTACGAGGTTGGCCCGGATGTGGCGATGCAATTCCGCGAATACGAACCCACTCTGAGTGATACTACTCACCCGGTTCATCTGGATCTGGCGGACATCAATCGCCGGCAGCTCGCAAATTGCGGCGTCCATGAGAGTCAGATCTACATGGCCGGAATCTGCACGATGTGTGAACGCGACTTCCATTCCTTCCGGCGCGATAAGCAACAAGCCGGGCGAATGCTCTCGGTTGCAGGCGTCCGCTGAAAACACGAAGGGCGCGAGAACCTCTCGCGCCCTGGTGCCGATGTTTGGACGTTGGCTGTCGAGATTCCGTCAGGCGGCGTCGGCCAACAGTTCTTGCAGGCTCTCGGTCGGCTCGAACTCGTGGCGGTCGGCTGCTTCCTGGCAGCGGATGCAGAAGGCCGTCCACGGCACCGCGTTCAGCCGCTTGGGACTGATGTCCTCCTCGCAATGTAGACACGTTCCGTAGCTGCCGTCGGCAAGGCGGGCCAGAGCCCCCCGTACCTGGCGGAGCAGAACGGATTCCCGGTCCAGGTTGCGAATGGCCAGTTCCCGCTCGCCGGCAAGCTGAACCTCATCAATAGCATCCGCGGTTTTTTCGATGGCGATCTCGTCGCGGTTTCTGAGGCTGGCGGCGATCTCCGCCTTCTTGGCTTCCAGTGTCGTTCTGTATTTTTCCAATTCGCTTTTGCTCATGGTCCGTTGCCCTCCTACCTTACCGTCTTCAATAGACGCTACATGATGACCAAAGTTTCAAGAAATCTTAGTGCCTTTAGCTAATATATGTAAACTAGCTTGGCCTTGGCCAATCACCGGCCAAACAAGAGAGCACTTTTGATGCCAGGATTACCGGATCTCGAAAATGCCGAAGTTGAGACCCAGCGGACGTGTATCGGCGCCGACCAGAAAGGTCCGGCCCACCTCCACCGCGATTTCCAGCTCCTCTTTTCCAACTGCTTGACTCGGAAGGGGAAATTCGAGCTGAAACCAGGTCCCGGCAGGCCGGAGCATTTGCTCCGGCAAGGCCACGCCATCGACCGTAACCCTAACAGGAAGAGCGCCTTGTGCCACCTGGACGGGCGCCAGGAACCCCTTTAAATAGAGCTTTTCGGATAGTGATCGGGGCCCACCGATCCGCAGAGTGGCCCGCTTAGGCATCCAACGGTGCCCCTCTTCGCGATCATACCACTCGGGTCCAAGCAAATAGGCCATCAGCGGGCTGCCAGCGTCGATGCGGCGGGGTGGCGCAGGGCTCAGCTTGTCAATGCCGGCCTCGTCATATGCCGTGGTGATGGCCTTCAGAGGGAAGCCGACCCTGTAAACCACAACCTGGTCGTTCTTGATGGCGTGGAGGGCGGGTCCGCTCGGCAGCACGAAATCGGAAACGGGCCCGGTTCCGGGGTGCGGTTCGATGTAGTTTTCAGATCCCGGGGTCAAATAGACATCCGAGACGCCAAATGCCCGGAACGGATGGTGAAACACGCCCGCCCAGAACAGTTGTTTGCCAACACCATCGAGAAGGATGGTTTTTCCAGGGTGCAACTGACGCGCGCGCAGGGTGGCCATGACCATGCGCTCGATGTCGAAGCTGCGGTCGCGCCACCACCGGGTAGCCCCCAGGTCCACGGCGCCCGAGGCCAGAACGTAGAGCGTCAGGAGCACGGCTACGGCGATCTGCCGTGGGAGCGGCCGCGAGCACGCATGCACCACGGCATAGGCGCCCAGCATGGCGATCCCGGCGGTGGGCAGAGGGAGGAAGTAGTCCATGATGTGGTCGCGAAGCGGCAGATACGGCAACAGCACGATGACGAACCAGCTCAGCCAAAAGACCGGAAGCCAGTCGCGCCGCCAGGTCCGGATGATGGTAAATCCCACGAGCGCAACCGACAGCAGCGCAAGCAACGGCGTCGCGAACCGGATATAAGACAGGGGGAAGAAGCTGGAGATTAATGCCCAGCGCCAGTACATCAGAAGCGTGCCGGGCATCGAGTCGAAATGCACTGCGTAGGCGCCGGTCGCCGGCAGAGGCGCCAGCGTGGCATGGAGCCAAATGAAGACCGCCGACGGGATGAACATCGGCAGAACCGCGCCAAGACGCCGGCGGGCGAACAGAAACGTATAGAGAGCGGCCAGGGCCGGGTAGACGGCATTGATCTCGAGCGCTCCAAACCCCGCCAGGAACAAGACCCACTGCCAGACGTAATCGCGTGTGCGGCCGGTCTCGAGGTATCGGAGGAGGAACCAGAAGGCCCCCAGAACAAAGAACGCACACAGTACCTGGTTGTAAGCGGAAATCCAGATCATGGGGACGACCAAGCCGCTATTAACGATCCATAGCATTCCTGCCCAAAATCCGGCCGCGGGGGATCCGGTGATGCGGCGTATGATGGCCGTGATGAGTGTCAAGTTGGCACACTGCGTCAGAAAGACGCACAGGTGGAAGGGGATGCGGCTCACTCCGAACAGCCAGGGCAGACCCAGGAACAATGCGCGCTCGCTCAAAGGCCGGAAGGAGCCCTGCGCCATGGGAGCGAACAGAGCGTGCATGAGGCTACGCCAATCGTGCACCTCCAGCCGCAGCGCGAGCCAGGCGAAATCGTCGGCCTGAAACCAGGAGCGCATGGCGCCGTGATAAAGAACGAAACAGAAGAAGGGCGCGGCAAGCCAATAGGCTGCGCCGGCAATGGCCATCACGGGACTAGGGCGCGGTGGCACGGGCACAAGGCGGGGCGCGGCCGCAGGCGTATTCATTTGGTTTCGAGGCCCACGTGGTTGGCGATCACGCCGAGCTCGCGCGGGTCGAAATCTCCGGCCCGAAGGGCCTTATCCAATGAAAAGTCGAAGCGCACGGAATCGCCGGCGAGCAGGGTGGCGGGGATATCACGCTGATAAATCGCCGGGCCCGAGCGGCGGTATGTTTCCGGTGCGAGGCGCGTCCCCCGGACGGTCGTTGAAAGCGTCAACTGCTTGAGCCGCGAGAGAGCCGAATCCGGAAAAGAGAAGTGGAACCTCAGGATGGCACCCCTTTTCGCGGCGGCGGGCGGCGGGCGCAACACGACGGCAAACGTCCGGGCCGTCCAACGCCAAGAATTGTGTTCGATGGGATACCAGCCGGAAACCAATTGCGACGCGAATGCCGGATCGCCAAGATCGATGGCGACTGCCAGACGCGGAGGCTCTTCCAGGGTGTAGCCCGTGAGATCAGGCGCGGCGCGTCGGCATCCGGCGGCAAAAAGCGCCAAGGAGCAGATCAGGATTTGGCGGCGGGCTGCCTCAATCACCACTCTTTTCCACCTGCACGAGGCAACTGTAGAAGGTCGCGCCACCTCCCTTGTCGGTGAGGCGCTCCGAGGTGAGGGCATTCACGTTGCGGAAGGCGGGTGACAGCTTGGCCCAGCGGGTGGAGGGAGCGCAAACTACACCCGGAGGCACCGACGCATCGATCTTCGCGACGAGCAGGCACGATCCACGGCCGTTGAAGATGCGAACCTGGTCGCCGGCGGAGATGCCGCGCGGCGAAGCGTCGCCGGCGTTGATGTTCACGACCGAGGTCTGGCGGTCCGTATCCTCGCGGTAACCGAATGTGGAGTTCATGCTGTCGTCGTTTTTGGGCGAGATCAGCTCCAGCGGATATTGAGCCTGCAAGGCGGCGTCGCCATGACGCGATTCGACGGGCGGAGTGTAGTCCAGCGTCTCGGCGTTGAATTCGCACTTGCCGGAAGAAGTGCCGAAGCCGCCGCTCGCGAAAGGCAGAAAAGGGTCGCCGTTTGGCGCCACGCGCAGGCGCACGGAGCGCTCCCGATCGAGATCCTCGATGGTGATGCCTTTGATGAAGGGATGATCTGACGCGAGGAGCGCGCGGATCATGTCGTCTTCGGAATCCCCGAAACATGGATCGTCGAAGCCCATGCGTTCGGCGAGCAGGCGGAAGACCTCGACGTTGGATTTGGTTTCTCCAGGCGCCGGCAGCACGGGCCGCGCCATCTGGAGGTAGTAATGGCCGTACGCGAAATAGATGTCGGTGTGCTCGAGGAACGTGGTGGCGGGCAGTACGATATCGGCGTGGCCGGCGGTGTCGGTCTGGAACTGCTCGAGGACGACGGTAAACAGATCGGCGCGGCGGAGGCCCTTGATCACGGAATTCTGATTGGGGGCGATGGCGGCCGGGTTGGAGTTATAGACCACGAGCGCTTTGACCGGCGGGTGGTCGAGTTCGTTGAGCGCCTGGCCAAGCTGCGACATATTGACGGCGCGCGCTTCGCGGCCGAGCGGCGAACGGAGCTGGAGATCAGGGCGCTCGAGGGCTGTACGATTGAGCTGAAATGCGCCGGAGGTGGAGAGCACCGCGCCGCCGCCGACTTCCTTCCACGATCCGGTGAGCGCGGGCAATAGCGAGATGGCGCGCACTGCCATGGCGCCGCGGTCGCTGCGCTGCAAGCCGTAGTTCAGGCGGATGACGGCGGGCCGGACGGTGGCGTATTCGCGGGCGAGCTGGATGATATCGTCTTTGGGGATGCCGGTCAGAGCGGCCACGCGCTCGGGCGGATACTGTTTGGCTCGCTCGCGCAACCCGTCGAAGCCCGAGGTGTGGCGGTCAACGTAATCGGCGTCGTGGAGATTTTCGCCGATGATGATGTGCATCATGCCGAGCGCGAGCGCGGTGTCGCTTCCGGGGTTGATGAAGAAATGCCGGTCGGCTAGATCGCCGGTGCGGTTGCGGTGCGGATCGATGGTGTAGAACCGCGCTCCGTTGCGCCGCGCTTCGACGATGAATGGCCACAGGTGTACGTTGGTGCCGAGGATATTCGCGCCCCAGGCCAGGATGAGTTTCGCGTGACGGAACTGCTCGGGCTCGGTGCCATACTTTGCGCCGAGTGCTTCGGTAAGACCAACGCCGCCAGCGGCGGAACAGATCGTGCGATCAAGCCGCGACGCACCGAGGCGGTGAAAGAACCGACGATCCATGCTGGAGCCTTGCAGGTAGCCCATCGAGCCGCCATAGCTGTAAGGCAGGATGGCCTCGGGGCCGAACTCGGCGGCGATGGATTGCAAGCGCGCGGCGATTTCATCGAGAGCTTCGTCCCAGGTGATGCGCGTGAAGCGGCCTTCGCCTTTGGCTCCGGTGCGGCGCTGGGGATAAAGCAGCCGGTCGGGCGAGTACTCGCGCTCGAGATAGCGGGCCACTTTGCCGCAGAGAAATCCGCGCGTGACGGGATGCTCGGGATTACCCCGCAGGCGGCTGCCATGGCCGTGTTCGACGTTGACGAGCAGGGAACAGGCGTCGGGGCAATCGAGCGCGCAGACGGATTGTAGGGTCTCGGCGGGCACGTGAGAATTATAGCAATGGGGCCCCAGAATCGGCGGTCGCGCGTTACAAGGGGTCGTGTACAAGCAGGCCGGGAATGGCGGCAAAAGCGGCGTCGTGGGTCCATATCTCACTGGCGCCACTTTCAAATGCGGTGAGGGCGATCTGAAGATCGAAGACGCGCGGCCCCTGCACGTGAAGCCCAGCCGCCAGCCGCGCCAATCGTTCCCAAAAGCCTTCACGCGGAACGAAGACAGCGGCTCCCGCGTCGACAATCAGCGCGCTCAGGAAGGCATGAGCAAGTTTTGCCGGCGAGGGGCCTCCGGCGCTGGAAGGGTGAGTCACCACGCTCCAGAATTCCGCAATCGAGGGCAAGGCGATGCCCCATCCGCGAGCGTCGCTACGGGCCTTGCGGATTGCGCGGCGCGCGGCACTATTCTCGGGGACGCCGGCGCGGTGCGCGTAAATCAAGAGGTTGGTGTCGATGGCGATCATCGGCGGCCGCTGAGCCAGTCGTGCATCTTTTCACGATCCGACACGTCCAGGCCAGGAGGCAGACCACCCGGAACCGTAACCCAGCGGATGGGGCGAGGCCGCTCAGCGCGGCGACCGCTTCGGGCCTGTCCGATCTCGCGGCGCAGGCCGCGTTCAAAGATCTCCCGCAGCGTGAGCCGGGATTCAGCAGCGACCTTCTTTGCAGCGATCATAAGCTCATCCGGCAAATCTATGGTCGTCTTCATATGGTAAACCATATTACCATAAATAAGGGTCAGACGACAGGCGGACACCACCAGGTGTCATGTTCGGCGGGGCATCGCCGTGATGCAACCGCTCTGTAACCGTCGCGGCTCGGAAACGGGTCGCATGAGCCGGCCATTGTTAAGGGGCGCAATATTTCTTCAGAAATGCCAGGGCGCGATCGAAGGCGGCGGCGACTTCGGGGTCCTGCATGTCGCGGTCGAAGCCATGTCCGCGGCCGGGCATGGTTATGAATTCGTGCGCGACGTGGTGGCGCTCCAGTTCCTGGTTCATCGCAACGGACAATTCGTAGGGAACGTCGGTGTCCTTGTCGCCGTGCAACAGCATGGTAGGCGGGTAATCGGCGGTGACATTGCGGACGGGGCAGAAGGGATCGAAGGCCTTGGGTTCGAGATCGGGATCGAGGCCGCTCACCTCTTGGGGCCAAATGCCGCGCTGCCGGCAATACAGATAAAACGCGCCACGCTCGTTCGAAGTATCTTCCGCGATCACGCGCGTGCCAACGGCTTGGCGCGCCGCTTCCCGGGAAACCGCGGGCTGCCGGTTGTAAAACGGATCGGGGCGGCTATACCATGCGCCGGCGATATCGCCATAACCGTAGAACGCCACGAGCGCCTTGGGGCGGGGGTTCAATCGGAAGCCGCACATCAGCGTGAGGTAGCCGCCGGCGGAATGTCCGACCACGGCGATGCGGTTGGGGTCGGCGTGGAAAAGCTCGGGACCTTTTTCGCGCACCCAGCTGTACGCATCCTGGACATCCTCGATGATGGCCGGGAGTTTGGTTTCGGGTGCGAGGCGATAGTCGATGGAGACGACGGTGTAGCCTGCGCCGATGTATTTTTCCAACTGCGCGGCATTGATGCCTCGGCGGTTGCCCATGATGAGCGCGCCGCCGTGGATGGAGAAGATGACGGGACGGGCGGCGTCGCCGGGCTCGCGGTAGACGTCGGCCTGAATCTGGCAGTCGCCGGCGGATTTATATGTGTAAGTGCGCTTGGGTGGCTGAGCGAACACGAGCGCGGAAGTCAGGAAGAGAATCAGCAGGGACTTCATGAAATGAGCAAAACTCGCGGGAACGGGAAGTGTAGCACAGGTCGCCGCTTCTGGAACATCGGCGTCCCACAAGCGGACACCTGAACCCTGAAACTCCCTTCTTATTCAAGTACTTACGCGTGGCAGCCGACCTGCCTTCCCGAACCCGAGGGAACGCATGAAAAATGGACAAGCCGGAATCGCGATGGTGTGCGTGGCCGCATTGCTCGCGCCGCCGGGGTTTGCGGGGCAAGGCACCGACTCGCGCGCGCCACAACTTCCGAACGGAGGATGGTTCGGGGGGCTGCGCCGGACCTACGAGGCGCGAACGGTGGCACCGCCGAATTACCACGACTCGAGCCGGCTCGACCAGCTGGTGCGCGCGGGCAAGATTTACCTGTCGCTGGATGACGCGATCGCGCTGGCGCTGGAGAATAATCTGGACATCGAAGTGGCGCGCTACGGGCAGCGCGTCGCGGAAGCGGATCTGCTGCGGGCGCAGGCCGGCGGCTTCATCCAGGGGATTCCGACGACCGTTCAATCGGGGCCGACCAGCAGCGGCGTGCTCGCGGGCAACGTGTTGGGAACAACCGGCGGCGGCCAAACGTCGGGCGGCGGCCTGTTCAGCGGCATTAACATTCAGGCCATCGGCACAACGATCCCGCCGCTCGATCCGCTGATCAGCATCACTACGCAAACGGGTCATTATACGTCGCCCCAAACCAGCACCTTTCTGACCGCGACCAGCACGAATGCGCTGGTGCAGACTTTCACGTCGGCGAATTTCTCGATTCAGCAGGGGTTTCTCACGGGCACCACGGTGTCTTATGGTTTCAACAACGGGTTTGCTAGCGAGAATTCCCCGAACGACGATTTCACGCCGTGGACGCAGGCGAACATGAATATCACGGTGACTCAGCAGTTGTTGCGGGGCTTCCGGCCGTCGGTCAACACGCGTCTCATACACGTCGCGCGGAACAACATGCGGGTCTCGGACCTGGTTTTCAAGCTGCAGGTGATGACCACGGTATCGGCGGTCATCAATTTATATTGGGACCTGGTGGCGCTCTACGATCAGGTGAAGGTGAAGCGGCTGGCGGTGGATCTGGCGGAAAAACTTTATAGCGACAACAAGAAGCAGGTGGCTATCGGGACGCTGGCGTCGATCGAGATTATACGCGCGGAGGCGGAAGTGGCGCGCACCCAGCAGGAGCTGACGACCGCGGATACGCAGGTGCTGGAGCAGGAGACCATCCTGAAGAACGCGCTGAGCCGCGCCGACGTGGACGATCCGCTGCTGGCGCAGGCGAGCATCGTGCCGACGGATTCGATACGCGTGCCCGAAGTGCAGCCGGTCACGCCCGTCCAGGATCTGTACGCGGCCGCGCTGCAGAACCGTCCGGAGGTTGAAGAGAGCGAGATTCAGCTTACGAATCTCAAATTGAACAGCCGCGGAACGAAGGACGCGCTGCTGCCTTCGCTGGACTTGTTCGCCCAGTTGCGCAACAACGCGCTTGCCGGCCAGATCAATTCGCTGCCCATTCCTCCGCCGCCGGGATCTCCGCCGGGAACGCCGTTTACGCCGCGCGATCCGGCGAGCGTGGATCGTTTCTTTCTGGGCGGCTGGGGAACGGCGCTGTCTCAGTTGTTCCATAGAAACTTTCCCGACTATACGGTCGGATTTCAGCTCAACATTCCATTGCGCAACCGCTCGGCGCAATCGGATGCGATTCGCGACGAGCTCACCCAGCGACAGCAGGAGATCAACGACCGGAAATTACACAAGCAGGTGAAGGTGGACGTGCAGAACGCCGTGATCGCGCTGCGGCAGGCTTTCACGGCCTATCAGACCGCCGTCAAATCGCGCGCGTTGACGGACCAGACCCTGCAGGGGGAGCGCAAGAAATTCGCCATGGGGGCTTCGACGATTCTGAACGTCATCCAGGTGCAACGCGATCTTTCGGCGGCGCAACTGGTGGAAGTGGCGGCGCTCAACGCTTACAGCCGGTCGCAGACGCAACTCGAGCTGGCGACGGGCGAGATCCTGAGCGACCACCACGTCATCATGGACGAGGCCATGAAAGGCACGGTCTCGCGGCCAGCGAACCAGATCCCGGTGCTGGATAGGCCCAACGGGCGGGGAAGCGGGTCTTAACCGACAGTCCGTTCCCAATATTAACCAGGAGAAACTTGCGCTTTTTTAGCTACGTCCCTTAATGTTGGGGTGAGGAGATGGGGCTCATGTTACGCAAGATAGGCGTAGTCATGGCGGTGGCGTGGGCGCTGATCCCGCTATACGGGCAGACGCCGGATGCGAAAGTACCGGAGGAATCCCCGGTATTTACCTTCCGCACCGACACGCGGCTGGTTGACCTGCACGCCAGCGTGGTAGACAAGCAGGGCCATCTGGTGTTGAACCTGCCGCAGAGCGCCTTCAAAGTTTACGAAAACGGCATCCAGCAGGAAATCAAGATGTTCCGCCGGGAGGACGTCCCGGTATCGCTCGGGCTGATCATCGATAACAGCGCCAGCATGCATGACAAGCGCGCGAAGGTGGCCTCGGCCGCGCTGGCGCTGGTGAGCGTGTCGAATCCCGAGGACGAAGTGTTCATCATGGACTTCAATGAGGAAGCCTCGCTCGAGCAGGATTACACCAGCAACATTAAAGAGCTCGAGGCGGCCCTCAAGACCATCAACTCGCGCGGGCAGACGGCAATGCGCGACGCGCTGCGCATGGGCGTCGAGCACCTCAGGCACGGCGGCAAGAAGGAAAAGAAGATTCTGCTGGTGGTCACCGACGGCGAGGATAATTCCAGCGTCGAGACGCTGGATCACGTGATCCAGTCGGCACAGCAGAACGGGGTCATCGTCTACGGTGTCGGCCTGCTGAGCGACGATGAACCGCGCGAGCGGGAGCGCGCCAAACAGGCTCTCGACGCCCTCACATTCGCCACCGGAGGCCAGGCCTGGTATCCGCAGGAACTCTCGGAAGTGGACGGCATTGCGCGTGAAGTGGCGCACGAGATCCGCAACCAGTACATCATCGGCTACACGCCGATCGACCAGTCGCTCGACGGAAAGTACCGCAAGATCCGCGTGACGGTGACTGCGCCCGGCGATCCAAGCGTGCGCACGCGCGCCGGGTATTACGCCGGCAGGGATTAGTACATCGTCCCCAAGAGTGGCTCCGACAACTAAACAGCCTGGAGTCAGCTAACCGCTCGAGGGATCTCGCATTCGGCGAGTTTTCGTCTCAAGAACCGCCGCTCCGGCTCAGAGCACGGGCGTTCGAGGGCTGCGCGGAAGCAACTGGCGGCATCCCCAGGGCGTCCGAGTTCAAGAAGCAGATGACCCCGGACGGCGAGCAGGAGGTAGTAATCGCGCAACTTAGGATCACTCGCCAGGGGCTCGATGGCGGCGAGCGCCTCTGCGGGACCGCGCACCTTCGCGACAGCTACGGCGCGATTCAGGGCCACGATGGGAGATGGGTTGATGGCCAGAAGCTGATCGTATAAATGCAGAATCACGGGCCAATCGACGGACGTAATGGCGCGCACATGCGTAGCCGCAATGGCGGCCTGCGAGTGGTATTCGGAAACTTCGTCACCGGCCATGGATCGATCGAAGTGATGGAAGCCGAGAGCGATCAGCTGCGGATCCCAGCGGCTGCGGTCCTGATCTTCGAGTAGAACGAGGTCACCGGCCTGGTCGACGCGGGCGGGCAGGCGCGCGGCTTCGAGTGCCATCAGGGCGACAAGCGCGTGAACGCGCGGCTCGGCGAGGGACGAGGCAGCCACTAGACAGCCCAGGCGCAGCGCTTCGAAGCAAAGATCCTGGCGGATAAGGTCCTCGCCTTCGTGCGCCGCGTAGCCCTCGTTGAACATGAAGTAAATCACCTCGAGGACGGAATCGAGCCGGCGGGTCAACTCTGATCCGCGCGGCGTGTCGAGGGTGAGATGCTGTTCGCGGATCTGGCGCTTGGCGCGCACCAGGCGCTGCGCGATGGCCGCCTCGTCGGCCAGAAAGGCGCGGGCAATCTCGCGCACGCTGAAACCGCCGACGGTCTTCAGACTTAATGCGACGCTCGCATCCCGTGGAATCCCGGGGTGGCAGCACATGAAGATCATGCGCAGCTCGTCGTCGCGAAGCTGCTCTTCGATATCGGGATCATTGGGCGGGGCAATGGCTGAGCGGGAGAGTTCAGTGA
>Ga0075436_100001168_pt1 | contig 17785 bp, 19 predicted proteins | sample RhiMethybrSRZTD5_FD_75303 | JGI IMG/M metagenome (GOLD analysis project Ga0075436, IMG submission 75303) | Populus rhizosphere microbial communities from Tennessee, USA - Rhizosphere MetaG P. TD hybrid SRZTD5 | ecosystem: Host-associated > Plants > Roots > Rhizosphere > Soil | place: USA...
GGCAGGTATCCGACGCGCTTCTTCACTTCGAGCGGCTGCTCGAGGATGTCGAAGCCGGCGACGTTGGCTGTCCCAAGGCTCGGCGGCAAGAAGCACGTGAGCATGCGCATTGTGGTGGTCTTGCCCGCGCCGTTGGGACCGAGAAAGCCGACGATTTCCCCTTTTTGTACTTCAAAGGAAATGTGATCGACGGCAAGATTGCGACTGTATTTTTTAGTTAAGCCCTGAACTTGGATCATCGTGAGAATTTGCGACCGGCTCTGATTGAGGAGCGCCTGACTACTCGCCGTTGAAGCCGGCAAATTCGAAGATTTGAAATTCTGTGTACTACTTTAAAAACTTTGTGACCAGAGCGCAACCAGCGCTGCTGGAATTCTGAATCTTTCAAAGTTGCTATGCCAGATTTCTTAGTGGCTAATAGGAACTCGGGATCCCACGTCTGAACATCATCGCAGCCTGTATTGTGTTGCTACCAGACAGGCACATCGTCGAGACTTTTGCACGTATACCGTCCTAAACGATTGACCGAAACCTCTGCAACTCCAAGTTCCTCCTACACTTACACCAATCACCGCGCGGATTTGCCGCCCCAGTCTGCTGTTTTTAAGCTCGGCGTTAACGCCGAGTTTTCCACGGCGTTAACGCCACCGAATCTCGGCGTTAACGCCGAAACCCGATGTCCAGAGCAAGCCATTGATTGGTTCAGACGTGGCGTGCCAAGTCTTGGATTGGGCCGACATGCGGCGCATATGGTTCTGCACGAAGACGGAGCATGCCCCGTCTCTACGCGTCCTTAGGTTTTAAAGGCCGTGATCTCATCCGATCTCGTCTAATCTCGTCCGATCTATGAGATATCCCATCGCCACTGATGAGATATCTCATAGATCGATCTCATCCAATCTCATCGCATCTCATCGAATCTCATCAGATCTCTATTCAATGGCATAGCTAGGGCAGACACGCGTACGCCCCGCCCGGTGGAACTATGAACCAAGTATTCCGACTTCCCATACTTCTGTGCTTTGACAAAATTGGGCGAAAGTCAAGCGAAATGTAATTCCCAAAATGATCTTATCTCGGAGATGGCGCCGGCTCCAACCGCGGCTTCTCCAGACGAGTTGGCCCTTGCCGAGGTACATATTCTGCCTTCTCTTGCGTCATTCTCTGTCGATCGAGCGTGAGCGAGCGCTGCAGAACCATTTCTACCGGGGTTCCGGCCGGATAATTGATCTCGTTTCCGCGCGTGAAGAGCACCTCTGCCAGACCAACCGCCCCGCCAATCCCGCCACCGACCAGAGCGCCTTTGCCGCCGCGCGCGAGCGCACCGATGATCGCGCCCTCTGCAGCAGGACCCGCGATTGTGCCGGTATCCTTGCCTTTCGTGCCATCGGCTTGCACGTTGCCTTCTTTGTTGATCACCTTCCCATTGTCGGCGCCCGGCACATTATCGACGGAGCCAGGAACTGAAACTGTGTACCCGTTCGGGAAGATCAGCGTGGTGAAGTGAAAAAGAACTTCGGCGCGTCCCTTAATGCGCCCGGACCGCTTTACGTTGTCGATTACACCCTGCACATACGTGCCCGGAGGTATCGCCATGGTGTTATTGATGCTCACCGGGAAGTCGGTTTCCAGGTACACGCCGTCGCCGGGCTTAGCACTCTTGGTGTTCACACCGCTCTTGAGTCGCATCAGCAACTTTGTTCCGGCTGGAACTGTGAGGGTTTGACCCGCGGTACCGGAGTTGGAAGCTGCCGAGGAATCGGAAGCTGTTTGCGCGAAAGCTGTCGAGCTGAGCAAGAGAAGGGAAGCAACAAAGAAGCGCATAGAAACCGCCTGAAATTGGGGTGCGACTAGCGCGTGAATATCATACGCCGGGCCTAACATGGCGCGGAAAAATGCCGGGTTCAGGGAAGGGCACGGATTCATCCGTGCCGCGATTGATCCATTTCGGTTTCCGGCTTTAGCCGCTGAGGTAAGCTCTTGCTTCAGCAATCGAGAGCAAATCCCGCGCTAAAGCGCGAAAACCACGAACTTAGAAAAGCATTCTGACGGCACGACTAAAGTCGTGCCCTTCCCTGAAGCGCAGCATTTTTCCATAGCGTGTTAGAGCGCGCACAGGTCGCCTTACCACTCCCAACCCGCTTAAGGCGCGGAAGTTGTGCTGGGGATTTCTTTGGCCAGTCCTTGCGGCGACCATGCTTCCATGATGTCTTTGGCAACGTGAGCGACGAGAAGTTCGGCGGCATTGTCGTTGTTCCAACTCTTGTCCTCGTTGTCGTAGGTGAAAGCCGAGATGATGATTGGGCCAGTTTTCGAATAGACGACGGCGACATCGTTTCGGACGGCATCGAGCGAGCCGGTCTTATTCGCGATAAGTGAGAGTCCCTCCGAAGTGTCGGAGGTCTCGATGTAATGTGGCACGAGATTGCGATATTGCTGGTTGCGCAGCATGTAGAGCATGGCGTCGCACAGCTTCTGGTCGTGCAGATCGCAGCGGACGATGCTCTCCATCACCTTCGCCATCTCGCGCGCAGTCGTTTTTCCCAATCCGAACTTCTTCTGATCCAGCGGCATTGGGCCGGTCGCCGGCTTGTAAACCTTCTTGTACAGATACGTGTCTTTCAGCCCCATTTTAGTGATCTGGTCATTGACGTTCTTAATGCCGACCTGATCGATTACGAGATTCGTCGCCGTGTTGTCGCTCTCAATGATCATGAACGTGAGCGCGTCTTTGAGCGTGATGGCGAGAGGCGTGTCGAAGAACTGCAGGATGCCGGAGCCTTGAACGATGTCGTCTTTGTGTAGCGTGACCTTGTCGGCAAGGGAATGCTTGCCGGCTTTCACCTGTTGCATGGCTTCGACCAAAATGGTGAGTTTGATCACCGAGGCCGTCGCGACTGGAGTGTCGGCATCGATGGCGATCGTCTCTCCCGTCTTGAGATTGGTCGCATAGAGCGCGAGTTTTCCGTGATGCTGCGCAGCCAGCGCTTCAATCTTGGTCTGGAGCGTGTTGTCGGTAGCTGCAAAGGAAAGTGTTGCGAATAAGAAGAGCGTGGAGAATGAGAGCAGTAGTTTTTTCATCGGTTAAGAATTCTTAGTCCTCGCGGCCAATTTGAGCAACTCGGCGGCAACGCGATCGGTAGCGTGGCGTACCATATCGCCTTCCGCAACGAAGTTGCCGGTCACACAGCGTACTCCGAGCGCTTCGATCGCGTCACGATCGATCACGATCCGGCTGGCGCCTTCGAGCGCGTACTTGGCCTGCAGTGATTCACTGATTGGAGCCGTATTCACGACGGCGTAGTCAAAGATGGGAGCGCCGGCGTGCTCGTAGAGCTTACGGATGTGATCGGCGGCAGTGAGGCCGAGGCTTTCATTAGCCTGCGTCATGAGATTGCAGACATACACCTTGATTGCGCGAGACGCTGCAATCGCCTCCGGAATTCCGTGTACGAGGAGATTCGGCGCGAGACTAGTAAAGAGCGATCCCGGACCGATGGTGATCAAATCCGCTTTGGAGATTGCCTCCAGCGTCTCCGGTAATGGCTCGGCGTTCTCCGGCACCATGCGCAAACGCTGGATTCGCAGTTGACTCGCCGTGATGTTGGTTTCGCCGAAAACGGTTGAACCGTCGTTCATCAATGCTTCGAGCTGCACGTTGCTGACGGTAGAAGGAAAGATGGTTCCCCGAGTCGCCAGAATCTTTGACGATTCACGCACCGCCTCGGCAAAATCGCCGGTGACGGCGGTGAGCGCGGTGACGAAAAGATTGCCGAAATTGTGTCCTTCGAGCCCCTCGCCGGTTTCAAAACGGTACTGGAAGATGCGCGAGAGCAGCGCCTCGTCTTCCGACAGCGCAACCAGGCAGTTGCGAATATCGCCTGGAGGAAGAATGTTGAACTCTTTGCGTAGACGCCCGCTGGAGCCGCCGTCGTCGGTGACGGTGACGACGGCAGTGAGATCGCCAATCGGCGGTAAATCCGCCGAGCCTGACTTTGGCTTCTCGATTCCGGGAGTATGCGGAGCGTAGCGCTTGAGTCCGCGCAGCAAAGTAGAAAGCCCAGTTCCGCCGCCCATCGCCACAACGCGAAGTGGACGCGAACGCGAATCCGAGCGCCGGTCCCCGCGTTCGGCAGGCTCAGCTACGCTCGATCCTCCGCCGTGTTTGGATAAGCCAAGCAGCGCCACGGTGAAATCTTAATGCAACGGAGAAAAGTCTGTTTTCACCACGGAGGCACGGAGAAAGGCTTCTTTTTGTGATTCCGAACCACGGCTTTTGACGGTAAGAAATCCCTGCCGGCTGACTGAGTTGTGAATAGGGGATCTGAATATTCCCACAAGACTTTAGGTCTCTCGCCAAGCATTATGCCGGGCTTCAACCGTCACGCAGTTCCTAGCGCGCCTCGCTGGCAAAAGAAGCCAGTTCGGAATGACAAAGAGAACAAAATCTTTCTCCGTGCCTCCGTGGTGAAAAGGAGCTTACGTTCCTGACTCGGGAGGAACTTCCGGATAGAGGAGTTCCGTGAACCGAGGATCATCTGCCATGTTCTTGAAATCGGGATCGTTCCTTGCCTGGAAGCGGTTTGAGCCGTTCAGCTTGATCGCTTCATTCAGATTTCGCAGGCAGTCCTCGGAACGATTGGTGAGGCAATCCAGCAGAGCGAGGCCGTAGTAGGCGAAGTCGGCCTTGGCGTTCTGCTTGAGAATCTTTTCCATGTGGCTGCGCGCCTCGTCGTAGGAGCCGCCGTTCATGAGGGACACGGCGTAGTCGTAATGCTCGCCCGCGGTCTTGAACGACGCGGTGCCCCGCTCCAGTTGCTGGGTGCAGGTGTTGAGATGGACGCGCGCGCGGTCAGCAAGTTCGCGGCTTGGACCGGCGACTACCTTCTCCAGCAGGCCCTTCGCTTTGTCGAATTTGCGCTCCTGCAGCGCTTTCAGGCCGCCCTCGTAGTTTTGCACAGCCTGTGTATATTTCGGGTCGGGAGGCGGAGCGGCTTTTGCTGCGGATGACTTCTGCATCTGAAGAACGTGGCCGGGTTGTCGGCCAACCGGCTTTTCTGTCTTGGATTTAGATCCGGAACTCTTCGATTTTTCTGTCACCCTGAATCCTATCCGGCGCTTCGGTCACTCAGTCCCAGGAATACACAGCTACCTGCAGACTGTGGAAATCCTCAGCGCTGGTGACACCAGTTCGATTCGGTTACGCCGAGGTATCCGGTACAAACTCGCTTTTATACGCGGAAGCAGCAGGGTACGTCAAATCGGGTTATCGGGCCATCGGGTCATCGGTGATCTGAAAGTGGCTTTCGGCTCTCGGCTTTCGGCGTTCGGCCAGGAAGCATTCTGGTGCTCCATTCAAAAACCGACAACGGTGGCAGGCCGAACGTCGACAGCCAACCGCTGAGAGCCGTTTTCAGATGACCCGATGACCCGATTACGCCAATGGTCCATTCAGCGCATTCAGATCAATGCTCTTGTACTCGCCTTTCATGATGCCTTCGCGAATCTGCTTCGCGGTCTTTCCTTTCTTGGTCATCTGGTAGGCGTAGAAGGCTTCCTGCATGCACGTTGAGCAGTGTGAGCCGTGGTCGCCTTCGAAGCAGCTGTGCAGGCTTTGGTGTCCGGCTGAGCGGTCGCAGAAGCAGTAGCAGGGTAGCTGGTACAGGACTCGCGGAACCTTTGCGGCGGCTTCATAGGCGCGGCGCTGGAAGCCATACTTCAGGTTCATCTGGTCCAGTTGCGCGGAGGAAGCAATTGGTTCGAGCTTCTCTCCTTTTGCCGGAGGGCTCTTATGGTACGCCGGGACTTCGTTTTGCGTGTATTGAGCTGAGCTGGCGATGGCGAAGAGAGCAATAGCGACGAGAGGAAGAATTCGTTTCATCTTTGATGACCTGAAGTTTGCGGGCCGAAGCTCGCCGATTACTTATAAATGCTGTACTGCGACTGCGGTTTGTTCATCTTGATCGTGATCTGCTGCTCGGGCTGATTTATATCGAAATCGTCCCCGTAGGTCTGCAGTCCGGGCGCGATGGCCTGAATTCGCAGCTTCCCGTAGGGAATACCGTCCATGGAGGCTTTGCCGTCAGGATCGGTTTTCAACTCCATTCCCGATTTGGATTGCTTGCCGTCTTTGTTTACCGGATGCAGCACCACGCTGGCATTGCGCACAGGTTTGCCGTTGTAGCTGTGGATGACCACGAACTCGAGGTGTGAATACTTGTCTTCGGCAAAGGTTGCGATCGATGCCAAGGCGAGGAGAGCGAGAAAAATCCAGCGGAGGCGAATCCGCGTCATAGCCGGACCTCAGAAAGAAAGTCTTGCAATATTGTAAGCGGGATGCGGCTGGATGTCAGGGGAAGTTCGGGGTCGTAGTGCCAATTTTCCGATGCAGGACCGGCGGTTTTTCGTCCTCAACCGTGTGCTTGCGCAGGACTGGCCCGGACTTGCCTTCGTTGATGCTGCGTCCGCGAGTGAGGCGGATCAGGCGCGCTTTTACCTGGTCGAACTCGCTGGTGGTGAGGATGTAGTCATCTTTTGGTGGAAGGGTCTCCAACTCGGCTTCGGTGCGGCGAATGCGATCGTCGTTCATCGGGTGAGTGGAAAAGGCGCGGGCGATGAAGCCGTGCTTTTGCTTTTCGCGGGCGTCGATTCTCTCGAAGAAATCGACGAACGCCGTGGGGTCGTATCCGGCGGCATACTCGTACTGCACACCGAGAAAATCGGCTTCGCGCTCCGCGTCGCGGCTGAATTTCAGGAATGACATCGGCACCGCAAACCCGGCAACTTGCCGGATCGCCATCGTCACGGGGCCTCCAACAAAGATGAGAGGCAATGACGCAAAATTCCAAATCTCCTGCTTGGTGGCGTTGCGCGTTGCGTGACGCGCTGCTACGTGGGCGATCTCGTGCGCCATCACGCCGGCGAGTTCGGCTTCGTTGTCCGCCGCCAACAGCACGCCGCTGTTCACATAGAAGAATCCGCCAGGCAGAGCGAAGGCGTTGACCTGTTCGTCATCGACAACTTTGATGACAAACGGGACCTTCGCATCCGAATGCCGCACCAGCGTTTGCCCGATGCGATTTACATATTCTGTAATCACCGGATCGGTGATCAGCTTGGCCTGCTGCTCTACTTCCTGCGACAGCTCACGGCCGAGGGCCTCTTCGCGATCTATGGAAAAGAAGTTCAGGTTAGAGCCGATGCCGCGATTGCCGATGCGCGTGATGTCGTATTTGGCATCTACCTTCTTCGGTTTGTGCGCAGGGGCTTTCTCGTCGCCGGCTTCCCCAGCGGCAATACGTTGGGCCGTGTCCGGAGTTGGAGATGCCGACGTCAGAGTTGCCGGGGCAGCATCGTTGATTGTGTCCTGGTGCAGATTTGTATTAAACGGATCAGGTTCGAGCTTGTACTTGGTTTGCGGTAGAGTCGCCGGTTTGGAATTCGCCTGTGTCTCAGTTTCTGGCGCTTGCTGCCTGGCGGACAGGAAATCGAAATCCATCAGCCACGGCTTGGCAAATGGATTCACCCCTTCAAAGCTCAGGGAGGCGATGGCCTGATGCATTGAGTCTTGAACAGTCGAGGGGGCGAGAGGCTGTGGTCCATTTTGGGAAAAGGCAGTCCCCAGGAGAAACAGAAACTGCGCTAATGCGAGCATTCGTCCCACAGAGCGTCCAAATCCAAAGAAGAAATGATTTCGTTCTGGCTACTCGTGGGATACAGAAATTGCGTGCTGCCGTTGCCTTGCCGACGCAGAGATGCTGAGAATTGGCAGGCAACTCGCGACGAAGTGATGAAAGATGACAAAAAGTGTCAGATCACAGGCCGAGTTCGGTCAGACCAGGATGGTTCGCAGGACGCGGCCCTAACGGCTGCCACAAGAACTTTCGATCATCGGCGCGGATCGGAACATCGTTGATGCTGGCTTCGCGACGACGCATGAGTCCGTTCTCGTCGAATTCCCACTGCTCGTTGCCGTGCGCACGAAACCAGCTTCCGGAGTCATCATGCCATTCATACTGGAAGCGCACGGCAATGCGATTTTCGTGAAAGGCCCAAAGTTCCTTGATAAGACGATAGTCGAGCTCTTTCGCCCATTTCCGTTTCAGGAATTCGACGATAGCGGTGCGTCCGCGAAAGAACTCCGCGCGATTCCGCCAGCGGCTGTCCTCTGTGTAGGCGGACGCAACGCGCTCAGGATCGCGAGTGTTCCACGCATCCTCGGCAGAGCGAACTTTCTGCTTGGCAGTTTCTAACGTGAATGGCGGAAGCGGAGGACGTTGATTCATCGAGGCACTCCTGCATTCGATTGTCGCGCATCGCAATGCTTAGGCTGTTGTGGAAGCGACCGCTGGAGCAAAGACGCGATCATAGATCCAAAGCAACAGAGCGGTTGCGAGGCCGACTCCAGCAACTGCCCACCACATCTGCTGCGGCCGATGCACCACTTCTCCGTAGTGATGGATCAGTCTGCCGCCGAATACGCCGGCGATTAGCGATCCGATCCCGATAGGCAGGAATGCAAATCCCATGTAAGTGCCTTGCTGTCCGGACGGCGCCAGACGCGAAATATATTCGTAGTATCGCGGCGATTGCGTGATCTCACCTATCGCAACGAGCACGAGCGTGAGATAAGCGGCGAATACCGAGCGCGAAACCACCAGCACAATCCATGCTCCGCCGGAGATCACTGTTCCCAGGATGATCGCGCTAAAAGCAGGGATCTTCTGCGTAATCACATTCACCAGCACGGTAAACGCGATCACGATCACAGGTCCGGTGACCAGCATGAGTTCCGTATCGGTATTCGGGTTGATGTAATCGTGAACGTAGATCGGCAGGATGATGAACTCCTGCCAATAAAAAATCCAGTATCCGGTGAAGATCAGCAGAAACAGCATGAATCGGGGATTCATGAGTACCGTTCCAAAGTTGCGCGCGACCTGTCCCAGGCTTGTGGTTCGCACTTCTCCAGGCTTGCGCGGTTCGCGGAAGAACAGCAGAACGGCAAAAAACATAAGGAAGACGCTGAGAGCCGCAACGCGAAACACGTTGTCTACGTTCATGCGCTGATGTACCCACGAAGCGACGTAGGGTCCAGCGGCCCCGCCGATGTTCACCAGTGTGTAATAAATCGCGTAGCCGATCGAGCGCACGTTTTCGTTCGACGCGCGCGCCGTCGTTCCCACTACGGACGGTTTCACCAGCGCTACGCCCAAAGCCGGAAGTATCAGGATGAATGTGACCAGCGCAACCAGAGGAACGTGGTCGCGTACGGGCCCGAGCCATGGCGCTGCGATAGAACCGAGTAGAAAATACGAGCAGCTCAGGATCAGATAGGCGACCGAGAGCGCCCGGCGGAATCCGAGGCGATCTGCTACCGCTCCGCCAAATGCTGCGAGAAACCAAACCAGGCCTCCGAACAATCCAGTAAGGCTGCTGGCTTGTTCGACAGGGAATCTGAGCGCTTCGTGGAGATAACGGGCGAGCGACGCGAATGCAGCGTAATAAGAGAGTCGCTCGAATAACTCGGTGATATTCGCGACCCAAAATGGGCGCTCAAATCCGGTGCGGATTTGTTGCACGCGCTCAGAAAAAGACAAATCGTCTCCTCAGAAACATCAACTAGTCAGGAATCGCGCAGTTTCATCCATTCAGCGCCGCGGTCAAAATCTCTTCCACACGTGCTGCATTGATCCCAACCACGCGAATCACTTTATTTCGGCTGCTGTTGCCGGCGGCTATAGTAACGGACGAGCGCGGCACTTTCAAAAGATCGGCGAAGAATTGAATGCACGCTTCGTTGGCTTTGCCCTCCACGGGTGGCGCTGTGATCTCCAGTTTCAGAGCGTTTCCCAACACGCCTGCGATGCGCTCGCGGCGGGCTCTTGGGTGGGCTTTCACGGAAAATGTGATCGCATGGCCTTGCTGCTGAATGACGATCATTTTTGCCGCTCGCCAAAGATTGCCGTGCCGATGCGAACGCAGGTTGAGCCTTCTTCGATCGCCACTTCGAAGTCGTGCGACATACCCATGGATAGCAAGTCCATTGAAGTTCCGGATAGCGGACGCGTTGCGATACTGTCCCGCAGCTCGCGTAGCCGTCGAAAGTAGGGGCGTGCTCCTTCGGAGTCCTCAGTAAATGGCGGAATTGTCATCAGACCTTCAATGCGGAGATGCAACAGGCGTGGAGCAGAGCTGAGAAGCTGTTCCAATTCGGGAGAATCGGGCGCGAGGCCGGCTTTGACAGGATCTCCAGTGTTGATTTCGATTGCGACGGGCAGAGGCTCTCTCCCGGAGCGTTCAACCGCAGCGTTGATGCGCTCAGCGAGACGAAGCGAATCAACCGAGTGAATGGCTGAGAAGAGCTCGACAGCTTTGTTGACTTTGTTGGATTGAAGCTGGCCAATGAGCGCAAACGTCGCATCAGGCAGATCGGATAATTGTTCGCGCTTGGCCGCGAATTCCTGGACGCGGTTTTCCCCAAAAGCGCGGATACCAGCTTCGTACGCAGCAATGATCTTTTCTGGCGGCTGAGTCTTTGTGACCGCCATCAGCGTAATGTCGTCAGGATTGCGGCCAGCGCGCTTTGCCGCTTCTGAGATTCGTCCACGAATCTGCGAGATGTTCTCAGCGACTTGCTTTGCAATGTCTTTCGCGGGGGCACTGTGGGTAATCATCGACGCAGTTCCAGGACGGAACTCCTATTCCAACACCCCGAGCAGTGCGCCCATCTCTTTGTAGAGGAAACCTTGTCCTGGCCGGTATGGCTGGACCCATTTGCCGTCGATGACAAATTGCGGAATGGCACGCTTGCCGACATTGCGCACCACCTCATCGGCAGCGCCGGGAGTGTTCTCGATGTCGATCTCGCGAAAAGGAATGTTGTGTTTCTTCAAAAAGTTCTTGGCCTCGCGACAATCGCGGCACCAGAACGCAGTGTAGACCGTCAAATCCATGCTTCTATCGTAACGTGAAATGACGTGGAGCCGGGCGCCCGCGCCCGGGTGTTACCGTTGCGTCGCCTAAGCGGTTTCCACCGGCGTATCGCCCGGTAAGCCCCACTCTGCCCACGAGCCGTCGTACACAGCCACATCGCGTTTGCCTAGAAGGTGCAGCCCGAAAGCCAACACGCATGCTGTCACTCCTGACCCGCAGCTCGTGACGACAGGTTTGTTCAGATCGAGGCCGGCACTCTCGAACTTTTTCTTGATCTCCGGTTCTGAAACTACTGCGTGAGTGGTTGGGTCAGCGAGCTGCTCAGAAGGCAGATTCCGGCTGCCGGGAATATGTCCGGAGCGCCGTCCTTGCCAGGTTTCAGGGGCAGTGCCGGCAAAGCGTCCTTTGGAGCGAGCGTCGATGAGCTGCTCTCGATGCTCCTGGATGATCTTGAACACATCGGCTTTGCTGCGGACCATTTTGGGATTCAGCTTCGCCGTGAACGATTTCGGCGTGACCTTCGGCGCGCCCCTCTCTTCCGCGCGTCCTTCCGACTGCCACTTCGGTAAGCCGCCGTTGAGAATCGCAACCCTGTCGTGACCGAATGTGCGGAACATCCACCACGCACGCGGAGCGAACTTCAATCCATCGCGATCGTAGACAATCACGCGATCTTCGCTTCCGATTCCCAGCTTGCCAACCGCATCTGCGAACTCCTCGGCTGACGGAATCATGTGTGGAAGGGAAGTGCTCTTATCCGCGATGTCATCGATATCGAAGAAGACAGCTCCGGGAATATGAGCCTGGAGATACTTTTCGCGAGCTAGCGGCGGCTTTGAGCCGGGCATGTCGAATCCCGCTTCGATGATCTTCACGTTCTTCGATCCCATGATCCGCGCCAGTTCGTCGGTCGAGATCAGGGAATCTGCGTTGTGGTAACTGTTCGCGCTCATCCTCACGATTGTAATTACCTCGCCATTTACAATGCGATGGCCCATGGATCATTCCTCTTCCGAAGTTGATCTCCGTGCCTTAGCCGAGCAGGTGGTACGAGCGCGCGGCTTCGATCCACAATTTCCGCCGGCGGTGCAGCAGCAGGTTGCACAAATCGAGGCGCATCCTCCGGCGGTTGCGCCGGACGGAAAAGTTCGCGACCTGCGTTCGTTGTTATGGTCGTCGATCGACAACGACGATTCCAAAGATCTCGACCAAATCGAGTACGCAGAGGATTTAGGCAACGGCCGCACGCGCCTGCTGGTGGGAATCGCCGACGTTGACGTATTTGCCACGCGCAATTCCGCTATCGATGCCCATGCGGCGCGCGAGACGACCACCGTGTACACCGGCGTGCGCGTCTTTCCTATGCTGCCGGAGCAGCTCTCGACCGGGCTCAGTTCGCTGCTCGAAGGAGCTGACAAGCTCTCCGTAGTCACCGAATTTGTGGTGAGCGCTAACGGAAACATCGAAAGCTACGACGTGTATCGAGCTGTGATCCGCAACAAGGCTCAGCTCATGTACAGCGGGGTAGGGAAGTGGCTTGAGGGCACGGGGAACGGCAGTTCCAAAGTGGCATCCTCGGCGGAACTTCAAGCTCAGATCAGACTGCAATCCGAAGCTGCGGAGAAGTTGAAGCAGCAGCGGCATCTTCACGGCGCATTGAACATCGAGAGCATCGAGTTGCAGCCGATCATGTCCGGCGATCAGATTATGGGCGTCGCCGATCGCGAGAAGAACCGCGCCAGCGAATTGATCGAAGAACTGATGATCGCCGCCAACGAATCGGTTGCGCGCATGTTCGAGGCGAAGAAGGTCTCATCGATTCGTCGAATCGTAAAAACACCTGAGCGCTGGGATCGAATTGTCGCGCTAGCTGCGCAGCATGGCGGCAACCTACCGGCGCAGCCCGATGCGAAAGCCCTGAACGATTTTTTGATGAAGCGCAAGGCCGAAGATCCCGACCGCTTTGCCGACATATCACTCACGGTCGTGAAGCTAATGGGACCGGGTGAGTATGTGCTGGAACGGCCCGGCGAAGTAGGACAGGGACACTTCGGGCTGGCTGTGCAGGACTACACGCATTCCACCGCGCCGAATCGTCGCTTCCCCGATGTGGTCACGCAGCGCATTATCAAGTCCATTCTGGCCGGCGCGCCGCCTCCATATTCCGACGATCAGCTCACCTCCATCGCGACCAATTGCACCGAGCGTCAGGATGCCGCACGCAAAGTGCAACGCGATATGCAGAAGCGGATCGCTGCTGTCGCTCTGAAGCACAACATCGGACAGACATTCGATGCGATTGTCACTGGCGCGAACGAACATGGAACCTTCGTGCGCATCATGAAGCCGCGTGTCGAAGGCATGCTCGTGAGCGGGCGCGAGGGAGTCGATGTCGGCGACAAGTTTCGCGTGAAACTCATAAATACTGACGTTCGCCGCGGCTACATTGACTTCGCCAGGGAAGGCTGACAGACCCATCGGATAGAATCGGTTCCGCATGCCCCCAAAATCAGCCACCGCGTTGAAGGCTCCGCAGAAGGCTCAGCCGAAGAGGCAGAAAAGCAAATTCGAGCCCACCTCTCCCGAGCGCGTGAAGCAAATCCTCGATCGCCTGGCTGAGATGTATCCGAATGCAAAATGCGCGCTGCATCACTCGAATGCGTGGGAGCTTCTGGTGGCGACGATCCTTTCGGCGCAGTGTACCGACGTGCGCGTGAATATGGTCACGCCTGGGCTATTCAAAAAATATCCGACTCCGAAGGACTTTGCTGCACTGAAGCCCGAAGAGCTTGAGCCGGAGATCCGATCGACTGGGTTTTTTCGCAACAAATCAAAGTCGATCGTCGGCGCCGCTCAGAAGATCGTGAACGAGTTCGGGGGCAAGGTTCCGGATGAAATGAACAAACTGCTCACGGTTCCCGGCGCCGCCCGCAAGACCGCTAACGTCGTTCTCGGTTCCTGGTTTGGGAAAGCCGAAGGCGTGGTCGTGGACACGCACGTCCATCGCATCTCGCGACGCCTGGAGCTCACGGCGAACAACGAGCCCGCCAAAATCGAGCAGGATCTGATGCGTGTGATTCCGCGAGACCAGTGGATCGACTTCTCCCATCGCGTGATCTGGCATGGGCGAGCTCTGTGCATCGCGCGCAAGCCGAAGTGCGTCGACTGCAAGCTGGAGACGGTATGCCATGCGGCTGACAAGACGTGGTCTACAGTGGAGATTCATAAGAACGCGACGCCGTAATTCTCTGCTCGCACAGTTTCAGTGTGTTGCTCTAGAACGGTTGACACTATCATCCTGAAGCGCTTCTGTTGCGCGAAGGATCTCCCGGGATGTGTCGAACTAAATTGCCCTCGATTGGCTCCTCCACTAGAAGGCATGATTTCAGGCCAAAGAGCCGCGAAGATGCATGTTAGTTGAGGACATCGCGGGAGATCCTTCGACCGAAAGAGGCCTCAGGATGACAGGCCTAAGGGAGCTCTCCATATAACCGTAAACGAGCATGCAAAGGTGGGATTTACGCCGCGAACTTCTGCGCGTCTTTCCTCTTCAACTCCAGTCCCATTCCGGGACGACTCAAATCGGGTACCAGATATCCGTTCACCGGCTTGGCGGCACCATCAAAGAACATCTGCTCGATGCGCGCGTGATCGTGGAAGTATTCGATGTGGCGGAACTCCGTCAGCGCACATGATGGATGGCAATGAATCGAAGGTGACGTGTGTGCCGAAAAGGGAATGTTGAAGCTCTGCGCGAGAGTGCTGGCGCGCAAGAATCCACTGATGCCTTCGCATCGCGTGGCGTCCGCTTGCAGCACGTCCACCGCTTCGGATTCGAGCATGTGGCGGAAGTAGTACTGATCGTATCCGTACTCGCCTGCGGCAATTTCCATGCGGACCGGCGCACGATCGCGAATCAGGCGCAGACCTTCGAGGTCGTCCGAAGAAACCGGCTCTTCGAACCAGCGCACGTCGTATTCGGCGAAGCGATCTGCCATTTCTAGAGCCTGCTTGCGGGAATACGCGCCGTTGGCATCGACGAACAGTTGAACATCGGGGCCAATCGCCTCACGTGCGGCGCGCACGCGATCAGGATCCTGCTCAGGATGCGTGCCGATTTTCATTTTCACCATGCGAATGCCTTGGGCTGCCCATCCGCCGAGCTGGCGTTGTAGTTGCGCGATGCTGTATGACGTAAATCCACCGCTTCCGTATATGGGAACGCGATCGCGACACTTGCCCAGGAGCACGACGAGAGGAAGTCCGAGCAGCTTGGCTTTGAGATCCCATAAACCGGAATCGACGGCGGAGATCGCCATCGACGCTACTCCCGGGTGACCGAGGTTGCGAATCTTCCATAGCATCGCGCTCCAGCTCTCACCGATGGAGAAGGCGTCTTTGCCTTCGAGCAGCTTGGAAAATGGCTTATGAATGAGCGCTGCGACGGCTTCGTCGCCATAGGTGTATCCCATGCCAGTCTGATTTCCGGCCGTGATCTCGCACAGGACCATCGTCGTTTTGTTCCACGAGAATGTGCCGTCAGCTTCGGGCAGATCGGTGGGAATCGTGAATACGGAGACGCGGACGCTTTTTATGGGAAAGCTGCTCTTCATGAATCTCTCTCAAAGAGAAAGATTCACGCGCAGCGTCGGAAGTTGTGAGAAGGTTGCAGGACACACGCGCGCCCGCGCGCGGGTTTTGGGCTACGACCAAGAAACCCGGCCGAGGGCGGCCGTCGGTCCGTCGGTCCATGTCTGTGTCTTCAGTGCAGCAGCTTTTGCGAAAGGCCCTCCTCTTCAAGCATTTCGAATACTCGCCGGACTACTTGATCGCAGCGTACGCCCATGAACGAGAAGGTGGAGGGAGCGTTCGAGCCAACCCGAGCGTAGAGTTTCTTGCGCACCAGAGCGCGGCCGCGATGCAGGCGGGTTTTCACGTTTTCTTCGGAGATACTCAGGGCTTCGGCAGTTTCGATTGTGCTGAGTTCTTCTACATCCCGCAGCATGAGCACAGTGCGCAGGTTCTCCGGCAGGCTGAGAATGGCTTCTTCGAGCAAGACTCCGAGCTCTGCGTTGGAACTGTGGTGTTCGGGATCGATAGTGGTTGCGCGAATCATGTCGGGCCCTCCGCCGGTGGACTCATCGTCGAATTGCTGCGTCCGCTTGCCGCGCCTGAGACGCGCGAATGCTTCGTGGACCGCGATGCGCGTGAGCCAGGTGGAAAACTGCGAGCGTCCGGCAAAGTCGCCGAGGTGGCGATAAGCGCGGACGTACGCGTCCTGCATCACGTCTTCTACTTCATCGTCGTTCCGCAGAATGGCACGCACGGTGCGATAAAGACGCTGGTTGTAGCGACGCATGATCAGCTCATAGAGCGCGGTCTCGCCGGAAAGGACGCGTTCGATTACCTGCTCGTCCGTCAGGGCGTCGGAACCGATCTGTGGGAGGATGCTGGTTGACATGGCGGTCTATGGGATAGAGTGGCTTCCCTCAAAAAGGTTACGCCGTTTTTCCACGTTACAAAGGTTTCCGGCAATCAGTTGTAACCAAAGGCAGCTTTGCCGCTCAATTGCACAGGACAGGGAGGATCAAATGCAAAAGTTTGATGCTCGGCTCAATTTAGCCTGGTGGGTGCTCAGAATCGGCTTCGGCGTGGGGCCTATCGTCGCTGGGCTCGATAAGTTCTTCAACGTGATCGTCAACTGGGAAATGTATCTAAGCCCGCTGGCGACCAAGGTTGTGCCTCTCAGCCCCGCTACGTTCATGCACGTCGTCGGCGTGGTGGAGATCATCGCCGGCCTCGTAGTCCTGAGCCGCTGGACGAAAATCGGCAGTTACGTTGTAAGTCTGTGGCTGATTGGAATCGTGGCGAATCTACTGACGACCGGCATGTTCTACGATCTTGCGATGCGTGACGTAGAGCTTGCCATTTCCGCGTTCGCGCTCGCGCAGATTACAACGGCGCGAGAAGATGCTCTAAAATCAGGCAACGCTAACGACCGCCATGCGGCCACGGCGTGAGAGTTTTGAAATAATCCCAAAAATGGAATGGAGAAATCCCAAATGCGAAAACTAGCATTGCTCGCAGTACTGGCGATGTTTACGCTTCCGGCCTTCTGCGCGGAACAGACGTTTAAAGATGCCCCAATTCTCGACACAATGTGTGCCAAGAAGCTGGCATCGAGTCCGGACTCGCATACCAAAGGCTGCGCGCTGCAATGCCAGAGCGGCGGATTTGCCATCGTCACGCCCGACCAGAAAGTCCTGAAGCTCGACTCGGCTGGCAACAAGCAAGTCGTCGAGCAGCTCAAGTCATCGAGCAAGAACGACCATCTTCGCGTGGATGTGACTGGCGACGTTAATGGTGACACGCTGAAGGTCAAGAGCATTAAGCTGCTGTAACAGAACGGCCGGCGGTAGCCGGTGGGGCAGCCGCTTTTTTGCGGCTGCGGATTTCGTGGTTCTTACATTCAGGCCAAAACTCGGAGATGGCTATTCGCCATCTCCGACCCACCGCCCACCATCACCCCGCCAACCGCAACTGCGGCGCTTGGTGGGGACCCCGGTACCGGCGCCGGTTCCGTAATACCTGCCAAGGAACACGGCCTTCGGTACCCTTGCCCCGTCTCGGCTCTTCAGGGGAAGCTGTTTACTAATCGATACCTGCGCCCTCTGGGGAGTTACGATGAAGCTTCATTCCATCAGCATTGCTGCTGTCGCTTTGCTCGCACTTTGGACTGCGCCGATGTTCGCCGGCGTCTCGTCCAAAGAAATGGATCGCTTTGAGCGCTCCGGCCAGGTGCTGCAGGACATGATCGACGCTCCCGATAAGGGAATCCCCAAAGGCATGC
>Ga0075436_100001171_pt1 | contig 17773 bp, 18 predicted proteins | sample RhiMethybrSRZTD5_FD_75303 | JGI IMG/M metagenome (GOLD analysis project Ga0075436, IMG submission 75303) | Populus rhizosphere microbial communities from Tennessee, USA - Rhizosphere MetaG P. TD hybrid SRZTD5 | ecosystem: Host-associated > Plants > Roots > Rhizosphere > Soil | place: USA...
CGGGCTTCGAAACGTCCGTAAGCCTGCGCGAAAAGATTCTGCGTTTTCAGACGCGCGGAAGTGTAATCCCGCGTAATCCCATCAGTGCCGGTGAACGTTTCTTTTTGTGCGGCAATGACCAGGTTGCCGTTCTTAATCTGCGCATTCACGGCGCGATTCGTGTAGGTCTCCAGTTCCTGATTGCCCCAACCGCCGCCGCCGAGATCGTAAGTCCATTTGGACGGATCGGGAGTGGAACCATCCGCGCCATTAAATTCGTCGCTCCAACTGAGGACAAAACCTGTGGACGGAGGAATCGGGGGAGGAACCATTACACCGCCTCCGCCGAAACTCAACGGAAACGCCGCAAGGCAACAACCCAGAAGAGCCGGTAGGGACTTGAGGCTACGCAAGGTTTAAAGCGCGCTTGAACGAACCTTTTTCGTTATCGATTTTCTTTTGCAACTGCAGAATCGCGTACAGCACTGCTTCCGGCCGCGGTGGGCAGCCCGGCACATAGACGTCAACCGGAATCACCTGGTTGCAGCCCTGCACAATCGCATAATTGTTGAAGACGCCGCCCGAGGTCGCGCACGCGCCCATCGAGATGACCCACTTTGGTTCGGGCATTTGATCGTAAAGCTGGCGAATAACGGGCGCCATCTTCTGCGAAAGGCGTCCCGCGACGATCATCAAATCCGCCTGGCGAGGTGACGGCCGAAATACTTCAGCGCCAAATCGAGCGACGTCAAACCGCGCCGCCGCCATGGACATCATTTCAATCGCGCAGCAGGCCAATCCAAATCCCAGCGGCCAGATGGAGCTGCGCCGCGCCCAGTTCACAGCCTTATCCAGCGTCGTGAAGATAATTCCTTCGTCTTCCAGCAGCTTGCCGAAGTCTTCCGGCTTGCTCAGCGTGATGTGCTTACCCAGGGTTGTGCTCATCAAGTCCTCGTCACCATCATTTTTGCACAGAGGAGCTATGGAAACAATCCGCCTAAAGTTGTCCGGGGTCTCCACCGAATTCGCGGGGGTCGACGTCCGCAATGGACTGGGTGAAGGTCCAGATGTGACCGGCGAGGTCCTCGACGTTGTATTGCCGCTCTCCATACGGATAATCAGCGGGCTCGCGCACGATTCGCGCTCCACGTTGACGCGAGTGTTCGCAGTGGCGATGAACATCCTCCACGCGAACCATCACGTATCCACGGGATTCATTCCCGCCGCGCGGCTCCATCAACACGACAGCTCCATCCCCGACGTTGAGCTGTGCGCGATGGCTGCCCATTCCAATGCGCAAAGTGAAACCAAACGTGTCGCAAAGCCATTGCACGGCCTTCTGCACATCGGGGTAGACAAGTTCGGGAATCACGGTGCATCTTGGAACGGATCGATTCGTCAGCATTTTCGTCCTCTCAAACTTTCAGGACCACTTTTCCAAATTGCGCGCCGGACTCCAGATATTCATGCGCGGCGCGGCACTCCGTAAGCGGGAAAACTTTGTCGACGACCGGCTTCAACTTCCCTGCCGCCACGAGTTTCAGCACCGTAGCGAACTCATCTTTCGTTCCCATGTACGAACCCAAAATCGAAAGCTGCCGCACGAACAAGAATCGGATATCGATTTTCGCGTCGTAGCCGGTCGTGGCGCCGCACGTCACGAGCCGCCCCCCGGGGGCAAGGCTGGCGACGCTGCCTTCCCAGGTGGCGGTGCCGACATGCTCGAACACCACGTCGACGCCGCGCTTCGCAGTGAGTTTGCGAACGGAGTCGCGAATTTTTCCCTTGTGATGATGAATGGTCTCATCCGCGCCAAGGTGCTTTGCCTTCGCCAATTTTTCATCGGAGCCTGCCGTTGCGATCACTCGGCAGCCGAAAAACTTCGCAATCTGAATCGCAGCCGAGCCAACTCCGCTGCCAGCGCCGAGCACAAGAACGTCTTCGCCCGGCTGCAGCTGCGCGCGACCGACGAGCATGTGCCACGCCGTCTGAAATACCAGCGGCACGGCAGCAGCTTCTTCAAAACTCAGATTCTCCGGATATGGAAAACAATTCACCTCGGGGCAGCGCACAAATTCCGCGCAACCACCATCGAGAATGTGTCCGAGATTACTGAACTCCCGGCATTTATTGTCCTGTCCAGCGAGACATGCCGAGCAGCGGCCACAGCTCACACCCGGGGCGAGCAGAACTTTTTGTCCAACGCTGACCCGTTTCACCTCCGGGCCGACTTTCGCTGCTTCGCCGGCGATATCGCTGCCCGGAATATGCGGCAGCGGGATCGGCACGCCCGGCAATCCGCCGCGCACCCACAAATCCAAATGATTCAGCGCACAGGCCTTCACACGCACCAAAACGTCGCGAGCGCCGAGCTGTGGCTCCGGTGCTTCCGTAAACTTCAGCACTTCCGGCCCGCCGTGCTTTTCAAATACGATCGCCTTCAACGGACCCTCCGAAGCTTGGATTTATTGGCAAACGTGATGAGAGCCAAGAGACCAAAAAGTCCAAAAAAATCCAAAGGTAGTTGCTCATAAACCATCCCAAGCGAGGCGACAGATAAAATGTTCCTTGACCTTTCATTCTGAGCGCAAAAGAGTGTGAAGCGTCCTGAATTTGCCGCGCCCACAGCGGCGCCGTAATTCCAAAAATAAACCCAACGCTAAATTCTGCCGCCATCAAGTAAAACACGATTTTCCAGTAACGAGGGATTCCACCAATCCATTCGTACTTTGGCACAACTGTCCTCCAACAAAGCAATTTGAAACTAGCATTCACGGGTAAGACAGTCCATTGCGTTGACATGGAACGGCGCTCGCCGTAGGCTGGCGGCATGGACATCTTTGAAGAGATTGTGCGCATGAGGCGCGCTGGCCAGCGTGGGGCCCTCGCCACGATCGTTCATACGAACGGCTCCATTCCCAGCTTTGAAAGCTCGCGCATGCTCGTCCGCGAGGACGGCGGGATTGTTGGGACAATCGGCGGCGGATGCGTGGAAGCGGACGTCTGGGCAGCTGCGCGCGAAGTGATGGAGCGCGAAGCCCCGCGCAAAATGATTTTTAATTTGAATAACGAAGCGAGTTTCGACAACGGCCTCATTTGCGGTGGCACGCTCGAAGTCTTCGTCGAGCCGATTCTGCCGCAACCGGTCGCGTATCTCTTTGGGGGCGGCCACGTCTCGATGGCCGTTGCGAAAGCCGCCAGCGCCGCCGGATTTGGCATCGTCGTCATTGACGATCGCGAACAGTTTGCCAATCGCGACCGCTTTCCGATGGCCGAGCAAATCTTCACCAATTTTGAGGGCGCCTTCGCGCAACTCCGTCCGAATGCGTCGTCCTATCTCGTTATCGTCACGCGCGGCCACAAAGAAGACATGCGCGTCCTTTCCTGGGCCGTGCGAACGGACGCGCGCTACATCGGCATGATTGGCAGCAAACGCAAAGTGCTCTCCACATACAAAGCGCTTGAAGCCGATGGTTACAAGCCAGAAGAATTCGACCGTGTATTCGCCCCGATGGGCCTCGAAGTCGGCGCTCTCTCGCCCGAAGAAATCGCCGTCAGCATTACAGCCGAACTCGTCGCCGTGCGCCGAAATGCCGCGCCCGCTGCGCACAAAAAGCTGCAACGCGAGCGTCCGCAGGTTGCCGCCTCGCGCTAATTTTTTGCGTTTCTCGTTTCACAGGATAACTGGGGCCATTTAATGCTCGCCGCCGTAATTCTTTCGGGCGGTGCTTCGCGCCGCATGGGCTCGCCAAAAGCTCTGCTTCCCTATCAGGGCCGCCCGTTCCTTGAGCACTTGCTGGACATTGCCGAACATCCGCGAATCGGCGTTCGCCGCGTCGTGCTTGGACCCGACGCGGACGCCATCTCCGCCAGAGTGTTGCTCACGAAAGAAGAAGTCGTGATAAACGCCGAATGGGAGCGCGGCCAGATTAGCTCGATACAGGCGGCGATTCGTTCGCTCCCGCCGCAGACGGACGGCATTCTTCTTTGCCCCGTTGACCACCCGCTGGTCAGCGCCGCGCTCGTGGGCGATCTGATTGAAGCATTCGAGAAAAACCGTCCGGCCATCGCATTGCCGATTTACGAAGGCCGTCGCGGCCACCCCGTAATTTTCGCCGCGCGTTTGTACGATGAGCTGTTGAATGCGCCGGAGGACAAAGGAGCGCGCGCCGTCGTTTGGGCGCACGCCAACGAGATCTCCGAAGTAGCTACCAACGAAGAGGGTTGCGTTCTGAACCTGAACGACCCGGATGCTTTTTTGAAAATTACAAACCCTTAGCGCTTCTTCAAAAGAGCCTTCACCGCGTCAGCGGCCAATATCGCTCCGTGCCGGGTCTCTTCCGGCAGTCCTCCGAGCCCCTCGGCAATCGTATCGGCTCCAACGCTGTGCGCTTCTTCGAGCGAGATTCCGCTGATTCGCTCCGTCAACCAGGACGCGCACGCAATCGCCGTCGTACAACCTCTGCACAAAAATCGCGCCTCGCGAATCTGTCCGCCTTCCACGCGGGCGGCGAGCTGCAAAATGTCGCCACAAACCGGATTCGTGACCTCCACGCGATGCGTCGCGCCATCGAGCTCGCCCGAATTGCGCGGATTCCGAAAGTGTTCCAGCACCGCCTTTGAAAACGCAGCCATCACTTCATCTTCGCTGGCAAATATTTCTTATCGATTGATGCGATCACCACGTAGTTGGGATCCACCATCTCCGTCAAATGCAGTTTGCACACCTTCGAACACAACTCGTACGCGTCAAGTTCCGACAATCCATAGTCGACGTGAACCCAGTGAATCAGCTCCGTCACCGCGATCCGCACTGCGTCGTCCACCGGACGGTAAATTCCCGTCGTCATCAATGTCGTTTCATTTTCCAAACGCGGCCAGTCGATTTTCTTTTTCTTCAGCAAATCAATTCGCAACCGCGCCTTCATCGGCACTTCGACCGCACTGCCCGCAACCTCGCCGTCGCCCATCGCGGCGTGTCCATCGCCAAAATAAAACAGCGCGCCCGCTACGTTCACCGGCAAATATAGAGTATTGCCCTTGCTCACTTCCGGCGCGTCCATGTTTCCGCCAAACTCCGCCGGCACAATCGAACTCCGCGCCTCACCATTTGCCGGCGCCACCCCGATACACCCCAAAAACGGATGCACCGGAAAACTCACTTTGAATTTCGAATCCAGCGCCTCGAACGTCGCGGTATTCTTTTCGTGGTCAATCGGGTAATACCAAATTCTGTCTTCGAGCGGCTTGGCTTCCAGCACCGGCGTGTAGTGGGTGTTGTTGACGGCGCCGAATCCCGGCGAAAATGTTCCTACACCCTGATTCGCGTCCACCTGCAAATCCAGAATCTTCACAACCAGCGTATCGCCCGGCTCTGCGCCATCAATAAAGAAAGGACCAGTCAGCGGATTATCGCCCTTCACCATGGCCATCGTGTCGCCGGGTTTTTGCAACGCGTTCCCGAAACAATCGAGCGAATTGGCATCCAGAATATTTCCGGGCTTCAGATGCGCAACGGGTGGCGCAACCCCGAACACGTACTTCACGTTGTCGCTCGCGCCCTTGAAATGCACGACCTGCTCGTCTTTCGCCGCGGTATCCTGGCCGAACGCCGGACCCACAAACGTCGCACCCGACAAGACAAGAAACACAAACGCGCGCATCACGACCTCCCTGAAAGAAAGCGAGTGCAACACACTCCCGCAGTTTCGTCAATCTGGATCGAGGCAATTACAAATCGAGATGGAGTCGCAGAGCGGGCACCAGCACGGGTCCGCGATCGCGGTTATAACCCGGATTATTGATGTGCTGGAGGTCGAAGGAAGCAAAAACACCGCGCCACACATGAACAGTATAAAAACTATCAAGGATTTTTTCTCGACCGTAGTTCAATCGTCCGTCACCCAGCAGGAATCCCTTTCCTCCAAGTGCCAGGTACTCCCGGTGATCTCCAGAAATCGCGTTGGCGGTAAACGCGAATCCGGCGCGATCCAGGCTCCTGTTCCACTTCCTACCTTTTACAACGACACCAAAAAGGGCTGTTTGGTCGACTTCCGTGTACGCATAAGATTCGTGCCTTCCCTCATTCCATCCGAATCGCCCGAAGGCCATGAACCCATTAACCAATTCCTGCTCGGCGTTCACGCCGAACCCGTACTTGATCGAAGTTAGCAACCGATGATTAGTTATGTCCGGCACGGTCGTCGCTCCGGACTCAAATTGCTGAATGGCTTGCCGGTAATCGCCCATGTTTGCATGGTTGACGTAGCTCAGCAACCGAACGACTCCCGCCCGTCGCGGCAAAAATCCCTTTCTCAATTCGAATTCAACGTTCTCGGCCCGCGCCCGTCCGAGTTTCCATTCATAGTCGATTCCGTTGGCCACCCGCGGCATCAGAACCTCGGCGTAGCGCACTCCCCACGCGCGATCCTGATACTCAACAATGACTCCTACGGTGTAGCCGCGCGTATCGGCTGCGTAATCGTAAGCACCGTTGTTATCAACAGTCCAATTCAGAAACTGCAGATGGCTGTCGGTTCCCGCCGAATTGAGATCGAAGAAATCGGCCATACCGAATTTGCCTACGCGAATCTCCAGTCGCCGCGCGGGCAGCGTTGTGGCAAGGGAAAACGGGCCTCGTTCATTTGCAACGCGGTCGTGCGATAGCGGAATTACTTGATGGATCATCGCCCGCGAAATATACGGAGCGTTTCCCAAAGACGGATTGCGCACCACGTCCAGATTTGTAAATCCAGCTAGTCCCAGGGCGTCGCCGATACCGCGCCCTCCCGCGCTCTCTGGATCAATCAGCAGTTCGGTTGTGTTGGTTACTTGCCATCCGAGAAATAACGTAAGGACGCGCGACCCGGCATGCTCGGCTCCAGGCGCGAGGCTCTGCGCTCCTTGATAGGGTGAGTGAAAGGCGGGGTGCCATTGCTCAATAAAATTCATTTGCCCGGATGCCCAGAACCGGCTCGTTTCCGAGTGAGGAAAAATAACGGTGGGCGGGTCAGTGGCCGGGGACTCTTCTGGCGCAATCTGGCCGGTATCACGCGCTGTATCCGTCGCATTCTGGGCGTGAACTTGCGGAGTGGCCAGCAACCACAGTACGAGGACAAACATCGCGATTTTGCGAGTCATTGGCACTTGCTTGTAGTTGACCAGAAAAATGAATCCCAGCCAGTCTACACATTGCGCATTAAGCTTTCATAAATTGCGACAGGAAATCTTTTCGCTGGATTCGTTGCGGCCTTTTGCCGGGCATCCTAAACTTCCGCTATGCCGAACGGCGGTCTGATCAGGGATAAGCTCCGCATCGTGTCGCTCGCGCCGAATGCTACATCCATTCTTTGCGCGCTGGGCGCCACTTCGATGCTCGTTGGCGTCACGCGCTGGTGCCCCGACGTCGCTCCCGTAAAACAGCTCCCGCAATTCGGAGATTGCTGGAAGCTCGAAGCCGTCCCACAGATTCTCAAGCTCAAACCGGATCTGGTGATCGGCTCCGTTCCCTTCAAAACAGAGACACTCGGCAAACTTCTCGAACATCCGGTGCGTTTTCTCGCGCTAAATCCGCGAAGCCTCGCGGACATCGAGTCCGACATTCGTGTCGTCGCCGGACTCGTCGGCCGCGCGTCTGCCGCGTCACACGTCGTCCGCAAGATGCGTCATTCGTTCGCAAAGATTCGTCGAACAACACGGGGCAAGCGCGCCCTACGCGTCTATTCCGAGGCCTGGCCCAATCCCCGCATCGCTTCTCCGCCGTGGGTCGCCGAGCTTGTCGCCGTCGCTGGCGGCGAGATTGTCGTTCCCGCTGGCCAAAGAATCTCCAACGAGCAAATCGCGCGGGCCAATCCAGACGTGATCATCCTCGCTTGGGCCGCCGCTGGAGATCGTTCGAAACCCGCGAAAACATACTCTGTCGAGGAGTGGCGCAGCGTTGCTGCCATTCGCAACCGCTGCGTGTTTTCCGTCCGCGATGAACTTCTCAACACGCCCGCCCCCATTCTCGTTCGCGGCGCCGGTGAACTAACCAAACTCTTCGCAAAATGCCGTGCGCAATCGGAGATTTCTTCGTGAGAACCGTCGTCGCTGCCGTTATCGAACGCACCGACCGCCGCATTCTCATCGGCCAGCGCCGCAAGCGCGATTCCTCTCCTCTGAAATGGGAATTTCCCGGTGGAAAAATGGAAGAGGGCGAAACGGCCGAAGCGGCTCTTGCTCGGGAACTTCGCGAGGAGCTTCGCGCCAAGCTCGTCAAATCAGTCGAACTCGGACGAGTTCAACACAAATATCCGGACCGCGACGAAACGCTCGAAATCCGTTTCTTCGCTGCCGCAATCGCCAACGACGCCGTCGAGCCGGTCGCGTTCGAACAGATCGCCTGGGTTCTTCCGCGCGAACTCGGCCAATACGATTTTCTCGCGGCCAATCGCCAACTCATCGCCCAACTCGCGACCGGCCGCATCAAACCCGCTGAAATTCTCGCCGCTCTGTAGCGTACGCTTCAGCGTGCGTCGCTGCCGTCGACTCAATTTGTTTGTGATTCTCTGATGGTCCGATTCGATTCGTTCGCGTTGCAAACAAAAAGGGCGGCCTTGGCCGCCCTTTTTTTCAAATCTCAGTTTTTCTTTACCCTTACGAAACCACCGGATTCCACTTCTCCGGGTTGATCCCCAGCTCGGTAATCGCCTTCTCCACGACCGACGTTTCAATCTTTCCGTCGAGCGCCAATTCGTGCAGTGTGGCCAGTGCGATGAACTTTGCGTCCACCTCGAAGAAATCGCGCAACGACGCGCGCCCTTCGCTGCGGCCGAACCCATCTGTGCCGAGCGTCGCCATCCGCCGCGGCATCCACTTACTGATCATGTTCGGCAGCGTTTTCAAATAATCCGTCGCCGCCACAATCACACCCGGCGCATCGCCGACGCATTGCGTCACATATGGCACATGCGGCTTCTCCGTCGGATGCAGCCGGTTCCAGCGCTCTGCTTCGATACCGTCCGTGTAAAGCGCTTTGTAGCTCGTCACGCTCCACACGTCCGCCGCCACGCCAAACTTCTGTTCAAGAATTTCCTGCGCTTGCAGCGCTTCATTCAGAATCGCGCCGCTGCCAAAAAGTTGCGCCCGCAACTTCGCTTTCTTGTTCGAAGCCGCGCGGAATTTGTACATCCCCTTCAAAATTCCTTCGCGTGCCCCCGCCGGCATCGGCGGCATCACATACGGCTCGTTCATCACCGTGATGTAATAAAAGATGTTCTCGCCGTCTTTGTACATCCGCTTGATACCGTCCTGCAGAATCACGGCGATTTCGTACGCGTACGCCGGGTCATACGCGCGCAGGTTCGGGACCGGCAGGGCTAGAACGTGGCTGTTGCCATCCTGGTGCTGTAAACCTTCGCCGCTTAGCGTCGTTCGCCCGCTCGTGCCGCCGAGCATGAATCCGCGCGTTCGCATGTCCGCCGCGGCCCATACGAAGTCACCGATTCGCTGGAACCCGAACATCGAGTAATAAATAAAAAACGGAATCGTATTGATTCCGTTCGTCGAGTACGCCGTTCCCGCCGCGATAAACGACGCCATCGATCCCGCTTCCGTAATTCCCTCTTCCAGGATCTGCCCGTCTTTCGCTTCCTTGTAATAGAGCAGCGTGTTCACGTCCACCGGCTCGTATTTCTGCCCAACGCTCGAATAAATTCCCACCGTGCGGAACAGCGACTCCATACCAAACGTCCGCGCTTCATCCGGCACAATCGGCACCACGAGCTTTCCAATCTCCGGATCTTTCAGCATTTTGCGCAGCATGCCGACAAACGCCATGGTCGTCGACACTTCACGCCCTTCGCTGCCGTCGTGAAATTCCTTGAACAGTTCTTCGTTGTCTGTCGTAATCGGCTTCGATCGCACCGCACGCGCGGGCGTATATCCGCCCAACGCCTCGCGCCGCGCCCGCAAATACTGAACTTCCGGGCTGTCTTCCGCAGGCCGGTAGAACGGCACCTCGATGCAATCCTGATCGTTCAGCGGAATTCCAAATCGCGAACGGAATTCCTTCAGCTCTTCTTCATTCAATTTTTTCTGCTGGTGCGTGACGTTCTTTCCTTCGCCCGCCTCGCCCAACCCGTATCCCTTGATTGTCCGCGCCAAAATAACCGTCGGCCCGCCCTTATGCGCTACGGCCGCCTTGTACGCCGCGTACACCTTCTTCGGGTCGTGCCCGCCCAACCGCAGTCTCCGCAGCGCCTCATCCGGCAGTGGTTCCACAAGCTTCAGCAAGCGCGGATCGTGTCCAAAGAAATGCTCGCGAACATAAGCGCCCGATGAAACCACGAGCTTCTGGTATTCGCCATCCACGAGTTCGCCCATCCTCTTGACGAGCAGCCCCTCCGAATCGCGTTCCAGAATCGGATCCCACTCGCTGCCCCACAGCACCTTGATGACATTCCATTTCGCGCCGCGGAACGCCGACTCCAGTTCCTGAATAATCTGTCCGTTGCCGCGTACTGGCCCATCCAGCCGCTGCAAATTGCAGTTGATGACAAAAATCAAATTGTCGAGTTTTTCGCGCGAGGCCAACGTAATCGCGCCGAGCGATTCCGGCTCATCCGTCTCGCCATCGCCGAGGAACGCCCACACCTTCGCGTCCGTCGCCGGTTTCATCCCGCGGTTTTCCAGATACCGCTGGAACCGCGCCTGATAAATCGCCATCAACGGGCTCAAGCCCATCGAAACGGTCGGAAATTCCCAAAAGTCCGGCATCAGCCACGGATGCGGATAAGACGAAAGCCCCCCGCCCGGCTTCAACTCACGTCGGAAATTTTCCAGCTTCTCCTTGCTGAGTCGCCCTTCCATGAACGCGCGCGCGTACATTCCGGGTGCAGCGTGGCCCTGAAAGTAAATCGTGTCCCCTTCGAACGAATCGCTGCGCCCCCGCCAGAAATGGTTGAACCCAATTTCATAAAGCGTCGCCGCCGACGCAAAAGTCGAAATGTGGCCGCCAATGTTGTGCTCTTCGCGATTCGCGCGCACCACCATCGCCAGTGCGTTCCAGCGAATCAACGACTTGATCCGCCGCTCCAATTCCTGGTCTCCCGGAAAAAGCGGCTCCAGCCGCAGCGGAATCGTATTCGTGTAAGGCGTATTTGCCGTAAATGGCAAATCAATTCCATTCACCGTCGCGTGCGCGCGCAGCCGTTCCAAAATCTCTCGCGCTACATCCGGCCCGCTCGCTTCCAGCACGGAGTCCAGCGACTCAAACCACTCCTGAATCTCTAAATCCTCCACATGATGTGGCTGGGTATACGTCTGATTGTCCATTTCCGACCGTGTCTCCTGAGATCCTTCGCCAAACTGGGAATGTGCCGTCGCCATACGCTCCACCCCGAATTTCACTTCATTTTCAATGCTCTAGAATACTATGCCGCGCGTCCCTCTGCACGGTGGAATCACGACAGCGGGGTAACTGACTTAGCGCCAGGGCGTCGGTCGAAAATCTTGCGGCATGAATATAAAATCGCGCCAACCACCAAAGCCGGCAGCCACACCCAAAGCATCTCGCTCCAAATTACCGCTAGTCCACGCGAAGAGAAAAACGCCGCGCCAATCGGCGACACCACAATCGGCCTCCACGGCCAAAAATATCGCGTCGCATCAAACGGAGAAAAGAATGCGATGCCAAGTCCGCCATTCGTCATCGCATCGAGTACGCCATGCGAAGCGGTAATCAAGAAAAAGAGGACGCTCTGTCCGATTTTCTCCACGAGGCGTCCGCCAAACCAATGTCCCGCAAGAATTCCCACTGCAGCCGCGAACAAAATCGAATGCGTAATCCCGCGATGTCCCCACAAATCGCCATAGGGCACGCCGAATGAAAATCCAATCACATCCACATCCGGCAGCGCCGAACACACCAGCACCGCCGTCCAAAACCGCCAATCCCCGCGCAATCGCGGTCCCACAGCTTGCCCCAACGCTGCCCCAACCAGAAAATGTGTCGGTACACTCGGCATCTTCGTCAACTAATCGTCCTTCCTCCATCCAGCACCAGCACAGACCCCGTCAAAAACTTCGCGCTCACCAAATAGCTCACCGCGTCCGCAATATCCTCCGGCGTGCCCGTTTTCTTCAGCGGCGCCAACTTCACAAATTCCTGCTCCCACTCCGGTGGATCGCCTGCCATCGTAATCGTCCCCGGCGCAATCGCATTCACGCGCACATCCGGCGCAAGCGCTTTCGCCAGTGTCCGCGTCAGCATAATCATCCCCGCCTTCGAAATCGAGTGCGCGACGTACCCGGGCCAGCCCAAAATCCCGCCCGTATCCGCAAAATTCACAATCACGCCATTCGAGCGCCGCAACCACGGCGCAGCAGCTTGCGCCAAAAAGAACGGCCCTTTCACATTCGTATCCAACGACGCATCCCAAATTTCTTCCGTCGTCGAAATCACGCTCGATGGCAAGAAACTCGCCGCGCTATTCACGAGCACATCTATCCGCCCAAACTCATTCGCCACTCGCTGTACCAGCGCGCGAATCTCCTCCACGCTCGTCAACTCCGCTCGCATCGCCACCGCGCGCCGTCCCAACCTTTCAATCTCCGCAACAACCCCCATCGCCTCCGTATCCGACCCGCGATAATGCACCGCCACGTCCGCGCCCTCGCCAGCCAAACGCAAGGCCACCGCGCGCCCCAACCGCTTTCCCGCTCCTGTCACCAACGCCACTTTGCCGCTCAATTTCGTTTCCATGGCTCAAACCTATCACAGTATTTCCGTGTATTTCCGTCGCCGTTGTAGCGGCCGCTTTCTGAAGCGGGCCTCTTCGATTTCAATCGCACCACTCAAGTCACCTTTGCTCCAAAATTCCTTCCCCATTAAACTCATCCTTCACCAGGAGCCGCCATGAACCTCGACCTTCTCGCCATCGCCGCCCACCCCGACGACGTTGAACTCACTTGCGGCGGCACCCTCCTCAAAATGGCGCAAGCCGGTTACAAAACCGGCATCCTCGACCTGACCGCGGGTGAAATGGGCACCCTCGGCACGCCCGAAACCCGCGCCAAAGAGGCCGCCCTCGCAGCAAAGATTCTCAAAGTAAAATACCGCGGCACCCTCGGCGTCGCCGACTCCGACGTCCAAGCCTCGCGCGCTCACAAACTCCGCCTCGCCTCCGCCATCCGCGAACTTCGCCCGCGCACCGTCATCATTCCCTACTGGGAAGCCCGCCACCCGGACCACTACAACGCCTCGACTCTCTGCTACGAAGGCTGCTTCCTCGCCGGCCTCAAACAACTCCCCATCCCCGGCGAACCTTTCCGCCCCCACAAAATTCTCTACTCCACCGCTTTCACCAACGCCCGCCCCACCTTTGTCGTCGACATCACCGCCCAATTCGCCCAGCGCCACAAAGCCATCAAGGCCTTTCACTCTCAATTCGCCGGCGCCAAGCGCAAACGCAAAGTCTTCCTCGCCATTGACCGCCTCGAAGACGAAATGAATCAACTCGCCCGCCACTATGGCGAGATGATCGGCGTCCGCTACGGCGAACCCTTCCTGCAAAAAGAAATGATGAAAGTAAACGACGTCGTCGAAATGGAAGTCAGGTCAGTCTAGGCTGTTGCGGTTGTAGGGCCGGCTTTCTGAAGTCGGCCGTTTTCGACGGAGCCGTGCGCCGCTCGTCGGAACGCCAATCTCCCGATTGGCGTCTCTTCTCTTCAATCCCCTCAATCGTCCTGCGCCGGCAAATACCCCGGCAAATTCTGTCCGCCCGGAACCCGGTCCACCCTTACCTTAATCAGCGCCTCATTCTCCGCGCCGCTCTTCCTAAGCACCGCCATCGTCGCCAACGCTTCGGTATAGACCCTTGTCACCAGGAAGATCTCTCCGGTTTTTTCGTGCTTCCAAAGTTGTCCAATCTGGATTTTTGCGACGGGCATGGCCATTTCGACTTTAGAGGCGCACGGCAGGGGTGTCAACCGGCTCTTTCCGCCCCAGTGCCCACCCAACACGTTCAATTCATCTCTGGCCAAGAAACCTTCCCCGGCCTCCCGTCATCCTACCTATTGCGAACATCTCCGGCTAGTCGCTCGCGCCGGGTGTATACTTCGCTTCTGGGGAGGAACCCACCATGCCAGCTATTCTTCGCCGCTCCCTCAAATTGGCCCTCGCTGCGGCAATCGCTCTCGTCCCTGCCTATCTGCCGGTTTACGCGCAGTCCTCAGGCCAGGACCCGCAGCCTCCCACCCCGACCCAGCAGCCCACCCCCGACGCTCCCAAGCCGGACGCGACGAAAACAGATTCCACCAGGCCCGACTCTACTAAACAGGATCCGACCCAAACCGACAAGCAGAAGCCGGACTTCAAGAAGCCCGCCTCCGACATCCCCCGCGACGCCCCCATCCAGCAGCAGGACACCGTTCATCCCAAGAATTCCAAGCAGGACGTCGAAGCCATCGGCAATCGCAAACTTGGCGGCTTCAACATGCACTCGCTCGAAACCGACATCGCCATCGGCAAGCAGTACGCCCAGGAAGTGGAACGCTCTTCAAAACTCATCGATGACCCCGTCGTCGTCGAGTACGTCAATCGCGTCGGCCAAAATCTTGTCCGCAATTCCGACGCCCGCGTTCCCTTCACCATCAAAGTCATCGACTCTGATGAAGTCAACGCCTTCGCCCTTCCCGGCGGCTTTTTCTACGTCAACAGCGGACTAATCCTTCGAGCGACGGAAGAAGCCGAACTCGCCGGCGTCATGGCTCACGAAATTTCGCACGTCACCGCGCGTCACGGCACTCGCGGCCAGTCCCGCGGCGAAGTCGCGCAATTGGCCATGATTCCGCTCATCCTTCTCGGCCCCGGCGGCTGGGCCGGTTACGGTATCTATCAGGGCCTCAATCTTTCGATTCCCTTCGCCTTCTTGCAATTCAGCCGCAGCTTCGAGCGTGAAGCCGATTATCTCGGTCTCCAGTACATGTACAAAGCCGGCTACGACCCCAACGCTTACATCACTTTCTTCGAGCGCGTTCAAGCCGACGAAAAGCGTCGTCCCGGTACCATCCCTAAGGTGTTCTCAACGCATCCGCCAACGCCGGAACGCATCCAGAACGCGCAGCAGGAAATCGCCACCATTCTCCCCGCGCGCGAGGAATACATCGTCTCCACTTCCGAATTTGACTCGGTAAAAGCGCGTCTCCGCAACATCATGTTCTCGCGCAAAGCCAAAGACAACGAACCCGGCAAACCAACGCTGCGCACGCGCACCGAACAAACCGACAAAACCAAGACGCAAACCCAGACCACCGACCCAAGCTCCACCGACGACGATCGCCCCACCCTAAAGCGCCGCCCCGATAACCGCTAATTTCTTTTCTTGTTGTTTTGCTTTTGTAGGGCCGGCTTTCCGAAGCCGGCCTTTTTTCCTGCGACATGACAGCCTAAATCACATCAACGCTGTCATCTCGACCGGAGTGGCCCCGTTTTCTCCGGCGCGCGGCGTGTTCGCGAGGGGCCACGCAGTGGAGAGACCTCTCTTCGATCGCTCACACGAGCATCCCGATCCGCCAAATTCCTCTCGATTTTTCCTTATTCCCCTCAGGACTACTACTTCTTCTTCGCGGCCTTCTTGTCCCCTGACTCTTTCGTTTCCTTCGTCTCTTTCGCAGCGCCATCTTTCGCGCCCGTGTCCTTCTTTTCGCTCTTCTCTCCGTCGCTCTTTTCGGTCCCCGCCGAATCCTTCGCCGGACTCTTCCCCGCATAGTCCGTCACATACCATCCCGATCCCTTGAACTGAATCGACGGCGCCGTAATCGCCTGTTCCACTTTTCCGCCGCAATGCGGACACTTTTTCAAATGCGGTCCCGCTACCGTCTCAATCTTCTCGGTCTTCTTCCCACATTTCACGCACTTGTACTCGTACAGTGGCACCGCGCGTTCCTCCCAAATCAATCTGAATTCCGCAGTATACCACGCGCCTAGTGGTCACTCCGCTTCCGCTGCTCCGTGTAGGGGCAGGACTTTAGTCCGCCTCTTCGCTAGGTGACCGTCACAAGCCCGAGCATCAATCCGCTTGGCGAAAATTGTCACCTCGACCGAAGTGGCCCCGCTTTTTCTTGCGTGCGCCTCTTTTTGGGAAAACGGTGCACGCGGGGCCACCCAGCCGGGAGACCTCTCTTCGATCGATCCGCCAACTCTCAACTATCTACCTCCGCTCTCGCCCGCTTCTCCTTTTTCTTCTCTGTGTTCTCTGTGCTCTTCTCTCTGTGCCCTCTGTGTTAATCTTTTTCTTGTCCATTTTCGCCCGCGCTCCATACCTCATTACCCCATGCTAAACTCCCCCCATGCTCGCATCTCCCGCCACCGGCTGCCTCTACCTTGTCGGCACCCCCATCGGCAACCTAGAAGACATCACTCTTCGCGCCCTCCGCATTCTCAAGGAAGCCGATCAAATCGCCTGCGAAGACACGCGCCACACGCAAAAACTTCTCTCGCACTACGAAATCAGCAAACCGCTCGTCTCCTATCACGAGCACAACGAAATGACCCGCGCCCCCGAACTCGTCGTCGCCATGGAGCAAGGCTCCAAAATCGCTCTCGTCAGTGACGCAGGCATGCCCCTCGTCAGCGATCCCGGCTATCGACTCGTCACTCTCTGCGCCCGCCACCAAATTCCCGTCGTCCCGATCCCCGGACCATCCGCGCTCCTGGCCGCGCTCTCCGCATCCGGCCTGCCGAACGAAGAATTTCTTTTCGTCGGCTTCCTCCCCGCCCGCACCGGTGAACGCCGCCGCGCTCTCGAACGCCTCCGCATCGAAGACCGCACCCTCATCCTTTACGAAGCGCCCCATCGTGTCGCCGAAACCATCGCCGAAGCCCGCGAAATCCTCGGTGACCGACCCGCTTGCCTCGCCCGCGAAGTTACCAAAATCCACGAAGAATTTCGCCGCGCCCCTCTTTCCGAACTTTCCGCTTCTCTCGAAGAAAAGCCCGTCCGCGGGGAAATCACGCTCCTGATCGGTGCCGCTCTGCCTGGTCAATCCACTGCCGCCGACACGTCCCAATCCCTCGCCGACCGCGTCGACGAACTAATCCGCCAGGCCAAACTCGACCGCAAAGAAGCCCTAAAACTCGCCGCCAAAGAACGTGGCCTCACCCGCCGCGAAGCTTATTCCAAGATGATCGGCTCCCAAACTACCGACACCTAGTACGACTAAGCCCCATGTAGTCAATCAATTCTGTGTGTCCGCAACCTGAACTTTTCCGCACAAGTAGGGTAATCACCTGCACACTATTGTCCCTCGCAAGAGAGCCTTCGTAATCGGGTAATTCTCAAGCCCATCTCTAACCAACCTAAATTCATATAGTTAGCTAGGCTCCGCCTTGTCGCCTCTGCTCTCCCTCGTTTGGGTGCAGGATTGCACCATTCCAGCGCAAGTCCACGGGTTGTCTCTCTCCAGTTGGATCAAGTTTTGGCCGTACCCCACGAGTGGGAGAAAGGTTTTAAATGAAGAAACCCTCAGTCGCACTTTACCTTCTGGCTGCCGCGCTGCTTTGTCTCGTTTTCGGGGCCAACGCATCGGCCGATATCATCAATCTCGAAGATCAGACCGGTCCGAGTCTTTTCGCCTTGGCGACACCGGCCACCCTGAGCTACAGCACCAGTTCGGGGCCACTAACAATCACCGGCGGCACTGTTTTGACCGGCACGACCAACTTGCCAGCCGATGAAACGTCCGTTTACGGCACCGCTTTCTTCGGCACAGGCCTCTCGAACACCATCACCATGACCTTCACGTCGCCGATCAA
>Ga0075436_100001177_pt1 | contig 17758 bp, 18 predicted proteins | sample RhiMethybrSRZTD5_FD_75303 | JGI IMG/M metagenome (GOLD analysis project Ga0075436, IMG submission 75303) | Populus rhizosphere microbial communities from Tennessee, USA - Rhizosphere MetaG P. TD hybrid SRZTD5 | ecosystem: Host-associated > Plants > Roots > Rhizosphere > Soil | place: USA...
GCTTATGTGCCGCTCTTGCCGAACCCGGTTCGGCAATGTAGGATCGACCGTTCTATGAATGGAGACGAGCGGTGATCGGGATTGTATTGGTCTCCCACTCCGCGGCGCTCGCGGAAGGGCTTTCTGAACTGGTTGGACAGGTCAGCGGCGAGGACGTTCGCGTCCGTCCGGCGGGGGGCTCCGGCGACGGCGGGCTGGGCACCGATCCCGACCGGATCGCCGCCGCGATCCGGGCTGCGGACACGGGCTCGGGCGTCGTAGTGCTCGTCGACATCGGCAGCGCCGTCCTCAGCGTGAAGGCGATCCTGGCCGGCGGCGACGTCGGCGGGATCGACGTCCGCCTGGCCGACGCGCCGCTTGTCGAGGGCGCGGTGGCGGCCTCGGTGCTGGCGGCGACCGGGGCCGACCTGGCGGCGGTCGCCGCCGCCGCGGAGGAGGCCCGCGATGTCGCAAAGCTCTGAGCTGCGCCGCACCGTCACGCTGCCGGCCGGCGTGCCGCTGCACGCCCGACCCGCAGGCAACCTGGTGCGGGCGGCGGCCGCGCTCGACGCGACCGTCATGCTCAGCGCGAACGAGCGCACGGCGAACGCGAGCAGCATCCTGCAGGTGCTCGCGCTCGGCGCCGAGGGCGGCGCGACCGTCGAGGTCGTGACCTCGGGGCCGGGCGCCTCAGAGGCGCTCGACGCCATCGCCGGGCTCCTCGAGGCCCTCGAGTAGCGCGCTGTCGACCGCCGCCCGGGCGGCGGCGCCGACCTCGTCCGCCGTGCGGGCGGCCAGCGCGTCGACGAGCGCGGCTTTGGCCCGCTGGATGGTGAGGCTGCGGACGTACCGGCGCGTCTGCGCGATCCGGGCGGGCGACACGCTCAGCTCGTCCACGCCGAGTGCGACCAGCAGCGGCAGGAGCTCGGGGTCGCCGGCGGCCTCGCCGCAGACGTCGACCAGGATCCCGGCCGAGTGGGCCGCGGCGATCGTGCGCGCGATCAGGCGCAGGACGGCCGGGTGGTGGGCCACGGCGCGGAAGGCGCCGGGATGCTGGCGGTCGGCGGCAAGCGCGTACTGGGTGAGGTCGTTCGTGCCGATCGAGAGGAAGTCGCAAGCGTCGGCCAGCCGCCGGGCAGTCATCGCGGCCGCCGGCACCTCGATCATGGCGCCGACCATCGGGTCGGGCGCGCCCGGGGCGACGGCGTCGCGGGCATCGTTTGCGATCACGCGCACCGCGTCGATCTCGACGGGGTCGGTCACCATCGGGACGAGCACGCGCAGCACCGCATCGCCGCTGACCCGGAAGAGCGCCCGCAGCTGGGGGGCGACGCCGTCAGGAGCCGCGAGCGCGAGCCGGATCCCGCGCGGCCCGAGCGCTCCGCCCGTCGCCTCGGCCAGGAACGGCGGCGTCTTGTCGCCGCCGAAGTCGAGTGTGCGCACGGTGGCGATGCGGTGGCCGAGCTGGTCGATCATCGGCCGCAGCGCCTCCATGTGCTCCTCCTCGCCCGGCCACGCCGGCGCCTCGAGGAACGCGAGCTCGCTGCGCAGGAGGCCGATGCCCTCGGCGCCCGCCTCCAGGGCCGCCCGCACCTCGGCCTCGGTCCCCGCGTTCGCGAGCAGCCGGATGGTGCGGCCGTCGGCCGTGCGGGCCGGCTGGCGCCGCTCGCGGCGGTCGCGCTCGGCCCGCTCGGCCACCCGGGCAGCCCGGTCGCGCAGGCGCGTGCGGGTGTCGTCGTCGGGCCGCAGCCACACCATGCCCCGGTCGGCATCGACGCCGATCTCGTCGCCCGCCCCCGCGGCGAGCACCCCTGGGCCGGCGCCGGTGACGAGCGGGATCCCCAGCGACCGGGCGACGATGGCCGCGTGCGCAGTCGTGCCGCCGCCGGCGAGCACGATCGCGGCCAGGTTGCCGCTCCATGCCGCCACCTCGCCGGGGCCGAGGTCGTCGGCGATCACGACGACACCGGCCGGCGGCTGGCTGGAGCGGCCGGTGCTGAGCTCGGCCGCGCGGCGGGCGATCGCGTGCAGGTCGGCCGCCCGGGCGGCGAGCAACGGGTCGTCGAGATCGGCCAGCGCCTGGGCGTGCGGCTCGATCGCCCGGGCGATCGCCTCCGGCGCGCTTGCGCCCGCGAGCGCCTCGCGCTCGGCCGCCTCGAGCAGGGTCGGGTCCTGCGCCATCAGCTGGTTGGCCTCGACGATCTCGGCGTCGCCGGCGTGGCCCTCGCCGCGCAGCGTGTCGGCCAGGTGGCCCAGCTCGTCGGCTGCGAGCTCGAGCCCGCGCCGGGCCGCGGCCGCCTCGGCGTCGGGCGGCCCGCCGCCGCCCGCGCCGGCCACCTCGCCGGATCTGGTCCAGGCGGGGCCAACCGCGGCACCCGGCGAGGCCGGCGTGCCGCGCATCACCCGGGGGGTCACGATTCCTCCGCCACCGTGCGTTCGAGGGCTGCCAGGATGAGGGCGGTCGAGGTGGCTCCGGGGTCCTGATGGCCGACCGAGCGCTCGCCGAGGTACGAGGCGCGGCCCTTCCGGGCCTGCATCGGGATCGTCGCGCGCATGCCTTCCTCGGCCGCGGCACGGGCATCGGCGACCGCCTCGGGCAACGGCGTGCCGGCGTCGACCCGCTCGCGCAGGGTCGCCACCGCCGGGGCCAGGGCGTCGACGATCGTCTTGTCACCCGGCTCGGCCGCGCCCAGCTCGACGATCCCGTTCAGGGCGGCGTCGAGGGCCGAGACGAGGTCGGGCGCCTCGAACGTCTCGGCATCCCCGAGCGCACGCCCGGCCCGGCGCATGCCCGATCCCCACAGCGGCCCGCTGGCTCCGCCGACGGTGGAGACCAGCGTGGAGCCCGCCTGGATGAGCGCGCGGCCCGGGGTGGTTCCGTCCTCGAGCCCGTCCAGCTTGGCCTCGACGGCGGTGAACCCGCGCGTCATGTTGGCCCCGTGATCCGCGTCGCCGATGGCCGCGTCGAGCTGCGTCAGGTAGTCGCGCTGCTCCGAGATCGACTCGGCGCATGCATGCATCCAGCGGGTCACGGTCTCGGTGTTCACGTCGCCCTCCCTCGAGCCTCGAAGTGCTACGCGCCCCAGCGCAGCGCAGCCGTCTTCACGGGAGCATCCCACAGACCGGCGAGCTCGTCATCGAGCCGCAGGAGGGTGATCGAGCAGCCCGCCATCTCGAGGCTCGTGATGTAGTTGCCGACGAGGCTGCGGCCGACGTCGACGCCGCGGGCGCCGAGTCCCTTCGTGACCTCGTTGAAGAGCAGGTAGAGCTCGATCAGCGGCGTGCCGCCGAGGCCGTTCACGAACGCGAGCACCGAGTCGCCCTTCGCCAGTCCGAGGTCCGACACGATCGGCTCGAGCATCTCCTCCGCGATCTCGGCCGCCGGCTTCATCTTCTCGCGCCGCCGGCCCGGCTCGCCGTGGATGCCGACGCCGACCTCCATCTCGTCGGGGCCGAGGTCGAAGATCGGCGTGCCCGAGCTCGGGGTGGCGCACGACGTCAGAGCGACGCCGAACGACCGGCCCTGCTCGTTCACCTTGCGGCAGATGCCGGCCACCTCGGCAAGCGAGCCGCCGGCCTCGGCCTTCGCGCCCGCGATCTTCTCCGCCAGGACGGTCGCGCCGGTGCCGCGGCGGCCGGCCGTGTAGAGGCTGTCTTGCACCGCCACGTCGTCGTCGAGGACGACCGACTGCACCTCGATGCCGTCGTCCTCGGCGAGCTCGGCGGCCATCTTGAAGTTGAGGACGTCTCCGGTGTAGTTCTTGACGATGTGGAGCACTCCGGCCCCGCCGTCGACGGCCTTCGTCGCGGCGGCCATCTGGTCGGGGACCGGAGACGTGAAGACCGCGCCCGCGCAGGCCGCGTCGAGCATGCCGCTACCCACGAACCCGCCGTGCAGGGGCTCGTGGCCCGACCCGCCGCCGGACACCAGGCCGACCTTGCCGGACACCGGCGAGTCAGCGCGGATCACGAGCTGGTTCTCGAGGTCGACGCGGACGAGGCCGGCGTGGGCCGTCGCAATGCCCGCGAGCGCCTCCGGCACGACCGTCTCCGGGTCGTTGATGAACTTCTTGACGACTGCGGCGTGTGTGCTCATTCCCGGGTCCCTCCCTTGTCGTGGAACCGATGCCGTCTCTGCGTCGGTTCGACAATGCCGAACGACTTTCAGGACAATAACGCCTGGACGCCGCTCGTGTCAAGCGGGTCGATCGGCACGGATCCCGGCGCCGCTCACCATGCCCTGATCGACGTACCAGGCCAGCGTCCGCCGCACCATGTCGTCGAACGAGCGGTACTCGAGTCCGAGCTCGCGGGCGGCCCGCGAGCCGTCGTAGGCGTGGCCGTGCAGGAGCGTCGCCACCATCTCGCGGCACAGGCGGGGACGCCGGCCGCGCACCCGCGCGGCGGTCGCCGCCACGTCGCCGGCGGCCAGGGCGACGGGACGGGGGAGGTTCAGCGCCCGCCGCTCGATCCCGGTCACCCGAGCCAGCGTCGCCACCGCCTCCTCGGTCGTGACGGTGACGCCCGCGAGCAGGTAGCGGCGGCCGGGGACGCCGCGGGCCTCGGCCAGCACGTGGCCCTCGCTGCAGTCGTCGGCGTCGACCAGGCTGAAGCGCGAGCGCACGAGGGTGCGCAGCTTCCCGTTGGCGTAGTCGAGGATCAGCCGGGCGGTTCCGCCCATGCGGCCCGGCCCCTGCACCGATGCGGGGTTCACGCAGACGAGCTCGATCTCGTACCTGGCGGCCTCGCGCAGCGCCGCGACCTCGGCGTCGTGCTTCGAGCGCTCGTACTCCGACAGGAACCAGCCCCGGTGGGGCGTGTCCTCGGTGGCGACGACGCCGGCAGGCTCGCCGATCACCGCCGCCGACGACGTATAGACGATCCGCCGTACGCCCGCCCGCGCACACGCGCCGATCACGTTCTCGGTGCCGGTGACGTTGGCGGCCCGCATCGGCCCCGGGTCGCGCATGCAGAAGCCGTTCACGCCGGCGGCGTGGTAGACGATCTCGCAGCCGCGCGCGGCGTCCTCGACCGTGTCGGCCGCGAGGACGTCGCCGGGGACGACCTCGACGCCGAGCGCCCGCAGGGCCGTGGCGGCGTCGGGCCGGCGCGAGAGCGCGCGCACCTCGCGGCCGTGCGCCAGCAGGCGCCGGGTGACCCCGCCGCCCACGAAGCCGGTCGCGCCGGTGACGAGGACGCGGCTCACGGCTCGGACGCCGCGCCGGTGAACGAGCCCGAGAACCGCACGAGGTACTCGACGGCGGAGGCGACCGTGATCAGCGCGGCGATCAGCATCGCCACCTCGTCGAGCCGCCACGAGCCGATGTCGACGGCCGGGTGGAGGATCGCGAGCAGGATGGCGACGAACTGCGTGTTCGTCTTCAGCTTCCCCCAGATGGACGGCTTCATCACGACGCCGTCGGCGGCGACCAGGCCGCGCAGGCCCATGATCAGGAGCTCGCGCCCGATGATGATCGTCGCGATCCAGGCCGACGCCCGCCCGACCGACACGAGCGCGACGAGCGTGCCCGAGGTGAGGAGCTTGTCGGCGGTCGTATCGAGGAACGACCCGAGCGTCGTCTCGAGGCTCCAGCGCCGGGCCAGGTAGCCGTCGAGCGTGTCCGTCACCGCGGCGAGCGCGAAGAGCACGCCGGCCACGTCGTCCAGCCCGCGACCGTCGTTTGCGAGGACGAGCGCCATGATGACCGGCACTGCCAGCACGCGCACCGACGAGAGCGCGGTGAGCAGGCCTTCCGAGCGCCGGATCACATCCCTCCCGGACACGGGTCCCGCCCACGGCGGCGGTCCCGACGGTGGTCGGCGGTGGGGGGCACCGGGGAACCATAACCGAGCGCGGTAGCCGCCTCCGGACCGCCATTTCGAGGGCGCCAATTCGCGCTCTGCAGGCGGGTTGCGGAGCGGGTGTGACGAAGTTGACAAAGGGGTTCGCGTCGACTAGCGTGGGCCCGGCCACAGTTCGGTGATGCCGAATCACGTTCATGTCTAGGGGCCTGTCGGGCTGACGGGTCCATCCCGAAAGAACGGGAGGGAGGGCGCATGTGCGTTTTCGTGTCGACGGCTGACGTCGGAGGAGGGTCGACGTGATCGTCCTGACCTTCAACTCGGGCTCCGTCTTCTTTCCGGAGCTGGTCGGTACGGCGTTGCTGATCCTCATGGGCTGCGGCGTCGTCGCCGGTGTGCTGCTCGCGCACTCGAAGGCCCAGAACTCGGGCTGGATCGTGATCACGTTCGGGTGGGGCCTGGGCGTCATGATCGGCGCCGCCTCGGTGGCCGACTACGGCGGTGCCAGCCTGAACCCGGCGGTCACGCTCGGCATCTGGGCGAACGACGGGTTCAGCTCGTCGTTCGGGGACAAGATCCCGACCTACATCGCCGGCGAGTTCTGCGGCGCCTTCCTTGGCGCGTTCCTCGTGTACCTCGCCTACTACCTGCACTGGAAGGACACGGAGGATCCGGGCCTCAAGCTGGCCGTCTTCTCGACCGGCCCCGCCGTCCGCAACTACGCGTGGAACCTCGTCACCGAGATCATCGGGACGTTCGTCCTGGTCTTCGGCATCTTCTCCGTGACGGGCAACTCCGGCATCGCGCAGAGCGGCACCGGCATCCTGTTCGTCGCGCTGATCGTCGTCGGGATCGGCCTCTCGCTCGGCGGGCCGACGGGGTACGCGATCAACCCGGCGCGTGACCTCGGCCCGCGCATCATCCACGCGCTCGTGCCCATCCCCGGCAAGGGTTCGTCAGACTGGGCCTATTCGTGGGTGCCGGTGGTCGGCCCGCTGATCGGGGGCCTGCTGGGCGGCATGGCCCACCACGCGTTGTTCCCGATCTCCTAGGAGGCGAGGCCGATGTCCAAGTACGTTGCCGCGATCGATCAGGGCACCACCAGCACCCGGTGCATGGTGTTCGACCACGCCGGCAAGGTGATCTCGATCGATCAGAAGGAGCACGAGCAGATCTTCCCGCAGCCCGGCTGGGTCGAGCACTCGCCGACGGAGATCTGGGACCGCGCGCAGGACGTGGTGAAGGGGGCGCTCGAGAAGGGCAGCCTGCAGACCTCCGACCTGGCCGCGGTCGGCATCACCAACCAGCGTGAGACGACGGTGGTCTGGAACAGGAAGACCGGCACGCCCGTCCACAACGCGATCGTGTGGCAGGACACGCGCACCGACCGCATCTGCGACGAGCTCGCCCGCGACGGGGGCCAGGACCGGTTCCGCGAGAAGGTCGGCCTGCCGCTCGCGACCTACTTCTCCGGGCCGAAAATCAAGTGGATCATCGACAACGTCCCCGGCGTGCGCGAGGGCGCGGAGAGCGGGGACATCGTGTTCGGGAACATGGACACGTGGGTCGTGTGGAACCTGACCGGCGGGCCGGACGGCGGCGTCCACGTCACCGATCCGACCAACGCGTCGCGCACGATGCTGATGAACCTCGCCACGCTCGACTGGGACGACGAGATCCTGGATGCGATGGGCGTGCCGCGGGCGATGCTGCCGGAGATCAAGTCGTCGAGCATCGAGTATGCGAAGGCGAAGGGCGTGCTCGACGGAATCCCGGTCGCCGGCATCCTGGGCGACCAGCAGGCGGCCGTGTTCGGCCAGACGTGCTTCTCGGTCGGCGAGGCCAAGAACACGTACGGCACGGGCAACTTCCTGCTCCTGAACACCGGCACGGAGCCGGTGCAGTCGAAGAACGGCCTCCTGACGACGGTCGGCTACAAGATCGGCGAGCAGGACGCCGTCTACTGCCTGGAGGGCGCGATCGCCGTCACCGGGTCGCTGGTGCAGTGGCTGCGGGACAACATCGGCCTGTTCCAGAGCGCCCCCGAGATCGAGGACCTGGCGAAGACCGTCGAGGACAACGGCGGCGCCTACTTCGTGCCCGCGTTCTCGGGGCTGTTCGCGCCGTACTGGCGCAGCGACGCCCGCGGCGCCATCGTCGGCCTCACCCGCTACGTGAACAAGGGCCACCTGGCCCGGGCGGTGCTCGAGGCGACGGCGTTCCAGACGAAGGAGGTCGTCGACGCGATGAACGCCGACTCCGGCGTCGAGCTCGAGTCGCTCAAGGTCGACGGCGGCATGGTGCAGAACGACCTGCTGATGCAGTTCCAGGCCGACATCCTGGACGTGCCCGTCATCCGGCCCACGGTCGCCGAGACGACGTCGCTCGGCGCCGCGTACGCCGCCGGCCTGGCGGTCGGCTTCTGGGGCGAGATCGAGGACCTGCGCGCGAACTGGGGCAAGGACCACGAGTGGACGCCCAGGATGGACGCCGACCGGCGCGACCGCGAGTACCGAATGTGGAAGAAGGCGGTGACACGCACGTTCGACTGGGTCGAATCCGAGGAGCACGCACATGCCTGAACGAGAAGAGGGCGACCAGCGCCACGGTGACTTCGCCGAGGGCGAGGAGCAGCTGCCGCCGCCCGAGCACGAGGGTGACTTCGCCGAAGGACAGGAGTCGGAGCACCCCGACCACCTCCACCGCGGCAGCTTCGCCGAGGGGCAGGAGGAGGACGAGGACGACGACGAGCGCGAGGGCAGCTTCGCCGAGGGTCAGGAGCAGGACGAGTAGCTCCATGTGGGTCGCGCGGAGCGCGGCCGGAGGGGCCGCCGGAGGGAAGCCGGTCCCTCCGGCGCGCACGCCGTCAGGGCATATGGTGTGCCTGTGATCGAGACGCAGGTGCTGGTCGTGGGGGGTGGTGCGACCGGGGTCGGGGTCGCCCGCGACGCCGCGCTGCGCGGCCTCCGTGTCGTCCTCGTCGAGCGCCACGACCTGGCCGAGGGCACGACGGGCCGGTTCCACGGGCTCCTCCACTCCGGCGGCCGCTACGTGGTCAAGGATCCGCGCTCGGCGCAGGAGTGCATGGACGAGAACCGCATCCTGCGCCGGATCGCCGCGCACTGCATCGAGGACACCGGCGGCCTCTTCGTGTGCACGCCGGGCGACGACGAGGGGTACGCCGACGGCTTCGTGGCCGCCTGTGTGGAGGCGGGGATCGAGGCGGAGGAGATCGGCGCGGCCGAGGCCCTGCGTCGGGAGCCGCGGCTGCACCCCGGCCTCACCCGCGCCTTCTCGGTGCCCGACGCCGCCGTCGACACATGGAAGCTGGTCGGCGCGTGCGCCGACGACGTCGAGCGCCGGGGCGGAACCGTGCTGCGCCGCCACGAGGTCGTCTCGCTGATCGTCGAGGGCGACGCCGTGCGCGGCGCCCGGGTGCGCGACGCCCGCACGGGTGACGAGGTGGATGTGCGCGCCGAGATCACCGTGAGCGCGACGGGCGCCTGGGCGGGCAAGGTCGCTGCGATGGCCGGCTGCGCCGTGCACGTGCGCGGCGGCCGCGGGATCATGGTGGCGCTGAACCACCGGCTCACGCACGCGGTCGTGAACCGCTGCCGGATGCCGTCCGACTCGGACATCCTCGTGCCCGCGCACACCGTCTGCGTGCTCGGCACCACCGACGTCTCGACCGACGATCCGGACGACACCGCGGTGCCGCCGGACGAGGTGCGCCAGATGCTCGCCGACGGCAGCGAGATGGTGCCGCACATCCGCGCCGCGCGGGTGCTGCGGGCATGGGCCGGGATCCGGCCGCTCTACAGCGAGGGCGACACCGGCGCGCCCACGCGCGATCTGACCCGCGACCTGACCCTGCTCGACCACCGCGAGCGCGAGGGCGTCGGCGGGTTCCTCACCATCACCGGCGGCAAGCTGACGACGTTCCGGCTGATGGCCGAGGTGACGGTCGACGCGGTTTGCGAGCACCTCGGCGTCGACGCCCCGTGCACGACGGCCGACGAGCTCCTGCCCGGGTCGGAGGACGGCCACCTGCAGACGGTGGGCGAGCGCCTGGCCGAGCGGGAGCGGAACCTGCACGACGAGCAGATCGTGTGCGAGTGCGAGCTCGTCACCCGGGGGATGCTGCTCGCTGCGGCCGCGGCCCGTCCCGTGGCGAGCCTGGATGATCTGCGCCGGGCCACGCGCCTCGGCATGGGCCCGTGCCAGGGCGGCTTCTGCATCCCGCGGGCGGCCGGGATTCTGGCCGCCGCCGGGGCCATGGACGCGGCGGCGGTGAACGCGGCGGTGCGCGCGTTCGTCGAGGAGCGGTGGAAGGGCGGCTGGCCGATCCTCGAGGGCCGTCAGGCCCGCCAGATGCGCCTGGACGACTGGATGTTCCACGGAGCCCTCGACATCGGCCACCTGCCTTGACGAGCCGGGTGCTGGTCGTCGGCGCGGGCCTCTCCGGCCTCGCGTGCGCCCTGCGCCTCGCGGACGGTGGCGCGCCGGTGACCGTGATCGCGACCGGTACCGGCTCGCTCCAGCTCGGCGGCGCGACCATCGACCTGCTCGGCTACGCCCCGGCGCTCGTGCGGCAGCCGCTCGACGCGCTCGCCGGCCTCCCCGCCGACCACCCCTACTCGCTGCTCGGCCGCGAGCGGGTCGTCGCGGCCACGGGATGGCTGGCGGAGCGGCTCCCGGCACTGCGGTTGCGCGGCGACGGCGGCACGAACATGCTCCTGGCGACGGCGCTCGGCGCGGTGCGCCCGACGGCCGTCGCGCCCGCCGCCGTGGCCGCCGGCGACCTGCGGCCGGGCGGCCCGGTTGTGTTCGCGAACGTACGGCCCCTGCGCGACTTCTTCCCGGCGCTCATCGCCGCGAACGTGGCCGCGTCGGCCGAGGTGCGCGTGGAGACGCGCGCGGCCGAGGCCGACGTCGACGTGCGCGGAGACGCGGACGCCTCGCCGATTGCCCTTGCCCGTGCGCTGGAGTTCCCGGACCAGCGCGCGCGGATCACCGCCGCGCTGCGCGACGCGATCGGCGACACCGGCGGGGCCCGGGTGGGCCTGCCGGCCGCGCTCGGCGTCGACGCCCACGCCGAGGTGGCGGAGGCCGTCTCGGACGCGCTCGGTGCGGAGGTGTTCGAGGTGCCCACGGCGCCGCCGTCGGTGCCCGGGATCCGGCTCTACCGGGCCCTGCTCGCGGAGCTCCGGAACCGCCGGGTGCGCCTCATCGTCGGCTCGACCGCCGTCGCCGGCGTCCGCGACGGCGACCGCATCGGGTCGCTTGACGTGCAGGTCTCCGGCCGCATCTCGCGCTTCGCGGCGGACGCCGTCGTGCTCGCGACCGGCGGGCTCGCGACGGGCGGGCTCGAGGCCGACCGGGACGGCCTGCGCGAGCCCGTGCTCGGGCTCCCCGTCGCCGGCGACCCGGGCGCCGACCGGTACGGCGCGGACCCCTTTCGTGAGCAAGCCGTCGATCGCGCCGGCATCCGCGTCGACGCCCGCATGCGCCCGCTCGGCGCCGGCGGCGCCGTCGCCCACCCGAACGTCCACGCCGTTGGCGCGCTGGTCCACGGGGCGGTGCCGTGGCGCGAGCTCTCCGGCAACGGGCTTGCGCTCGCGACGGGCCTCGCCGCCGCCGACGCGATCCTCGAGGAGCGGGCCGCATGAGCGCCGACATCCGCGGATCGCTCGACAACTGTGTCAAGTGCACGATCTGCGAGACGTTCTGCCCGGTCGCGCAGGCGACGCCGCTCTTTCCCGGCCCCAAGTACGCCGGGCCCCAGAGCGAGCGCTATCGCGAGCCGGGCACGAGCGTCGACGCGTCGCTCGACTACTGCTCCGGCTGCGGGATCTGCACGCACGTGTGCCCGCAGGGCGTGGACATCGCCGAGATCAACGCGCGCGCCCGCGCGCAGATGCGGGCGGAGCGGAGGATGCCGCTGCGCGACCGGCTGATCGCCCGGCCGACGCTGCTCGGCCGCCTGGCCCAGCCGGTGGCGCCGGTCGCAAACGCGGTCATGCGCACCGGGCTCGCCCGCCGCGCGGCCGAGTCGGCGCTCGGCATCCACCGCGACGCCGCGCTGCCCTCGTTCTCGATGCGGACCCTCCAGTCGCGCGCCCGCCGGCGCCGCCGGCCGGGCGGCGCGACCCGCACGGTCGTCTACTTCCACGGCTGTGCCGCGAACTACAACGAGCCCGGCGTCGGCATGATGGCGATCGATGTCCTGGAGCACAACGGCTTCGAGGTGATCGTGCCGCGCCAGGGCTGCTGCGGCCTGCCGCTCCAGTCGAACGGCAACCTGGGCCCGGCGCGCTCGTACACGCGCGGGCTCGTGTCCCGGCTGGCCCCGTACGCCCGCGCGGGGCACATGATCGTCGCCAACTCCACCAGCTGCGGCCTGATGCTGAAGCGCGAGGCGCGCGAGATCCTCGGCATCGACGACCCCGACCTGGCGCTCGTCGGCGAGCGCATGTTCGACATCTGCGAGCTGCTGCGCGACCTGCACGACGCCGGCGAGCTGCGCACCGATTTTCACCCCGTGTCCATGCGCGTTCCCTACCACCAGCCCTGCCAGGGCCGCGGCCACGGCTTCGGCAAGCCCGCGCTCGACCTGCTGCGGCTGATCCCCGAGCTCGAGGTGATCGAGACCGACCGCGAGTGCTGCGGCGTGGCCGGCACCTACGGCCTCAAGAAGGAGAAGTACGAGATCGCGATGCAGGTCGGCGCGAGCCTCTTCTCCGACATCGCCGGGGCGCGCGCCGACTGTACGGCGTGCGACTCGGAGACGTGCCGCTGGCACATCGCCAAGGCCACGGGCGTTCCCGCCGTCCACCCGCTGGAGCTGCTCCACCGGGCGTACGGCCTTTAAGGCGGGGGAACCCATGGTTCCCCCGCGGGCCCCCTCCTTGACGACAGAGCCGAACTGTGGTCGCGCGTCGGCGAGAGCGCGGTCTCGCCTCCGCCGCGGAGACTCATGTCCACACTGACGGCGCCCGACGGCGCCGGGAGATCGGTTCGGTGAGACCCTTAGCCCGGCGGTGGCGGTGCTTCCGGGGCGCGCGGCGTGCGCCAGTCCCACGGCCGCCGGGAGAAGCCGAAACGGTTCTCGGTACCGCGCAGCAGCCGGCCGACGTTCTTGCGGTGGAAGACGATCACCGCGGTGCAGGCGACCGTCAGGAACACGAGCACCGGCGGCGGCGCCCCGAACCCGAACGCGAGCAGCGGCATCGCGATACAGCTCGAGAGCGAGGCGATGCTCGAGTAGCGGGTGGCGATGAAGAGCGTCCCCCAGAGCACGGCGACGCAGAGCGCGGCCAGCGGCGCGACGGCGAGCGCCGCCCCCAGGCCGGTCGCGACCGCCTTGCCGCCCTGGGCGAAGCCGAGGAAGAGCGGGCGGTAGTGCCCGACCATCGCAGCCGCCCCGGCCACAACCGCGCCGAGCGAGCCGGCCACGGCCAGGCCGACGAGGGCCGCAGCCGTGCCCTTGGAGATGTCCAGCAGCGCGACGGCGATCCCCCAGCGCGTGCCCGCGACGCGGGCGACGTTGGCCGCGCCGACGTTCCCGCTGCCGTGCTGGCGCACGTCGACGCCCTTCGACCAGCGGGGTAGCCAGTAGCCCCACGGGATGCTGCCGAGGAGGTAGCCGACGGCGATGAGGAGGACGAGATTCACGAGCGGACCACGCGTGCGCTCAAGGGAGCGTGGCCGATGTTACCTGCCCGGTCGGGAGCGTGCGGGAACGGCGCCGGGGCTATCCTCCGGCCGATGGCTCCGCGCGTCCGCCCGCCGTTCCGCGCCGACCACGTCGGCAGCCTGCTGCGGCCGCCGCGGCTGATGCAGGCGCGGGCCGACCATGCCGAGGGCCGGATCGACGCCGGCGCGCTTCGCGCCGTGGAGGACGACGCGATCCGCGAGGCGGTGGCCATGCAGCGCGACGCCGGCCTTCGCAGCGCGACCGACGGCGAGTTCCGGCGGGCGTCGTGGCACATGGACTTCATCTATCAGCTCGGGGGCGTGTCGCAGGTCGAGGGCGAACGCATCCACGTGAAGTTCCGAAACGAGGAGGGCGAGTACGACTTCTCGCCGCCGGCGATGCGTGTCGACGGCCCGGTACGCATCGAGCAGACGATCTTCGGCGACGCCTTCACGTTCCTCCGCGACGTCGCCGGTGACGCAACGCCGAAGTTGACGATCCCGTCGCCGAGCATGGTGCACTACCGTGGCGGCAACTCGGCGATCGATCGGACGGTGTACCCGCAGGTCGACTCGTTCTGGGACGACCTCACCGCCGCATACGCCGACGAGGTGCGCCGCCTGCACGAGCTCGGCTGCACGTATCTCCAGCTCGACGACACCAGCCTCGCGTACGTGAACGACCCCGCCCAGCGCGAGCACATCACGTCGATCGGCGGCGACCCCGAGCATCTGCACGAGCAGTACATCGCGAACATCAACCGGGCGCTGGCCGGACGGCCCCAGGGGCTGACCGTGACGACGCACATGTGCCGCGGGAACGCGCAGTCGATGTGGGCGGCCGAGGGCGGCTACGAGTTCGTCGCCGAGGCGCTCTTCAACGATCTCGAGGTGGACGGCTTCTTCCTCGAGTACGACGACGCCCGGTCGGGCGGCTTCGAGCCGTTGCGCTTCGTCCCGGCCGGCAAGTGCGTCGTGCTCGGCCTGGTGACGACGAAGCGGCCGCAGCTCGAGGACAGGGATCTGCTCAAGCGCCGCATCGAGGAGGCATCGCGCTATGTCGACATCGACCAGCTGTGCCTCTCGCCGCAGTGCGGCTTCTCCTCCACGGTGGAGGGCAACCGGCTCACGATCGCCGAGCAGCGGCAGAAGCTCGAGCTCGTCGTCCAGACCGCAGCCGAGGTGTGGGGCTGACCGACGGCCTCTCCGCCACTGACCGTTGTGGCGGCCGAGGTGTGGGGCTGAACCGGGGTCAGACCCCGAACGACCGCTGTTGCACTTGCGTTGCAGTTCCGTTCGGGGTCTGACCCCGAACCGGCATACCAAATACCCCGAAATGGGGATGGAACCCCCCCTCGTCCTACGTAGGATGCGTTTCCAGTGTGGGGTGGAAATCGGGCTCCTCGAGCCCCCCGGAAGGGGGGCCGTCGGTGACGACCTCGCGTACGCGTACGGGTGTGGGAGGCAGGCAGGCGGGCCTACCGATCCCGGCCGCGCAGGCGAGGGCCGTCGCCGCTGCGTCGGCCGGCGTCGCCGCCGTTGCCGACTCGGCCGCGGATGCGATCGTCACCACCGATCTCCGCGGGCTGATCACCGGCTGGAACGCCGGCGCGGCGCGCCTCTACGGGTACACCGAGGGCGAGGCGCTGGGACGAACGCTCGGCCTGGTCGAGCCGCCCGCCCGCCGCCAGCGCTTCGGCGAGCTCGTGCGCGCCGTGATGGGCTGTAGCAGCCAGCCCGGTCTCGAGACCGTGCGGTGGCGCAAGGACGGGAGCCGGGTCGAGGTGTGGCTCTCGCGGGTGGACGTGCACGACGCGGCCGGCCGGATCGTCGGCATGACCGAGATCGGCCGTGACGTCACGAGCCGCTGCCGCGAGGCGCGCCGGGCGGCGCGGGCGCTGCGCGAGAGCGAACGGCTGCGGCGCGAGGTGGTGGCCAGCATGCTGCAGGCCGAGGAGGTCGAGCGCAGCCGGATCGCCACGGAGCTCCACGACGACACGGTTCAGGTGATGATCGCCGCGCTGATGGCGATGGACCGGGTTGCCCTCGTCGCCGGCCGGGTGGGAGCGCCCCAGCTGCAGTCGGCGGTGTCGATCGCCCGGGCGACCCTCGAGGAGGCGACCGACCGCACCCGGCGGCTCATGTTCGAGCTGCGCCCGGCCGTCCTGATGCGCGACGGCCTCGTCGCGGCGGTGCGCGTGCTCGCGCAGCAGGTCGCCCGCGAGACCGGCGCAAGCGCGCGCGTGCGCGGCGCCATGGGCCGCTACGACCATGCGCTCGAGGAGCTCGTGTACCGGTCGGTGCAGGAGGCGCTCGCGAACGTGCGCAAGCACGCGCGCGCGAGCTCGATCACCGTGACGCTTCGCGAACGGGCGGGCGCGATCGGCGCCGAGGTGTGCGACGACGGGCTCGGCTTCGACGTGGTCGACGCCCGCACCCGCCGGGGTGCGGCCCTGCACCTCGGCCTCGACGCCCTCCAGGAGCGCGTCCGGGCCGTCGGCGGCACCGCGTCCATCACGTCGTCCCCGGGCCGGGGCACGTGCGTGCGCTTCACCGTGCCGCTCTCCGCGGCGTCGCGCGAGGCGGCCGCCGCCCGCGAGGCCGCCATGCTCGAGCGCTGACGCGACGCCGAGACGTCACATCGGGGCGATACGTCACGACCGTGATGACAATTGGCTACACATTACGCGCAACGTGGCGTATCACGGTGTGTGACAATGGTCTTGCAATGGTGTCATGTAAGGTTCTCCGAACCCCCAAGGAGGTTCTGACCCCATGCCCCGTAAAGCAACCATCGGCCCCGCCGTCTACGAGCGCGTGAACCAGCTCGTGGCGGAAGGGAAGAGCCGCACCGAAGCGTTTACGCAGATCGCCCAGGAGCGCTCGAGCCGGCCCGGCACGATCGCCGCCAACTACTACCGCACCGCCCGCTCGCAGGGTGCGTCGGGTGGCCGTCGCCGCTCCACACGCACCCGGCGCTCGAGCGCCGCAAGGCCTCGCGCGGCTGCCGCTGCGGCGCCCCGCACGACGTCACGCGCCCAGGATGGCGACATCGGCGTGCTGGCGAACCAGATCAGCGATCTCGTGCAGCAGCTCGTCCGCCAGGTGCAGGAGCGCGACCAGCGGATCCGCGAGCTCCTCGCCTGACACCCAGCTTCGCTGACGGCCGGCCGGTTGCAAACACGCGACGGCCGGCCGTTGTGCGTCTCTAGCTGGTGACGGTGACCAGGGTGCCGTAATTCATCAATCCGTACGCGGTCTCCGCGGCGGAGTACGGCAGCTCGACGCAGCCGAGGCTCTGGGGCGATCCGTACGACCCGCGCAGGAACCCGTGCACCGCGTCGCCGCCGTTGAAGTAGCTCACCCACGGCACGCCCGGGTCGGAGTAATGCGTCCCGTCGGGGTTCGTGCCCTGCATCGTGGTCGACGTGTAGCGCAGATACACCGGATAGGTGCCGAGCGCCGTCGGCGCCGCGGGGATGCCGGTGTTCGCGAGCGATGTGAAGTTCGCGTGGCCGGTGCGGAAGATCGTGATCGTCTCGGGCGAGGACTCGCGCACGAGCGCGTAGGTGTACGGCACCTTCGTGAACGCCTTCGTGGCGGTCAGCGCCTGCCACACGCGGCGACCGGCAATTCCGTCCGTGGCGAGGCCCAGGTCGGCCTCGAGCGACATCACGGCCCCTCGCGTGACCGTCGAGAACACGCCCGGCTGCCATTGCGAGCGCAGCTCGGACGGCGCGTTGAAGCGCCACTGGAAGCGTCCGTGCCGTGGCGAGATCGTGTACATCGGCTTCGGCCCGAACGCGTGAAACGTCACCGGCAGGTAGCCGCGCCGTGCGAGCAGCTGCTGCAGGCGCAGCACGCTCGCGCCGTGCGCGCCGTCGCTCAACGTCGGATACCGCGTCTGCGGGTGGCCGTACGCCCGTGTGGGCGCACGCGTGTGGCCGTGATGGTGCACGTACGCCACGACCCGCGGGTGCGGAGGCTTTCGCGTCGCCGCCGTCGCTGCTGCGGGCTCGCCCGAGCCGCGCGACATGGCAAAGAACACGCCTGCGGCTGCTGCCGCGAGCGCGAGTACCGCACCGACCACGAGCACGCGCCGCATCGAGCGCCAGTGTACCGGCGCCTCCGGAGACGGCCAAGCGCCGCCGGCACGGGCCTGCCGCGCTCGCGCGCGGGCGAGGCTAGATATTCGGTCATGCCGGACCCGCCGCTCGAGCGGCACGCGGCCTCGTTCGGACGCGTTGCCGATGCGTACGACCGGGGCCGGCCGCCCTACCCG
>Ga0075436_100001178_pt1 | contig 17753 bp, 18 predicted proteins | sample RhiMethybrSRZTD5_FD_75303 | JGI IMG/M metagenome (GOLD analysis project Ga0075436, IMG submission 75303) | Populus rhizosphere microbial communities from Tennessee, USA - Rhizosphere MetaG P. TD hybrid SRZTD5 | ecosystem: Host-associated > Plants > Roots > Rhizosphere > Soil | place: USA...
CAACAGCGGACGGTCCCACGCCATGAAGCGGTGCAAGCCACCAAGCTTTTCGATCACCTGTTCGCCGGGGCGCACGTGCAGGTGGTATGTGTTCGCCAGCACGAGCGACGCGCCCGCGGCCCGAAGGTCGTTTGGTGAAAGGGCGCGAACGGTGCCCTGGGTCCCCACGGGCATGAAAACCGGGGTCTCGACCGTGCCGTGGGGAACGATGAGGGAGCCGACCCGCGCGGCGCCGCTCGTCGCATGGATCGTGAACTCATGCATCGGGCAGTCCCTTGCGCACTTGCTCCTCCGTCAGACGGATTCCCGGCTGAAGGTCGAGAGGAAGCGCGTCGCACGGAGGCTCGGCCGCGCTGATTCCCTCGGCGAGCATGCGCACCTGGGCTGTTGAGACGAGCGGTGTCCAGGGGAGCAACTCGATCGTCCGGGCGAGTGCGTAGTGGAACCACACGGGCATGGGCAGAACCACCACGACTCGTCCCGTCGCCCGGGCGACCCGTCGTACGACATCCGCGAGTGTCAGCTCTTCCGGACCGGTGACCGATACCGTGCGACCACCCAAGCGGCCGTCGACGAGCGCCGCTCGCAGTACGCGCACGGTGTCCTCCACGGCCACGGGCCGGAGCGTGCGCGGGCGCAGGCCGACGGTGGCGAACACCGGAAGGGCGCGCACCGTGCGGCTCAGATGGTCCAGCATGTGGTCGCCCTTCCCGTACGTGATGCCCTCCTTGAGCACGGTGAACTCGAGACCGGATCTGCGGACGAGCTCTTCGGCAGCCCACTTGGACTCGTGGTAAGCGGAGCCGCACGCGGGGCGGGCTCGGAGGAAGCTGACGAGGGCAACACGACGCACCCCTGCCGCGCGGGCCGCGCGTACGACGGCTTGTGTGCCGCGCACGTGGACCCGGGCGTAGGTCTGCTCACGTCGCTCCCGATTGATGCCGGCGCAGTGTCCCACCGCCTCGCACCCTTCAAAGGCACTTGCAAGGAGCCTCTCGTCCGAGACGTCGGCCGCGACGACCCCGATGCGGGGCCCGACCGGACCTCCGTCTGTCCGCCCCGCGCCGCGGCTCACCAGGACGACCTCGTGCCCCTCGGCCGCGAGCGTGATGCCGAGGTGGCGCCCGATGAAGCCCGTTCCTCCAGTCACAGCGATCCGCATCAAACCAGTACCATCGGGTCACCGTATGAGTAGAACCGATACCGCTCCTTCACGGCCTCCTGGTACGCCGCCATCACGGGTTCGTAGCCCCCGAACGCGCAGACCAACATCAGCAGGGTCGAGCGCGGCAGGTGAAAGTTGGTGAGCAGCCTATCCACGGCACGAAACGCGTACGGAGCGTGGATAAAGAGAGCTGTGTCGCCTGTCCCGGGCTCAATCGTTCCGTCCGCCTGCGCGACGGTTTCGAGCGTCCGCACCACGGTCGTGCCCACGGCCCACACCTGCCCGCCGGTCCGACGTCTCTCGTTAATCACGGCCGCTGCCTCTTGGCTCACCACGTACGCCTCGGCGTGCATCGTATGGCGCGTGAGATCGTCCACCTCCACCGGCTTGAAGGTTCCCGGCCCGATGTGGAGGTCCAGTTCGGCGACGGCCACGCCCCGCGCGCGCAATTGGCGCAGGATCTCCGGGGTGAAGTGTAATCCCGCCGTTGGGGCGGCGACGCTGCCGTCGTGCGCGGCGTACACCGTCTGGTACCGCTCGCGGTCCTCGGGCTGGGGTGCGCGACGGATGTAGGGAGGGAGGGGCACCTCTCCGTACTTGTCGAGTGTCGCCCGGGCATCGAGACTGCCGACGAACCTGACGCGCCGCACTCCGCCGCCGAGCTGCTCCAAGATCTCGACAGCGCTATCGGTCCCGAACCGGACGGTACGCCCTGGCTTGAGCTTGCCGCCGGGATGCCCCATCGCCAGCCACGAGCCGTCCGGCAATTCGCGCACGAGCAACAGCTCCGCCTCGTTTCCCGATTCCCGTTTCCCGTACAGTCGCGCGGGAATCACGCGGGACGTGTTGAGGACAATCACGTCCTCCGGTGCCACGAGATCAACGATGTCGGGAAAGCGCTGGTGGCGGATGTTCCCGCTCGCGCGGTCCAGCGCGAGCAAGCGGCTCGCGGCGCGGTCGCCAAGGGGGTGTTGCGCGATGAGCTCGGGGGGGAGGGAGTAGTCGAAGTCGGAGGCGCAGTACATGCGAGTGCGGAATGTGGAATGCGGAGTGCGGAATGGAAGGGCGGGCTGAGACTCCGCACTCCGCATTCTGCACTAGCCGTCAAAGATCGTCGGTTGGTCAGCGGTCTTCGGCGGCGTAAATCCAAAGTGTCTATACGCGCCGGTCGTGGCACACCGGCCGCGCGGCGTCCGGGCGAGGAAGCCCTGCTGCATGAGGAACGGCTCGTACACCTCTTCGAGCGTACCGGGATCCTCGCCGACGGCTGCGGCGATGGTGGTCAGTCCCACCGGACCGCCCTCGAACTGCTCGATGATGGTCTTCAAGATCCGGCCGTCCATGTCGTCGAGGCCGAACTCATCCACGTCGAGTCGCTTCAACGCCTCGGCGGCCACCTGGGCCGTGATCTTCCCGCCCGCGCGCACCTGGGCGTAGTCACGCACCCGCTTGAGCAGCCGGTTCGCGACGCGCGGCGTCCCGCGGCTCCGGCGCGCGAGCTCGGCGATCCCCGCCGCGTCCGTCGGCACGTCGAGGATCCCCGCGGAGCGCCCGATGATCTGCGCGAGGTCGTCCGGCGGATAATACGAGAGCCGCTCGACCAGTCCGAAGCGCGCGCGCATCGGGGGAGTGAGCAACCCGAAGCGCGTGGTCGCGCCGATGAGTGTGAATCGCTCGAGGGCCATCGGGATCGTCTGCGCGTGCTGCCCGTCGGCGATGCGGACGTCCACGCGGTAGTCCTCCATCGCCGGGTACAGAAACTCCTCCAGCGCGGGCCGGAGGCGGTGCACCTCGTCGATGAACAGGATGTCCCCGGCCTTGAGCGAGGTGAGCATCCCGACCAGGTCTCCCGGGCGCTCCAGCACCGGTCCAGACGTCGTGCGGATATTGACGCCGAGCTCACGCGCCATGAGCAGCGCGAGGGTCGTCTTGCCGAGGCCAGGCGGGCCGAAGAAGAGGGCGTGGTCAAGCGGTTCGTGGCGCTGCTTCGCGGCGTCGATCGCGATCTGCAGCGACTCCTTTACCTTGGCCTGGCCGACGAACTCGTCGAGCCGGGAGGGACGGAGCGCGGCGTCGGTGAGGCGCTCTTCCGGGAGCGCTTCGGGCGTGGTGACTTGAGCCCGAGCGGGGGTCATGCCGCTCGCCTCCCTACGGGCCGTGCCCTCCACCGCACCGGCCGCGGGTCGCGCTCCAACGCGTGCGGGGTATGGCAGGTGACGCACTCGTCCATCGCGTGCGTGGCGCCGTCCGGGACCAGCATGCGGTTGGTCGAGCCACAGCGCGTACAGATCCACTCGGCGGTGGTGGCCATCGTCATCCGTGAGTGAGGAGTTGCAGCGCCCGGCGCACGAGCGCCTCCGTGTCGCTTCCCGTTTTACCCCCCGCCCCCCCGCTCCCCCCATCCGCGGCGAGCGTCTGGCGGAGCGCCCGGTCCGCTTCGACGGTGGAATACCCCAGCCGCTCGAGCGCGTGGAGCGCTGCCTCCGCCGCGCCTCCGCCGGGGACGATCGACGCGTCGACGGTCCCCTCAAACTCGCCGAGCTTGTCGGCCAGTTCAAGCGCCAGGCGCTCCGCGGTCTTCTTGCCGATCCCCGGGACCGAGGCGAGCAGCGCGATGTTTCGCTCCTTCACCGCCCGCACCCCCCGCTCGACGCCGAGCGCCGAGAGCAGGGCGATGGCGATCTTCGGACCGATGCCCGTGACGCCGATGAGCCGCTGAAAGAAGCGCCGTCCCGTGTCATCCTCGAATCCGTACAGCGCCCATCCGTCCTCGCGGACGACCAGCTCGGTCGCCAGGCTCACCGCCGCACCTACCGCCGGCAGGCGCTCCATTACGCCGAGCGGGACGACGACCTCGTAGCCCACGCCTCCGGTCGTATCGATCATCACGCGATCGGCGTCTTTGGCGGCGAGCCGGCCCGACACCCGCGCGATCACGACCGGAGGATGTGGGCGAGCGCGACCGCCACGCCGTCCGCCGCGTCGGCGGGCTTGGGAGCCTCCTTCAAACGGAGCAGGTGGGCGACCACGCTGCCAACCTGTGCTTTCGGCGCGCCGCCCGCGCCCACGACGGTCTTCTTGACCGTCGCGGGCGGGTATTGCGCGATGGTGATGCCCGCCTGCTCGGCGGCAAGCAGGATGACGCCCCGAGCGTGACCCAGGACCAGGGTGGTGTGGACGTTTTTCTGGTAGAACGCGTTCTCGAGCGCGAGCGCGGTCGGTCGGTGACGCGCGATCAGCCCGGCGATGTGGGCGTGCAGCTCGTGCAAGCGGCGTGGCAGGGGGCTTCGCCCGGAGAGGCGAATCACGCCGCACTCGACCAGCCGACCCATCCCGGAGGCGCTTCCCCCGTTCGCCGTTTCGATGACACCGTAGCCGGTGACCGACGTCCCGGGGTCGACGCCCAGCACCCTCACGCTAAGCCGTCGCCGCGGCCAGCGCCTCGGCGTCGATGTCGAAGTTCGCGGAGACCTTCGCGACGTCGTCCATCTCCTCCAGCGCCTCGATGAGCTGGAGCAGTCGCTTCGCGTCCTTGCCGTCCACCTTCACGGTGCTCTTCGGAATCATCGCGATTTCGGCCGACTGGATGGGGACCTGCTTGCTCTTGAGGCGCTCGGTGACCTGATGCAGCTGGTGGACCGGACCCGTAATAAGGAAGGCGTCGCCGTCGCGGACCATGTCCTCCGCGCCGGCGTCGAGCGCCGCCTCCATGACGGCATCCTCCGCCGCGCGAGCGGCATCCACGGTCACTTGCGCCTTGCGGTCGAACATCCATGCGACGGAATTGGCGGCGCCGAGGTTCCCGCCGTGACGTTGGAAGACGTTGCGGATCTCCGCGACGGTCCGGTTGGCGTTGTCGGTGGTCGCCTCGATGAAGATGGCCGCGCCCCCTGGGCCGTACCCCTCGTAGGTGACCTCTTCGTAAATCACGCCCTCGAGCTCACCGGTCCCCTTCTTCACGGCGCGCTCGATATTGTCGAGCGGCATGTTCTCCGCCTTCGCCGCGTCGATCGCGGTGCGGAGCCGGGCGTTCCCGCCGGGATCGCCGCCCCCCTGTTTGGCGGCGATCGTGATCTCCCGAATGAGCTTGGTGAACAACGCGCCGCGCCGCGCGTCGGTGACGGCTTTCTTCCGCTTGATCTGCTTCCACTTACTGTGGCCAGCCATGCTTGCAACTTACCTCGTTCAACGATCCGGGTCGAGCATATCCTCGAACCGCATCCAGCGGCGATAGAAGTACAGATCCACGAAGCCCGTCGGCCCATTCCGATTCTTCAGGACGATGAGCTCAGTCGCTCCCTCCACGCCGTGACCGGGATTGTACATCTCTTCTCGGTAAATGCCGAGGATCACATCGGCGTGCTGCTTGATCGAGCCAAGATGCCCGAAATCGTCGAGCGCCGGCCGGGCATTGGGTCGCTTCGCGTCGAACCGCGGCAGCTGCGAGACGACGACCAGGGCCACGCGCCGCTCGATCGCGAGGGCCTTGAGGCGCTGGAGGACGAGCGCGAGATCCTCGTCCTGCGTCGAGCGCGGCACGCCGCGGGGCGACGGCACGAGCTGCAGGTAATCGACGACCACGAGTCCGAGCTGCGGGAGCGGATCGAGCCGCTCCGCGGTCGTTTCGAAGTCCGGCGCGGCGAGGGGCAGGGCGCTCAGGGGCAGGCTGCGCAGGCGCACCGCCGCGCCGCCAATGCCCGCGCGGGCCTGGTCGTTGAGCTTTGCGCTCCGGAGCTCGTCCACGGCGACCCGGCCTTCGATCGCGAGCGCGCGCTCCATCAGACGCTCCTCGTCCATCTCTCCCGAGTAGAGCGCCACGCCAGTCCCCTGCTGCGCCGTGCGCAGCGCCAATCCGAGGGCGAGCGCCGACTTGCCGGAGCCGACATCGCCGCCCAGCACCACCAGGTCCCGCCGTCGCAGGCCTCCGCCCAGCATCCGGTCGATCGACGGAAAGCCCGTAGGCACCGTATCGCCCGAGACGTCGCCCGGACGCTGTTGATCCACGCGCTCGACGAGCGATTCCACTGACGGGCGCTTGGGAAAGCGGCGCGTGGTCATCGGCTCAGAGCGCCACCGCGACCGCCGCCCAGCGCTCGCCCGTCACCCCGGTCGCGCGCAGCGCGACGTCGGCGACGAGCTCACGGCCGCGTAGCCCGAGGTCGACCGAGCGCAAGCGGTCACGCAACGTGGCCACCGTGAGCGGATCGGCCGCAGCGATCAGGAGGAGATACCGGTTGGCGGGGGCGTTGAGCGGCTTGGTCAGGGGCTCCGTGGGCGAGACGGGACAGTAGCTCGGATGCTCCGGATCGGACGTGGGGCAGATCTCCTGCGGCATGAAACCGAGCCGCTCGACGCGGGTGGGCACACCACGCTCCAGGCCTACCCCGGGCAGCAGGGCGAACGAATCCGCCGCCACGCTGTCCGACGGAGGTATCGCCCGGAGGGCCAATCGGTGTGTGCCGGCCGCGAGCCGGGCGGGTTTGGGCTCCGCCGTCGCAAACCGGAGGGTGACGCGTCCGTCCTCCACCTCGAGCAGTGTGACGAAGGCAGGCCGGGCGAGCTCGACCGTTGCGCTATCGGGTACGCCCGCCTTCCTGGCCAGCGATGTGACGCGCGGTGCGTAGCTCGGATCCGGCCCGAGCACGCTCATAGGCTGTGGGTGGGCGCAGGCGAGCGCTGCCAGGGACGTGGTGCAAGCGACGATGCGGACGAGGTGTCTGCTCATAGGCTCCTCTCCTTTCCCCTCTATAGATGTATGCGGGCGGAGCGGGCGGCAACGGTAACGGCCTCGCCAGCCTCGGGGCCAAGCACCTCTCGCGCGGGCGCGATGAGTTGCGAGAGCACCAGGGCGGCGGCGGCGGGCGTGGATCCTTCGAGGTGGTGCCGGGCCGCCGCGAGGGCGCGTTTCAGGGGCGCGGAGAGGGCGAGGCTCCCCAGTCGCGCCTCCAAGGCCTGCAGGCGCCGCCGGTGATTCTTGCCCGATACCGGCCGCGGCGGCAGCAGCGACTCGGCCGTGCGCACCACCAGCCACAGGGCGAACAGGCCTTCGCGTTTCGGTCCCCGCTCGGCCGCGGCCACGAGCCCGACGAGCCGTTCCTCCGCCGGCGTCGTCGCGGGGGTCACGCGACCAGGCGCTCCACGGCAGCGACGACCTCGGCGGGAGTGATGTCGGCCAGGCAGCGGTGGTGCCCGAGCGGGCAGCTCGCGGTCCCAGTAGCCGAGCAGGGGCGGCAGTCGAGCGCGCGCTCGAGGACGAGCGAGCGGGCGCGATACGGCAGGAAGCCGAACTGCGCGACGGTGGGGCCGAAGAGAGCGACCACGGGCGTCCCGACGCCGGTGGCCATGTGCATCACGCCGGTGTCGCCCGACACCACGACCCGTGCGCGCTCGAGCAGGCCGCCCGTCTCCTGGAGCGAGCACTCGCCGGCCGCGCTGATCGCCGCGCCCGCGGCCGCGAGCTGCTGGGCCAGCCCGCGGTCGTCGGGGCCGCCGACCACGATCGGTCGGTATCCGGACGCGCGCAGTCGCTCGGCGAGCGCGCTCCAATGCGCGACGGGCCAGCGCTTGGTCGCATGGGCGGCGCCCGGGGCGAGTGCGGCGACCGGAACGCCCGCCAGCCCCCGCTCGGCGAGCCATTGCGCGGCGCGGTCCCGCGCTCCGGGGCCGAGAGCGAACTCGGGAGGGCCGCCGTCCGGTTGCGCGTCGAGCCGACGGGCGGCCTCGAAGTACCGCTCGGCCACCGACGTACGTCGCCGGTAGGCATCGAGCTTGGTGCCGATGAGGAGGGCGCGCGCGACCTTCCGCTTGCGATACCCGGACCAGTGGCACCGTACGAGCAGGCGCAGGCCGGCGCTCCGGATGCTGCCGTGGAGGTCGAGCCCGTGCGTGGGCGCGAGCGCTCGCAACCGGCGCGCCAAATGCCGGATGGGCTCGTCGGGCTCGAGCGCCACGACCTCGGCGAGGTGGGGGTTGTCGGCGACGAGCGGCGCCATGGCGCGCTTCGTCACGTAGACGAGCCGCGCCCCGGGATGGCGCCGGGCGAGTGCGCGCACGAGCGGCGTGGTGAGCAGGATGTCGCCGATGGAGCTGAAGCGCACCAGGAGGACGCACAGCACGTCGCGAAATTAGGCTCTCGTTGCCCGGGTTCGCCAGTCGCCATTAGCTTTTGCGGTATGCCGCGGCCGAAGACCATTCTCTGGGTGGACGACGAAGTCGAGGGGCTCGCCGCGCACCGCCGCTTCCTCGAGGACCAGGGTTTCACGGTGGCCGCCGCGTCCCACGGGGACGATGCGCTCGCGCTGCTGCGTCGCCAGGCGTACAGCATCGTGCTGTTGGACGAACAGATGCCCGGGCGTCGCGGGCTCGAGCTGATTGGCGAGATCCGCACGATCGACCCCGCGATGCCAGTGGTGATGGTCACGCAGAGCGAGGACGAGGGCACGCTGCGCGAGGCGATCGGCATCGAGGTGGACGACTACCTCGTGAAGCCGGTTCAGCCGCGGCAAATCCTCTCGGTGATCACGCGCCTGCTCGAAGGCGACCGCATCCGGCAGCAGCGGCTGGCGCGCGACTTCGTCGCGCGATTCCGCGAGCTGGAGGGGCGTCGCGGCGCGACGCTCGCGTGGCGCGAATGGATCGAGCTGGTGGCCGAGCTGGCGCGCTGGGACGTGCGGCTCGCGGCGTCGAACGAGCCCGGGCTTTCCGAGGCCCTTCGCGCACTGCAGCGCTCGCTCCGCAAGGATTTCGCCGAGTACATCGCGCGCCAGTACCCTCGCTGGCTCGCCGCCCCCGAAGGGGATCGCCCGCCGCTCTCGGTGGACGTGGGCGCCGAATTTCTGGTGCCGGTCCTGCAATCCACGGGGCGCGTGCTGTTCATCGTGGTCGATTGCCTGCGCCTCGACCAGTGGGAAGTCCTGCGCGAGCTCGTGACCCCGCTGTTCGACGTGGAGGAATCGCACTACTACGGCATCCTGCCGACGGCCACGCCCTTTGCGCGCAACGCGATCTTCTCGGGGCTGTTTCCTATGGAGATCGCCGCCCGCCATCCCGAGTGGTGGGGCCAGGCGTCCGACGAGGAAAGCCTCAACGCGCACGAAGCGGAGCTGCTGACGGAGCAGATCCGTGAGCTCATGCATCGACCGATTCCGGTGCGCTACGAAAAGGTGTTCAGCTCGAGCGAAGGCGACCTGCTGCGCCGGCTTCCCGCGCACCTGGCGCAAGACGGCGTCACGGCCCTCGTGTTCAACTTCGTGGACCAGCTGACGCACGGCCGCTCGGAGAGCGCGATTCTCTACGAGGTGGCGCGGGATGAGGCTGCGTTGCGGAACCTCACGCGTACCTGGTTCGAGCGGTCCCCGGTGCTCGCCGCCCTCCGGGAGGCGGAGCGGCGCGGCGTGACCGTGTTGCTCACGACCGATCACGGGTCCATTCACTGCGAGACGCCCGCGACGGTCTACGCCAAGCGTGACGCCACGGCCAACCTGCGCTACAAGTTCGGCGAGGATTTGAAAAGCGAAGATCCGCAGGCAGCGATCCAGGTCGAGGACCTGAAGAGCTTCGGCCTCCCGGGCATGAGCCTGGGCGTGCGGCTGCTCCTGGCGACGTCGGACCGGTTCTTCGTGTATCCCACCAAACTGCGCGAATACCAGGCGCGCTATCGCGGCTCGTTCCTGCACGGCGGCGTCACGCCCGAAGAGATGATTCTGCCGGTGGCGTTACTCACGCCTCGGGGACGGGGGCCGGGTGGTGCGGGCGGGAGCGGGGGAGGGGGAGGGGGAGGGGGAGGGGGCACCGGGTCCAGTGGGGGCCGTCGCTAGCATGGGCCGCAGCGCCCGCCTTATCGGCCTGCTGCGCCCGTACTCGCTGCTCTTCGCCGTCAACATGGTCACCACGGTCGTCGCGTCCGTCCTGGACGGCGTGACGTTCGTGCTGCTGATCCCGTTCCTGCGTACGCTCTTCGGGCAGCAGGCTCTGCCGGCCACGGGCGGCTCGGTCGTGGAATCCGTGCTCGGGAAGGTCGCGGGCCCGCTCCTCGTCGCGGGCGACGCGGCCGGGGCGATCCGGAACGTCGCGTTGATCCTTCTCATCACGCTCGTCGTGAAGAACGCGGCGCTCTATGCCGCGGCGATGAGCAGCGTGGCGATCGAGGAAGGCGTCGTGCGCGACCTGCGCGTGCGCTTGTTCGGCCACCTCCAGACGCTGCCGCTCGGATTCTTCCAGCGCACCCGGGGCGGCCAGCTGCTGGCCCGCGTCGTGTTCGATACCGACCAGGTAAAGAGCGCGGTGACCGCGGCTCTCGCGCAGTTCCTCCGGAACGTCAGCCTGATGGTGGTCTACCTCGTGATCCTCCTCGGCCTGTCGTGGCGTCTCACGCTCATCGCGCTCGTCCTCGCGCCGGTGCTCGTGCTGATCATCCGACCGGTGGTGGCGCGCGTGCGGCGCCGCTCTCGCGCCCAGGCCGACGATCGCGGCGAGCTCACGAGCCTCGTGAGCGAAATGATCGGGTCCGTCAAGCTGGTGCGCGCGTACGTGGCCGAAGCGTTCGAGGTCGGCCGGTTTAAGCGTCTGGCTGACGTCTACCGGAACCGCGTGTTCGGCACCCAGGCCGCCTCGACGCTCACGAGCCCGATCAGCGAGATCTTCGCGGGTGTCGTACTCGTGCTCCTGCTCCTGTTCGGGATCAGCCAGCTGCGACCCGAGGTGTTCATCGCATTCATCGTGGTCGCCCTCCGGCTCATGTCTCCGGTGAAAGCGGTGGCGCAGTATCCGACGATCATGGCCGGTGCGGTGGCGGCCGCGGACCGCGTGTTCGAGGTGCTGGACCTGCCGTCCGACGAGGGCGACGCCCCGGATGCCATCCCGGCGACGTTTCACGACCGGATCGAGTATCGCGGGGTTTCGTTCGCGTACGACGGCGGGCCTCCCGTACTGCAGGATGTGAGCCTCGACGCGCGCCGCGGCCAGGTGGTCGCCCTCGTCGGCCCGTCCGGGGCGGGAAAGACGACGCTCCTCGACCTGTTGCCGCGCTTCTACGAGCCGACGGCCGGGATGATTCTGATGGATGGTGTCCCGATCTCGCGCTTCCTGCGTGCGAGCCTGCGGGGCTTGATGGGGATCGTTTCGCAGGAGACGATCCTGCTGAACGACACCGTGTTGGCGAACATCTCCTACGGCCGCGGTGATTTCACGCTGGCTCAGGTGGAGGCGGCCGCGGGGGTGGCGAACGCGCACGACTTCATATCGCAGCTGCCGCAGGGCTACGAGACGCTCCTCGGTGAGCGCGGCACCCGGCTCTCCGGGGGAGAGCGCCAGCGCATCGCGATCGCCCGCGCCCTGCTCCGCGATCCGCCGATCCTCATCCTCGACGAAGCGACGAGCGCGCTCGACATGGAGTCTGAGCGCCTGGTGCAGGAGGCGATGGATCGGTTGATGGCGCACCGCACGACGTTCGTCATCGCGCACCGGCTCGCCACAGTCCAGCACGCCAACGTGATCGTCGTGGTGGCCGATGGGCGCATCGTCGAGCGCGGCACGCACGCCACGCTGTACGACGCGGGCGGACTCTACCGGCGCCTGTACGACATGCAATTCCGCTCCTGACATGATCTCCGGCTTCACCATCGTCCGGAACGCGGTCCGGCTCGACTACCCGATCGTGCCGGCGATCCGGTCCATCCTCGACCTGTGCGACGAGGTGGTCGTGAACGTCGGACGCTCCGACGACGGGACCCGCGACCTCGTCGCGGGCATCGGCGACCCGCGCGTGCGGATCCTCGACACCGAGTGGGACTTCTCCCGTGGCAGCGGCGTGCTCGCGTTCGAGACGAACCGCGCCATGGCCGCGTGCCGCGGCGCGTGGGGTGTCTACATCCAGGCGGACGAGGTGCTGCACGAGGCCGGGGCGAGCGTCCTGCGCGAGAAGCTCGCCGAGTGGGATCGCGATTCGCGGGTCGAAGGGCTGCTCGTGGATTATGTCCACTTTTACGGTGACTTCGTCACGGTCGCGACGGACCGGCACTGGTATCGGCGCGAGGTGCGCGCCGTGCGTCTCGGTCAGGACATCCGGTCGTACCAGGACGCACAGGGCTTCCGGGTGGGTCCGGGAGAGCGCCGCGTGCGCGCCCGCCCAACCGGCGCGCGCATGTTCCATTACGGGTGGGCGCGCCCACCGGAGTCGATGCGCCAGAAGCTCGTGGCGTCGCAGGAGGTCTTTCTGGAGGAAGTGGATCGCATCGCCGCCCGCATCGCCGACCAGCAGGCGCTGTACTGGACACCGCTGCTGCGCCGATTCTCGGGGACGCACCCGCGCGTCGCACAGCCGTGGATCGCCGCGCGGGACGGCGCCCACGCCGGTCCCACCGTGGGGCCGCGGCACCTGCGGCTCGGGCATCTTCGGCTCTACCTCTCCGACTGGATCGAGCGGCTCACGGGCGCCCGCCTGTTCGAGTACCGGAACTACGTCGAGGTATGACACCGCGTCCCTTCACGGGGCTGCGCGTCGTACTGGTGGCGGCGTTCAACCGCCGCTACCACCGCAGCGCGCTGTCCCTCGCCTCCGCGTTGGAGTCCCTCGGCTGCGAAGTGCAGCGCTGCGAGGAGCGGTGGCGTGGATGGGACCGGATTTTCCGCCGTCCCCTCGCTGGCCGGCTTGCCGCGCGACTGCGCCGTACGCCCGTCGACGTCGTGCTGGTCTTCAAGGTGACTCGGCTCGACCCGGAGGCCGTGCGCGAAATCAAGGCCCGGTTCCGGGCACGCTGGGCCAACTGGTTTCCCGACGATCCCCACCAACTCGAGACATCGCTCGGCCTGGGACCTGCGTACGACTGCTTTTTCACGCACGACAGCTCGAGTCTCGAACACCACCGTGCCGCCGGCGCCCGGGCCTACTACCTGCCATTCGGGTGTGACCCGGAGTACCTCCGGCCCAAGCCCGCGGGCGCGGCGTGGGCGTCGCCGCTGGCGTTCGTCGGATCGCGGGACCCGGTGCGTGAGGAGACGCTCGGGCAGCTCGGCGACTTGGGTTTGACGATCTGGGGACCGGGCTGGTCACGCGGCCCCGTGTACGGTGACGACTTCGTGCGAGTACTCGCGGGCGCCGCGGTCGGCCTGAACATCCACCAGCAGTTCGGCGAACGGGGCGACCCGCGGCGCTACGGGACCGGCGCGAACATGCGGGTGTTCGAGCTCGCGGCGGTGGGCACTCCGCAGCTCTCGGACGCGAAAGCGGACATCGCGCGCCATTTCACGCCCGATCGGGAGATCGTCCTCTACAAGACGGTGGCTGAGCTGAGGGAGCGCGCCCGCGCGCTCTTCGCCGACGAGCAACTACGTCGTCGCTTGGCCGCCGCGGCACGCGAGCGCGCCCTTCGAGAGCACACGTGGCGTCACCGCCTGGAAGAGCTGCTGACCGTCACGCTGCGATAGGCCGGCCTGCCGGCAACACGCCCGATCCGAGGAGTGCGCCGTACATCCACACGTAGGCCTCCGCCATGACGAGATGGGTGAAGGCCTGCTCGGCCCGGGCCCGGCAGGCTGCTGGGTCGCGCGTATGGATCGTGGCGGCCGCCGCGATCATGTCGTCCATCGAGTCGCATAAGGCGCCTACCTCCGGCGTGATCAGCTCCGGAAGCGCTCCGCGACGTGTGCCGAGCACCGGCGTGCCGGAGAGCAATGCTTCGACGGTCACGAGGCCGAACGGCTCGTCCCACTCCGCCGGATTCCAGAGGCATCGGGCCCGCGCGAGCAACGCGGCCTTCGTCGTGCCGTCCACCTCGCCCACGTACTTGATCGATCCCGTGAAGCTGGGTCGCCAGCCGCCCGCGACGATCAGCGGATGGCCGGTGTGCTTCGCGGCCTCCACCGCCCAATGGTAGCCCTTCGCGCTGTGCAGCTTCCCGAGGAACAGGTCGTACTGCGTGCTCCGCTTCGGGTAACGGCGGAACACGTAGTCCGCCGGATCGAGCCCGTTATAGACGAAGGTCTCGCTTCCGTGCCGGCGCGCGTGATCCCGCGAGAGGAAGATGGCGTGGGGATAGGGTTGCGATCCGGGCTTCAGGTTGCGGTGGACGGTCTGCACGAACGGAAAAGCGGCGACGCCGTTCTTGAGCGGAAAATGGGCGTGGAGAATGTCGGCGTCGCTCGGAACGTAGGCCGCGAGACCCGCAGTGTCGCTGAATTTCCGTGGGGGGACCTCCACGACTTTTGCCGACGGGACGCGGGTCCCGGGAGGCGCCAGCAACGTGACGCGATGCCCCAGCGCTGCGAGGCCGTGAACGAGCGCCACGACGACGCGCTGGGGGCCGCCGTAACCCTTCGCCGGCAACGGCTGATGGGAGGCGACGACGACGTGCATGGGCTCAACAAGATAACCGCGTCGCGCGGACCGCGGACCCACCAGCGCCATGGAAAGGCGAGCATGGAATCACTAGCTTCGGACCCATGCGCGACCGGCCGCTCACGATCCTGCAGCTCACGCATCAAGGATTTGGGTCAGGCTCGACGGTGATGATTGCGAACCTGAGCCGGCAGCTCGCGTTGCGCGGCCATCGAGTCCTCGTGGGATGCCCCCCCGGCACGATGCTGGCCGCCCTCGCCCGAGACGCCCAACTGGATGTGGTGCCGCTCGACTTCCGCCGGTTGGCGCCGCTGTCCCGTGCCCTCCATGCCGTGCTCGTCCGCGAACGGGTGGACGTGGTGAATTCGAACGCCACAGGCGATCGCCGTGCCCTCACGTGGCTGCGCTGGCGTCGACGGCTCCCGGGCCCATTCGTGGTGACCCGCCACACCATGCCGCTCACGTCGCCGGCCGAGCTCCTCGCCGTGGGGTTCTCGGCTGACCGCACGATTGCCGTGAGCCGGGCAGTGGCCCGGGCGCTCCGTCGACGCTGCCATCCGGCAGGCCGCCTGCGCGTCGTGACCAACGGCATCGACCTCGAGCGCGTGCGTAGGCCACCGTCTGAGGCCGATCTCGTCTCCGCTCGGGTTGCGCTCGGGGACGTCGCCGGGCGTCCCGTCGTATTGGTGCTGGCGCGCCGCAAAGATCAGCACATCCTGCTCAAGAGTCTCCCCGCGTTGGCGCACCCGGTCGTCGTCGCGTGCGTGGGCATCGAAAGCGACGCCGAGCTGCGCGCGCTCGAGCGAAACGTCCCCGCGCGCCACCGAGTGGTGTATGTGCCCTTCACCGACCGGCCGCTCGCATTCTGTCGCCTCGCCGCTGTGTCCGCCCTGCCATCGCGCATCGAGGGGCTCTCGATCGCGCTGCTCGAGACGATGGCGCTGGGGCTACCCGCCGTGGTGTCACGAGCCGGCGGCAACCCGGACGTCATCACCTCCGGCGAGACCGGGATGCTCGTTCCTCCGCTCGACCCCGCCGCGTGGGCCGGAACGCTCGACCGCGTGCTGGGAGACGGCGTGTTCGCGCGCCGGATCGCGCAGGCGGGCCGTGACCTGGTGGAGCGCGAATTCACGCTCGAGGCGTGCGCCGAACGGACTGAAGCGGTTTACCGCGAAGCCCTGGAACGGCGGCGTGCGCGCGACGGGGCCGGCGCGCCGCGGAATTGAGCCCGACGCTCGTTCTGGCCCTCAACTTCCCGCCGTTCGGGGGCGGGATCGCGCGAATGATGGGTGAGATCGCCGCGCGTTACCCATCGGACGGCGTGGTGGTATCCACGGGCACTTGGCCGGGCAGCGAGGCCAGCGACGCGCGCTTCCGCCAGCGGATCGACCGGGTTCACGTGGCCGCGAAGCGGCTCCGGACGGTGAACGGACTGGTCCGCTGGACGCGTCGCGCCGACTCGCTGACGCGTCGCACCGCCCCCGGGTTCGCGTGGTGCGACGAAGTCAAGCCCGCCGGTTACACGGCGGCCTGGCTACACGCGCGCCGTGATGTGCCGTTCGGCGTGCTGGCACACGGAGCCGACTTCCTGCTGCTCCAGGCCAAGATCGGGCGATCGGTTTTCAAACGCTGGACGGCGGCCCGCATCCTTGAGCGCTGCGCCGTGGTCGTCGCCAACAGCCAGTGGAGCGCGAACCTCGTCCGATCGGTTCTCGAATCGCTCGACCTAGCCGCGCTCGCCGCCGACGTGCGTGTCGTGCACCTTGGTACGACGCCGACCCGCTTCCATCCGGATGTCGACCCCGAACCGGCGCGACGGAGGTACGGGCTCGACGGAGGACCGTGGCTGCTGACGGTGGCCCGCCTCGACCATCACAAGGGGATCGACACGGTGATTCGCGCCCTGCCGGCGGTTCGCGCTGCGGTTCCGGGGGCGCGCTACGCGGTGGCGGGCATCGGGGACCGGCAGCAAGCGCTGGAGCGGTTGGTTGCCGAGCTGGGGCTGGTGGATGCCGTGCGGCTATTAGGCTTCGTTCCCGACGACGACTTGCCCGCGCTGTACACCGCCGCCGATTTGTTCGTGCTCGCGTCGCGCCGATACGACCTGCTCGTGGAAGGGTTCGGGATCGCGGTGGTCGAGGCGTCAGCCTCCGGCCTCCCCGTCATCGGGAGCCGGTCCGGGGGCCTCCCCGAAGCCGTGCGCGAAGGGGTCACCGGCGTCATCGTCGAGCCGGACGATCCCGGCAGCGTGGCGGCGGCGGCGATCCGACTGCTGGAGGACGAGCCGCTGCGGCGCCGAATGGGTCACGCCGGGCGAGCGGCCGTGGAAGAGTACTACAACTGGGACCGGGTCGCCGCCGATTTTGTTCGGATCGACCAGGAATTCCGCAGCACCTGATCGCCGATTGCTCCAAGATGACGCATCCCATTACCATTCGACACGTCCATGCCACACCAGCCTCGGTAACCCGTTCCGTGACAACCCTGCTGTTGGCGCAAGACTTCCCTCCGATGGGCGGCGGGATCGCCCGCCTGCATGGCGAGCTCGCCCGTCGGTATCCGCCTGGGGAATTGATCGTCTCGACTCCGGCTGATCGCGATGCCGTCGAAGTCGACGGCGCGTTTCCGGCGGTGATCGATCGACTCCCGATCGGCGCTCGCAGTACCAAGACGCTGCCGGGGTTGCTGCTGTGGTCGCGCCGGGCTGCGAGCCTCGCGCGGCAGCACCGGGCGCGCTTCGTGTACTGTGGCAACGTCAAGCCCGCAGGCTATCCCGCGCGCTGGGTGTACGAGCGCCTGCGGGTTCCCTACGGTCTTCTTCTGTACGGCGGCGACCTCTTGAGCGAGCAGCACAAGATCCGCCGATCGGCCTTCAAGCGCCGCACCGCGCGGGTGGTTTTCGGTGGGGCCGCCGTGTTGGTGGCCATCAGTAACTGGACTCGGGACCTCATGCTGGCGCTGCTCGGCGAGCTGGGGCTGGACGGGCACGGTCAGCGGCTCAGGGTGGTCCACATGGGAACCGACCCAGCACATTTCCACCCCGGCGTGGAGACGGCCGCCCTCCGCAAGCGCGCCGAACTCCCCAACGCCGGCACACGCTGGCTGGTGACGGTTGCGCGGCTCGAGCAGGTCAAGGGAATCGATACGGTGATTCAGGCGCTCCCGGCGATTCTCGAGCGCGCGCCCGACGTCGGCTATGTGATCGCCGGCCGTGGACCGGACCGTGAACGGCTGGAGAAGCTCGCGCTGAAGCTC
>Ga0075436_100001179_pt1 | contig 17749 bp, 11 predicted proteins | sample RhiMethybrSRZTD5_FD_75303 | JGI IMG/M metagenome (GOLD analysis project Ga0075436, IMG submission 75303) | Populus rhizosphere microbial communities from Tennessee, USA - Rhizosphere MetaG P. TD hybrid SRZTD5 | ecosystem: Host-associated > Plants > Roots > Rhizosphere > Soil | place: USA...
GACATGAATGGACTCAACACGGGACTCACTGCCATCAAGATTCAATCAGCAGGTACCGTTCACGTTGAGAAGTGCGTAATCTACGAGTTCGCCACACGCGGCATTAGCGACGAGCGCACGAGTAATGGCGCGCTTTTCGTCACTGATACCATTGTCAAACAAATTGGCGGAGGCGGAATCGTCGTGCTTCCCTCGTCAGGATCGCCTACGATCCAAGCCACGTTGAACAATGTGCGAGTAGAAAATACCGGGCTTACCGGCCCGGGTACCGGCTTCGTTACCATTGGCGCCAACATCCGAGGAATAATCAGCCAATCCGTGCTCTCGAGGAATACAACTTTCGGTATTCAGGCTGACTCAAGTTCCAAGATAAGTGTCAACAATTGCTGGATCGGATATAACGGAGCAGGAGTTGACGCGCCCAATGGCGGCGAGGTTCGCATCTCCAATACGGTAGTGACGTTCAACACAGGGACCAACGTTTCTGGAAACGTTCTCTCATACGGCAACAACATGCTCCGGGGTAACGGAACGGACAACGTTCCAACAATTCAGGGTCAGCAATAACTGCTGCCTGTTGTTGTTAAGTACGCCTCGCTACCCGGCCAATTCATTCATGAGTTGGCCGGGTAGCGAGGTTTATCAGTGCCGGCATTTGGGTGGTGTTGACAGACTAAGTACCCGATCCTGTCAGCCTGTGTTCTTACCGCGCGGTGGTTACCTATTTATCTAACCGGGCCAGACCGATTCCCGTTCTGCCATAGCCGTTGCCGTTATAGAGCATATATCGCTCGCCGTTGTGATCGAAGACAAACGCGTATTCTATCATCTCCGAATCCCAGCCTGATTCGGAAACGTCAAGCCCTACTAGTTCATCCTTTCGCTCCCAAGAGATTCCGTCCTTTGATTCACCATAACCAATGCGGTATCCCTGTCCCCTATACGAATACCACATTCGGTATATGCTCCCGTCTTTCAACACGCAGGGGCGTGAGATGGCGTATTCATCGTTGGACTTAAAATCTATGCACACTACTCCGTTCCTCTGCCAATGTACGCCGTCTGCAGACTCAGCGTACTTGATGTGGTAATAGTGCTTCGGCTTTCCTTTTTCAACTTCCCACCCCACACACGATAGGTACCACATCCTCCAGAGACCGTTCTCGACGAGGACACAAGGACTGGCGACGAAGTATGGATCGCAATCGTTACGATCCAGGATTGGTCCTTTGGAATATGGCACGGCCGTGCGCCCGCCATCGCGGCTGATGGCCAGTCCGACGGCATTGCGGAATGGAACGGTGCCGGCAACATTCCAGCCAATATAGTAGAGGTACTTTTGATCATCCCGTTCGACGACCCAGGATAACATCGCACCCGAGTCGTCGAAGGTGCCTAAAGAGCCATGCGTTAAGACAGGTGATTCCGACGTTGAAAGAATGTGGCTGGGAGCGGTGATGTCAATCTCAAAAAACCCTGTCTGCGACCTGCCGTACTCATCGCGTCCGCTGAAATAGATGCGGTATTCGTTCCCGGCCACTCTGTCGGAAACCGGGAGCGATGCGTGCGAACTCATCCAAGCGAGGTTACCTGGCGGGGCAAAGATCAATCCCATCTTGAGCCAATTCTGTCTTTCTGACACGTTAACAATCCTATTACTCGATCTCGCGCTTCATTTGGTGCACAGCTTAACACGTCTGTGATGGGTATACGCATCGGTTGCGCCGTAGGGTTGAATTCTCTCGCCATAGTACCGCTGCACACTGGTGAGTAGCTTATGAGGAGCCATCAACGTTCACTACCTGTCCGCATTCTTCGCTGCGCGAACGCAAGCTCGTCGGTTTGATTGGAACGATGCTCATGATCGTAGACTTCTCGAATGATGGTATAGGGTCTTTGTTTCACCTCGATAAAAATCTTTGAAAGATAGATACCGATGACACCCAGGCAGAAGATAGTCACGCCTCCCAGTAACCAGATCGAAACAACCAGCGAGGCCCAGCCCTGGAGCAGTGTTCCGAAGAATAGCTTTCGAACGATTAGATCGAGAGCCGCAATGGAAGACACAACCACAATGAAGCAACCAAGGTAAAAAATAAAAACGAGAGGTTTACTGCTGAACGAAGTAATCGCATTAACGAAGTGCGAGAATTTTCGCCGAAGGTCATAAGTGCTCGTTCCCTTATGTTGTTTCAAGACAGTAACCGCTACCTGCCTGAAACCTGTAAGCGTTAAGAGGCCGGCGATCATGGTCTCGCGCTCTTGATGCAACACGAGAGACGAGACGTACTTTCGCGTCATTAGTCTGGCAATAATCAAGTTTCGCGGTATGGGATGCGTAGAGAGCATATTGAAAAGTCCGAAAAAAATGGCTCCGCTCATCCGCTCGAAAAACCCTCCTTTGCGTTTCTCTTGCACGCCAAACACGACTTCAGCCCTGGTCGCCTCCAGTTCCTTATGGAATCGTTCCAGCAATTCGGGCTCCTCCTCCAGATCACTGTCGATAAGAAACACCAATTCCCCTTGGGCATGAGTCAATCCCGTCATTATCGCCTTGTGATGCCCGAAGTTTCTTGAAAGATCAATGACTCTTACCCTGTCGTCCTTCTGATATAGAGATAGGGCCACGTCAAGCGATTTGTCTGGTGAACCGTCGTTGACGAGTATTAGTTCATAATCATGTGTGATTCGGTCCGCGGCGGCTACTATGCGACTGTAAAACTCCTCAATGTAAGCAGCCGACTTGTATAGCGTGGTGACCACTGAGAGATACATATCTGCTCCTCACACTTCAGGCCTTCGTTGAATACCAAGTCCCCGAAGTTCAAACCGAAGAACGAGCCGCTGGTGCCTCGAACAATCAGTAATCCATATTTGAATTGCGAGGCTTACTTCTGAAAAACAATCCTCATCAATGTAGACTTCGCCGTGGGACCCTACTCTACGTAATGTTTGCTGAGTCTTCAAACGGTGATCTACAACGTACGCATAATTTGAGGGCAGTTCGCGTGAGAAACGACAGGCGGTTCCAACGACGCGACACGGGCGAAAGCAATGATCGTGTGTCCACGTTAGATAAACCGGTTTTCTCTATTTGCGAACAGCTTCAGTCACCGAACTCAAGGATCGAATCGATCACTACAGCCTGATCGCTTTCGGTCAGTTCATTGAAAAAAGGTAATCGGACCAAACGGTCGCATACGCTTTCAGCCACTGGGCAGTCTCCCGGTTTCCCGCCAAATTGTCTTCCCATCTCCGATACGTTCAGAGGCATATAGTGAAAAACACTAGAGATTCCTTTTGCTTTCAAATGAGCGATAAAGGCGTTGCGCTTCTCGAATGAGCTCAGGACAAGATAGAACATATGGTAAGCCTGCTTGCAGTGAATAGGAACAACGGGAAGCTGCACTCCTTGTTCGTGCGCCCACGTTCTAAGGTGCTCGTAATAGTAATCCCAAATCCTCTGTCGCAGTGTCTGAATGTACTCACGAGCCTCAAGCTGAGCGTATAAAAAAGCTGCAAGTATTTCAGAGGGAAGATAGCTCGAGCCAATATCTACCCAAGTGTACTTGTCTACCTGACCGCGAAAGAAACGGCTACGATTCGTGCCTTTCTCACGAATGATTTCCGCCCGCTCAACCAGCCTCGGATCGTTCAACACGAGGGCTCCGCCCTCCCCGCAAATAAAGTTCTTCGTTTCGTGGAAGCTTTGCGTAGCCATGCAACCAAATGTCCCGAGGCTTTTCTCCTTGTACTTTCCCAACAGCCCATGCGCGTTGTCCTCGACAACCTTGATGCCATGCCGCTCGGCAATTGCCAGAATCATGTCCATCTCACATCCCACACCGGCATAGTGCACCGGTACAACGGCCCTGGTTCGCGGCGAGATGAGAGGTTCAAGATGAGCCTCGTTAAGGTTGAGCGTGTCTGGCCTGACGTCGATGAACACAGGTCTAGCACCCCGCAATACAAAGGCGTTTACAGTAGAGACAAAGGTAAAGGCGGGAATAATTATCTCGTCGCCGCGTTGAACGTCCAGCAGCAAAGCGGCTAACTCGAGGGCATGTGTGCAGGAAGTGGTGAGTAGCACCCTTGGAACGTTGAGTTCCCGTTCGAGCAGAGCCTGGCACCCCTTCGTGAATGGCCCGTCCCCCGAAAGGTGCATATTATTGATAGCCTGTTGAATGTACTCGACCTCCTTTCCACTTGCGAAAGGACGATTAAACGGAATCAGCATAGCTGTTACTCTATCTCGCCGGGCTACCGCTAGCAATGAGCCGGGGCCGGAAAGGACGTACCGTTTTTGGATACGGCGCTCAATAGTCCTAATTACGCGAAGCGCCGCAGGGGAATGAAGCGCAACCCCCGGATGGGGCGAAGATCGGTTCACGCGCGACCCATCGTTTGTTCGCATCTTTGATCATTTACAGTTCAACCTCATCACTCTTCTTTTCAAAAAGCTCGGCTCGTCTCGGCAGGTAAACTCCCTTGGTTACAGTGTCTTTCATAATGATTGCGCCTGCGCCGATCAAAGTTTCCGGTGCTATCGTAATTGAATTGCGAAGAGTCGCGTTAACGCCTACGAAACAGTATTCGCAAATATGCACGTATCCGGAGACTACGATGTGAGAAGCAAGAAAACAGTGATCATCGATGATTGAATCGTGACCGATGTGATTCCCGCTCCATAGCGTTATGTTATTCCCGATTTTCACGAACGGTTGAACAGTGTTGTCCTCCAGAATGAAGCAGTTTTCTCCTACTGGATTGTCGGTAAGATAAGAGCATCTACTGCTCACATAGCTGAACAGTTTGTATCCAAGAGCTTTCGCCTCAAAGTACTTTGCCGCCCTGATCCTGTTCATCTTCGCGTAACTCAAGGCTACGAACATCCCGTGAGTGTCCGTCGGGTATCTCGTAGCAACCTCGTCAAAGTCTATTAAGGGCAAATCGAGAAAGAAATCGTCTTTTCGATATTGCCTGTCAACCGTGAAAGCGACGACTTCGTGTTCACTGTCGCGAGTAAAGTAGTAGTGAGCCAGCCTCGCTATGTCTCCGGCGCCAAAGATGACCAGCTTTGCCATATAATCTCTCAGCGGTTCCTAACTATGATCGTGAACTCGTACAAGGGGTAGTCGTGAATCAGAGAGACAAATCTGGAAAAACGTCGCTTACAATAGTCGAATAAGAAAGCCGGATCAGCGTAATAAAGGTCGGAGCGCATGCGATCTCGGTCCGAATAGCTGGTTAACATGTTAAATGCGAAGCCCTTTCTGCTTAGTTCCGCAAGTCGCTGCAGCGTTTCAAGCAAGTAAGCTTTCCAATCATCATCGCTTGTGCGCAACTTCACATTAAAGATTCCGCTGGCGACCGTATAATCCGCGACCGCCAGCACTGATTCGTCGCTGAAAAACTGGGAATCACTCGCGTCCTCGTGCTGCTGTTTGGCTTCAATTATCATCTGCTTGGAAACGTCAAAGCCCCGATATTCGAAGCTGTATCTTCTTTCTGTCAGATAGTCCAAAAGCGCTCCGTAGCCGCAGCCGTAATCGTTAATCGAAAACGACTGATCGACATCGCACACTTTCATGAGTTGCTCAAAGCGCAGCTCCTGTGATTCAGCCGAGTTCCAATCGACCCCTCTAGCGGTGGCGCCATACGTCGTGACTCTCTCAGTGTAGTACTGTGCCACGCTGTCCAGAATTTTGCTGAAGCTCATACGCGCTTTCTCCCAGGCGCTCATAGATAACTGCATTGCTAAAAACTCTTCATAAACTTCGTCGCAGCGGGTCCCTCATTGAAGATCACATCAATGATGCTCACTCGATGCTCGAAGGGAGGAAAGAGCTGGCGGTATTCCGGATAATCCAAGTAGTCCATATAACTCAGTGCAATGCCTTCTTCTCGAAACAACTTCTCATCGATGTATCCTTTCGCGGTTGGTCCTGAAACGTATTCTGTTGCGCCAGCCTGTTTGCACAAATCAACGATCCTTTCTGTTTTGCCCGTCACGAGATTATAGTCCATCGACCATGATAACTTGGTGTTTATCCCAAGTATCTCGCAAATGGCAACTATAAACTTGTGGTTAACCTGGCTTAGGAATTTTTCACTTGAGCCCAAGTACAAATTTTCAAACACTTCTCGACAAGTATGGAAATGCCGTGCTTTGGAGTAGTTGTGGACAATAGTTTTCCAATGCGTCCGATTCCAACTTATGTCGCTGACGACAGTCTGGTTGATCTTTTGAAAATACTTGCCTTTAACTTCAACCGGTATTGTTAACCACATCGGGCCGTTTGCGGTCTTGATTATATTTCTGTTTCGCCAATCTCTCTTAGTATATTGCATCTCGTCGAACAAAATGAATTCATCGACCAGGTTGATGAGATCAAAGTATCCTTTCCAGGGTATGTAATTTGACTGAACTATCGCGACCTTCTTGCTCATAATGGACCAACTTAATGAGATCAAAATATCCTTTTCAGGGGATATGATTTTGATTCAACTATGGCTGCCTTCTTGCTCATGCGGTGTCAATCATATCGGGATTGAGTTAGTCGATCTACGCGTAACCTGTCCGTCAAGCGACGGCGACTCTGCCGCTACCTAGAAGCTATAGATCAATCATTTCACCTTTGATAACCACCTCCGCTGTGACGGTTCTTCAGACATTTCGGCTGTTCCTCTTGATTTTGCAGTACCGCCTATAACTCAATCTCATCGCTGTGCTGACTAAGGTATCTCTCATTCGAGTCGAGATAAAGCTCTTCAAAGATTTCTTTAAACGTGGAAGGTATTCCGCTCTGGAGTAGTTGTGCACAATCGTGTTCGTCGTCAATACAGGTGACTTGTCGTACATCTATCGCTCGCGTCCTGAGGCGAAGACGTCGTTTCCGCTGCGCCCATTATCGATCATTTGAACTTCCACGGCGAATCAGACGGAAGTCTGAAATCTTCATCCAGCTCTGACCGGTGAATGGGCCCTCGCGAGTTGGGCGAAGACCAATGCCCGCCAAACGCACTCTTTGATCCAGCTCGAGAAGCTTCAGATCATATGTGTACTCGTGCATAGCACCATCCGCGTAGAGCGGAATAGATATCGATCGGAGCAATGACGGGGCATCACTTAGAGAGAATTGAATCTCAAGCGTCATTGGGTAGTTGTCTGGCGATGCTGCGATGCGAATATAGAAATGTGTATAGTCTGCCAGCCGGAGATCAAGCGCCGGGTTGAATCTCATAGCTGGATTCGAATTTAAAGTCCAAGCTCTTGTGCCGTTCTCCGCCGGCACTTCCTGCAGGTTGGATGTTTGCCATAAGTTCGAATTGGTTATGTCGAACCTCGTATCCGCATCGGTCGGTGTGGGTGCGAACGACTTGCTTACTTTGTTAGCGCTTGCATCTCTTGTGGTGTCTACTTGGAGATCGATATAAGGATAACAATACATCGCCCAATCACCGGTGACGTTGCCGCCTGGACTCGTTGTTAAACGAATTGTGATCGTCTGACCGGCATAGGCGGACAAAGGAATCGCAAAAGCCCGCCACACATGTTGATCGGCAGCGGCGTGTTGGCTGAATGCCAGTTCATCCTGGCCACTCTCGGGCTTGATATGAACTTCAAACTGAACGCCGTCTGCGCCTGGATAAACCGGCACCGACTGACTTATTGCAATGGCTGAGTGGAAATCAGCGCGCTCCAAATTCGCCGGCAATGAAATGGTCCACGAAATCGAATTAGGTGTGTGCAAGAACAGATTCAAATGTCGATAATCTCTCCACGAAACAGGTGTCGCCGTCAGGTCCGCAGACCACACAATGTCGGGTATGCCCGGCTTCTCATCAATACGGACGCTGTCCAAGATAAAGTCTCCCTGTAAGGCCCACTCCTGATGAGGCGCGAATACTGAGAGATGATGGTGCTCAAGTGGTTCGGCTAACATCGGTAGATATCCGGTCTTGCCTAGCGGCCACACGACTAACGTTTCCTCACAATAGGTCGGAGCATTTCTGTAATTTCGCAGGCACGCCGCCGAAGCAGGTGACCGAGTGCGCAAAAAAACTGTCTTGTCGGCGTAGGTGAAATTGGATGTTCCATAGAGCAGAAATATTGTGCAGACCGTTGCCACACTCCAGACTCTGGCTATTACCATCTCGAGTTTGTAACGACCGTTCTTCTGGCCATCAATTGATGTGTTTGTCCAGATCGCATAGACCAGTCCAAGAAGGCCAATCCAAAAAACCATTGCGATTCCCGAGTACCATGGCGCGATACCACCACGGAAGAGACTTACCTGCCATAACGTAAGGAGACTGAACAGTATCAGCATCAGCGCCGGCGCGGAGCGAGTCAATGCTTCCCGGCGTTTGAGCAACAGGAGCACTAATCCGATCGAGACCATTGCTATACTCGCGAACCCAATGTGGAGTGGAATGGGCATACCGGTCGAGTAGTCTGCGTTGATTCCATTTGCAAGTGGCCTTCCCAGTGTTGCAAGTACGAACAGATAATTGAAAGGTGACAGAAGAGTCGATTGCGAATGAGCCTCACGATGCGGATCGAGATAGAGAAAAAACACGTAAGGCAAGGCGGATACTGCAGCAACACCGAGCCAAAGTAGGTAGTGCCACACCCGGCGATAGCTCAGTAACAACATGCCAACCAGAAATGATGGCCACATGATCAGGCCTGTTCCCGAAGACAACGTCGCAACGAATCCGGCGGCGGCCATCAACAATACGCCTCGCCATTGTCTGCGGAAACGTGTGAGAGCCCAAACGCCCGCCGCAAATGCAAGCCAACTCAGTCCTCCCGCTACCGCACTCAAGCTGTGTTCAAACGTGCTGATTTGCGAGACCGAGAAGACCAATGCGCCCAGCATTGGCCATAGTAGCCATCGCTCCACTCTCTTAGTTGTGGCGTTTTGCGTGAATGCTCGGTGCAACAATATGAGCTTGAACGCCGCAAGCACTAGACCAAGATACAGTGCTGCATAGACGTTGAAATGGGTGAAGTACGCCAAGCCGATGTAAACCAGTCCGGGAAACAATAGGGAGTGTGTATTGAAAAAAGTATCGCGCGGGAAGCTTAGCCAGTTATACGAGCCGTCTAATACTTTGCCCAAAAAATGGTTATTAAAGATACCATCATCACTTGAAAGGTTGTTGGCGCCGGTGGTTGTTAGTATGGTTGCTAGTCGAGCGGCGGGCAATACGGTAACCGCAACAATAACGCTTATGGCGGCCCATCGAAACACCTGATATTGCCAGGGTTTCAACATCGTGATCGATCGATTCATAACCTCTCCTCAATATGGCTCGCTGAAATAGTAGAAGCAATTCATACAACGCGGACATCCCTCCGCTTTAATCACTTCGGCTCTTGGTTACACGTGATCGATTTCGGCGTATTCGAGAGATCGATGTTAGTGCCGGCAAATCTCACCCGAATCGAATGTGGGCGTCCATCCTTAATGTGATCATCATAAGAGTAAACGAAACCATGATAACCATTGCCTACGCCGTTCCTGACCAGGTCGGCGCGGAAAACGTTCGCCGAGATCGTCGCCACCAGCGCAACTCCATCGTAGATGTCCACGTTTACGGGAGTGTCCGGTTCGTTCGCATTCCAAGCCCAGCCACCGGTCACGCCGCAATCTGCCGAGTCGTGAAAACCTCCGAATACTGAGTCCGCGCCGCCGCCGACTTCGGGACGCAGGTCAGATACCGGAGCTATTTCGTAAGTCGGAAATAAGGCGGCCTTAGATCCTGGACTCGTCACAACGCAGGCGAGCATCAGCGCTGATATTGAAAGCACGATTGCTGACCGCAAGGGTCCGACCATCACCTTTGCCAGGGTTACGGCGGCTAACCCTGACAATAGCAGCAAGTCTAGGGGATAGAGCACGCGCTGGGCTCGGCCTCGCAACGAGTCTGGCACGTCTGAGCGTAGCAAATAATCGGCACGCACTAGCGCTTGCTCAGTTGCGACACCAGCATAGACAACTTGCATTTTGACGTCAGTATCACTCGCTCTATCGCTTGTGTCGTAGTCAGCGACCGCCGCTAGAAGGGGTTGTTGATTCGTAATGGCGGGCGTCTCCAGCCTCAACGTATAAGCTTGACCGGTCTGAAAGTGACAGGTGGAAACGTCTATCCCGTAGCACGCAGGGCCAGCAAGCGGATGTCTCACTATAGCGCTGAGTAACTCATCCGCTACAGTCTGCTGAATGAGTCGCCAGATCAAAGGTCCGCGCGCACCGCTCGGGACGTTAAGCAGCATCTCTAAGCGCTCGATCTCAGTGTGGCGCGCGATAAAAGTCGCCTGCACTGGCGCGGTGTCATACACTGGGCGCAACATCGGCTCCGGCGTTAACGGCAACTTTGGTACATATCGATGATCCCTAGAGTAGGTTTCACCTCCTGCGGGCTCAGTTTGTTTGTCAAAGAGCAGTCTTCCCAGATACCTGTCATGGTGTGCTGGTGCTAAAGTGCGAACGAGTCCTACAACGTTGACCGTCAATACCAGGAGAATGATCAGCGGCGCTACTAGCCAGCGCACTCGTAGTAACTTCCCCAGGTGTTCCCAACCGCCGACAATCGCGGCCGATAATGGGGATAGTGCGGCAAAGAGGTAGCGCCCTTGCGGCTCATTATCAAGCCGGTAACAAAGATACAACAGTGGGAGGAAAGTAAGAATAAGGATCAGTCCGCCGATTCCCGCTAGCAGGAGTCTTTGACCGGTCAACGCGTTGGACCGATTCTTCCAGGAACTGGTTACCCACAATGCGGCGCCGAGAAGACCGCCCAACAACAGCGCCGTCATAATCTCATAGACCCTGGACGGCATTAAAATCTCTAAGTGATCGAATATTCCCCAGAAACTTTTAAGGATGGTGGGGAAGAACGGATAAGAATCGCTCCGCGTGGCGAAGATCATCTGCCAAAATGAGCCGATATTTCGATATGGTTCATTCGGGAATATATCGGGACGTTCAGACATCATCGCCGTCAGGTTTCCATAGAGCATCCAGTTACGTACCAATAGCCATCCGCTTATCAATGTTGCTGTCCCGGCGACCCAGAACCCGTAGCCAATAAGTGCACGCGCAAAACCGGAGCCCCTCCTCCAAGCGAAGACTACGACGACGAGGGCGCTCACACACAGCGCGGCAATCATATTTGGTTTGGTCAGCAGTCCTAAACCAAGCAGCACACCAAGGCCAATCAGAAACGTTCTGCTTGGCTGGTTCTGACGCAGGCTACACGCAAGCAGCGGCAACAGCGCAGCGTAAATCAAATTGATTAGATTGTCGTTATTAATCGACGCGCATAAATAGGTGAACATCGGGTTAAAACCCACTAACACCGCCATTGCGAATGCAAACGACGGCCTCTGTGGGGCGAGCATTCGACCAAACATATATACAAGCGAGACCGTTATGGCGCCGAGGAACACAGAGAGCCCTCGCAGTGCCAGCATTTGTTCGGTTACAGTCGACTTGCTCAAGACCATCTGCAACGGAGCGCCGAGCAGATAGTAAAGAGGTGGCATGCTGGCATGGGCCTGGAGTTCATTGGTGTCAACGTAGCGGGTCTCTCCGTAGATGGGCAATCTGTGACTAACCACCAAATGGCGAACGTAGTCAAAGTGCGAGAATTCATCCGGTGGGTTTCCCAGGTTAGTGACGGCTGCCCACAGCAGTGTGTTGCAAATAAAGGCGACCAGCAACAAAGTTAGGGGGTGAAACAGCGCAGGTATGGCTCGCTGACATGTTTGACATAGTGCTTTTGCACGTCGTGTAGATCGTGGGCCCTTCATTAAGATACATGATTACACTATCATTCGTGCGGCTGCCTAACTGCGCATACATTGGGCGAGAGCGAAAGCTTCGTCGCGCCGCGGGGTCGGAACCTAAGCGTTCTCGGTCATCACTTTGAGTTGTGATTAATCAGTCGTTCTTGATCCATCTCTAACGTCAACGGGACTGCTGGCACGACCTACTTCCACAGACTTGCTCTGGTGCGCCCCGAGGAACCTCAACAGTGTGCGGCGCGATTATTTTGGCGCAACCTCAATATCACGCGATCCGCTAAGCGTGGTCCTGTTACCAGCCGAGTCATATGCCACCGCACTGAGCTGATGATGGCCAGGAGAAACCGTTGCTAATGATATGGTGGCCGCCCAACCCGCTCGCAGCCAATCCTGTCGCCCGGACACCTTGACGACGTCGGTTCTTTCCGTACCGAGCGTGCCTTCCGCAACAACATTATTATCAAGCAAGACCTCGACTTTTTTTACCGGCGCTCCGTCTTCGGCGTCGGCGGCCCAGCCCCCTATAGCGATGCTTCCTCCTGTCTTGGCTGTTCCGTTCACGGCATCCATCCAACCTTCTGGCGGGCTTCCGTGCGGATTAGTTGAGGCAGAGTTTGCATTTGGGTTTGACTGAGGACTCGTGTTTGAATTTTGCGGTTGTGGACCGGTGCTGCAAGCTGCCAAAAACATACCAAGAATAAGAGATAGCGCAACGGTGAGTAAGGCGTTCGGATGTCTGTTCATCTTCTTCTCCTTGATTGGAATAGCGGTCGGCTTGTATCCTAACCGCTCTTAACCACGTTGGAATCGTGAATGAAAGCCGCATTATAACATTTGCTGTCTGGATGTATGAAACCCGATATTGGCGAGCGGTTTTTAGAGAAAACATTTTCAGTTACAGCCGATAGAGCGGAAAATGTGAACTCAGCGATCCACAAACTAGCAAACGCAAAATGCACGAACTGAATCCGATCAATCACCCAATCTGTTTCTCTCGTCCCTTGAGGATCACATCGTCGTTCTGGCTAAATCACATTCCCTTCGGCATGTTTCTGGTTGACCTGCTTCGTCCGAAAGTCGTAGTCGAACTTGGAACTTTTACCGGTGTGTCATACTGCGCGTTCTGCCAGGCGGTTAAAGAACTAAGAATCGACACCAGGTGCTACGGAATTGGTAGCTGGGAAGCCGAAGAGCACAATGGAGTCCCTGTGCCCATTGTGCTCGATGAACTGAAAGCTCATCACGATCCTTTATACGGCAGCTTTTCGCATTTAATCCAAAGCTCCTTTGATGAGGCCTCCTCACGTTTCGAGAACCAGTCAATTGACTTGTTGCATATAGATGGACAACACGCATACGAAGCTGCCAGCGTCGTGTTTAAGAAGTGGCTGCCCAGGATGAGTAACAGTGGAGTCGTACTCTTCCACGACATCAATGTGCGACAACAGGATTTTGACGTATGGAAGCTGTGGGAGGAGCTGAAACAGCAGTATCCCCATTTCGAGATCCTGGACGGAAACGGACTGGGACTATTGTCAGTCGGCAAACTGCCACCTGCCTCATTGAAGCTTCTCTTGAATCTCTCCGAATCTGATCTGGTGGGTTTGAGAGAATTCTTTTATCGGTTAGGCAGAACTCTTGAGGTCGAACAATCAGCACTCGAAGTCAAAGCACAATTGACAAGAACAAGGGAAATTCTAGCGAGGTGTTCAGAACCTATCGAGGACCTGGAGGAGAAGATCGCGCCACGCATCCTGGAGCCGACAGTTCCGCAAGGCTTAATCTCGGTTCAAGTCATTCAAAACATGATCGCGAGGCTGACACTGGATGTTTCATCTGCGGCCCCTTTTCGGATCAACCTCCTTGTTCCGACGATTAATCTCAGATACGTCTTCGGTGGTTACATCACCAAATTCAATTTCGCAAGGCACCTCGCGGAGAACGGCTACAAGGTTAGAATCGTAATCGTCGATCATTGCGACTTTGATCCCGAGCTTTGGAGGCGACAGCTACAGGCGTATCCGGGTCTTGAATCATTCATCGATCTTGTCCAACTGGAATATGCATTCGATCGATCAAAGCCTCTACAGGTAAACAAGGATGATGTCTTCATCGCCACTACCTGGTGGACGGCGCACATCGCTCACAGGGCCGTTGAAGATCTCGGGAAGGAAAGATTCCTGTACCTCATTCAGGAGCATGAGCCGTTCACTTTTCCGATGGGGACGTTTGCCTCACTCGCCGAGCAAACGTACACCTTCAAGCACTACGCCATCTTCTCCACGGAACTGTTGCGCGATTATTTCAGGCAAAACTCGATCGGCGTATTCGCTCGATCCTGGGAAGCCGGTGAACGAGATTCTGTATCATTTGAAAATACCATTACTTCAGTGGGACCCTTACAAAAGGATGATCTCGCGAAGAGAACTCCAAGAAAGCTTTTGTTTTATGCGCGCCCGGAAGCTCACGCAACGCGGAACATGTTTGAAACTGCCGTGCTCGCTCTCTCACAAGCCATCGAATCCGGCTGTTTCAATGGAGAGTGGGAGTTTCACGGCATCGGCACGGTAGAGACTTCAAGGAACATTCAGCTCGCCGGCGGAATCTCGATGCACGTAATGCCGCGTCAAAGCCAGGATGCTTATCGCGACGTGCTCAGAAGTCACGACCTTGGTCTCAGCTTAATGCACACTCCACATCCGAGCCTCGTTCCAATCGAAATGGCGTCGGCTGGGATGCTTGTTGTCACGAATACTTATGCGAACAAAACCAAGGAGGCGTTAGAGGCAATCTCGGCGAATATCATCGCTGTCCCGCCGACTGTTGATGACGTTACTCGAGGTCTTAAACAAGCTGTTAGTCAGATTGATGATTATGATCGACGAATTATAGGCTCTCGAGTTCATTGGAGTACTTCCTGGGACAGCGCTTTTGATCGCAACGTGACCGGCAAAGTAAAGGCTTTCGTCGCTTACGCTCAACAGCCCCCGGAATCCATGACCTCAACGGATCATTCGCTGGAAAAGGAGGATGCTTTCAAAGAGGAAGTTGTAATTGATCAGTTTCTTTCGATCTCAGAATCAGATTTCGCCCGCCGCGCCGAAGCTGCTTATACGGAAGCCGATTACGAAGAAACAGCGTTGCTGAGAAAACAACTTGCGGAGAGAGAAGAGACCGTAAACAACCTGACGCAATTGCTTGCTCAGAATGAATCCCAGCTCAGAAGAATGACTAATACACTTGGATGGCGACTTCTGAGCCATTACGGGCCAATCAAGTATTCCTACGTTCTTCCCGCATACGATTGGGTCCGGGGAATATTTCGGCCTACGGTGAGTCAATCTCATAGCGAAGTTCATTACGAGACTTGGGCTCGCCGCAACGAAGAGTTAAGACACAACCCCGAAAAGGCTGCCGCCAAAATAGATCAGTTCGCCTACAGGCCTACTATTAGCGTCGTTATGCCCGTTTACAATGTATCGGAGGAACATCTCTCCAAAGCGCTCGATTCAGTCCTCCGGCAGTATTATCCGTTTTGGGAGTTGTGTATCTGCGATGATGCATCGACCGACCCGAAGGTTCGTGCAGTCCTTGAGCGCTATTCGGCTAACGAAGAACGAATCAAGGTGACGTTCTCAGAGAACAATGAAGGTATCGCTCTCGCGTCAAACAAGGCACTTCGACTTGCCACTGGTGAATTCGTTGCACTCTTGGATCACGACGATGAGCTTCCCCCTGACGCTCTCTTTGAAGTAGTCAGAAGTCTACAAGACGTGACTGCGGATTTGATCTATTCTGACGAAGACAAGCTCGATGCGGAGGAAGTACGTTGCGATCCGTTCTTTAAACCGGCCTGGAGCCCTGATCTTTTGCTCTCCTGCAATTACATCAGTCACTTTGGCGTCTATAGAAAATCAATCATTGACCAGATTGGCGGATTCAGGAAAGGCTTCGACGGCAGTCAGGACTATGATCTTGTCCTTCGGTTCGTCGAGCACTCAGAAAAAATTTTGCACATCCCCAAGGTTCTCTATCACTGGAGAAAAGTGACGGGGTCGGCGGCGGCTAGTATTGAGGCAAAGCCTTACGCTTACGACGCCGGGAAGAGGGCGCTGGCGGATGCCTTGGCTAGACGGAAGATAGAAGGAGAAGTCGCTACTGACAGCGGGCCTGGATTTTACAGGGTCAAAAGAAAAATAATTCAAGCAGGCAAGGTTACGATCATAATCCCGACACGAGACCGCCTGCCGCTGCTGGAAAAGTGTATTGAGAGCATCGAGCAAAAGACGGACTATAAGAATTACGAAATCGTCATAGTGAACAATGGGAGCAGAGAACGAGCTACACTCGAGTACCTGAGCCAGACGCCTCATCGGGTAATCCACGATTCCGCTCCATTCAACTACTCGAGACTGAACAATCGCGCGGCAAGCGATTCTAATGGAGATTATCTATTGCTGCTTAACAATGATATTGAGGTAATCAGTGGCGAATGGCTTTCAGCAATGGTTGAACACGCTCAACGTCCGGAAGTGGGTGCAGTCGGAGCGAAGCTCTTGTATCCCGACAACAGAATTCAACACGCGGGAGTAATTCTCGGATTGGGCGGCGTAGCCAACCATGCGCATCGATTGGTAGACGGGTACCGCGATTTGGGATATTTCGGATTAGCAAGTCGAATCCGGAATTTCGGCGCGGTTACCGCGGCCTGCCTTATGATCCGTCGCGAGCTGTTCGAACAGATGGGCGGACTCAACGAAAGAAGGCTGGCGATATCGTTTAACGATGTCGATCTGTGCTTGCGGCTCAGGAGACGAGGATACTTGATTGTGTTTACGCCTTACGCGCTCTTATATCATAAAGAATCCGCATCACGCGGCTACATAGTGAACCCAACCGAAGTTTCTTATATGATGTCGAACTGGCGAAATGAGATCTTGAGCGACCCTTATTACAATCCAAATTTGAGTTTGAAGTCCGAGGATTTTTCCATCGATTTTTCAAAACCTGAGTCTTCGTTCTGCGTTTACTCCCAGGAAATGTCCAACGAGATTGTCGGGCATCTTCGCCGCCGGAAGATCGGGCAAAGGGTAAACGTGGATCAGGAGAATTTGTGCGCAATCGCTATAAGGTTTGGAACTTCACGGACCGTTTGCGAGGGCAAGGTTAAGTTTCACCTTCGTCAAATTGATCATCTCCATAATGACGTGAGTCTTGAAGTCGACGCCTCAACCATTCTAGATAACGAGTATCACATGTTCGTCTTTGATTCGATCAGTGATTCGAAACGCAGGTCATATTACTTCTACGTCGAGTATGCGAGCTACGAATCGGAAGGACCTTTGACTATTTGGAAGAGCTCATTCAACAGCGACGCAATGGGCCCTCACTTCGAAAATCATCAGCCCTCCTCTGGAACGCTTTCGTTCAAAGTGTTTTGTGAGAAACAATTCAGAGTTTAGGACGGTACCAGAATACGAACCCGGTACGACGTTTTGAGTGAACGGCGTACCGGGATGTGGAGGTTTCTATTCTACGTTCGCGCTACGGACAGTGAATTGTCTTAGGCGTGCCGGTCAAATTAGTGCTGGTACCCGAGAACTTCACGGTTATCGAATGAGTTTGTCCATCCTTCAAGCTGGCTGGCACGGCAAACTTGAATCCGTGGAATCCGGTTCCGACTCCCGCGTAAGCTTCCTGAGCCGGCACCACTACATAGAAGGCTCCGTCGACATAGATCGCGGCGTTGATCGTGCCTTGATCGTCGTTGGCGTCCCAGGCGAAACCTGAAATGAAATTGCAATCGGCGCTGTCGAGGTTGCCCTGGTAGTTAGTAGTGCTGCTGGTGCAGCTGGTAGTGCGCGGCGTGTCGAGAGGAAGGTTCGTGTTGGTGCCGCCGAACTTAATTGTGACCGTGTGAGGCTGGCCGTC
>Ga0075436_100001180_pt1 | contig 17747 bp, 13 predicted proteins | sample RhiMethybrSRZTD5_FD_75303 | JGI IMG/M metagenome (GOLD analysis project Ga0075436, IMG submission 75303) | Populus rhizosphere microbial communities from Tennessee, USA - Rhizosphere MetaG P. TD hybrid SRZTD5 | ecosystem: Host-associated > Plants > Roots > Rhizosphere > Soil | place: USA...
TTGCGCAGACGGTCGCGTTCCTGGCGATACCGATCACGCTCGCGTCGCAATTGTTCGTTCTCGCGCTCTTGCCGCTCGAGTTCTTCGATCAGCTTTTCGCGCGATGCGGTGCGACAGCTCGCCGCCACGCGCCCCTTATGCCACGAGTCGATCGCCAGTACAAGCGGAAACTGAGGCGCTCGCACCGCTCACACGGAGGCGCGCGAGTCACGACCCGCTAAACTGATACTCCGGATAGCTGGCAAGCCTCTGCGGGCCTTGAGCGACCAGGCGTGTCCGGCCGGAACGCGGCCGAGCGTCCGGAAGCATTTGTCCTGTTCGAGCGAGGTGCGGTTGAACAACGGGTCGTCCACGATAAGGAACGCGTTGAACAGCGTCGCGTCGAGCGCGAGCGTGAGGCGCTGGCACAAAGATACTCGACGTACGCCCAGAGCACGCCGAACCCTGTAACATTCGAGCAGTTTGTCGACGTGATGAGGCGTCTCAGTGACTGAAGCACTGCAGTCGTTTGGCAGAAGACTGCTGAGCACTAGGGCAATCGATGATTGCCTTGCTCTTGAAGCTAGTACCGGCAGGCTTGAAGAGTTTGCCGACGCCGATTCTTTAATTGGCGACCTACTAGTATCCGCGCTACGCGGCAGCCGGATCGCAAAAGTGACGGACGACGATGTCAGGGGCGCCTCCGCGTCGATCCTGTCACTCTCCGAATCCAAGAGGGATCTTCTTAGGCATGCGTTTGAACTTGGTCGACAGCAGGAGCGAGGCGCCTGGTATCTACCAGACCACGTCTCGCTCAAAGTCGGACTGACCAATCTGGTTGCGCACTTTCGAGAGCAGCCGCGTTTTGCGATGGGGATTGCTTCGGAGGAACGGGCAAAGGTCGCGCTCAAGACGTCAGCCGATGCGATGTGCCTTTGGGCGTCCCTGGAACCATTTTTCGAATCGCTTTGGCTCCCGCTGGAACTCCGCGGTCCGCTCGCCGGCACGCTCAGTCGTGACGAATTCGGTGAGCAGTGGCACACGGTTGAGGCGTTTTTCGAGGCGACGGGTCTAAATGGCGGTGAAGTATTAGCAAGATTCGGGTACGGGAGCGGCTGGCACGGACTGGCCGCCGCCGAGCAGATCGAAAGGAAAGGCGCGTTCATAGAATCGATGTCACGACAGGTGTCGGCCAAGACGGCTGTTCGCTTTCGCGCGTTTCAAATCCGACGATTGGTTGAACGCTACTACGCGAAAGCAGGCAATCGGGGAGAAGCCGAACGTCGGAAGGTCCTCACTAAGGCCTATCAGCCAATCCTGAGCGGCGTGTTCGCTGGCGATTGGCTCGCCTTCCTGAAGTACATCGGAGAGGCCCCGCATCCCAATGAACAAATTGCTACCAGCCTGCCAGAGCCGCGCCTCTATGTGACCGGTACGTCCAAAGTTGCCGAAGTCGCAACCGCGGAAAATCTCCCCGTTGCTGAAGTCGAACGGATGGTCGCCGCGTTTTGGGAGCGGGGCGGTGCGCAGCGTTCGCCCGTCGAAGAACGCGTGGAAGTCCTGCGAAAATATTGGAGAGCGTTCGACGAGATTCACGCTCGTCAAAAGCCAGGGATGCAATCTCTCTGGGGTCTGATTGAGGAGCGCGGGTTACTTAGCCTCAACGATTCCCGAGAGGGGTGGTACAGATCACAACTGTATCGAACGCTTCTTTCCCAGGAGTTGTTGAGGGACATCGGCAATCTGTGGGGCGGAGTCACGCTGCCAACGCAACCGGAACGAGTCGTTACGGAGATTTTCCCGCACGCACTCATGGCGGAGTGCTTTGGACCTGCCCTCAGGTTGTGGCACGGCTGTGCCCTCACGGCATGGTTCATCTCCGAAGGTCCATCATCGCGAACTGACTTGGCAGGTCTGGAACACTACCACCGTAAGGATCTAGCGGAGCTCGAAGACTTCGGTTGTCCCGTCGACTCTGGCCTCTTCAGTCAATTGAAGGAAGTAGAGAGTACGCTGGGTCCTCCCCAGCCGATACAGCGGCAACAATCCACCTCTCAAGCAAGCGGTATCTCGATAACGATGTCGACGACTCTCGGCTCGCGTCGAGGCGGTTTCGAGAGGATGCGCGACGTTATCACGCATTTCCGATCCGCTTGGGCCGCGAAGTACCTTGAGAAGTACCTTCACGATAGATGGGAGCGCGAGCTTAAAGGTGTTGCGGAGGCGGCTAACCGATCGATTCATGTCAAAGCCCGACCGCCGACCCTGAAGCAATTCGCAAAGTTCGCCGCGCCGGCGGCAAACCACTGGTTTGGGGGCGACCTGACTAGCCTGTACGGTGCGATCGGCGAGAAGAGCCCAGAACGCCAGATGCGTGCCGCGATCATTCCCGGAGATCGACTCGCATTCGCCCAGTCTGTCTACGTCGCCCTTGGTGGTCGGCGCTTCGAACGTCAGACAATCGTTCGGAATCGCGATGAAGCTCAAGCCCAATCGAAGGAACAACAACGGCTGCATGCGCTGACGCAACTCGCCAATCTGAGCCTTGAATACCTTCAGCTTCAGGAGACCCTCGGTCGCCAGCCGGAATTGAAAGACTTCGGCGAGAGTCGCTTCAAGGGGCACGGGCAGGTCCTTGACGACGATATCGGGTCGGCGTGGACTAAGTACGCCGACGCGATTCGTGTGGCGATGGAGTCGCCACAGACTCCGTCCGCTCAAGCGAATCAGACACCCGTCGCGCCCGTGATCGACCGGCCGGCGCGCCAAGCGACGATCGTTCCGGCGTCCTCTCCACGCGCCACGAATCGAGTTGCCTCTGAAAAGGAGAAGAGCAGAAGCTGGCTGCAGCGACTGTTCGGGCGGTAGCTTACGCCGCGTTCACCCCACCCAGCAGCCGTGCCGTAGCGCTCGCCATCCCCGAGCGCGGCTATCATGCAGCCGCGCGGGACTCTTGGCGATCGACGGCCCCGTCAACGCCGATCGTCGTCAGGATTGTGCCGGCAGTTCGCTGAATCCGTCCAAGGGACTCGGCCAAGGCGGCGGCATCACCGCGATAGAGGTGGATGTAGTCGCGCGCTGCGTCTGTGACGTCGAGGCCGAGTGCATGTCCGACCACGAACGCGACAGCCTCGGCTTCGAGCTCGCGCGTATCACGTGAGTCCGGTCGATCGTTGCCGTGGTGCAGTAGTTCGTGCGCGAACTCATGAGCGAGCACCATGAACTCAGACGCCGGCTGAAGTCCCGCGAGAACCTGGATGCGTCCGCCGCTAGAGGTTCCCAACGCGCCGTCGAGTTCCTGCGCGTACTCCACCGCGATGTCGTGCGAGACGATCGCCGCCTTCATGCGATCCGTCGCAGCGCCTGGATCACCGCCGGCTTCGGCCGGCTCGGGCAACGGCGCTCCATCGGTCTGCGCGACGTCGAAGACGTAGGCGGCGCGGAACCCAATGACGGTCTTGGACTCCGCGTCCGCCGCGTCGGCTTCCTTGCGACCGACGATCGGCGCGAGGATCGCGATGCCCTTTTCGCCTTTGCGAACGAACCGCCCAAGTTTGCGCCAGGCGTGGAAACCCGCCACTCGCGTCGCGTCGGGACACTGCCGGGCGATCAGGCAGACATTGTGAAAGCTGTAGCGATGGAACTGTGCCATCGTCTTGAGCAGCGCGCTCAAGCGTTCGCTGTGCCCTTCCGCCAGCGCAGCGCTCAGATGGTCGAGTGACTCGGTCGTGAGCTTCTTGAGTTCGTCGGCGTTCATGATGTTCCTCCAATCGACGGTTGTCCGTGGTTCCTTCGCGGCCTGAGGAACCCGGCAACCCGGCGAGGAGGACATCGGTCAGATCGGCGCCGCCGAATGTCGCGGTGATTTCAACCGGGCGTGCCAGCGGGCTTTTCTGCTGGCGCGACGCGAAGCATCCGGTGAGGCCGCGACATGTTCGTGCGCAGCACGACGGTGGGCGACGACGCTCATAGCGTCAACGCCGACGTCGAAGCTCACCGCGTCGTGCAGACGGAACTGCCGCTGGAACTTCGAGGGGCACCGAACGCGGCGCGTCCGGTCTTATGGCTCGCGGTGGACGGCGGGCGCCCGCTTGTCGTCGCGAATACCGACAAACGTGGAATGGCGGAGTAGCGCTTCGGCGGTCCATTCGACGAAGCCGATCTCGACGACGACGGCCGGCTTGACCCAGCGCAAGGCTTTCATGTCTTCGGCAGTAATACCTTCGCCCCAGTGGCTTTTTCCGGTGCTGTTCGGCAGATTCACGAATGGGCATCGCGCGATCTGCTGGTCGCCAATCCGACGCATCACTTCGGCGCGCATATGGGGCGTGAAGCCGGCACGCACCCGTCCTGCGAAGAGCAATTTCCGCTTGTCGAAGTACCCGACAAGCAGCGAATCGAAGTTCGAGGCGCTGGGCTTGTAGCCGCCGATGACGAATTCCTGGCGCGGGCTGAACTTCACCTTCAACCAGGCATCCGTTCGTTCGCCGGGTACGTAGAACGACTGTTCCTTCTTCGCGATTACACCTTCGAGCCCCAGTCTTCGGATCTCTCGCTCGATGTGTTCAGGGGAGCCGGGCAGTACGTCCGACAGAAGGAGCTGCGATCCTCGGAGAAGCGTCTTGAGGCGCCGGCGCCGTTCGCTCAGCGCTGTTCGCAAGAGCGATTGGCCGTCCACTTCCAACAAGTCGAAGGCGTAGTACACCAACGCGTGAGCGCTCGTGCGGCGATGCTGAAGGGCCTGAAATGAAGGCCGACCGCTGCCGTCGAGCGCTACGATTTCGCCGTCGAGCACGGCGTCTTGGACGGGTAGCGAACCCACCGCCTTCGCGACGGCGGGATAATCCCGCGTGAGGTCCTTCTGGTTGCGGGAGACCAGCTGAACGCCGCTCGGCCGGTTCACGGCGAGCGCACGATAGCCGTCCCACTTCACCTCGTACGTCCAATCTGGACCGCGAGGCAGTCGAGACGCTGACGAGGCGAGCATCGGCCGCACAGCGGTCATTTCGGGTGACTATATCGTACCGTTTTGCCTTTTGTTCGCCACCGATCTAGACTCGTCTTCCGTGGCCGTCTTCCTCCTATGTCAATGCGGGTCAGATCGCATCGATCTCGGGCAGTGGAACGGCGCACGGCTACGGATAAAGTGCGGAACGTGCGGGCGGGAAGCCTGGCTCGACGGCTTCACTGTCAGTGAGTTCGATCCGGCAAAGCTGTTCGCCGCGGCGCTCGTCGATCAAGCGAGGAAACACCGCAAGCGGAACCCAGACGAAATGCGGAGAGTAGAAGAAGCACGGCGGGCGGCTCGCTGAGCAAACGCTCGCTCTGGAACTACTCGAATCGAGGTCGCGCAGGGACGTTCCGGGTCTATGACTGTGAAGCGCCCTGAGACGCTCCACAGAAAGCGATGTTTCTTGCTCACCGCGGTGGCTGACGGAACTCTCCGAGTGCCTGCGACGCCTTTGACGCGGATGTCAGCAGGTCCGCAGCATCACGAGCTGACTGCTTCAAGTCAGCTTCGAGGCGAGCTGCGAGAAGCAGCGTCGACTGCAGGCTGTTCGCGAGTCGATCGATGAGTGTCTTGAGTTCGTCGGCGTTCATGATGTCCTCCATTGAAGGGCTGTTCGCGGTTCCTTCACGACCGGAGGAACCCGACAGCCCGTATGGAGGGCACTCGCCTCAAGTCACGGTTGGCCGAACACCGGCGGCCGTCCTCACCGGGCATGCCAGCCGCTCTATGCTGGCGTGTCGCGAAGCACCCGGTGACGGCGGCGGTGTGATCGTGCGAACAGCGGCTGAGAAATGGTGCAGTTATGAAGGCCGCGCCCACAGACCTCTCGACTTTTGACGGCGAACTGCTCGATGGGCTCGACTTCTGTCGGGAGGTCTACGACTTGTTCGATCGGATCCATCACGCACCAGACGGCGTGACGCGGCTACGAAAGCGCCAAGGAACCGAAAAGAAACTCATTGAGGAGTTGATTCCGATCGCTCGCTACGTACAGGCGCGTTACCGGGAAGGCCGACGATTGAAGGTGCGGTGGCTCAGTGGTTCGCAGCCTTACGACGCTGTGCTCTGGTCGCGGGGTGGCATCGTCACGCACGGATGTGCCCCTCGAAGGGTACTTCTCGAAGTCACCAGCTCCATGCACGAGAACGAATACCTCGGGCGGCAGCTACTCATGGCGAAGGGCGGATCGTTTGGCGTGAAAGGGATCTCCCGCGACAAGAAAACGGGAGAAGTGAAGTCAGAGCCGCACGTCCACACGAACGACGAAATCGAATCAGACCTCGCAACCCAAATCCTTGCTCGAATCGCGGAGAAGGCCGCGAAGAACTACCCGTGGAACACTGTCCTCATCATTCAATGTTTCTGTAACACACTCACGCTTCTGTCGGAGTGGGAGGATGCCCTAAAGCGTGTGGCCGAGGCCAAGCCGTCCATTCCATTTCGCGAAGTATTTTTGATTGAGAACGTGGGATCGCACACTGAAACGCTGTACGGTCACCAACCTCGAAAGCGAAGATCGGCTTGACCTGGCTGGCGACACTCAATTTGGAGGCGCTGCCGTCACATTCGCCCGCACTCATTGAAGCTGTAATACCGGCCCTCGCCGACGATGACATGGTCGAGCAACGGCACGCCAAGAATGTCACCTGCGGCGGCAAGTCGCCGCGTCAAAGCGATGTCGTCGGGGGATGGCGTGGGATCGCCGGACGGATGATTGTGACCCGCTACTATGGCTGCGGCGTTCGCGAGCAATGCGGCCTTGAACACCTCGCGTGGGTGAACGAGCGTCGAATCGAGAATCCCGCGGCTCACTTCGTGAAACGCGATGACACGATGCTTCGTCGTCAGGCACAGGATCGCGAAGACCTCAGCTGGTTCGTCGGCCAGAAGTGCCATCAACGCGCTCGCTGCTTCCGCAGGCCGTCCCGCCGAACGACCGATTAGTACGGCGTGACCCTCGTCGTCCCTCCGCACCGAGTATCGAACCGTCAACTCGCGAAGTCTGATTGTTTGCGTCTGCATTGTTGTGTCCTCCGTGTGCGTGTCGTGGTTCCTTCGCGACTTCAGGAACCCGCACGCACACGCGGACTGCGCGGACGGACGTCGTGGAGAGGCAGCGGCTCCGAGCAGCAGTCGTGTCCAGGGCATCCTGGCGCGACCGCCGAGGGCGGGAACTGCTGCGCGCCGCTGCCGGCATGCGCGACACGCGTCCGTTCAGGCGCCGGCAGACGCGGGCAACGTTAACGAGTGGCTGTGAGGGTGGTAGCGGAGGATGAGGGTCTACGCGGCAACGTCGGTCGTATATTCCTTCAGCTTGCGGAACAGCGTCGCCCCGGCGATGCACAGTTGCTCCGCGGTCTGAGCCTTGTTCCCGCCGTTGCGCTGCAACGCGGCCAGGATGTACTCGCGTTCGACTTCACGGAGTGGTCGCACGACGGAGGACGCCGCGATTATCGCCGGCCGGAGATGTAGTTCCTCGGGCAGGTCGTCGATGTCGATCACGAGGCCCGTCGCGAGCGCGCAGGCGCCCTCGATCGCGTTTTCAAGCTCCCGGATGTTGCCTGGCCATCGATATTCGAGGATGCGCTCCAAGGCCGCGCTCGAAAACCCGTCGATCGCTCGGCCCATTCGTTCTGTGAGTCGGTGAAGGAAGGCCTCGGCAAGTCCACGCAGGTCGTCGAGTCGCTCGCGCAGGGGCGGGATGTGAAACTTCACCACATTCAATCGGTAGTACAAATCGTCGCGGAATCGCCGTGCTGCGACGTCCTGTGCGAGGTCTCGATTCGTGGCCGCAATCAGCCGAACGTTGACCCGATGCTGGCGATTCTCGCCGACGCGTCGGACCTCGTGGTCCTGGAGTACGCGGAGCAGTTTGACTTGCGCGGGGTACGGCAACTCACCGATTTCGTCGAGCATCAAAGTGCCGCCGTTGGCAGCTTCGAAGAGACCCGCGCGGTCGCGCACGGCGCCTGTGAACGAGCCCCGGACGTGTCCGAACAGCTCGCTTTCGATCAGGGATTCGGTAAGGGCGCCGCAGTTGACTGGAATGAATGGGGCGCGTGCGCGTGCCGAAGCAGCGTGGATGAATCGAGCCAGCCGCTCTTTCCCGACGCCGCTCTCGCCGGTAATGAGGACCGTGGAATCAACGCGGGCGACGCGCTTCGCCTTGTCCAGTAGGCGTTGCATCGCGGCGCTGAAAACGTGCAAGTCTCTGGGCTCGTCATCTTGCGGCGGGTGGCCTGGACTTGCTCTCTCCATTCAGACCTGCGAATCAGCATCTCGCGCAAAAAGCAGAGGCAACTTTGGTACCGGCGCGATGTCGCGAGCTCGCTGAAAAAGACGTCGAAAGTGTGGAGGGATTTGAGGGCATTTTCCCGCTCCGAGAGCGCGTCCCAAAAAAGCATGTATTCAAGGCGACAGACCGGAAGAAATTACACGCTGCAGCGGCGGGGAAACGGCGGCGAAGGCGCGCGTCCAGAACATCGCCGATTCGAGGAGTGCAACAACGCACGTCAGTGTTCGTCCGTCGGAGAAAACGAGAGAGCGGGGCGGCTGTGAGCCGCCCCGCCTTGGGCGTTAGGCGCTGACGGCCGCGCTAGCTTCGGCCTCCGCGTACGCCTGAAGGATCGCGTCTCGAACGCGTTCCTGCGCGGCGACGTCTCCGATGGGTCGCAGCAGCGCGAAGCTGCGGCGCTCGCCGTTCACGACGTACTGGCGCGCCGGGAACGTGACGTTCCGGCCGGTGCCACTGCGGCGCTCCCAGATCGCGAAGCCGATCAGCTTCAAGCCGGACAACACGCCATCGCCGAAATGAAGCTCGGCGTCGGCCAGCTTTCCGGCGGGGTTTCCGCGATCGTTCATCACGATCTTGACGATGAAGTTTCCGGTCGTCGTGTGCGTCTTCGCCATTTTCTTATCCTCCTGAGGAACCGTGATGTGGTGGTTCCTTCGTGACCGTCCAGGAACCCCATCAGCGCGGGACCAGGAGGAATGCGCAGGTCGAGGCAAGGGCGCGAGGCGACGTCCCCGATCGCGGGGCGTGACAGGTCGCACTGTGCCTGGCACGAACGCAACGCGTGACCCCCGTGAGGACGCCGCTGTTCGAAAGACGTGTCCTTGCCCGCCCTGTGCCGGCGAGAGGCGCACTGGACCGGAGACAGCGTGGCACGGCTCGGTGGACGCACGCCGGAAGCCGTCAGGAGACTTGGGGACCGGAGCGGCCGTGACCTGATCTGTCAGGCGACGCGCGTATCCTGGCGTGTTCCGCTTGACGATGGCCGCGCTACCAGACAGTATTCGAGCGGCTCGGCTGGAACCCGAAAAAAAGACGAATTGATGGCGAAACTAGAGGATCTCACGGCAGGGACGGCTGTGCGCGGTGTGCTGCCGGACGCGCTGGCGACAGTCGTGACGGTCCAATGGTTTGGCAGCGAAGCCCTGGAGCTGACGTACAAGGACGCCGCCGGGCGTGTAAACAACACGCTGCTTTATAGGGCCGACGAGCCGCGGCTCGCGATCGCCGAGCAGGGCCGGCCCTGGAGCTTTGATGGCGACGGCGCCACGTTCCGGCTCGTGTCCGAGGCACATCGGATCAAGTTGGCGCATCTGTTCGATCCGGTGCTGGCAGTTCACACGTCGCTCGTTGACCCGCTCCCTCACCAAATCACCGCGGTGTACGAATCCATGTTGCCGCGGCAGCCCCTCCGGTTTCTGCTCGCCGACGATCCAGGCGCGGGCAAGACGATCATGGCCGGTTTGCTGATGAAGGAGATGATCGCTCGCGGTGACTTACAGCGCTGTTTGGTTGTGTGTCCGGGCAGCCTCGCCGAGCAATGGCAGGACGAGCTGTATCGCCGGTTTCATCTGCCGTTCGACATTCTCACGAACGACAAGCTCGAAGCTGCACGCACCGGGAACTGGTTTCTGGAAACGAGTCTGGCGATCGCGCGCCTCGACAAGCTCTCACGAAATGAGGATGTCCAGGCGAAGTTGGCCGCGCCCGATTGCCGCTGGGACCTCATCGTCTGCGACGAAGCGCACAAGTTGTCGGCGACATTCTTCGGCGGTGAAATCAAGTACACGAAGCGCTATAAGCTCGGACAGCTCCTCTCGACCGTCACGCGTCACTTCCTGCTGATGACGGCGACGCCACATAATGGGAAGGAAGAAGATTTTCAATTGTTCATGGCGCTGCTCGACGGCGACCGATTCGAGGGCCGGTTCCGTGACGGCGTTCACACCGCTGACGTGTCAGATCTGATGCGGCGGATGGTCAAAGAAAACCTGCTCAAGTTTGACGGGACTCCGCTCTTCCCAGAACGGCTCGCGTACACCGTTCCCTACAAGCTGTCTGACCCGGAGGCTCGCCTCTACAAGGAAGTCACGGACTACGTTCGCGAGGAGTTTAATCGCGCCGAGGCGTTGCAGAACGACAAACGTGCCGGGACGGTTGGATTCGCGCTGACGATTCTCCAGCGACGCCTGGCATCATCGCCCGAAGCAATCTACCAATCGCTCCGTCGCCGACGGGAACGTCTAGAAAAACGGCTGCGCGAATTGGAGTTGATGCAGCGCGCAGCTCTCATCGATGGATTTTCAGCCGACGCCATCGAGCTGGACGAAGACGACGTCGCGGAGTTGGAAGACGCGCCTGACAGCGAAGTTGAGGCGGTCGAAGAAGAAGTCCTCGACAAAGCTACGGCCGCGCGGACGATCGACGAGCTGCGAATTGAGATCTCGACGCTGCAACGGCTGGAGGGCGCCGCACTGCTCGTTCGGAGGAGCGGCGAAGATCGCAAATGGAGCGAACTCTCGAAGCTGCTCTATGACATCTTCAAGCCGGCGTCCATTGGCGAGAAGCTCGTTGTGTTCACGGAGCACCGCGACACGTTGAAGTACCTGGAGGACCGTGTCACGAAGACTCTTGGCAAAACTGACGCAGTCGTCTGCATTCACGGTGGGATGAGTCGCGAAGAGAGGCTGAGGGCTCAGGAATCCTTCCGCCATGACCCGATTGTTCAGGTGCTCCTCGCCACGGATGCCGCGGGTGAAGGCATCAACCTCCAACGGGCACACCTCATGGTGAACTACGACCTACCATGGAACCCCAACCGGATCGAGCAGCGTTTCGGTCGGATCCATCGCATCGGTCAGACCGAGGTTTGCCATCTCTGGAACCTCGTCGCAGAGGAGACCCGTGAGGGCGATGTCTATCGCACGCTGCTTGAAAAACTCAACGAAGCGCGCAACGCGCTCGGGGGACAGGTATTCGACGTACTCGGCCGCGTGCAGTTCGAGGGCCGCCCCTTGCGCGATCTTCTTATTGAAGCGATCCGGTACGGCGAACGACCAGAAGTCCGGGCTCGGCTGAGCACCGTTGTTGCCGCCGCGTTCGACCGCAAGCGACTTCAGGATCTCATCGAAGAGCACGCGCTCGTTCACGACGCGATGGACGCGAGCCAGGTCCAGAGAGTTCGCGAAGACATGGAGCGCGCCGAGGCACGACGACTACAGCCGCACTACATCGAGTCTTTTTTCTTGGAGGCGTTCCAAGGATTGGGGGGCACGGTCAAGCAGCGAGAGCCGCGACGCTATGAAGTAACCCACGTGCCGGCTCCAGTGAGAAACCGCGATCGCGTGCTTGGCATTCGTGAACCGGTCGTTCCGCGATATGAACGTATCGCGTTCGAGAAGAGCTTAGTTGCCCCCCAGGGTCAGCCGCTTGCGGCGTTCGTGTGCCCAGGGCACCCGCTCCTCGACTCGACCATTGATGTGACGCTTGAACGCCATCCGGATCTGCTTCGGCGTGGCGCTGTTCTTGTCGACGATCGGGATGCCGGCGAGTCGCCGAGAGTACTATTTTTTCTGAATCACACAATCCACGACGCTAGTGTCTCCCCGACCGGCGAGCGTCGCGTCATCTCACAACGAGTGTTGTACGTGGAAACCGACGACGCGAACCAGACGCGACATGTGCAGTACGCGCCGTATTTGGACTATCGCCCGCTCGCTGACGGCGAGCCGCTGCCCGCGGATCTTCTGGCGCGGCCAGAGTGCGCCTGGATCACGAAGGATATCGAGCAGCGTGCACAGATCTACGCGATCGCGGAGGTCGTACCAGGACACCTCACGGAAGTACGCGAGCGTCGTCTTGAATGGATCGGAAAGGCGAAAGCCGCAGTCAAAGAGCGCCTCGCGAAGGAGATCACGTATTGGGACCATCGGGCCGCGCAACTGAAACTGCAGGAGCAGGCAGGCAAGCCGAATGCGAAGCTCAATTCGCAGGAGGCGCGCCGCCGCGCCGATGAATTGCAGGCACGGCTCCAAAAACGGATGGAGCAACTCGATCTGGAGGGCCAGGTGTCTGCTTCGCCTCCGGTGATTCTTGGTGGGGTCCTCGTCATCCCAATAGGGCTCATCGCGAAGATCTCGGGGCGTCGTCCGCCGGCCTCTTCGTTGTTAGTGGACAAGCAGGCTGTTGCAGCTCGCGCCCGCGCTATCGTGATGGAAGTGGAACGGGGGCTGGGCTTTGAACCGACAGATCGAGAATTCGAAAGACTCGGCTACGACATTGAGAGCCGTGTGACCGAAACAGGAAAGCTCAGATTCATCGAGGTCAAGGGGCGTGCCGCGGACGCCGACACGCTCACCATCACGCACAACGAGATCATTTATTCGCTAAACCAGCCGGACGATTTCATTCTCGCGATCGTGCAGTTTGACGGCGTCGATTCCCATCAGGTGTGGTACCTACGCAGACCATTCCGTCGCGAACCCGATTTTGGTGTAACGAGCGTGAACTATGACTTCCAGGAGTTGCTGTCGCGTGCAACGCGACCAGCCTAGGCCGCAGAAGCGACACGGCGACGACCTAACGTAACACGGTGAATTGGCAACATTGTTGACTGAGCAACTGATCGTTCGTGTGGCCGCAGCGGCGCATGGCTAGGATTTGAAGAGTCCACGATGCATCTACAGCAAACGAAGCAACAGGCCGTCGCGACTGGAGGTCCACAGTACTACCTCCACGATCTTCCTGAGCACATCAAGCTGTACCTGCGCAAAAAGGGCGTCGTGCCGCTCGCGCTGGTGACGCCCTACGGAGCGACCAAGTCCCACTACTTCGCGGTAGGCAGGGACCACAAGATGGGAAAGGGCGGCGTCGCCGAAGCCGGAAGCGTAGGGCATGACCGCATTCAGGGTGGTGGAGGTGAGAGCATTGGCGAGGCGATCCGGAAATGGTTCCGGCTTCCAGCTGGATCATTTTGGCGTATCGACGTTGATATCGAAGTCCGTGACGATGTCTTCTACGTCAAGCCTTTGACCTACAGGTACTCAGAAGGCGCGAAACCAAAAAGCATTGTCCGCTGGCCTCATCCCCTCTCGTTTACGAGCCAGTATCAAAGCGAATTGTGGAAAGTACAGCTTGGCTACGCAGAAAAGGCTAGGCCTGGAGTCGTCCATTGGGCGCTGGGAGAGATTTGTCGCATCGTGAAAGATCACCTCAAGGCGTCGCGGGTTATGCACGTTAAGGAGCCTGATCTTTTGAGATCTGCCGGACCGCTCCATGCGCTTGGAGTGAGCGTGGGACCCTACTTGGGGACCGGCTTTGACTGCGAGACTGAGTTCACTTTCCTGCGCTTTCCGAGTTACAGCATTCCATTAGAGATAAAACGCTACAGTTCCGGCTTCAAGTATCAACAACAAAAATACGGCAAACACGAACTGTCGCGGGCAGTCGTTCTATGCGCGGTCCATGACCACAAGACGATGCCAGAGCACATTGACGTGATCGAGTTAAAAGCTCTTTGCGATTACGCAGACGGGTTTGCGGCATGATTGCCATTTCCGTTGGCTTGCAGGTGGTCTTCTGCGCGCCATGCACGGAATGCGTGAAGCCAGCGCAACCGACGCGACGATTAACCCAATACTGAACGGTTCCTAAATAGACGGTTTCCGTGATCCTAAAGAAGAAGCTTATCGAAGTTGCGTTGCCGCTTGAGGCGATCAATCAAGCCTCAGCGAAGGAGAAATCGATTCGTCATGGCCATCCGAGCACGCTACACCTTTGGTGGGCTCGTCGGCCGTTGGCTGCGGCGCGCGCAGTGACCTTTGCCCAAATGGTGGACGACCCGTCGGCCTATGTGGATTTGCTGCGCGCGGACTCAAAACTTCGACGCAAGGCAGAGAGCGTCCTCAAGGGCCGTTTAAAGCTGTGGGAGGATGCTCGCGTCCTCTCGGAAAAAGCCGCGGGCTCCGGTCTTCACGTTCCCGAGCCAGGCCCTGCACCGACGCTTGATGACGTGCTTGCCGACGAGGAGCGTCAACGGCTCTTTCGAATCATCGAAGATCTTGTGCTGTGGGAGAACACGACGAGAGAGAGTGTGCTGCGAGCCGCGCGGGATGAAATCTGGCAGACATGGCGCCGGGCGTGCGCCGAAAACGCCGATCATCCCGAGGCCAAGAATCTGTTTGATCGGAACAAGCTACCGCCATTTCAGGATCCGTTCGCCGGCGGAGGTGCGTTGCCACTCGAGGCTCAGCGGCTCGGGCTAGAGAGCCATGCGAGCGATCTGAATCCAGTCGCCGTGTTGATCAACAAAGCAATGATCGAAATTCCGCCAAAATTTGCCGATCGCCGTCCAGTGAATCGTGACGCGCGCGGCGAAATTGCAAGAAGCGGTGGTTGGCACGGTAAGGGCGCCGAAGGGTTGGCCATCGATGTTCGTTACTACTGCAAGTGGATGCGGGACGAGGCCGAGAAGCGTATCGGGCATCTCTACCCGAAAGTGGAAGTCACTCGCGAGCTTGCGAATAGCAGAAGTGATCTGAAGCCCCTCGTCGGCAAGAAGCTCACTGTCATCGCATGGCTTTGGGCGCGCACAGTAAAGAGTCCGAATCCCGCTTTTGCAGACGTCCATGTACCGCTCACTTCAAGCTTCATGCTTTCCGGCAAGCCAGGACACGAGGTCTATGTGGAGCCTCGGGTCGGCGAGCGTGGGTATGAATTCACGGTGAAAATGGGCACGCCGCCAGACCCTGAGACCGTGCAACACGGTACGAAGCTGGCACGTGGCGCAAACTTCCGCTGCGTGATGTCGGGAGCCCCTATATCGCAAACGTACATTCGGGAAGAATTCCTGGCGAAGCGAAGCGGCAGTCGCCTGATGGCGTTCGTTGCGGAGAGTGAGGAGGGACGTGTCTACTTCTCTCCGACATCCGAAATGGAGGCCGCGGCGGCGCGGGCCAAGCCGGCATGGAAACCTGAACAGGAGATGAACCAAGAGAGCAAGGACCTTCTCAGCGGTCGCGGCTATGGGTTTACGCACTGGTTTGAACTGTTCACTCCTCGTCAACTCGTTGCTCTCACAACGTTTTCGGACCTCGTGCTCGAAGCGCGCGAACTGGCCGCTCGCGAGGCGCAGCCGGATTATCCACAGGACACTCGTCGCCTCCATGAGGGTGGCTGTGGAGCGAACGCGTATGGCGACGCGATTGCGGTGTACCTCGCTTTCTGCCTCGATAAGGCGAGTTTGACGAACACCACTCAAGCGACGTGGCAGAAAGATCCGGACCGGCTAACGCAGGGATTTGGTCGGCAGGCCATTCCCATGATCTGGGATTACGCAGAAGCTAACCCGTTGTCCGACGCTGGGGGAGGTTTTGCTATTACCGGCCACGCCGTAGCGAAGGTTCTGGAGCGCCTTCCGCTCGAATCTGTCCCAGGCTCCGCGGAGCAGCGAGACGCCGGAAGTGGGCCTTCAACGGCACGGCGGTGGATCATTTCAACTGACCCGCCGTATTACGACAACATTAGCTACGCAGATTTATCTGATTACTTCTACATTTGGCTACGTCATTCGTTGAAATCGACTTTGCCAGAACTCTTCACAACGCTGGCAGTTCCGAAGGCAGAGGAACTTGTCGCCACGGCCTATCGACACGGTGGAAGGGTTCAGGCCGAAACATTTTTCATGAACGGAATGACGCGGGTGATGCATTCACTCGCCGAACAGGCGCATCCGGCGTTTCCCGTCACTATCTACTATGCATTCAAGCAAGCGGAGACTGAGAGTTCAGGTACGGCGTCAACTGGCTGGGAGACCTTTCTTGACGCGGTGATCCAGGCAGGTTTTGGTATTAGCGGAACATGGCCGGTACGGACCGAGTTGACAGGCAATCTCAAGAAGAACGTGGGCGCCCTCGCGTCCAGCATCATCCTGGTATGCCGGGCGCGTGACGACCAAGCGTCCACAGCTACACGGCGGGAGTTCGTCGCCGCACTCAAAGCTGAATTGCCGAAAGCACTCGCCGATCTGCAGCGAGGCAACATTGCGCCAGTGGACCTGGCGCAAGCCGCTATCGGGCCTGGCATGGCCATCTACACTCGCTATGCCGGAGTGCTCGACGCTGATGGCAAGCGGCTACTTGTCCGTGAGGCACTCGCTCTGATCAATCAAACGCTGGATGAGGCGCTTGCGGAGCAGGAAGGGGACTTTGACCCCGACACTCGCTGGGCCCTTGCATGGTTCGAGCAGTCTGGTTTCGCCGAAGGGGAGTACGGCGTGGCGGAGACGCTCTCCAAGGCCAAGAACACGAGTGTGGCCGGAATGGTAGACGCCGGTCTGCTGAAGGCAGGCCGTGGCAAAGTCCGGCTGCTGAAGCCCGGCGAACTCGATCAGAGCTGGGCTCCTACTTCTGATGAGCGATTGACAGCGTGGGAGGTCGTTCACCATCTCATCGACCGGCTAGAGACGAGGGGAGAAAGAGCCACCGCCGATCTCGTAGCGGAGCTTGGCGCGAAGGCCGAAATCGCCCGAGAGCTGGCCTATCGTCTCTATACGATTTGCGAACGCAAGAAGCGCGCGGCGGAAGCGCTCTCATACAATGCACTGGTGCAAAGTTGGCCAGAAATTGTCCGTCTCGCCCATGAAACGCAACCGGCTTCGCAGGCCGGCTTGTTCGGACGCGAGTAAATCATGGCGATGACCAATCACGAACGCATCGGAAAAGCGCTGGATCTGCTGAAGGATGGACTCCAGCCGTTTGTTGAGCGAGAGATGAAAGCCCAGCACGCTCAGCGCTGGTTCGACGAAGTGAAGGCCGCTGTACATGAACATCAGGCGACCCTCTTCGACAAGAGCGGCGCACCGAAGTGGGACGCTGCTTCGCTGCTTGCCGTTCTTTGGAATCAATGGGAAGTTGTCTTTCGGAAAACGCTGGGACGTGCGGAGCGCAGCCTCGTAAGCGAGTTGCGTGAAATTCGCAATAAGTGGGCGCATCAGAACCCATTTTCCGGAGACGATGCGTACCGCGCCCTCGATTCTGTTGCGCGCCTACTGACCGCGGTCTCTGCGCCGCAGGCCGCGGAAGTCGAAAAGATGAAACTGGAGCTTCTTCGGCTTCGGTTCGAGGAGCAGGTACGAAGCGAAAAGCGAAAAACGGCGGGCACGGCGATCGAGAGCCAGGTCACAGGAACGCTGAAGCCGTGGCGCGAAGTGATCAGCCCGCACAAGGACGTCGCAAGCGGTCGGTACCAGCAAGCGGAGTTCGCTGCGGACCTCTGGCAAGTTCACCTTGGCGAAGGGTCCGATGAATACCGCAAGCCTGCGGAATTCTTTCGCAGGACGTACCTAACGGAGAGCCTCAAACAGCTCCTTGGCAATGCAGTTGAGCGACTCGTCGGAACGGGTGGCGATCCAGTCGTGCAGCTCCAAACGAACTTTGGAGGTGGAAAAACCCATTCGATGCTCGCTTT
>Ga0075436_100001182_pt1 | contig 17721 bp, 14 predicted proteins | sample RhiMethybrSRZTD5_FD_75303 | JGI IMG/M metagenome (GOLD analysis project Ga0075436, IMG submission 75303) | Populus rhizosphere microbial communities from Tennessee, USA - Rhizosphere MetaG P. TD hybrid SRZTD5 | ecosystem: Host-associated > Plants > Roots > Rhizosphere > Soil | place: USA...
GAAGAACTTGCCCTCGAGCTGGTAGGATTCGAGCTTCGTCATGTTGACGCCGTTGGTGGCGAAGCCGCCGAGCGCCTTGTAGAGCGCGGCCGGCACGTTGCGCACGCGAAAGACGAAGGTCGTCACCGTCGGGCCGTCGCCTTTCGCCGCCCATTTCGGCTCGCGCGACAACACGATGAAGCGCGTGGTGTTGTGCGTCTCGTCCTCGATGTCGGCGGAAAGAATGTCGAGGCCGTAGATTTCTGCGGCGAGCTTCGAGGCGATGGCGGCTTGGCTGTTGTCGCCCGCTTCCGCCACATGATGCGCGGCGCCCGCGGTATCGCCGCCGATCACGGGCTTCAGGCCGAGCTTCTTGATCGCGTTGCGGCACTGGCCGAGCGCCATGATGTGGCTCTGCACCGTTTTTAGGTCCGAAAGCTTCGCGCCCTTGACGCCCAACAGCTGATGGCTGACCGGAAGAAAATACTCGGCGACGATGTTGAGCCCCGAGGTCGGCATCAAATGGTGAATGTCGGCGACGCGTCCGGCGACCGAGTTTTCGACCGGAATCATCGCGAGTTCCACCTCGCCCGCCGAGACCGCGGCGAAGCAGTCCTCGAAGGTGGCGCAGGGCCGCGCTTCGTAATTGGGATAGGCCTCGCGACAGGCGATGTGCGAGTTCGCGCCGGGCTCGCCCTGGAAGACGATGGTGTTTTTCTTTTTGGTCATCGTGGATTTCCGGCGGCCGGCCGCCGCGCCTGCAAGATCGCACGCGCTTTTTCGAGATCGGCGGGAGTATCGACGCCGAGCGGAACGGCGTCAACGATCGCGGCCTCGATGCGCATGCCGGCTTCGAGCGCGCGCAACTGCTCGAGCCGCTCGCGCTTTTCGAGCGGTGAGGGTTTGAGCTTCACGAACTTCTCCAGCGCCGCGCGGCGGTAGGCGTAAAGTCCGATGTGATGGTAAAGCGGCCCCTCGCCGGTAGGCGCGGTGGCGCGGGTGAAGTAAAGCGCGCGCAGGCGTCCCGGCGCGGTCTCGCTGCCGACGAGCTTGACGACGTTCGGATCGGTGCGCTCGCTCGCTTCGGTGATGACGGCGGCGATGGTGGCGATGTCCACCGCCGGATCGACCAGCGGAACCAGCGCGGCGCGGATCGATTGCGGCTCGATGGTCGGCAAATCGCCCTGCACGTTGACGATGATTTTCGCGCGGCCCGCGGGGTCGATCTTGAGAAGCGCCTCGAAAATGCGGTCGGAGCCGGATTGATGGTCGGCGCGCGTCATCACCGCCTGGCCGCCCGCCGCCTCCACCGCGCCGACGACCTCCGGCGCGTCGGTCGCCGCCCACACCGCGCCGACGCCCGCTTCCTCGGCGCGCCGAATCACCTGCACGATCATCGGCAGGCCGGCGATGTCGGCGAGCGGCTTGCCGGGCAGCCGCGTCGCGTTCAAGCGCGCGGGCACGAGCACGACAATGTCGGAGAGGGTTTGGAGAGCGGCCATCGCGGCATTTCCCTTGCCCGAAACTGGCAGAAAGTAGCAGCGGGCGCGGGGGTTATACGGGTTGCATCGCACCGCGCAAAGCGTTAGCAATTCCGCGAAAGAGGGGAGCGCGCGAGCGGCTCCCCGTCTTTATGGCGGCGGGGGAGCCTCCGGCGAATGGCCGACAGTTTCGAGATCAACAAGATTTTGGGAGCGGTGCTCGGCACGCTACTCCTGACCCTCGCGCTGAACATTTTTTCCGGCGCAATCTTCTCCCCCAAGAAGCCGGAAAAACCGGGCTACGACATCACGGTCAGCGAACAGCCCGCGGCCGGCGGCGGCGCGGCGGCGGTGCAAGAAGAGCCGATCGAGCAGTTGCTGGCGAAGGCAAGCCCCGAGAAGGGCGCGAGCGTCGCCAAGAAATGCCTCGCCTGTCACGACTTCACCAAGGGCGGCCCCAACAAGGTCGGCCCCAATCTTTACGGCATCGTCAACCGCGACCGCGCTACGCACGAGGGCTTTGCCTACTCCGCCGCGATGAAGGGCAAGGGCGGCAAGTGGACGATCCAGGAACTCAACACCTATCTCGTGAGCCCGCGCGCGATGGTGCCGGGCACCTCGATGGCCTTCGCCGGAATCTCCAAGGGCTCCGACCGCGCCGATCTCATCGCCTATCTCAACACGCTCGCGGACAATCCGGCGCCGCTGCCGACCGCGCCGGCGAGCGAACAGCCGGCTAACGCTGCCAAAGGGCAAGAGAGGCAACCGGCGGCGCCGAACGCCGAGCCCGCCAATCCTGCGCCGGCGCCCGCGAACAATCAGCAAGGTCCCGCTGCAAAGGAACAAGGCAACCAGACCGCCGCGCCGAAGGGCGAGCCGAAGAACGCGCCGCCGGCGCCGAACGCCCAGCCCGCCAACCCCGCGCCCGCGCCGAAGCAGTAACTTCGTTCCGCTTCACGTTCCCGTTAGCGCTCCCCGCAAGTGGCGCGGCGACGGAAAAGCGTCATAATTGCCGTCGAGTTTCGATCCCGACGCTGACGGAGTGTATTTTGAGGCTGTCGAAAGTCCTTGCGATCGGCGCGATCGCGCTCGCCGCCTCGCTCGCCGCCGCGCGCGCGCAGTCGCCGGAGTGGCGCCACGGGCTGTCGCTGCTGGGCACGCCGAAATATTCCGCCGACTTCAAGCGTTTCGATTACGTCAATCCGAATGCGCCGAAGGGCGGGCTGGTGCGGCTCGGTCAGGACGGGACTTTCGATTCGTTCAATTTCCTCATCCCGCGCGGCACGCCGGCCGCCGGCATCACGCTCATTTACGACACGCTGATGGCGCCCGCGCTCGACGAAGTGGCGACCGAATACGGCTTGCTCGCCGAAGCCGTGCGCTACCCGCCGGATTATTCCTGGGTGTCGTACCGGCTGAGACCCGAGGCGCGCTGGCACGATGGCAAGCCGGTGACGGTCGAGGACGTGGTGTGGACGTTCGAGCAGTTGAAGAAGCTGAACCCGAACCAGGCCTTCTACTATCGCCACGTCACCAAGGCCGAACGGAGCGGCGAGCGCGAGATCACCTTCACCTTCGACGGGCCCGGCAACCGCGAGCTGCCGCAGATCGTCGGCCAGATCAACGTCTTGCCGAAGCACTGGTGGGCCGGCAAGGACGCCGCCGGCAAGCCGCGCGACATTGCAAGCGGCACGTTAGAAGCACCGCTCGGCAACGGCGCCTACAAGATCAAAAGCTTCGTGCCGGGGCGCACCATCGGCTATGAGCGGGTGAAGGATTATTGGGGCGACAAGCTGCCAGTGAATGCGGGGCGCGATAACTTCGACGAGATCCGCTACGAATATTACCGCGACGACACCGTCGAAATCGAAGCCTTCAAGGCCGACCAGTACGACTTCCGTTCCGAAGCGATCGCCAAGAACTGGGCCACTGCCTACGATTTTCCCGCCCGGCGCGAGGGCAAGGTAGTCCTCGAGACTTTCCCCGAGCGCGCCCGCGGCCTGATGCAGGGCTTCGTCTTCAATCTTCGCCGCGACAAGTTCAAGGATCCGCGCGTGCGGCTCGCTTTCAGCTATGCGCTCGATTTCGAGGAAATGAACAAGACGCTGTTCTACGGCCAGTACCAGCGCTGCGACAGCTACTTCACCGGCTCGGAGCTTGCTTCCTCCGGCCTGCCGGCGGGCCAGGAGCTCGAAATTCTCGAATCCGTGCGCGACAAGATTCCGGCCGAGGTGTTCACCACGCCGTTTCAGAATCCCGTCACCAACAGCGAAGAAGCGCGCCGCGCCAATCTTCGCCAGGCCGCGCGGCTCCTGCGCGAGGCCGGCTACGAGATCCGCGACGGCAAGCTCGTCAACGGCAAGACCGGCGAGCCGTTCAGGGTCGACTTCCTGCTCGTCAGCCCCGCCTTCGAACGCATCATCCTCTTCTACAAGCCCGCGCTCGAGCGGCTCGGCATCGAGGTTTCCTCGCGCGTCGTCGATAGCTCGCAATACATCAACCGCACGCGCGCACGCGAGTTCGACATCATCGTCGCCGCCTGGGGCCAATCGCTGTCGCCGGGCAACGAGCAGCGCGATTTCTTCGGGTCGGAAGCCGCCGACCGCGAGGGTTCGCGCAACTACGGCGGCATCAAGGATGCGGGCGTCGATGCGCTGATCGATCGCGTGATCTTCGCCAAGGACCGCGACGAATTGCTAGCCGCCAGCAAGGCGCTCGACCGCGTGTTGCTGTGGCACCACTACGTGGTGCCTGGCTGGACGGTCGGGTACGCGCGCACCGCGCGCTGGGACCGCTTCGCGCGCCCGGAGAAACTCCCCACCTACTCCTACGGCTTTCCGGAAATCTGGTGGTACGACAAGGAGCGCGCCGCCAAGGTCGGGGTCAGGCAGTGAGCGCGGCGCGCGGGCTCACGCGGCGCTCCCTGCTGGTGATGGGCGGATCGACGGCGGCGGCCGCTTGCTTGCCGCGCGAGGCCGTCGCGGCCGAGGAAAAAGAAATCCACGGCATCTCCGCTTTCGGCGACCTGAAATATCCGGCCGACTTTTCCCGCTTCGACTACGTAAACCCGGAGGCACCGAAAGGCGGCCGCTTTTCCCATGTCGGCGCCTACCGCGCCTACAACCAGTCTTTTCTCACCTTCAACTCGCTGAACGGCTACGTGCTGAAGGGCGACGCCGCGCAGGGCATGGAGCTCACCTTCGCCGTCCTGATGGTGCGCGCGCTCGACGAGCCCGACGCGATGTACGGGCTTGCGGCACGCGCGGTAAGAATTTCCGCCGACGGCATGACCTACCGTTTCATCATCCGTCCCCAGGCGCGCTTTCACGACGGCAGCAAATTGGCCGCGGCGGACGCGGCTTTCTCCTTCAGCGTTCTCAAGGAGAAGGGCCATCCGATCATCCGGCAATTGATGCGCGACGTGGAATCGATCGCGGCCGAGGACGAGGCGACGCTCGCGGTAAAATTCTCGCCCAGGCGCGGGCGGGAAATTCCGCTGTTCGTCGCCGGCCTGCCGATCTTTTCTCGCGCCTATTATTCGACCAAGAACTTCGAGGATTCGACGCTTGACGTGCCGCTCGGCTCCGGCCCCTATCGCGTCGGCCATTTCGAGGCCGGCCGCTTCATCGAATATGAACGCGTGAAAGACTGGTGGGGCGCGGGCCTCCCGGTCGCCCGCGGCCAGAACAATTTCGACACCGTGCGCTACGAATATTACCGCGACCGCGACGTCGCCTTCGAGGGCTTCACCGCGGGCAGCTATCTCTTCCGCGAGGAGTTCACTTCGCGCATCTGGGCGACGCGCTACGATTTTCCGGCGCTGCGCGCGGGTCGGGTGAAGCGCGAAGTGCTCGCCGATCTCACGCCTTCCGGCGCGCAGGGCTGGTTCATCAACACGCGGCGGGAAAAGTTCAAGGATCCGCGCGTACGTGAGGCGATCGGACTCGCCTTCGATTTCGAGTGGACCAACAAGAACGTGATGTACGGCTCCTACGACCGCACGCACTCCTATTTCCAGAATTCGGACATGATGGCGCAAGGCAAGCCCTCGCCCGAGGAACTCGCGTTGCTTGAGCCGTTCCGGGGCCGCGTGCCCGATGAAGTATTCGGCGAGCCGTTCGTGCCGCCCGTTTCCGACGGCTCGGGACAGGACCGCGCGCTGCTTCGCCGCGCCGGCGAGCTCCTGCGTACGGCGGGCTACGAGATCAAGGACAATCGCCGCGTCAACGCCAAGGGCGAAAAGATCGCGATCGAGTTCCTGATCGAGGAGCCCGCGCTGCAGGCTCATCACGCGCCATTCATCAAGAATCTCGGCATTCTCGGCATCGAGGCGAGCGTGCGCCTGGTCGATCCGGTGCAATATAAAGCGCGCGAGGACGAGTTCGATTTCGACATCACCATCCAGCGCTTCAGCTTTTCCGCGACGCCGGGAGAATCGCTGCGCGGCTTTTTCACCGCGCAGGCCGCCGCCACCAAGGGCACGCAAAATCTCTCGGGCATCGCCGACCTCGCCATCGACGCGCTGGTGGAGAAGATCGTCGAGGCGAAGAGCCGCTCCGAGCTCACCACCGCCTGCCGCGCTCTCGACCGCGTGCTGCGCGCAGGCCGCTATTGGGTGCCGCACTGGTACAAGCCGACTCACTGGCTCGCCTATTGGGACGTGTTCGCGCGGCCCGCGGAAAAGCCCCGCTTTGGCCGCGGTTTCCCGGAAAGCTGGTGGAGCGATCCGGCGAAAGCCGGACGCGCCGGATGAAGCGCAATAAACCGCGGAAACGGCGAAGGTTGACCGCTCCGGCAAACATCCGCACGGTGTGAACGATGGGCGCCTATATCCTGCGACGGCTTCTCCTGATGATCCCTACCTTGCTCGGGATCTTGTTCGTTTCCTTCGTCGTGATCCAGTTCGCGCCGGGCGGGCCGGTGGAGCGCGTGATCGCCCAGCTCACCGGCGAGGACGTGTCGGCGACCGCGCGCGTCTCGGGCGGCGGCTCCGACGTCATCCGCCCCGGCGGCGGGCAGAGCGGTGCGTTTGATCCCGTCGCCTCGAAATACCGCGGCGCGCAGGGGCTCGACCCCGAATTCATCAAGGAGCTCGAGCGCCAGTTCGGCTTCGACAAGCCGGCGCACGAGCGTTTTCTCCTGATGGTGTGGAACTTCGTCCGCTTCGATTTCGGCAAGAGCTACTTCCGCGACGCCAAGGTGATCGACCTCATCAGGGAAAAAATGCCGGTTTCCATCTCGCTCGGAATCTGGATGACGCTTCTCGCCTATCTCATTTCGATCCCGCTCGGCATCGGCAAGGCGATGCGCGACGGCTCGCGCTTCGACGTGTGGTCTTCGACGGTGATCATCGTCGGCTACGCGGTGCCGGGATTTTTGTTCGCGATCCTCCTGATCGTGCTGTTCGCCGGCGGCTCGTTCTATTCGATCTTTCCGTTGCGCGGCCTCACATCCGACGATTTCGCGCTGTTGCCGTGGTGGCAGAAGATTCTCGATTATGCCTGGCACATGACCTTGCCGATCGTGTCGATGGCGCTCGGCGCCTTCGCGACGATGACGCTGTTGACCAAGAACTCCTTCCTCGACGAGATCCGCAAGCAGTACGTGATCACCGCGCGCATGAAGGGCCTGTCGGAGCGGCGCGTGCTCTACGGCCACGTCTTCCGCAATGCCATGCTCATCATCATCGCCGGGTTTCCCGGCGCCTTCATTCACGCCTTCTTCACCGGCTCGCTTCTGATCGAGACGATCTTCTCGCTCGACGGGCTCGGCCTCTTGGGCTTCGAGAGCGTCTTGAACCGCGACTACCCGGTGGTGTTCGCGACGCTCTACATCTTTTCCCTCGTCGGGCTCGTGGTGAACCTGATTTCCGACCTCACTTATACCTGGGTCGACCCGCGCATCGATTTCGAGACGCGGGAGGCGTGATGGACGTCGCGACCACCCCCAAGCCGCCGGAAGTCGCCGCGCCCGAACCGATGGGCGTGATCGCGGCGCCGAGGCTCGGCGCGCCGGCGCTGTCGCCGATCAACAAACGCCGCTGGCAAAACTTCCAGCGCAACCGGCGCGGTTGGTGGTCGTTCTGGATCTTCCTCGCGCTGTTCGGGCTGAGCCTGTTCGCCGAGTTCATCGCCAACGACAAGCCGCTTGTCGTTTCCTACGAGGGCCATTGGTATTACCCGGTGTTCGTGCGCTATCCCGAGACGAAATTCGGCGGCGACTTCGAAACCGAGGCCGACTATCGCGACCCGTATCTCGCGAAATTGATCGCGGAGAAGGGCGGCTACATGGTGTTCCCGCTTATCCACTATAACTATTCCACGCATAATCTGGATCTGCCGACGCCCGCGCCCTCGCCGCCGACCTGGATGCTGTCCGAGGATCAATGCCGCGATGTCGCCGCCAAGAAGGGCGTCGCCGGCTGCGCCGCGCTCGAAAAAAACTGGCTCGGCACCGATGACCAGGGCCGCGACGTGGCGGCGCGGCTGATCTACGGATTCCGCGTCTCGGTGCTGTTCGGGCTCGCGCTCACCGTGATTTCGTCCGCGATCGGCGTCGCCGCCGGCGCGGTGCAGGGCTATTTCGGCGGCTGGACCGATCTCCTGTTTCAGCGCTTCATCGAAATCTGGACCTCGGTGCCTTCGCTCTATCTCTTGCTCATCATCTCTTCCGTGCTGGTGCCGGGGTTTTTCGTGCTTTTGGGCCTGCTGCTCCTGTTCTCCTGGGTCTCGCTCGTCGGCCTCGTGCGCGCCGAGTTCCTGCGCGCGCGCAATTTCGAATACGTGCTCGCTGCGCGCGCGCTCGGCGTTTCCAACATCGTCTTGATGTTCCGCCACCTGTTGCCGAACGCGATGGTGGCGACCCTCACCTATCTTCCGTTCATCCTCTCGAGCTCGGTGATGACACTGACCGCGCTCGACTTCCTCGGCTTCGGCCTGCCGCCGGGCTCGCCTTCGCTCGGCGAGATGCTCTCGCAAGGCAAGGCCAACGTGCAGGCGCCATGGCTCGGAATTACCGGCTTCTTTGCCGTCGCGATCCTGTTGTCGCTCCTGATCTTCGTCGGCGAAGCGGTACGCGACGCCTTCGACCCGCGAAAGACCTTCGCATGAACGAAATAACGCCGCTGCTCTCGGTCGAGAATTTGTCGGTCGCCTTCCGTCAGGGCGGCCGCGAGACGCTCGCCGCCGACCGCGTGTCGTTCAACATCAAAAAGGGAGAAACGCTGGCGCTCGTCGGCGAGTCCGGCTCCGGCAAATCGGTGACGGCGCTCTCGATCCTGAAGCTCCTGCCCTATCCGGCGGCCTCGCATCCCTCCGGCCGCGTGCTGTTCAAGGGTCGCGATCTCCTCACCCTTTCCGAGCGCGAGATCCGCGCGGTGCGCGGCGACGACGTCACCATGGTGTTCCAGGAGCCGATGACCTCGCTCAACCCGCTGCACACGATCGAGCGGCAGATTGCCGAGGTGCTCGAAATCCATCGCGGGCTTTCGGCGGCCCAGGCGCGCGGACGCATCGTCGAATTGCTCGCCGAAGTCGGGATTCCCGATCCGCAATCGCGATTGGCTTCCTATCCGCACCAGCTTTCCGGCGGCCAGCGCCAGCGCGTGATGATCGCGTTGGCGCTTGCGAACGAGCCCGACCTGTTCATCGCCGACGAGCCGACCACCGCTCTCGATGTCACCGTGCAGGCGCAAATCCTGCGACTCCTGAAAAATCTGCAAACGCGATACGACATGGCGATGCTGTTCATCACCCACGATCTCGGCATCGTGCGCAAGATCGCCCAGCGCGTGTGCGTGATGAAGGAGGGCGAGATCGTCGAGCGCGGCGACGTCGCCGAGCTGTTCGCGCGGCCGCAGCATCCCTACACCAAGGCGCTGATCGCGGCGGAGCCGAAGGGCGAGCCCGCGCCGGCGCGGCCCGACGCGCCGGTCGTGATGAAGACGGACAATTTGCGCGTCTGGTTTCCGATCCGCCGCGGCTTCTTGCGGCGCACCATCGGCCACATCAAGGCGGTCGACGGGGTAACGCTTGCGATCCGGCGCGGCGAGACGCTCGGTGTCGTCGGCGAATCGGGCTCGGGCAAGACGACGCTCGGGCTCGCGCTGTTGCGGCTGATTTCCAGCGACGGGCCGATCGTATTCCTCGGCAAGCCGCTTGCAGGGCTGAATTTCGGCGCGCTGCGCCCGTTCCGGCGCGACATGCAGATCGTCTTTCAGGATCCTTACGGCTCGCTGTCGCCGCGCATGTCGATCGCCGAAGTCGTCGGCGAGGGCTTACGCGTGCACCAGCCGCGGCTTATCGCCGCCGAGCGCGAGGGGAAAGTGATCGGGGCGCTGAAGGACGTCGGCCTCGACCCCGAAACGCGGCACCGCTACCCGCACGAGTTTTCGGGCGGCCAGCGCCAACGCGTGGCGGTGGCGCGCGCCATGGTGCTGGAGCCCTCCTTCGTCGTCTTGGACGAGCCGACGAGCGCGCTCGACATGATGATCCAGGCGCAGATCGTCGACTTGCTGCGCGACCTGCAGCGGCGGCACGATCTCACCTACATGTTCATCAGCCACGACCTCAAAGTGGTGGCGGCGCTGGCGAGCAATATGCTGGTGATGCGCGACGGAAAAATCGTCGAGCAAGGACCGGCGGCCGAGTTGTTCGCACGCCCGCGATCCGACTACACGCGCGCCCTCTTCAAGGCGGCATTCGAGATCGAGACCGCGGCGGAAGGCGCCGTCGCACAATAAATGTCCGCCATTCTGCTCGCGATTACCGACTGGGATCCGGAGGCCTGGTTAGCGCGCTTCCACGCCGAGGCGAACGGGCGCGAAGTGAGGCTCTGGCCGGAGATCGGCGACCCGGCGGCGATCGACTACGCCTGCGTGTGGAAACAGCCCGCCGGCCTGCTCGCGCGCTTTCCGAACTTGAAGGCGATCTTTTCGCTCGGCGCCGGCGTCGATCATTTGTTGAGCGACCGTTCGCTCCCCGCCGCGCCGGTCGTCCGCATCGTCGATCCGGATCTGACCAGCCGGATGACGGGCTATGTCGCGCTGCACGTTCTCCTGCATCAGCGGAAGATGAAGCTCTATGAGGCGCAGCGGCGCGAGCGCGCCTGGCGTGATCAGTACGAGGTGCCGCCCGATCAAGTGCGCGTCGGCGTCATGGGAGTAGGCGTGCTCGGCACCGCCGCCGCGCAAATGCTTCGCCAGCTCGGCTTCCGAGTCGCGGGCTTCAGCCGCTCGCCGAAAACAATGCCCGGCATCGAAACCTTCGCTGGCGAGGCGGGAATGGGCGCTTTCCTCGGCCGCAGCGATATTCTTGTTTGCCTGTTGCCGCTCACGACGGAAACGCGCGGCATCTTGCGCTACGATCTGTTCCGGCGGCTCGCGCGCGACGGCGCGCTCGGCGGTCCGGTGCTGATCAATGCCGGGCGCGGCGGCTTGCAGGTCGAGGCCGACATCCTGCGCGCGCTCGGCGACGGCACGCTGGCTGCTGCCAGCTTAGATGTGTTCGAGCACGAGCCGCTGCCGCCAACGAGCCCGATGTGGGATCACCCGAAAGTCTACGTGACGCCGCACAACGCGGCGTCGAGCGAGCCAAGGGCGTTAGTGAAGAACGTCATGAACCAAATCGAGCGCTTCGAGCGCGGGCTTGGGCTCGAACATATCGTTGACCGTACGCTCGGCTACTAGGCTCCCGTCAGCCGCCGCACCGCGAGCACATCCGCGCCGTTTTGCTTGATCCGCGCGATCGCTTCGGCGAGCGGCTCCTCCACCGTCTGCATGTGAAACGCGTTCGCGTGCAAGAGCGCGGCGCCTTCGGCGACAAGTCCGATATGGCCTTTCCAACAGATCAAGTCGCCGCGCGCGAGCGCCGCAAGGTCGCCGGCAAATGCAATCTCGACGCCGAGTTTGGCCTGCATGTCGCTGTCGCGCGGACATTCGATCCCGGCCGCCTGCAACGAAATCTGCACCAGCCCTGAACAGTCGAGGCCGAGGCTCGTGCGCCCGCCCCACAGATAAGGCGCGCCGCGGAAACGCCGCGCGGTCGCGACAAAGTCGGGCTCGATGGCGGCGAGCGGCGCCAGATGCCGCGCCGGCAGATAACCGAGGCCGCCGACCACCGCGAAGTCTCCGTCGAAATGGGTGACCGCGAGCAGGCTTCTGAACGGCAGCGCCATCAGCGGCGCCAGCTTGATATCGGGCGAAGCGAAGACAAGCGTGCGCAGCGCCGATACCCGGTGCGTGCTGGCGGGGCCGGGAGCGCAAAGCGCGCGCGCCGGCAGCCAGCCGACATAGCCGTCGGCCTCGAGTTGGCCCCAGGCCCAGCCTTCGTCGCTCGTCTCGTAAACGGTGACGCGCTCGCCATAGAGCGCCTCGCTCGCGGCCCGAGCGTCCGGCCGCGGCGCCGTCTGCAGCGGAACTTGTGGGTCCCACACGGCGCGCGCCGCGCCCTCGACATAGCGTGCGGCTTTCACCTCGCCCCTGAGATGGGCCGCGGCGAGATCCGCCCGCGCCGGCGTCGTGCGCGGATCGAAGGCGCTCATCGCGGCAAGTCCCTTGTCTTGGCCGCGATCAAATCGCCGAGCCGCTCGACATAGAGCGCGCCTTTGAGCGTGCGCTGCACGATCACGTTGCGGCGGTCGGCCGGGTCGCGGCGGCGCGTGAGCAATTCATGCCGTCCCATGGTGTCGAGCGCGCGGGTAATCACGGGCTTGGTCACCTTCAGCTTGGCCGCGAGCCCGCGCACCGTGTGCGGGGGACTTTCGAGATAGACCGTCAACAGCACCGCGAGCTGGCGCAGCGAAAGATCGGGCGCCCGGTCGTGCACGAGACCGAAGGCAAAATCGTGCAACAATTTCTGCGCCAGTGAGGCGCGCAACTCGAAGGACAGGAAAGCCTCCGCGAATTCGTTACGGAGGCGTATTGTTCTCCGTCCGCCAAGCGTTCGCAAGCGCTCAGCGGTAGCGCTCCCGCAACAGCGCGTAGAGCGCACGGATCGTCTGCGCCTCGCCGCCCTCGGGGCGCGCGGGCTTCGAGGTCGGATTCCAGGCGAACAGATCGAAATGCAGCCAGCTTTTCGCGCGCTCGACGAAGCGCGACAGAAACAGCGCCGCCGTGATCGCGCCGGCGAAAGCGCTCGCGGAGACGTTGTTGGTGTCGGCGATCTTGGAATCGAGCATCGATTGATACGGCCGCCACAACGGCAGGCGCCAGAACGGGTCGGCCTCGCGCGCGGCGAATCCGGCAAGCTCGGCGGCGAGTTTGTCGTCGTCGGTGAAGGCCGCCGGCAGCTCAGGGCCGAGCGCCACGCGCGCCGCGCCGGTGAGCGTCGAAAAATCGACGATGAGATCCGGCGCTTCCTCGTCGGCGAGCGCGAGCGCATCGGCGAGGATGAGCCTTCCCTCGGCGTCGGTGTTGCCGATCTCGACGGTCGCGCCCTTGCGGCTCTTGAAAACGTCGCCCGGCCGGAAGGCGCTGCCGGACACAGCGTTCTCGACGGCGGGGATGATGAGGCGCAAATGCACCGGTAACTTCGCGTCCATGATCATCGCCGCAAGGCCGAGCGCGGAGGCGGCACCGCCCATATCTTTTTTCATCAACAGCATCGCCGACGACGGCTTGATGTCGAGGCCGCCGGTGTCGAACACGACGCCCTTACCGACGAGCGCGACCTTGGGATGCTTGGCCTCGCCCCAACGCAGATCGATCAGGCGCGGCGCCCGCGCCGATGCCTTGCCTACCGCGTGCACGAGCGGAAAATTCTCCTTCAGCAAATCGTCGCCCACCACCGAGCGGATGGAAGCACCGAAACGTTTGGCAAGACCGCGCACGGCTTCCTCGATCTCGGCGGGGCCGAGATCGTTCGCCGGCGTATTGATGAGATCGCGCACGAGAAAAACGGCCTCGACGACGCGGGAAAGCGCGGCGCCGTCGACGCCGTGCGGCAATTCGAGCCGGGGCGCCTGGTCTTTTTCCTCCGCCGCGCGGTAGCGCGAGAAGCGATAGCCTTGAAGCGCAAAAGCGAGCGCGGCGAGTCGAGGGTCGGCGGGCGGCGAGACGAAACGCCAAATTCCGCCGGGCAGAAGGGTCGCGAGTTTGCCCGGCAGAAACGGATCGCGCGGGTGAGCCGCAGGCGGGTCGCAGGCGAACAAGGCGCCGGCGATTCCGCCCTCGCCGGGAAGCAGGAGAAAGTTCCCGGCCCTCGGCTCGAAGCCGCCGGCCTCGGCGAAGGCGGCCGCCGCCTGCGGCAGCGTCGCGCGTGCGCGCGACCACGAATCGGCGTCGACGCACCAGACCGGTTTCGCGGCGGGAGCGGAGCCCGAGGGAACGAAGGCGGAATGGAGGGAAGCGCTCAAAGCAAGGGTCCTTCGAAGTCGCGCCCGACGCTTGCGCCCGGGCGGAATTGTCCGGGAATGCGCGAAGGCCGCGGAATCCGCGTTTAACCAGACATTAGGGTTAATCGTCTATTACCGCGAGGCCGGAATTCCGAGCGGCGTCTTGAAGCGTGAAGTCTTGGAGCGTGAAATGGCCTCGTATCAGCGTCGCGCGGATAAATCGAAATTCCTCAGCCCTTCTTCGCTGGCAATCGCCGCGGTGCTTGCCGCCGCACTCGGCGGCTGCGCGGCGAATCGCGCCGACGTCACCGGCTCGATCCCGGCGGCCTCGGCGAAAATGGGCGAAAGCGACTGGCGCCAACGCGCCGACACTCTCGGCGAGCGCTATCGCGCGAGCCCCTCCAATCCCGAGATCGCAATCGCCTACGCCCAGGCGCTGCGGGCGACCAGCCAGTATTCGCAGGCCGCCGCCGTCTTGCAGCAAGCCTCGATCCGCAATCCGCGGCATACCGGCGTGCTCGGCGCCTATGGCCGTGCCCTCGCCGATCTCGGCCAATATGACCAGGCGCTGGATATCCTCTCCAAGGCGCACACGCCCGACCAGCCGGATTGGCGAATCCTGAACGCGCAAGGTGCGGTGCTCGACCAGATGGGCAATCACGCGGAGGCGCGCCGCTATTACGAGACCGCGCTCAAGATCGCGCCGGAGGAGCCCTCGACCCTTTCCAACCTCGGGCTTTCCTACGCGCTGTCGAAAGACCTCGCGAACGCCGAGAGGACATTGAAGCGGGCGGCGAGCCGGCCGAATTCCGATCCGCGCGTGCGCCAAAATCTCGCGCTCGTGCTCGGCTTGCAGGGACGATTTCAGGAGGCCGAGCGCGCAGCCGCCGACGACCTGCCGCCGGAAGAGGCGCGGGCAAACATCGCCTACATGCGCGAAATGATGAAAGAGCGCGATCCCTGGAAGACGCTGGCCGCGACCAAGCCCACCGCGTGAAGCGGACGCCTGCTCTTCAAACCTGAATTTTCAAACCTGAAATCGCCGACGCGCCAGCCGCGATCGCCGACGCGCGGCTACGCGAAAGCTTCAGCGCAACTCCATCACGCGGATGAAGGCTGGGCCGAGAATGACGACGAACAACACCGGCAGGAAGAACAGGATCATCGGCACAGTGAGCTTCGGCGGCAGCCCCGCCGCCTTCTTCTCCGCGTCCGCCATGCGCATGTCGCGGTTTTCCTGCGCCAAGACGCGCAGCGCCGTCCCGAGCGGCGTGCCGTAACGCTCCGCCTGAACGAGCGCGGTACAGACGGCCTTGACGCCGTCGAGGTTGGTGCGCGTCGCCAGATTGTCGTAGGCCTGCCGGCGATCCTGCAAATAGGAAAGTTCGGCGGTCGTCAGCGTGAATTCCTCGGCGAGCGGAATCGACTGGCTGCCGATCTCCTGGCTCACGCGGCGGAAGGCGACCTCGATCGACATGCCCGATTCGACGCAAATCAGGAGAAGGTCGAGCGCATCGGGGAAGGCGCGGCGGATCGAAAGCTGCCGCCGTTTGGTGAGATTCTTCAAGAACAGATGCGGCAGCTTCATGCCGAGCCAGGCGGCGGCGAGCGCCGCCGCGATCTTCACCATCACCGGCCAGCCGAATTCGACGATGACGAACACATAAAGAATGGCGAACGCGAACATAACGATCGGCGCGATCAGCCGGAAAAACAGAAACGCCACATAGGGGCCCTGCCCGCGATAGCCCGCCTGCATCAGCGTCGCGCGCGCTTCGTCCTGGCCGAGATGCTTTCTCAGATTGAGCTGCTCGACGATCTTCTGCATGTAAGCCTTGGGCTCGCTGCGCAGCACGACGCGTTCGCCGCGCGCGAGCTTCTCGCGTTCACGCGCCCTGATCTTGCTGCGCTCGATCGCGACGGCCTTCATGCGGCGGGCGAGATTGTCGTTGGCGAGATAGGGCATCGCGATCGTGATCACCGTCGCCATCGCGGCGATCGCGGTGAAGACCGTCACCAGGAAGCGCGTGTCGTGCAGCTTGTCGATCAGGAGTTCAATCATGCAAGCGCCTCAGAAATCGAAATTGATCATCTTGCGCATGACCATGATGCCGATCCCCATCCACACGCCGCTGGCGAAGAGCATCATGTGCCCGGTCGGGTGCGTCCATAAGAGTTCGATATAATTCGGGCTCGTCAGATAAACGAGCAGCATCACAGCGATGGGCAGCGCGCCGATAATGGCGGCCGAAGCCTTGGCCTCCATGCTCATTGCCTGAATCTTCGCCTTCATCTTCTTGCGATCGCGCAAGACGCGCGACAAATTGCCGAGCGCCTCCGAGAGCGAGCCGCCGGCTTTTTGCTGGATCGCGACGACGATGCCGAAGAAATTCGCTTCGGCGACCGGGATGCGCTCATAGAGCTTGCCGGCGGCCTCGCCCAGCGGAATTCCCATCGCCGCGGATTCGGCGATCGCGCGGAATTCGCTCTTCACCGGCTCCTGCGTCTCGGCGGCGATGATGCGGATGCAATCGCCGATCGGCAGCCCCGCCTTCACGCCGCGCACGATTACGTCGACGGCGTTCGGCAATTCCTCGAGGAATCTGTGCTCGCGGCGCGCCCGCAGGTAATTGAGCACCCAGCGCGGCAAGGCGAGCCCGGCCGCGAGCGCGAGGACAGCGGCGGCATAGAGCGGAGCGCCCATGAACCAGGAGATGACGAGGGCGAGGAGTCCGAGTGACGCACTTCCGATCCAGAATTGCCGCTTGCTCCAACCAAGGCCGGCCCGCTGCAAACGGATGCCGAGCGGCGGACGCTTGGCGTTCTTTCGCCGCTCCTCGAGCTGTTTCAGCGTGTCTTCCACGACTTGGCGGCGGGTGACGGCGGGATCGACGCTCTTGCGGGCGCGGCGCACCCCGCCCTGATCGGCCGAGATGTCGCGCATGCGCTGCTCGACGCGTTTCTCGCCCGACAAGAGCGGGTAGAGAAAGACGTAGGCAATGCCGCCTACGGCGACGGTGATGAGAAACGTGAAGGCAAAAGGCCCGATCATGGCGTCACGGCCGCAACGGCTCTTCGGCCTCGGAGGCGTCGAGGGCGGCGGCGAGACGTTGCTCTTCGCCGAAATAGCGCGCGCGATCCCAGAAGCGCGGCTTGCCAATTCCGGTCGAGCGGTGCTTGCCGACGATGCGGCCGTTCTGATCCTCGCCGATGAAGTCGTAGACGAACAAATCTTGCGTGATGACGACGTCGCCCTCCATGCCCACCACCTCGGTGATGTGGGTAATGCGGCGGGAGCCGTCGCGCAGGCGCGCGACCTGCACGATCACGTCGATCGACGCGACCACCATTTCGCGGATAGTGCGCGGCGGCAGCTGGAAGCCGCCCATCGTGATCATCGATTCGAGGCGCGAGAGCGCCTCGCGCGGGCTGTTTGCGTGCAGCGTGCCCATCGAACCGTCGTGGCCGGTGTTCATCGCCTGCAACAGGTCGAATGCCTCGGGTCCGCGTACTTCGCCGACGATGATACGCTCGGGCCGCATACGCAGGCAGTTGCGCACGAGATCGCGCATCTTGACCTCGCCTTCGCCTTCGAGGTTGGGCGGACGCGACTCGAGGCGCACGACATGCGGCTGCTGCAACTGCAACTCGGCCGCGTCCTCGCAGGTAATGACGCGCTCGTCGTCGTCGATATATTGGGTGAGACAGTTTAGCAGCGTCGTCTTGCCCGAGCCGGTGCCGCCGGAAATCAGCGTGTTCACCCGGCAACGCCCGATCACCTTCAGCAGATCGGCGCCGTGTTGCGAGACGGTGCCGTATTTGATCAGCTGCTCGAGGGTCAGCTTGTCGCGGCGGAATTTGCGGATGGTGAGCGCGGGTCCGTCGATCGACAGCGGCGGGACGATGACGTTGACGCGCGAGCCGTCCGGCA
>Ga0075436_100001183_pt1 | contig 17712 bp, 12 predicted proteins | sample RhiMethybrSRZTD5_FD_75303 | JGI IMG/M metagenome (GOLD analysis project Ga0075436, IMG submission 75303) | Populus rhizosphere microbial communities from Tennessee, USA - Rhizosphere MetaG P. TD hybrid SRZTD5 | ecosystem: Host-associated > Plants > Roots > Rhizosphere > Soil | place: USA...
CTCGAGCACGACGATCGCGTCGTCGATGACGATGCCGACGGCGAGCGTGATGCCGAGCAGCGTCATGTTGTTCAGCGTGAACCCCATCAGGTTCATCAGCGTGAACGACGAGACGATCGACGCCGGAATCGCCAGGGCCGCGATGATCACCGCGCGGAAGTTCCGGATGAAGCACATCACGACGATCGCCGCGAAGAGGCTGCCGAAAACGAGGTGCTCTTCGAGCGACGCGACCGACGCGTAGATGAACTTCGAGTCGTCGCGGACCCACGTCAGGCGGACCGACGAGGGCAGCGCGCGCTGAATCGAGGCCATCTTCGCGCGCACGCCTTCGATCACCGCGACCGTGTTCTCGCCCATCGCGCGGCGGATGTCGAGCTGCACGGCCGGCTTGTCGCCGAACCAGACCGAGGAGGTCGGCCGCTCGAACGCGTCTTCGGCGTACCCGATGTCCGACACGCGGATCGGCGTGCCGTTCTTCGTCGTGACGACGATGTTGTTGAAGTCCTCGGTCGCGTCGATGCGGCCGAGCGTCCGCAGCAGCAGCTGCCCCTTGCCCTGCTCCACCGCGCCGCCGGGGATCTCGACGTTCTCGGCGACGACCGCGTCGCGGACCTGCGCGATCGACAGGCCGTACGAATTCAGCTTCTCGATGTCGACGACGATGTGGATTTCGCGCGCGCGGCTGCCGGCGATGGTCACCTGGCCGACGCCGTTGACGGTCTGGATCGAGCGCGAAATCTGCTTGTCGGCGAGCTCGGTGAGCGTCCGCAGGCTCATCGCATCGGACGAAACCATCAGCGACATCACCGGATCGGCGTCGGGATCGACTTTCGTGATGACCGGCGGGAGCAGCTCCGGCGGCACGCTCTTGATCGCGCCGGCCACTTTCTCGCGCACGTCGTTGACCGCGTCGTTCAGGTCCCGTTCGAGGACGAACCGGACCGTGATGTTGCCGCCGCCCTCGCTGATGCGCGCGGAGATCTCGTCGATGCCCGACACGCCGCTGATCGCCTCTTCCATCGGCTCGATGACCGACGAGGAGATTTCGTCGGGGCTGGCGCCGGGCAGCGCGAGCCTGACGTTCACCGTCGCCGGATCGGCGCGCGGGAAGAGATCGACTCCCAGATCGCGGAAGGAGAAGATCCCCAGCACCACGAGCGACATCACCAGCATCGTGGCGAACACCGGCCGCTTCACGCACAGTTCGGACAACATGTCGTAGTCCCCTACCGCCCGGGTCCCGGGTCCCTACTCCGTGATCTTTCCCGTCTTGACCGGCATGCCGTCGATCAGCTTGTCGACGTCGTTCGCCGCCACGCGGTCGCCGGCCTGGACGCCGCTGAGGATCTCGATGCGGTCGCCGACACGCTCGCCGACCTTCAGCTCGCGCGCGACGAGCTTGTCGTCGGCGATGACGAACACACGGTTCACGCCGTAGCGGTACTGCAGCGCCGAGTACGGCAGCGTCAGCACGTCGTCCACCTTGCCGCTCTCGATGTGGACGCGGGCGAAGGTGCCCGGCTTGAGCAGCGCGTCGGTGTTCGGGACGAGCGCCTCGAACGGAAACGCGCGCGTCGAGGAGTTGACGGCGGGGCTGATGCGCGAGACGCGACCCGTGAACGACTTGTCGGGATAGGCGTCGACGTGCAGCTCCACGGTCTGCCCGTCGCGAATCCACGGCGCCATCTTCTCGGGAATCTCGGCGACGATCTTCAGCGGGTCGACGCGCACGATCGACATCACCTGGCTCTGGCTCTTCACCAGCTCGCCGAGGTTCACCATCCGCTTCTCGACGTAGCCGTCGAACGGCGCGCGGATCTGCGTGTCGCGCAGCTGGCGATCGGCGAGCCTCATGCTCGCTTCCGAGGCCTGGATGCTCGCCTGGAGGTTCTTCGCGTTCTGCAGCGCCAGCTCGTAGCTCGCGCGCTTGGACTGCAGCGCCGCCGCCGCGTCGTCGAGGAGTTGCTGCGGCACGAGCGATCGCTTGAACAGCTCGTTGGTCCGGTCGAACCCCTGCTTCGCCTGGACGAGATCGGCGTTCGCCTTCTGGACGTCGGGCGTCTTCTCGATCTCGGGCAGATGCTGCGGGTCGGGCGCGCCGTACTGCGCGAGCGCGCGCGCCAGCGCCGCCTTCTGCTGATCCAGCGTGTACTGCTGTTTCTCCTGATCGACCTCGACGAGCGTCTGCCCCTTCGTGACGCGGTCGCCGAGGTCCGCCAGAATCCGGCTCACCTTGCCGTCGGTCTCCGAGGAAATCATCACCTGGTCGACCGCCGCGAGCGTCCCGACGAGATCCACCGCGCGCTTGACGCGCTCTTCCTTGACGACTTCGATCTTGACCGTTTTCGGCGCCTGATCGCGGCCGCGCGCCTGGGCGGTCTCGGTCTTCGAGCATGCCGCCGCGCCCGCTGCGGCGACGCCCAGTGCGATGAACCCCGACAACAAACGCAAGACGGATCTGCGCATAGGTATTAAGGACCCGACAAGAGAGTGAAACCCTATGAGTATACGATGCGGAGGGGGGGATCTTCGTTGTAACCGATTGTCTCGGTAGGCCTTACATCATCCCGAGCAGGTTCTGATCGCCCATCCAGGCCGCCATCTCATCGGCGCGGCGCGGCGGGCTGATGAAGGTCCCCTGCGCGACGTCGCATCCCATCGTCAGCAGCTGCATCTGCACGTCGGCGCTCTCGACGCCTTCGGCCACCACGGTCAGCCCGAGATTGTGCCCGAGATCGATGGCGGAGCGGACGATCACTTCGTCCTGACCGCTCATCAGGTTGGCGACGAACGACCGATCGATCTTCAGCTCGTCGACGGGCAGGCGCCGCAGGTAGCTGAGCGACGAATAGCCGGTGCCGAAGTCGTCGATGACGAGGCGCACGCCCATGTCGTGCAGCCGCTTGAGGCAGTCGAGCGACCGCGCCGGGTCGGTCATCAAGATGTTCTCCGTGATCTCGAACGCCAGCGACGTGGACGCGGCGTCGTACCCGGCGAGCATCGACGCGATGCGCTGCGGCAGCCGCGGATCCTGCAGCGTCCGCGGCGACAGGTTCACCGCGACGGTGAGCGGCGGCGTCTTCTGCCGCGGCGTCCACTCGCGGATCGCCGTCTCGATCACGATCGTCGTCAGCGGATTGATCAGGCCGGTCTGCTCCGCGAGATCGATGAAGTCGCCGGGCAGCAGGCGCCCCTGCTTGGGATGATTCCACCGCACGAGCGCCTCGACGCCGACGACGACGTTCGATCGCAGGTGGAGCATCGGTTGGTACTCGACGAAGAACTGCGCTTCGTCGAGGCCGCGGCGGAGCTCGGAGATGAGCGAGAGGCGCCGGTGCGTCTTGGGGTCGCGGTTCGGCGAATAGACCGCCACGCCGGCCGTGTCGGACTTCGCGATGTACATCGCGATGTCCGCTTTCTGGATCAGTGCCTCGGCGGTCGAGGCGTGCTCGGGGAAGCAGGCGATGCCGATGCTCGCGCGCACCTTCACCGGCCGATGATCGAGGAGGCACGGCTGCTCGATCTCGTGGACCACTTTCTGCGCCGTGCTGAGCGCGCCCTCGACGTCGGTGAGCGGCAGGACGACCGCGAACTCGTCGCCGCCGAGGCGGGCGACGGTATCGGCGTCGCGCACCGTCGCGCGAGTGCGCGACGCGACACACTGCAGCACGAGGTCGCCGGCGTGATGGCCGAGCGTGTCGTTGATCTCCTTGAAGCCGTTGAGGTCGAGCAGCAGGAGCGCGACGGAAGAGCCCTCGCGGTGCGCGACGCGCGTGGCCTGCTCCAGGCGATCCTGCAGCAGCGCCCGATTCGGCAGATCCGTGAGCGCATCGTGGTACGCGAGATGGACGACCCGCTGCTCGACGCGCCGCCGCTCGCGGCGCGCGGCCGCCTCGCGCAGCTGCCGCTCGATCGACGGGAGCAGCCGCTGCAGGTTCGCTTTGAGGATGTAGTCGTGCGCGCCGGTGCGCATCGCGGCGACCGCCGCGTCCTCGCCGCGCACGTTCGACACGAAGACGAACGGCAGGTCGGCGTCGCGCTGGCGGACGATCTCGAGCGCCTCGACGCCGTCGAATCCGGCCGTTGTGTAGTCGGCGATCGCGACGTCCCAGCGCGCGTGATCGATCGCGTCCGACAGCGCGTCGGCCGTGGAGACGCGCTGCCACGCGACGTCGTACATGTGTTCGAGCGCGCGGACGACGGCCGCCGCGTCGTCGGACGAATCGTCGATGAGGAGGACGCGCAGCGTTGGCGGCACCAGGGTTTCTCTGGAACACGCGACGGCCTCGCGTCACGCTGGGGGAGCGTCGCTCGGCAGGCTAGAGGCTGCGCGTCCCGATTGCTTGATCGAAAGGGTGCCAGATTTCCGCGGTCGCGGCTAGGCGAAAAAACGACAAATCTGCACGCTCAGCGCGCTGATCCAAGCAATTGATCCGCGCTGATGAATCGCGGTTCTATATCCACAGGAATGGATTGCAGCTTTTCGAGCGCCTGCTGAACAGGCGGGCGGACAATGCCCAGCCGATCCCCGAGCGCTTTCGCCCTCGAATAGTCGCCCTCGGCCTGGATCGTCATGATCTCGCGGGTCAGGCCAGCCACGCCTTCCTTGATGCGATCGGGATTGACGGCGAAGGTTCCGTCTGTCTGGATCGTGAACGCTCGCTGATCGAGAAGGTAATTGAGCTGAACCGCGATCCCTTTTCCGTGTGCCTCCGTCACGCCGAAGCGGATGGAGCGGAAGGCGGATGCCAGAAACGTCGTGTAGAGCGACTGCTCCATTTCTTTCGGCAGAACGCCCTTGTCGATCATGTGCTGGATCGCGAAGAGCCCCGAGATGTCCGCCTTGGCTTCTTCGAGCGCGCTATAGGTGTCTTTCAGCTGCTGCCGCACCGTCGTTTGACGGCCGCCGACGGTGATGTTGTGCGGGCCGAGCCCGTGCATCAGCTCGTGGACGACGATGTGCGTGAAGAACGCTTCGAAGGAGAGCCGCGGCTGATCGGCGCGGCCGAGGACGACGCGCGAGATCGGCTGCAGCGTCTTGGCGAACTTCGCGTCCTGCACGTTCTTCAGCATGACGCGCTTGGTGCCCTTTTCCTGCACGACGCGCTCGTCGTTCGGCAGGTTGAACGCCGCCGTCTGCACACCGCGGTTGCCGTCGCCGGCCGCGTAGATCTCGTTGACGACGACGATCGGCGCCAGCGCGCCGAGCTTCGGGTTGCGGTGCTTCGGCTCGATCGGCAGGTGGTTCTCGATGTCCTGCAGCTCGCCGGCGAACTTCTGGAGCTTCGCCGTTTCGGCCTCGTCCTGCACCGTGACGTAGGCCTCGAAGCCGGCCTTGTAATTGAACAGCTCGTCCTCGTAGACCTCGTACGGGCCGATCGTCGGCTCGACGGCGCCCTTCAGCTCCATCCAGGCGACGTCGCTGTCGTAGTAGTCGTTCGAGAGAAACGCCGCGGCGCGCTTGGTCAGGAAATTCCTGAGCGTCGGCTCGGTCGTGATCTGCGCCGCCTCGCGCAGCAGCGCCGCGGCGAGCTCGAGCTCCGGCTGATACTCGACGTTGTACGGCACGAGCGTGAAGCTGCCGCCCGAGCGGCGGACGACGGTGAAGAAGCCGCTCGCGCGCGCGCGCTCGGCCTCGGGCAGCCCCTGCATCCACTTGTCGAGATCGGCTTTCGCCGCGCTCTCCGGGTAGTAGTTCGCGCCCGCCGGCTTCGGCGGCACGTTCGCCACGAACGGCGCGTTGTGATCGAGCCGCGACCACGGGCCTTTGTTGATCAGGAAATAGTGCAGCCGCGCGCGGCCGGCCGGCGAGTCGTCGCGCGCGAGATCAGCGAGCAGCGCATCGTTGCCGCCCCAGACTTGCCGCAGGAACAGCGCGTCGACGATCTTCGAGGCCTGGACCAGCTTCGCGATCACGCGGCGGTTGGCGTCGGAGAGCTTCGACAGATCGGCGGTGATGTCGGTCGGCGCGAAGCGCGCCGCCATCTGCTGCAGCTTCTGTGTGTCGGGCACGGCGCCCCCTTGTGCGCGAACGAGCAGCGACGCGCCGGCGGTCGCCGCGGCGAGGGCGAGCGGCGCGATCCAGCGTCGATGGGCAAGTGGCATGGCAGCCGTCTAGTGTAGCGCGCCGTGTGACGACGTACAACGCAGAGCTCGCAGAGCTCGCAGAGCTGCTTTTTTTTAAGAAAAATGTCTGCGGGATCTGCGAGCTCTGCGTCGTCCGTCGTCCGTCACGCGACCGTAATTCGACCGACGAAGCTGAGCGCGCGCGGCCGCACGCGTGCGGCCGCGGCCGCACACCGCCCCGTCGGTTCTTCGCACGGCTGCACGCGGCGTCACTCAGCCGCCCGGGCACCTCCCTTGCGTCCACGGTTCGCGTGATGCGAGCGCTGATTGCGGACGACGACCGTGTAACGACGGCGATTCTCTCGGCCGCGGTCGCGGGCTGGGGGCTCGAGCCGATCGTCGCCAACGACGGCGCGCAGGCCTGGGAGATGCTGCAGGCGCCGGCCGCGGCGGACCTCGTGATCGTCGACTGGATGATGCCGGGGATGGACGGCCTCGAGCTGTGCCGGCGGATCCGCAGCACGCCGTCGCTCGCGGCGACCTACGTGCTGCTGCTCACCGGCCGGTCGTCGCGCGCGGATCTGGTGGCGGGGCTCGATGCCGGCGCCGACGACTACATGGTGAAGCCGATCGATCCCGAGGAGCTGCGCGCGCGCGTGCAGGTCGGCGTCCGCGTGGCGACGCTGCAGCGCCGCCTCGCCGAGCAGGTGGCCGAGCTCGCGTCGGCGCGCGATCACCTCGCGCGGATCGCGAGCACCGACGCGCTCACCGAGCTCTATTCGCGCCGCGGCTGGTTCGAGCTGGCGGCGAGCGAGTTCTCGCGCAGCCGCCGCTACGGCCGCGCCGTCAGCCTGCTGCTGATCGATCTCGATTACTTCAAGCGCGTGAACGACACGTTCGGGCACGACGCCGGCGATCGCCTGCTCCAGACCTTCGCCGCGATGCTCCGCGTCGAGTGCCGCCAGTCGGACGTCGTCGGCCGGATCGGCGGCGAGGAGTTCGCGATTCTGCTCCCCGAGACGTCGATTCACGCGGCGCAGCGGCTCGCCGACCGCATCTGCGTCGCGTCGCGGGCGCTGCGGGTCGCCACCACCGCGGGCGAGGTCGCCTGCACGGCAAGCATCGGCATCAGCGCGATCGGCCGCGACGATTTCACGATCGACGACGTGATGCGCCGCGCCGACGCGGCGCTGTACGAAGCCAAGCGCGGCGGACGGGATCAATGGCGCCGGTCGCTCGGCGACATCAGCGAGGTGCTCGAGCACGTCGCCTCGCGCGCGGCGAATTAGTGCACGCCTCTCGACATCTGCAGCGCGTTCGGATCCGCGCCGAGGCGGCGGATGGCGGTCTCCCACAACTGGTCGGGTGGCGTGTTGAAGATCAGGTCGCGATCCACCTCGCTCATCAGCCACGCTGACGCTTCGAGCTCCGCTTCGAGCTGGCCCGGGCCCCAGCCCGCGTAGCCGATCACCAGCCGCGTGAACGGCGGCGGCGACGGGCCGAGCAGCCGCCGCAGCAGATCGGGCGACGTCGACAGATACAGATCGTCGGCGATCCGCATCCCGGTCAACTCCTCCATCCCGTCCGGTTCGTCGCCGACGAGCACCCAGCTGCGCTGCGGCTCCACCGGCCCGCCGATCCACACCTGCAGCTCGCGATCGGTGGAGACCGGCGGCTCGAGGTTCACCGTCACGCGGCCGGTCGTTACGAGCGGCCGGTTGACGACGAGCCCGAACGCGCCCTCTTCGCTGTGCTTGCAGAGGAGCACGACCGTCCGGCTGAAATTCGGATCGGTCATCTGCGGCATCGACAGGAGGAACGCGGGAGCGAGCGACGTGCCCATCTCTCTCTCTCCCTCTCTTTTGCCACGAAAGCGGGCAATCGCGAAACGAAAATTAACTTCTCAGCGCTTTCGCCACCGCAGTCAGGTCGTCGGTGAACGCCTTCATCTCGGCGCGGCGCGTCTCGTCGTCCGGCGCGCGAAGGATCGACGAGGGGTGGACCGTGGCGAGGACGAGCGGAGCAAGGGGCGAGGCGACGAACTCGCCGCGGTGCGCCGTCACGCGGAACTGCCGTCCGAGGAGCGCCTGCGCGGCGGTCGCGCCGAGGCAGACGATCGCGCGCGGCTTGACGAGCGCGATCTCCGTGTCGAGCCACGGGCGGCACGCCGCGATCTCCGCCGCGTTCGGCTTCTTGTGAATCCGCCGCTTGCCGCGCGGCTCCCACTTGAAGTGCTTGACGACGTTGGTGACGTAGACCGCGGATCGATCGATGCCCGCGTCGGCGAGCGCGCGATCGAGCAGCTTGCCCGCCGGCCCGACGAAGGGATGGCCGCTCAGGTCCTCGTCGTTCCCCGGCTGCTCGCCGACGAACATCAGCTGCGCCTGTCTGGTTCCCTCGCCGAAGACGGTCTGCGTGCCGCGGCGCCACAGATCGCACGCCTGGCAGTCCTTCGCCGCGCCGCGCACCTTGTCGATCGTCGGCCGAGCGGGAATCAGCTCCGCGGCGCTATGGGTCGGTTTGGACGGCGGTTTCGGCATGGCTCAGCGCGGCATTCTCGAGCGCGGCGGCGACGTTTCGTCGCAAGCCCTGTGCCTTCGCGCGGCGCATCGCGCTGCCGCGCAGCGCCGCGTTCAGCTCATCGTCGCTCCGCTGCGACAGCGCGGCGAGGTCGACGGCGTCCCACGCCGGCCGCGGCTGCCACGCCGGATCGTCCGAGCGCGGCGCGACGGCGTTCCACGGACAGACCTCCTGGCAGACGTCGCAGCCGTACACGTGCGAGCCGATCGCGGCGCGATGCTCGGCGGGAATCTCGCCGCGATGCTCGATCGTGAGATACGAGATGCAGCGCGTCGAATCGAGGACGCCCGGCGCGACGATCGCCTGCGTCGGGCACGCCTCGAGGCACAGCGTGCAGGTGCCGCATTGATCGAGCGCCGGCGCGTCGACCTCGAGCGGCAGGCTGCAGATGACGACGCCGAGGAAGATCCACGATCCGAGCGTCGGGCTGATGACGCAGGTGTTCCGGCCGATCCATCCGACGCCGGCGTACTGCGCGTAGACGCGCTCCTGCACCGGGCCGGTGTCGACGTACGCGCGCGCGTCGAACGGCTCCGGCGACTCGCGCCGCATCCAGTCGAGCAGCTGCTCCAGCCGCGCGCCGACGACGTCGTGGTAGTCGTCGCCCCACGCGTAGCGCGCGATCTGCGCGCGGCCGGCGTCGGCGCATTCGATCGAGTACGGCCGATCGGTGTGGTAGACGGTCGCGGTGACGATGACGGTGCGCGCCGTCGGGACGACGCGGCGCACGTCGGCGCGGCGCTCCGCGGATCGGTGGAGGTACGCCATGTCGCCGGCGTAGCCGCGCGAGAGCCATTCGCGGAAGAACGCGAGCTCGGGATGCGCTGCCGCCGGCGCGATGCCGCAGGCATCGAAGCCAATCGCGCGTGCGCGAGCCTTGATGTCCGAGGATTGCATGTCGCGGCTGGGGAGTCCCCCAGTCCCGTTACTTCTTCCCCACCAGCTGACGGAGCACATACGGCAGGATGCCGCCGTGGCGGAACGCGACGAGCTCCTCCGGCGTGTCGATGCGCGCCGTCGTATGGAACTCGATCTTCACGCCGCCGTCGCCGAACGCGCACACGTTGATCGTTCCGCCCGGCTTCAGGCTCTGCGCGATGCCGGTGATCTCGTACCGCTCCCGTCCCGTCAGCCCGAGCGAGGCGGCGTTGGTGCCCGCCGGAAACTGCAGCGGCAGGACGCCCATGTTCACGAGGTTGCTGCGGTGGATGCGCTCGAAGCTCTCCGCGATGACCGCTGCCACACCGAGCAGCAGCGTTCCCTTCGCCGCCCAGTCGCGCGACGATCCCGAGCCGTACTCCTTGCCGGCGATCACGAGCAGCGGCACCCCCTCGCTCTTGTACTGCATCGCCGCGTCGTAGATCGTCGTCACCTCGCCGTCGGGCTGATGCGCCGTCCAGCCGCCCTCGGTGCCGGGCGCGAGCTGGTTGCGCAGCCGCACGTTCGCGAACGTGCCGCGCATCATCACCTCGTGATTGCCGCGCCGCGCGCCGTACGAGTTGAAGTCGCTCGGCTGGACGCCGCGCGCCATCAGGTATTTCCCCGCGGGGCTGTCGCGCTTGATCGATCCCGCCGGCGAGATGTGATCCGTCGTGATGCTGTCGCCGAGTAGCGCGAGCACGCGCGCGCCGGTGATGTCGCGCACCGGCGCCGTGTCCATCGTGAGCTGCTCGAAGAACGGCGGGTTGCGGATGTAGGTGGATTCCGGCTCCCACGCGAAGCGGTCGCCGCGCGGCACCGGCAGGCTCTTCCAGCGCTCGTCGCCGCTGAAGACGTCCTTGTATTGCTGCCGGAACATATCCGACGTCACCGACTTCAGCATCGTCTCCTGGATCTCGCGCTCGGTCGGCCACAGCTCGCGCAGATACACCGGCGTGCCGTCCTTGCCGGCGCCGATCGGTTCGGTGGTGAGATCGAGCGTCATGCGGCCGGCGAGCGCGTACGCGACGACCAGCGGCGGCGACGCCAGGTAGTTCGCGCGCACCTGCTGCTGGATGCGCCCCTCGAAGTTGCGGTTGCCGCTCAGGACCGACGCGACGACGAGATTCCTCGATTCGACCTCCCCGGCCACGTCCTCCGGCAGCGGCCCGCTGTTGCCGATGCACGTCGTGCAGCCGTAGCCGACCAGGTTGAAGCCGAGCTCGTCGAGATACGTCTGGAGCCCGGACTTCGTAAGGTACTCGGTGACGACTTTCGATCCCGGCGCGAGGCTCGTCTTCACCCACGGCTGCCGCTTCAGCCCGCGCTCGACGGCTTTCTTCGCGAGCAGCCCGGCGCCGATCATCACGCTCGGATTCGAGGTGTTCGTGCAGCTCGTGATGGCCGCAATCACTACCGCGCCGTGATCGACCGCGGTGGCAATCTCCGGCACGTCGGCGACGGCGGTAGCAGCCGGACTACCGACCGCCGACACGTGGGGCGATCCCGCCGCTTCGGCCGCCTTCTTCGGAGACGAGGCCATCATCGAGCTGAGCGCCGCCTGGAAGCCGGCCTTCGCCTGCTTCAACGACACGCGATCCTGCGGCCGCTTCGGCCCCGCGAGGCTCGGCTCCACCGTCTCGAGATCGAGCTCGATGATCTCGCTGTAGGCCGGATCGGGCTCGCCGGCGTTGCGGAACATCCCCTGCGCCTTCGCGTACGCCTCGACCAGCGCCACATGCGGCGCCTCGCGGCCCGAGAGCCGGAGGTAGTCGAGCGTCATCTCGTCGATCGGGAAGATCGCGATCGTCGCGCCGTACTCGGGGCACATGTTGCCGAGCGTCGCGCGGTCGGCAATCGTGAGATCGGCGAGGCCGGGGCCGAAGAACTCGACGAACTTGCCGACGACGCCGTGCTTGCGGAGCCGCTCGGTGATCGTCAGCACGAGATCGGTCGCGGTGGCACCCTCGAGCATCCGTCCCTTCAAGCGGAAGCCGAGCACCTGCGGGATGAGCATCGAAATCGGCTGGCCGAGCATCGCCGCCTCCGCCTCGATGCCGCCGACGCCCCAGCCCATCACGCCGAGGCCGTTCACCATCGTCGTGTGCGAATCGGTGCCGACGAGCGTGTCGGGAAACGCGAGCGGTCCGTCCGGCGAGTCGGCCGTCATCACGACGCGCGCGAGGTACTCGAGGTTCACCTGGTGGACGATGCCGGTGTCGGGCGGCACGACGCGGAAGTTGTGGAACGCGTCCTGCCCCCAGCGCAGAAAGGCGTAGCGCTCCTTGTTGCGCGAGAACTCGAGCTCGGCGTTCAGCTGAAACGCGTTCGGCTGGCCGAAGTAATCCACCTGCACCGAGTGATCGATCACGAGCTCCACCGGCTGGAGCGGGTTGACGCGCCCGGGATCGCCGCCGAGCCGCACGATGCCGTCGCGCATCGCCGCGAGATCGACGACCGCCGGCACGCCGGTGAAGTCCTGCAGCAGCACGCGCGCCGGCGCGAACGAGATCTCCTTCTGCGCGCTGCCCTTGAGATCCCAGCGCGCGAGCGTCTCGACGTCCGCCGCCTTCACGAAGCGGCCGTCCTCGTGGCGCAGCAGGTTCTCGAGCAGGATCTTCATCGAGTAGGGCAGGCGCGCGATCTCGGGGAAGCCGGCGTTCTGGAGGGTCGGAAGGCTGTAAATCTGGACGGTGCGGCCGCCTGCGGGCAGCGGGGTCCGCGCGCCGAAGCTGTTCACGGTCGACATGTCGACGTCCTCAAAACGACGATCGTACCACACGGGCGGAGCCCGTCCGCGCCCGCGACCCCATGCGGCGGGCGTCGCCGCGCGACAAAAGTCGCGGCGAGTCTCGCATCGCGGCGCCCGCGACGGACGAAATCGCGCGCGGTTCGCCGCGATGCGCCAAATCGCGGGGCGCGCGTGCGGAGCCGACGCGCGGCGCTTCCGTACAACCGGGTCACCGACGGAGACCGACGCCGCGACGGTCCAACTTCATGGACCGACGGCGGTTACGGTGTGAACGTCGAGCTGGGCGCGTCTCCGCGGTGATACGTAGAATCTGCGCCAACTGCACGTCTGTCGTGTCAGATCGGCGAAATATTGGGTTGATTGCGCATTACGTGCCTCATTCGCTGCAGATATGGCACAGATCTGGTAACATGGCGCGGCGACGGAGGACCGCGGCCATGACGCTCGCGATGGTGAGGCGCAAGACGGAACGGATTCGGGAATTCTCGGCACTCCCTTTCCTGCTCGTAGCGGCCGTGAGCCTCGCGGGCGCGTTTCTTCGCCCTCAGCCGCAGGTCGTCACCGGCGGACCGGTGAACGCGGGCGACGTCGCATGGATGCTGACGGCGACCGGTCTCGTGCTGCTCATGACGCCGGGGTTGTCGTTCTTCTACGGCGGCATGGTGCGCTCCAAGAACGTCGTCTCGACGATGCTGCAGAGCTTTGTCGCGATGGCGGTGATCAGCATTCTGTGGATCGTCGTCGGCTTCAGCCTGGCGTTCGGCGACAGCGTCCACGGCCTGATTGGCGATCCGCGGACGTTCTTCATGTTCATGCGCGTCGGCGCATCGACGCACCCGGATCTGGCGCCGACGATCCCGCTGATCGTGTTCGCGCTGTTCCAGCTGAAGTTCGCGATCATCACGCCGGCGCTGATCACCGGATCGTTCGCCGAGCGCGTGCGCTTCACGAGCTATCTGCTCTTCATGTGTCTGTTCAGCGTCTTCGTGTACGCGCCGCTCGCTCACTGGACGTGGCACCCGGAGGGCTTCCTGCACAAGCTCGGCGTGCTCGATTTCGCCGGCGGCACCGTCGTCCACATGTCGGCGGGCCTCGCCGCGCTCGCCGGCGCGATGACGCTCGGGCGCCGCAAGATGCACGAGGCGGGCGAGCCGCACACGCCCGCGAACATTCCGTTCGTGATGCTGGGCACCGGGATGCTGTGGTTCGGGTGGTTCGGCTTCAACGCCGGATCCGCGCTCTCGGCGTCGGGGCAGGCGGCGATGGCGTTCGCGACGACGAACACGGCGTCGGCCGCCGCGGCGCTCGCGTGGATCTTCTTCGACGGCATGCGCGGGCAGAAGCCGTCGGCGCTCGGCGCGTGCGTCGGCGCCGTCGTCGGGCTGGTCGCGATCACGCCCGCGGCCGGCTACGTGAGCGTCGGCGAGAGCATCTTCATCGGCACGTGCGCGAGCGTCGTCTCGAACCTGTGCGTGCACTGGAAGAACAACGCGTCGACGCTCGACGACACGCTCGACGTGTTCCCGTGCCACGGGGTCGGCGGCATGGTCGGCATGCTGATGACCGGCGTGTTTGCGAAGGACGTCGGCCTGACCTCCGGCCACGCCTACACGTTCCTCCTCCACTGCGGCGCGCTGGTGTTCGTCGCGCTGTTCTCGTTCTGCGGATCGTGGGTGCTCTACAAGGTCACCGACCTGGTCATCCCGCTGCGCGTCTCCGACGAGCAGGAGGAGATCGGCCTCGACATGAGCCAGCACGGCGAGATGATGCAGGACCCGAACGCGTTCGCGCCGGCGGCCCCGAGCCTCGCGAAGATCGCGTAGCGAATTTGGAATTTGGATGTGGAATTTGGAATGGTGATCACGGTCGTGGCACGTGGCACGAATTCCAAATTCCAAATTCAGAATTCCTAATTGGACATGTCTCATCACGAATGGACGGCCGACGAGATCCGCCGCGTCGGCCGTCTGGTCGTCGATCTCATCGCGGATCACCTGACGTCGTTGCCCGAGCGTCCCGCGTTCAGGCCGGTGCCGGCGGCGCTCGCGCAGGAGATGGCCGCGACGCCGGCGCCCGCCCATCCCGCATCGCCGGACGACATCCTGCGGCGCTTCAAGGACACCATCGAGCCGTACCCGTTCGGCAACGGCCATCCGCGCTTCTGGGGATGGATCAATTCGCCGCCGGCGGTGATGGGCGTCTTTGCCGACGCGCTCGCCGCGGCGATGAACCCCAGCTGCGCGGGCGGCAACCACGCGGCGATTCATCTCGAGCGCGAGGTGCTCGAGTGGTTCCGCGAGCTGCTGCGGTTCCCGCGCGGCGCGATGGGGCTGCTCGTCAGCGGCGGCTCGATGGCGACGATGACGGCGCTCGCCGTCGCGCGCCATGTGAAGAGCGGCGTCGACGTGCGGCAGGACGGCCTCTGCGGCGCCGCCGCGCCGTTCGCGTTCTACATGACGACCGAAGGGCACTCGTGCGCGCGGAAGGCCATCGAGCTGCTCGGGTTCGGCAGCGCGTCGATTCGCATCGTGCCGGCGACCGACGCGTACACGATGGACGTCGCGGCGCTCGACAACCAGATCACGGCCGATCGCCGCGCCGGCGTACGGCCCATCGCCGTCGTCGCGACCGCGGGCACGACGAACACCGGCGCGATCGACGATCTGCGCGCGATCGCGGACGTGTGCCGCCGCCACGACGTGTGGATGCACGTCGACGCGGCGTACGGGGGTCCGGCGATTCTCTCGGACGAATACGGCAGCGCGATCGCCGCGCTCGCCGAGGCAGACAGCGCCGCGGTCGATCCGCACAAGTGGATGTTCGTGCCGGTCGAGGCCGGCCTCGTCGTGGTGCGCGACGGCGAGGCGATGCGATCCGCGTTCAGCCTCGTGCCGCCCTACATCCGCACGCAGGGCAGCGCCGGCGAGGTGTACGGCCTGCCGTGGTTCAGCGAATACGGGTTCCAGCAGACGCGCGGCTTCCGCGCGCTGAAAGTCTGGATGGCAATGCAGCAGTTCGGCACGCGCGGCTACAAGGCCATCGTCGAGGAGAACATCGCGCTGGCCAAGTATCTGGCCGATCGCGTGCGGCGCGCCGAGGACTTCGAGCTGATGGCGCCGCCGAGCCTGAGCGTCGTGTGCTTCCGCTACCTCGATCCGTCAACGAGAAGGGCGGATGCCGGACCCAGTGGAGATGTGGCGGCGATGGAGCGGGAGAACGCGGCCGCGGCGCTGAACCGCGCGATCCTCGAGCGGCTCCAGCTCTCGGGCGAGGCGTTCATCACCAGCACGGAGCTTCGCGGCCGCTTCGTGCTGCGCGCCTGCGTCGTGAACTACCGGAGCACCCCCGAAGACGTCGATCGGATGCTCGACGCCGTGCGTGCGATAGGGGCGGACGTAGCAGCGTTACCGTAGCGCAGTCCTTCAGGGCTGCCGGCGCGGCCGTTGGCAGGCCTGAAGGCCTGCGCTACGACAGCGGCGCTACCAGCGGCGGTAGGCGTCGCGAACGGCCCGGCCCGCTTCGCGCATCGCCTCGCGGATCGCGACGCTGGCCTCGTGAAGCGCGTCGTGCACGTGCCTGCGCGAGACCCAGGCGGCTCGGTTCAAATCGCGGCGCGCCTGCCGCATGCTCCAGTGGGCCTCGCGCATCGCGAGGCGCATCTCGCGGCGGGCCTCGGCCCGCACCTGGCGCCGGCCGAAGCGGTCGTGCGCCGAGAGAGTGCCCGACAGCGCCAGCACCGTGGCGGCCGCGAGCCCGATCGCGATCAGTCGTTTCATGACGGTGCTCCCCACCGGCGATTGGACGAACGGCCGGTTCAAAAAGTTGCCAGAAAATCGCGCGCGATGGCCGTGACGTCCCGGTGCTCGACGTCCGCCGCGTAATTCATCGCCCGCATGTCGGCCGCCGAGATGCGGCCGCTCAGCCGCTCCAGCGCCGCGCGCACCTCGGGATACCGCAGCAGCGTCTCCGCGCGAGCCACCGCCGCCGCGTCGTACGGCGGGAAGTAGTGGCGGTTGTCTTCGAGCTGCACGAGATCCAGCCCTTTGATCAGGCCGGCCGTCGCGTCGCCGGCGATGACGTCCACCTGGCCGGACGCCAGCGCGCGGTAGCTCAGCGTCAGATCCATGACGCGCGGCGGATCCGGAAAGCGAAGGCCGTAGGTCTTCACGAGGCCGGCAAAACCGTCCGGCCGCTCGACGAACTCGTAGCCGAAGCCGGCGCGCCACCGCGCCGACTCGCGGGCCGCCTGCTCGATCGTGCGCAGGCCGAGCGCGCGCGCATCCGCGCCGCGCACGAGGATGGCGAACGTGTTGTTGAACCCGAGCGGCGGCAGCAGCGTCCGGCCGGTGCGCGCGTAGAGCGACCGGACGGTGTCGAACACCGCCGCGTCGTCGGTCGTCGCCGGCTGATGGAAGATCGCGGTCAACGCCGTACCGGTGTACTCGACGTAGACGTCGATGTCGCCGCCGATGAGCGCGCGATCGCAGATCAGCGTGCCGCCCAGATTCGGCCGCCGATCGACCGTCAGCCCCGTCTGCCGCTCGATCGTCTGCGCGAGGAGCTCGCCGAGCACGAGCTGCTCGGTGAAGTTCTTCGATCCGACGACAACGGCGCCGCCGCCGCGCCGCGCGGCGACCGCGCTCGACAACAGCGCTACGGCGGCGAGCGAGGCAGCCATGGCGGGGAACAGCCGGCCGAAGCGCCGCGGCCGGCGACGCGCCGACAGCTGCCGCTCGACGCCAAGCAGCGCGGTGTCCACCAGAACCGCGAGCGCCGCGGCGGGAATCGCGCCCGCGAGGATCACCGTCGTGTCCACCATCGAGAGCCCGCGATAGATGTACTCGCCGAGCCCGCCTGCGCCGATCGCGGCGGCAATCGTCGCCGATCCGACGCCGACGACGGCGGCGACGCGCACGCCGGCCAGGATCGACGGCAGCGCGAGCGGCAGCTCGACGAGCCGCAGCAGCTCGCGCGGCGTCATCCCCATCGCGATGCCCGCCTCGCGCACCGCCGGATCGATCCCGCGCATCCCGGCGATCGTCGTCCGGACGATCGGCAGCAGGCCGTAGAGGATCAGCACGACGAGCGCCGCGCGCGCGCCGACGCCGCCGACGAACGGCGCCGGCAGCAGGAACCCGAACATCGCGAGGCTCGGGATCGTCTGCACGATGCCGGCAATCGCCATCGCCGGCGCGGCGAGGCGCGGCCGCTTCGACGCGAACACGCCGAGCGGCACGCCGACGGCGACCGCGATCGCCGTCGACGCGGCGACGAGCACGACGTGCTGCGCGACGAGCGTCGCCAGCTCCGCGCGGTGCGTCAGCCAGAACGACAGCAGCCGGCTCATGAGACCCGCGGCATCGCGGGCAGCGCGTCGAGCAGCCGCCGCACGC
>Ga0075436_100001185_pt1 | contig 17703 bp, 15 predicted proteins | sample RhiMethybrSRZTD5_FD_75303 | JGI IMG/M metagenome (GOLD analysis project Ga0075436, IMG submission 75303) | Populus rhizosphere microbial communities from Tennessee, USA - Rhizosphere MetaG P. TD hybrid SRZTD5 | ecosystem: Host-associated > Plants > Roots > Rhizosphere > Soil | place: USA...
GAGGTCAAGGGCGGCCCGCGGGGCCGTCGCGCAGCGATCGCACAGCGACCCTTGAGGACGGAGAAAGCGGCCCCATACCATCAACGGCGCGGCTCTTGACATACATAGGAGCATCCAATGCCGACTTTCGATACGGGATCCAGCCGATCACGATGAAATTTCCGACCGTGGTCGACTTTTCGATTAGACATCCAGCCGATCACGATGAAATTTCCGACCGTGGTCGACTTTTCAAGACCCAGATTGAAGGGGGTAGCTCGTCGCAATGACAACTGAGGCAGGAACAGTCGGAGCTTCGGGCGTCGGCCGCGGGCGGGCGCGCCAGAACGCGATCTTTCGCGCCGGAGCGCTCGCTCGCGCGCCTTCGGTGCCCACCGATGCGCCCACTTTGGAGCGCCGCGCCAAGAAGGTCATGTCTCGCACAGCGTGGGCATACGTCGCCGGCGGCGCGGGGGAGGGCCGCACCATGCGGCACAACCGAGAAGCCTTCGAGCGCTGGCGAATTGTGCCCCGCATGCTGCATGGCGTAACGCAGCGCGATGTGACTGCCTCGGTGTTCGGCACACAGCTGTCATCACCGGTGCTGCTCGCCCCGATTGGCGCAGCATCAGTTGTGACGCCCAACAGCGACGTGATCATCGCCGAAGGGGCAGCCGCCGCCGGTACGCCGTACGTGATCTCTTGCCAGGGTTGTAATCCACTGGAGGAGACGGCGAAGGCGATCAGCCCCGGGCCGTTCTGGTATCAGCTCTACTGGTCGACCGACGAGGCGCTGGTCGACTCTATGATCAAGCGTGCAGAGCGTTGCGGCGCCGGCGCGCTCGTCGTCACTCTTGACACGACGATCTTGGGCTGGCGGCCGCCGGACCTGAACCTCGGCTCACTACCGTTCGTGCGCGGACAGGGCCTTGCGCAGTACACCTCTGATCCGCGATTCATGGAGATCGTCCATGATCGAATTGCTTCCGCCGCCGCTCGCGCCAGGCCACGGCTCAGCGTGGGTGCGCTTCGCACCTTGATCTCGATGTCTCGAGTGCATCCGGGGTCTCTGAAAGGAAATCTGCGATCTGAAGAGCCGCGAGCCGCCGTTGAGACATTTCTCGACATCTACTCAAACCCGGGACTGTCCTGGGATCACATTGCGACATTACGACACCGAACCTCATTGCCGATCGTCCTCAAGGGGATTCTCCATCCCGACGATGCACGCAAGGCGGTGGAGCTCGGCATCGACGCCATGATCGTGTCAAACCACGGCGGGAGGCAGGTTGACAATGCGATTGCCTCCCTCGATGCACTCGTCGCCATTCGAGATGCGGTTGGGCCGCAGCCGACGATCCTGCTCGACAGCGGCATCCGGTCTGGCACAGATCTACTGATCGCTCTGGCGCTCGGCGCCAACGCCTGCCTGATCGGGCGGCCATACATCTACGGGCTGGCCATTGCCGGCGCCGACGGGGTGCGGCAGGTTATCGAGAACATCGCCGCCGAGCTTGACCTGACCATGGGCTTGCTTGGCGTTCAGAGCATCAAAGATCTCTCTCGAGACCTGCTCGTCGTCAATGATGATCAACTAGGCGAGGCGGCAGTGTCGCGCTGGTCCTCGACCAGCTAACGCAGATGCGTGACGTCGTCTATTGCTGGCGAAGGGCGCAGTCGACTCACATGGAGCTGGACAAGAAGTCGACGAGGAGCTCTGCAAGCAGTTGCGGCTGTTGAGCTTGCCAGCCCGGGCCTGCCTGTGGCACAACTCGCAAGTTGCCAAGCGGCAATGCTTTCGCCAGAGCCGCGCTCGGGCCTCGGTTGGCGACATCTCGCTCGGCAACGACCACGAGACCGGGTGCCTGTACCTGGCCAGCAAGCAGCTTGAAGTCCACCGGCCGTACCTGATCGAAAAGCGCAACGACGTCGGCCGGCCGACCACCCAACTGCTGTACGAGTGTCGCCGGAAGCAAACTGAGCACACCGTAGAAGATCGAGCGAATCATGATCGTCTCCAGGCGGGCATTGGTGCTGAGCATCAGTGCGGCGACTCGCTCGCCATGGGTGGCAGCGATCTGCAGCGCAACCATGCTTCCCCAGCCGTGGCCAACGAGCACCACATGATCAGCATCGGCCGCCGTGATTGCGGCAAGCACCCGAAGTGCCGGGTCCTCCAAGATCACCGATCCGGTGTCGCTGGCGGCGATGTCGGGAGTGAGCACCGGGGCATGGCTCTCAAATGCCGCCCGCTGTGCGGTGGTCTGAGCACTGTTATCGCCAATGGCGGGCAACAGCACAACCGTGTGATCGATGCTCATGGACCCAAGGCTAGAGTCGGGACATCTAGCAGAAGGTGCAGCTCAATCACAATGCCTCCGAGAAAGGAGGAAGCGAATGCTGCGTGGCGCCCTGCTTCAACTCTCCCGAAATCACAAGATCAAGAATCTCGTCACAAGAGCACCCGTGACGTCAGGCGTTGTCGAGCGCTTCATTGCGGGCGATACCTCCGATGCTGCCGTAGCTGTCACACGGCGGCTCGTCGGCGCCGGTCTACTGACAACGATCGATTTCCTGGGTGAAGACACCACCGATCCTGGGCAGGCCGATGCGGTCGTTGTCGCGTACCTGGATCTGCTCACCAAGCTTCGGGAATCACACCTCAGCCCGTCAGCCGAGGTCTCGATCAAGCTGAGTGCGCTGGGTCTACACCTTCGCGACGGGCCGCAACTCGCAACCGACAATGCTGAGCTGATCTGCCGGGCGGCGCGAAAGGCCGACACTGCGGTGACCCTCGACATGGAAGATCACACCACTACCGACTCGACACTGGAGATCCTGCATACGCTGCGAAAGGAGTTCCCCGAGACCGGCGCCGTACTGCAGGCCTACCTGTATCGAACCGAGGCCGACTGCAGAGACCTGGCCGAAGCTGGGTCACGGGTAAGACTGTGCAAGGGTGCGTACGCCGAGCCAGAGGCCTTGGCATTCCAAGATCGACATGAAATCGACAAATCCTACGTACGGTGCATGAAGATCTTGATGGCGGGCAATGGCTTTCCCATGCTTGCGACGCACGATCCCAGGTTGATCAAGATCGGTCTCAAGCTGGCCAAGGACTATGGCCGCGGGTCTAAAGACTTCGAATTCCAGATGCTGTTCGGCATCCGGCCAACCGAGCAGCTGCGGCTCGCCAACCTCGGCCACGCCGTGCGCGTCTATACGCCATATGGCACCGACTGGTATGGCTACTTGATACGGCGTCTGGCAGAGCGACCGGCAAACCTGCGATTCTTCGCTCGCAGCTTGATAACCAAGAGCTGATCTCGGTCACAACCAGTCGACGTGAGGAGCAATCAGGGCGTAGCCAACAAAGGCTGCGATGTCGAGAAGGCTGTGCGCAACCACCAAGGGGCCGACGCGCTTCCAGCGTAGATAGATCAGGCCGAAGATCACGCCCATGATCAAGTTTGCGAAGAATGGACCGATTCCCTGGTAGAGATGGTATGCGCCTCGAATGACTGCGCTGAGGGCAATGATCGCGATGACGTTCCAGGCGAGCTGACGCAATCTGGTGAACAGATATCCGATCACCACGACCTCTTCCAGTACCGCGTTCTCTATCGCAGACAAGATCAACACCGGTACGGTCCACCAGTGATCACCGAGGCCGGAGGCATGGACATCGGTGTTGATGCCGATGGCGCGGCCGAGCGCGTAGAGACCGATTCCAGGCACGCCGATGGCGAGTGCGATCAAGGCTCCGAAGCCGAGATCGAATCGTGGTCGTCGCAGGTCGAAGCCGATGGTAGGACCGGCAGGCGGATCGGTCAGGTTGAGCAGGTATAACGCCAGCAGCACTGGCATCAGGGCGAAGGCAATGCCGGCCAGCTGGTAGATCAAGTCGAGCCAGGGTCTGTCTGGGGTGACCGAGGCATTCAATGTGGAGGTTTGCTCAGCCAACGGCACATTTCGTGTCAGTCGCTCGATGATGCGTAGCACCGAATAGATCGCTGATTGTCCCAGCGAAATGCCGAGGACGATGACAACCTCAAGTCCCAGACGCGTCCGGACCATCGGGGGCGCGCCCTGCTGTGTCACGACGCCCATCCTGCCCGCTCCACCTCGAGGTTCACTCAGAACGTGGCCAAGATGCGCTCTGAGTCGTCGTTAGGGTCGAAGTATGCCGGCGGCAGGCATTACCCAAACCACGCTACGACTGCTGGCCGCCGACGTCGGGCCGGAATCGCCGCTGCCGCCGCTTACCGGTTTGCAGCGGCTTCCTGACCTATCGGCGTCACCCGATCTGCCACCGGACATGCGGGCGCGCATCGGGTACGGCCGGCTGGCCAATCCGCTGCCGTACGCGCTGCAGAATGCCTACCGCCGGAACTTGAGGCCTCGAGACATCCCCGCGATCGAGCTGACGAACGGCCGGCTTGAGGCGCGGGTGCTTCCGACCCTCGGCGGCCGTCTTTGGTCACTTCGTGATCTGCTCACTGACCGGGATCTGGTGTTCACCAATCAGCGTCTGCAGTTCGCTAATTTCGCACTCACCGACGCCTGGTTCGCTGGAGGCATTGAATGGAACCTCGGCTCCACCGGCCACTCCACCACAACGAGCCGCCCGGTCTTCGCAGGCAGCGTGCCGTCCAGCCGTGGCACCGGACTGCGGATTTGGGAGTGGGAACGCACCCGAGATCTCGTGTTCTCGGTCGACCTTGTGATGCCGGCAGACCGTCCGCTGCTGCTCGTCTTCGTCCGGGTCCGCAATCCCGACGCGGATACCAAACCGCTTTACTGGTGGACGAATATCGCCGCTCCGGAGGAACCAGGGATACGCGTTATGGCCCCAGCCGCACGAGCCTGGCGGACCGAGTACGACGGATCAATCAAGCCCGTCGAGGTGCCCTTCCCCGATGACTCGGCAACCGATATCAGCTATCCGCTGCGAGCACAGCGAACGGCTGATTACTTCTTCCAGGTCCCTGCCGAGGGACGGCCGTGGATCGCCGCGGTACAGGCCGATGGTCGCGGGCTCGTCCAAACTTCCACCGCTCAACTGCCCGGCCGCAAGCTTTTTCTATGGGGCACAGCGGCCGGCGGCCAGCACTGGCAAGAGTGGTTGTGCGGTCCAGGGTCTCGCTACCTCGAGATCCAGGCCGGTCTAGCCACGACGCAATTCGAGCACATGCGGCTAGAAGCCGGCGCTGAAGTCAGCTGGGCCGAGGCGTACGCGCCGATCGAAGCGATGCCTGAGGCGGTACATGGTTCTTGGCCGGACGCGCTTGCCGCGGTCGCCGCGTTTGTGGCACGGGCGATTCCCGATGAAGAGCTCGAGGAATGGTACGGCTGGTGGCGAGCTGAGGTGGCTGATAGGGCGCCGGAGCAGCTGACTGCCGGCAGTGGCGCCGGCGAGGCGGAACTTGTGGTACGCGGTGAGGATCCTGACAGCCTGCCGGGTACGCCGTTCGGGCGGCCGCTCCGAGACGGCTTCCGCCACCTCGTCGAGCTGGCCTACATGGCTGAGGTCGACCAGGACGCCGTCGGCGCGGATGTGCTGGTGCCACCGATCACAGATCGCTGGAATGTGGTGCTCGATCGGGCAGCGGGTGGCTGGTGGGGCCAGCTCATGATCGCGATTCGGTGCCACGCTCGCGGCGATCTCGAGGACGCGCGCCTCGGTTATCTGAAATCCGATCGACTCAAGCCGACACCCTGGGCCGCCAGAGGCCTGGCCCTGCTCGCTAGTGCACAGGGTGATCATGCGAACGCTGCGAACCTGTATGCCCGTGCCATCGACCAGGCGCCGGCCTGCTTGCCGTTACTGGTCGAGGCTACCGATCAACTGTTGGCCGCAGGTCGACCCAGGAGATGCCTGGCGATGATCGAGGCCGCGCCGGAAGAGGTCGCTGCGCACGGTCGCGTAGTCCTAAAGCGGGTACGAGCGCTGCTGGCCGACGGACAAGCCGACGAGGCTCGTGCGCTACTCGAGGCCGGGATCGAGGTGCCCGATGTTCGGGAGGGGGAGACGCTGGGAACGTTGTGGAGCACAGCGTTTGGCGACCGGCCGCTGCCGCATCACTATGACTTCCGGATGCGCCCGGACCTGCAGGGGCCGGGTTGGGAATAGACAGGCCGGTCAGAACACAGGACTTAGGCTTGTGGTCATGCGTGTAGGAATATTCGGCGCCACAGGCCAAGTGGGCGGGGTCATGCTGACACTGCTCGAGCAGCGGCCCTTCCCGATCAACGATGTGCGGTTCTTCGCCTCCGCCCGTTCAGCGGGCCGCCGCCTCCGCTGGAGCGATCAGGAGATCGTCGTCGAGGATGCCGAGGCAGCCGACTTCACAGACCTTGATCTTGCCCTCTTCTCCATGGGCAAAGCAGCATCGCTTGCTACGGCACCAAAAGTGGCAGCCGCGGGCGCGATCGTGATCGACAACTCCTCGGCCTGGCGCATGGATCCGGCTGTTCCACTGGTGGTCTCCGAAGTCAATCCAGAGGATGCGATCCGTCCGGCCAAGGGCATCATCGCCAACCCCAACTGCACCACGATGGCGGCCATGCCGGTACTGGCTCCACTGCACGTCGCTGCGGGCTTGGTACGCCTGCAGGTCGCCACCTACCAGGCGGTATCAGGATCGGGGGGCGCCGGGGTCGAGGAGCTTGACGCTCAGGCAAGGGCGGTCGTCGACAGGGCCAGTGAACTGACATTCGACGGTCAAGCTGTCGAGTTTCCTCAGCCGAAGAAGTACGTCAAGCCCATCGCCTACAACGTCCTTCCTCTTGCCGGTTCGCTCGTGGAGGACGGCTCTGGTGAGACCGACGAGGAGCAGAAGCTCCGCAATGAGTCGCGCAAGATCTTGCACATTCCTGATCTTCGTGTCTCTGGCACCTGCGTACGGGTCCCGGTCTTTACCGGCCATTCCATGGCTCTCCACGCAGAATTCGCAGAGGACCTCAGTCCTGAAGAGGCAACTGAGCTGCTGTCGAACGCTCCCGGGGTTCGACTTATCGATGTACCCACGCCGCTCGACGCGGCCGGTCAGGACCCCAGCCTGGTCGGCCGGATTCGGGCCGACCAAGCGGCGCCCCGTGATAAGGGCTTGATCATGTTCATCTCGAACGACAACCTGCGTAAGGGCGCCGCTCTGAATGCGGTACAGATTGCCAAGCTGGTGAGCAGTCAGCTGGTCGCCGGCGGGCAGGCTGGAACCCTGTGACATCGACGAATTCGTCGTCCAGCGGGCACCCGCTGGCGATCTTGGGTGCGGGCGTTATGGGTGAGACGGTGCTGTCCGGTCTGCTCCGAGCGGGTTGGCACGCTGATCAGATCGTGGCTACTGACCGCAGGCCGGAGCGCTGTAAGGAGCTGATCGCGAAGTACGGCATACGGATGCTTGAAAACACCGAAGCAGTGGCTCAAGCGGAAACAGTGATCTTGGTTGTCAAGCCACAGGACATGCGTGATCTGCTAGCTGAGATCGCCCAGTCGATCAAGCCAGGCGTACTCGTGGTATCGCTTGCCGCCGGCGTTGACACCACTTTCATCGAATCTCACTTGCCGGAAGGAGTTGCCGTGGTACGGGTCATGCCGAATACGCCGGCCCAGGTGGATGAGGGGATGGCCGCTATCTCTCCGGGATCGCACAGCACCCAAAACCATCTTGATCGGGTGACGGAGATCTTGTCCGCCACCGGCCGCGTGATCACGGTTCCGGAACGCTACCAGGATGCCGTGACCGCCATCTCCGGCACTGGGCCGGCATACCTGTTCTTCGTGGTCGAGGCCATGATCGAGGCCGGCGTGCATCTGGGATTGCCACGGGATACGGCAACTGAGCTTGTGGTACAGACCATGCTCGGCTCGGCCAAGCTGCTGCGTGAGACGGGAGAGCATCCCACTGTCTTGCGCGAGCGCGTCACTTCCCCTGGCGGGACGACGGCAGCGGCGGTACGCCAGCTCGAAGATCACAAGGTACGGGCGGCATTTCTGGTCGCTATGGAAGCAGCACGCGATCGAAGCCGCGAGCTTGCCGCTGCCGCCCGGGAGAACAACCAGGGTGCTGGCGGCGGTAGATGAGCGGGTTGGTTGTCTTTTCTGACGATCTGACCAAGTACGACTTCGGCCCCCACCACCCGATGGCGCCCGGCCGGGTGACGAACACCATTTCGCTCGCCCGCCAGCTCGGTGTCCTTGATCGGCTAAAGATCGTGCCGCCGCCTGATATTGATCTTGCACTGCTGCAGACCATCCACACACCCGACTACATCGCTGCGGTGGAGCGCGGTGAACCCAACCAGCAGTACGGGCTCGGGACCAGCGACAACCCGGTCTTTCCCGGAATGCATGAGATCGCCGCTTCGGTCACTATGGCAAGCGTCGAGGCGGCCCGCAGAGTCTGGTCCGGTGACGTCCAGCGCGGGTGCAACATCAGCGGCGGGCTGCATCATGCAATGCCCGGCTATGCCAGCGGCTTTTGCGTCTACAACGACGTCGCCGTGGCCATCCGGTGGCTGCTCGACAACGGCTGTGAGCGGGTCGGCTATGTCGACGTAGACGTCCATCATGGCGACGGCGTGCAGGCGATCTTCTACGACGAGCCACGGGTGATGACTGTCAGCCTGCACGAGACGCCGGCCTACCTCTTCCCGGGGACAGGTTTCCCAAACGAGATCGGTGGGCGAGGAGCAGAGGGCACAGCGGTGAACGTCGCACTCCCGCCTGGCGCCACCGACGCCGACTGGCTGCGCGCTTTTCACGCCATCGTGCCAGAGGTGCTTCGGGTACACGAACCAACCGTCTTGGTGACCCAGCACGGTTGCGACTCGCACCGCCGTGATCCGCTTGCCGACCTGAACCTCACGCTTGATGGGCAGCGCGCCTCCTACTTGGCGCTGGCGAATCTTGCCGACGAGCTCTGCGAGGGGCGCTGGATCTCCGTGGGCGGTGGTGGGTACGCGGTGCTCAATGTGGTGCCTAGAGCATGGACTCATCTGCTTGCCATCGTCAGCGGGGAGCCAATCGACCCGGCTACACCCGTACCGGATGCCTGGCGCGCCGAAGCTGGTGAGTCAGGAGCAGGTGAGTCTGGGCCGCTCACCATGTCTGATGGCGCGCCTGCGACTTTCCGTCCGTTCGAGGAGGGCTTTACGCCCCAGAGCCGGGTCGATCAAGCCATCCACGCGACCCGACAGGCCGTCTTTCCCGAGTTGGGCATTGATCCGAGCCTTTAAGCAACAGGCTCGGCAAAGTTTCTGCAACGATGAGCAAGGCGTCAATCATAGTGACCGGCGTGTCGTAGAAATTCTTATGCATCTGCTGTACCACCAGCCTCGATTGCCACTATTCTCACTTCCGTACCCAGCGTCTGGAGGGGAACCAGGTGCAGGCGGGTGCAGAAATGGGATCTGACGATGAACGACGAGTCCATGTCAACAGAGCCGGGCGGTGTCACGCCGCTGGCCAGCAACCTCCAAGCTGGCAAATTCCTCACCGTCGCCGAGGTTGCCGCGATCCTTCGCCTCTCGAAGATGTCGGTCTATCGGCTGATCCATTCCGGCCAGCTGGAAGCGGTGCAGTTCGGCCGTAGTTTTCGGGTCACTGAGAAGGCGCTCAACACCTATCTGGAGCACGCCTACTTCAGCGCCGGCTAGGGCTGGCGAATATTCAGCGCCGGCTAGGGCCGGCGAAACACCATCGCAAACTGCCGGGGACTTGGCCACAGTGCATGCTCAGGCAAGACATCTACGCCACAAGCACGAGATCCAATTCCGTGCACGGCGTTGTCGAGAAACAGGTACACGCGATCACTTGCACCAAGCTGGTACGGATGGCGCGCTCGATCTAGCTGTTGCGGCGTATAGCCGGTCAGCGTGAACCCGGGACGGTGCTGCTGCTGATTCGGCCAAGTGGTGACGCGTAACCGGGCGCTACTTTCGTCGGAGATCACCAGCGAACGCAGCTCGCTGCGGTGTCCGGTTTCCTGCGGTCGGGAGTAGACGACATTCAAATGATCAGTGTCGGACGTGAAACGGCCGACCCGGGCAGCCTGCTGGGTGTCCGGATAGGACTCGTTCGGGCCAGTGCCGAACCAACTCGCGTAGCGAAACTCGGCCGGCAGGTCGAACCGTACGCCGACCCGCGGCCAGGTGCAGTCCCAGCCAGGTGACGGCACGACGTTCACCAGCAGAGCAAGACCATCGGTCAACCACCAGTGGTAGGTCACATCCACGAAGAGGTTCCCGCCCGCACTACCGACTCGTACCTGGGTCTGCAGTTGATCATGGTCGTAATGGATCTGATCAACTCGATGAACAAGGCGGTCCAGGCCTCGCTCCCGCCAGCGTTGTTCAGATGACGGTCCGGGCGCACCCTCTCCGTGGTTGTCCTCTGGACTGGCCAGCTCGAACGAGCCGCGGAAGCTACTGCGGTCGTTGTCGGTCGGTGCCCGCCACAGCTCGAATCGGGGACCGTCGATGTCGAATCCGTAGAGCCGCAGCAGCCGCCCCGTTCGAGCGTCGAACTGGGAGTCGCCGAAAGTAATTTTGGGTTCGTTCGGCTCCATCGTCGGCGGCGTCGGCCAGGTCGGCAAGTGCTGAATAACTTCGGGCGCTGTCAGGTTGAACTGGCTGGAGGAGATCTCGTGGCCGCGGCCGGCCCAAGCGGTCGTCGCAGCCAGCTCCGCACGTACGGTAAGCCAAGTTTCCGCGGCCCCAGACTTGACAAGATCATCAGGCAAGGTCACGGCTGCCCGTTCTCCTGGCAAAATCGCTGGAACCTGGATTGTCAGCTCCGCGGCCGGGTGGCCGTCCACCTCGTTGACTGCCGAGAAGCGAAGGTGATCGGTAGTCAGAGTGTGGTAGCGGTTGCGGATGGTGAGAAGGTTGCCGTCAAGATCGAAAAGTATGGGCTGGTTGACCCGAGTGAATTCGGCCAGGCTCGGCGTCGGCGTACCGTCCGGCAAGATCATTCCGTCCATAACGAAGTTGCCGTCGTGCAGCACCTCCCCGAAATCACCGCCGTATGCATAGAACTCGGTGCCGTCGGGAGCGCGGGTCAGGAGCCCATGATCGCGCCATTCCCAGATGAAGCCGCCGTGCAGTCGGGGATACCGTTCGGCCAGGTCGTCGTAAATGTGCATGCCACCAGCGCCATTGCCCATGGCATGGGCGTACTCGCACATCAGGAACGGCTTGCTCCGGACTCGCTCGGCATCGTCGGCGTCGCTGAGGTAGAAGATGAAACCGCTGTCGCTACCGATCGCCTCGGTCTCCACGTAGTTGGGGTACATCCGCGAATACACGTCGGTGTATGCGCAGCTGTGGTCGCCCTCGTAGTGGACAGGCCGCCCAAGATCGCGGCTGTGCACCCAATCCGACATCAGCGCGAGGTTTCGGCCAGTCCCGGCCTCATTGCCTAGCGACCAGATGATCACCGACGGGTGGTTCTTGTCGCGTTCCACGGTACGTGTTATCCGGTCCAAGCACGCCTCTTCCCAGCGTGGATCATCGCTCGGATTTCCTTGCCAGCCACAGACTTCGAACCCGTGCGTCTCGTAGTCACATTCGTCGATCATCCAAAAACCCAGTTCGTCTGCAAGATCAAGTAGGCGTGGGTGGGGCGGATAGTGGCTGGTGCGAATGGCGTTGACACCCGCCCGCTTCATCGTGATCAAGTCTGCCCGGGCGTACTCCTCGTCGAACATCCGGCCCTTGGCGGGGTTGATCTCATGCCGGTTCACGCCGCGGAAGATCACCTGCCGTCCGTTGACCCGGAACATGTCTCCAGCGATTTCAACGCGGCGAAAGCCCAGCCGCAGCAGCAACGTCTCGCCTGCAGAGCGGACACGTGTCTCGTAAAGCCGTGGGACCTCGGCACTCCACGGTTCCACCTGCCCGACCGAGAACGCTGCGATGTCGTTCGAGCTGGCGAATTGCTGGTGGACGCCGAGCTCTGGAATCTCAATGTCAATCGGAAATGCCTGCTCCTCAGCGATGATCCCCGGATCAATTGACCCCGTGCCGTCCGGCTGGTACGCGGTCCGCAGCCAAAGATCATCCACTGACCCACTCGGGCGGCTCAATACCGTGATGTCACGAAAGATGCCGGGTAGCCACCATTGATCTTGATCTTCCAGGTAGCTCATCGAGGACCATTGATGGACTCGGACCAAGATCACATTTCGACCGGGTTGCGCGACATCGGTGATGTCAAACTCCTGCACCAGCCGGCTGCCCTTGCCGACGCCGATCTCAACGCCGTTCAGCCACACTCGGTAGACCGACTCCACACCGTCGAAGCGGAGCAGAATCCGCTCAGACCTCCATTCCGGCAGCTCGAAGCTGCGGCGATGATCGCCGGTCGGGTTGTCATCGGGAATATGCGGTGGGTCGATCGGGAACGGATAGCGGATATTGGTATAGATCGGCCGTCCATAACTGCCTTCTGCAGCTTTGGCGGACGTGCCAGGCAGCACCCAGTGCGAGGGCACCGCAATGGTGTCCCAGGCGGCGTCATCGAAATTGGGATCGGCGGCCGCTTCGTCGAGGCCGTATGCCACTGGTGACCAGCGAAATTTCCAATCACCGTTCAGGCTGAGCGTCGGCGCGTCGGTCGCTAGCCAAGCTCGAGGCCGGCTACGCCGCCCGCTCCCAGGTGAATAGTCATCGATATAGGTGGTCACGCGACTAGTTTGCTGGCTGAGCCTCGCGCGATGGCGGCCAGCCCAGTGCCCTACGACAGGCTCAGGGCACATAAAGCCGGCTCAGGGCACATAATGCCCGGCTCAGCGCACAAAATGCGGCTGAGCCTGTCGAAGCCCACCTGGGTGCCCTTCGACAGGCTCGGGCACTCAACTCGCATCATCTGGAACTGCCCGGTAGCATGCGAGAGTTGTCCGGCGACAGACGCCGGCGAGTGATCAAGTCCGGGACCACCATGACGTCTCGGGAACGAGAGGTACGTCAGTGGGTTCGGTCATCAAGAAGCGCCGCAAGCGGATGGCGAAGAAGAAGCATCGCAAGCTGCTCAAGCGCACACGGATCCAGCGCCGTCGCGCGGGCAAGTAGCCTCACGGACTGGACACCTTGATGGCCGGCGAAGGGGTCGTCCTCGTCACCGGAGTCTCGCGTGACCTGGGTGCTCGTTTCGCCCGCTCACTTGCCAAGGACGGCACGGAAGTCGTCGGGATCGACGTGATCGCGCCCCGGCAGGACCTGGGCGAGGCCGACTTCATCCGTGCTGACATTCGCAATCCCGTTATTTCCAAGGTGATTGCGACCCGCGGCGTCGAGACCGTAGTACATCTCGCGATGGTGGCAACCCCCGGCGCCGGCGGCCGCTCCTCCATGAAGGAGATCAACGTCATCGGCACCATGCAGCTTCTCGCTGCCTGCCAAAAGGCCGAAACGTTCCGGAAGCTGGTCGTACAGAGTTCGATATCGGTGTACGGAGCATCTCCGCGAGATCCGGCTAAGTTCACCGAGGACATGTCGGCTCGGGCCCAGCCGCGTACCGGTTTCGGCAAGGATTCGCTCGAGATCGAAAGCTATGTTCGTGGATTGGCCCGCCGCAGGCCCGATGTAATCGTCACGACCCTCCGCCTCGCGAATCTCATGGGCGCCGGTGTTGATAGTCACGTCACCCGCTACTTATCGCTACCGATCGTGCCGCGAGTTATGGGCTTCGATGCGCGGCTGCAGTTTCTCCATCCCAGCGACGCCATTGCGGCGTTGCTTCTGGTGACCCATCGTGACGTACCGGGCACTTTCAATGTCGGCGCCGGCGATATCGTCACGCTCAGCCAGGCGCTCCGCAAGATGGGTCGACCGGCGGTCGGTGTGCCACAACCTGCGACGCCATTGGTCTCGACACTTGTTCGGCGGGCACGCCTGGTGGACTTCTCCGCTGATCAGATTGACGCGCTCACCTATGGTCGCGCCATGGACACATCTCGTTTCATAGCCGACACAGGTTTCGTCCCGGAATTCAGCAGCTTGGCCGCACTGGAGGAGTTCGTCAGCCTCGCCAAGCCGGGCTTAATCAGCCGGGATCGAGTGGACAGCGCACTGGCCGCCGTGAGCCGCGTGCTGGGAACTGCGGCGGTGTCCGATGGCTGAGGCGAAGATCATCCAGCTAGGTAGTGTCGGCCCGGCTGGTCGCGGCAGTCGTACGTCACCGTCCGCATCGGCTCGGCGTCTGGCACCGGCCGGGGCTGGCCGGGCGTCACAACCCCGTGGCGATGTTCCGCCAACGCCCCCTCGGAGCCGTCGCCGTTCGGTTCCTGACGGCGATGCCTCACAAACGCACGAACCACCAATTCCTCCTGAACCGGATCACGAGCCGGGCTCAGAGGAAGAACCTGACACTTTGGCTCTAGGCGCGCTACTGAGCGAGCTGGCTCGACTCGCCTCCAGGTCGCTGGAAGGCCTGAAGTCGCTGCCGATTACACGGCTAGGGACGCTCGCCGCCGATCCGGTGCATGCCTTGACTGCCTTGGCAGAGGCCATGGGTGTTGAGTGGGACGAGTCGCTTGAAGAGACGGTGGCGTTCATCCGTGACAGGCTGCGCGGCGACTATGCCGTCGATGAGTTCGGATTCGATCCCGAGTTCACGACCAAAATCTATCTACGGCTGCTGCGCTGGCTAGCCGATTCCTGGTTCCGGGTCGAGGTTCGAGGTGCCGAGAACCTACCCGTGAATGGCTCGGCGCTGCTTGTCTCTAATCACGCCGGCACGCTGCCGCTGGACGGAATGATCTTGCATGCCATGGTCCATGACGAGATCGGCAGACATGTCCGAATGCTCGGCGCGGACCTGATCTTCAAGACGCCCTACTCCAATGATCTTGCTCGCAAGACCGGCACCACCCTCGCCTGCCAGGAAGATGCCGAACGCCTGCTGGCATCGAATCAGCTGGTGGCGGTCTTCCCTGAAGGCTTCAAGGGGCTCGGGAAGCCGTACGCCGATCGCTACAAGTTGCAGCGGTTCGGTCGAGGGGGATTTGTCACAGCAGCCATCCGGGCTCAGGTGCCGATCATCCCGACTGCGATCGTAGGTTCGGAAGAGATCTATCCCCTGATTGGCAAAGCGCCGGCGTTAGCGCGGGCGCTGGGCGTGCCGTATTTCCCGATCACGCCGCTGTTTCCCTGGTTCGGGCCGCTCGGGATGATTCCGCTCCCCAGCAAGTGGATCATCCAGTTCGGCGAGGCCATCACCACCGACGAGCTCGGACCCGGCGCGGCCGAGGATCCCATGATCGTGTTCAACATCACCGATCAGGTGCGGGAGACGATCCAGCAGACGTTGTACGCGCTGCTCATGCAACGCCGCAGCGCTTTCTTCTGATTGCGAGTCACTCTTGCTACGCCCATCGCGTGTCGGAACCTACGTACCCCGTGTCGGAACCTACGTTCACGTAGATTCCCGCGGTCTGCACAGGTTGCTACCTATGCAGACCGCAGGCAACCTGTGCAGACCCCGGGCGGGTCCACACGCAACTAGTCTGAGCCACGTGTTCTGGGCGTTGGCGGTCATCTTGATCGCATTCGCCGCGTTCACCGTGACCGTCGTCAGGCTGCGCCGGCCCGTACCTGCCAGTGATGATTCAACCGACGGGGCTAACAAGGCCAGCACCAGAGGACGCCGCAGCATTGATCTTGAACAGCTCAAGGGCTTCGTGTACGTCGGTGCCGCCGCCTTGGCATTGCTTGCCGTGGCAGTGATCTTGATGGGCTTGTTCGGAAACCGCAGTGGCCGCGCCGAGGGCTTGGCCGTGCTTGGCTTCTTCGGCTATGCGGCCTATCTCATCGCGGCGACGGTGCTGCTCTACGTCACGAGCCGGAAGAGCCAAGGGCGGTGAGTCAGCCCCTGAGAATGCGCCGGACGGCAAAGCCGGTAGCCACCGCGCCGGCCGTAGCGCCCGCTGCACCAGCGCCCAGCAGTCCGAAGCGCGCCGCCTTCCGACCGCTCCGATAGTCCTGGATCTGCCAGTCTTGCTGCTCGGCATGCGCCAACAGCCTGCCATCAGGGTTGACCGCACATGGGTGCCCCACCAGCGACAGCATGGGGAGGTCGTTGTAGGAATCCGAGTACGCGAAGCAGTGTGCAAGGTCTAATCCGTGTTCGTGTGCCAGTGCGCGGATTGCCCCAGCCTTGGCCGGGCCATGCAGCAGATCACCCTTCAGCCGCCCGGTATAAACGCCGTCGATGTGCTCCGCGGTCGTACCCAGTGCCCCGGTAAGTCCCATTCGCGCGGCGATGATGCCCGCCATCTCCACCGGCGCGGCGGTCACCAGCCAAACCTGTTGACCCACATCGAGATGCATCTGCGCAATCGCCCGCGTGCCTGGCCAGATGCGCTCGGCAATCGACTCTTCGTAGACCTCGTTGGCTATCTCGGTCAGCTCAGCGACAGTGTGCCCTGCGATGAAACCCAAGCTCGCGCCCCGGACGTCCTCGATATGGCCCTGCTTCTCTCGCCCGATCATCCGGAAATACGCCTGCAACCACAGGCCCTTTAAGATCACCCGGGTCGGGAAGAAACCCCGCCGGTACAGACCCTTGGCGAGCTGGAACAGCGACGCACCCTGGATCACTGTGTTGTCAAGATCAAAGAACGCCGCCGCAGTGGGATCCTCGCGTATCAGTGGCTCCTGGTCAGCGGCGACCTCCTCGAGCTCCTCGATGTCTTCCGGGGCATCTTGGAGCGGCCCAGCCGCGGTCAAAGGGCTGTTCTGGTCGACTGGAACTGCCGATGCGTCACTGCCAGGCAATGACTCAACGTGCCTGACCTGGTCTGGAGGCGCTGGCTCTGCCTTGCTCATGGCGCTCTCCGGTCCACTCACGTCAATCACCATAGTGTCCGGCTCGCCGATACTCGTGCCAGACTCGGATGGATGAGCGAGCCGGAGGTGGCGGCCCAGGTCAGCCAGACTGGATCGTCCGCAACCAACTTTGCCGATCTTGTCACACAGCAAGCCGAGGCCCACCCGGAAGCTGTGGCACTGGTTCAGCCTCGGCCGACGCGTCGTGTCATGACCTGGGCCCAGCTCGACCGTCGAGTCGACGCCGTCGCGGCCGGGTTGTCAGCGCACGGGTTGCTCGCTGGGCATCGAATCGCTATCTATGGCCCGAACAGCGTCGAATTCGTCGTGGCGTACTTCGCCGCGCTACGCGCCGGCTATGTCGCCGTGCCGATCAATCCAGACAGCACAATCCATGAGCTGCGCGGGATGATCAACAACTGCGGAGCTCGAGTGCTCTTCACCGCTGAAAGTCAGCCGATACCGGAAGTGCATCAGATCGTCTTGAGTTCACAGGGGTTGGACGAGTTGTCCAAGGCAGCAGCCCAACCGGTGAACTCGCCACGGGATCCGGAGGCGCTGGCTGTCCTGCTTTACACCGCAGGCACGTCGGGCGAACCCAAGGCAGCGATGCTCAGTCATCGCGCGTTGCTCAGCCACGTGCAGAACGTCGCGTCCCTTGACATTGTCGACCGGAACGACGTGGTGCTAGCGATGCTTCCGCTGTTCCACGTGTTCGGCCTGAACGCCGTATTAGGGAGTTCGGTGCTGTCGGGTGCGCGGTTGGTGATCATGGATGGATTCGATGGCTTGGGTGACGTGTTGGCAGCAGAGGAGATCACGAACCTCCCGGTGGCGCCGCCGATGCTCGATCGCATCTTGCAGGACGAGCGTGCGGTCGCCGGCCTTGGTTCG
>Ga0075436_100001189_pt1 | contig 17667 bp, 14 predicted proteins | sample RhiMethybrSRZTD5_FD_75303 | JGI IMG/M metagenome (GOLD analysis project Ga0075436, IMG submission 75303) | Populus rhizosphere microbial communities from Tennessee, USA - Rhizosphere MetaG P. TD hybrid SRZTD5 | ecosystem: Host-associated > Plants > Roots > Rhizosphere > Soil | place: USA...
GCGCGCACCAACGATCACGCCGGTGAATGGTTCCGTGTTGCGATCGCGTTCGTACGTGCGTGTCGTGTGGTTGAAGCGATACCGTGGTCCTTCACCGCTCAGCGTGCGTCGTAGTGCTTCCGTTTTCAGCAGGCCGCAGCACGTTAGGCGATCGACGGCGCCATCCGGATACGTGCGGTGCTCCGCGAGCGCGACTTCGTTCTGCCCGTACATGAGGTTCAGGTGCCACTCGGCCGCGAGCCGGTCACGATACGCGATCATCTCGGGAATCTTGAACGACGTATCGATGTGCACGAGCGGAAACGGCACGTGCCCGAAGAACGCCTTCCGCGCCAGCCAGAGCATCACCGTGCTGTCTTTTCCGATCGACCACAGCATGCACAATTGCCGGAAGTTCGCGTACGCCTCCCGCAAGATGTGGATGCTGCGGTTTTCAAGTTGTTCCAGATGATCCATCGTCCACCCCTGATTCACGGACCTACAGGTTTTCGCGAATCCGATTGATGACTTTGGCGCCGGAATCTTCGACTGTCACACCGCGTGTGTCGATCACGACATCGGCGTTGAGCGGTGCTTCGTACGGATCATCGATCCCGGTGAAGTTGCGAATCTCGCCGCGACGGGCTCGTGCATACAGTCCTTTGACGTCGCGCCGCTCGCACTCCTCCAATGGTGTCGACACGTACACCTCGACAAAGTTCCGGCACAGCCCGCGCACGAACGCGCGTGACTCTTCGTACGGCGAGATGAAGGAGGCGACCACGAATACTCCATTCTCCTCGAGCTTGCTTGCCAGATAGCCGACGCGGCGGATGTGCTGATCGCGGTCCGTCCGCGTGAACCCCGTCATCGGGAAGAGATGGCGAATGGTGTCGCCATCCAGATACTCGGCCCGAATCCCCCTCCGGCGCAGCTCGGCGTGGACCCACTGCGCGATCGTCGTCTTGCCCGACCCCGACAGTCCCGTGAACCAGATGACCGTGGGCGTCGGCTCGTGCTTGCCTAACGGAATGCGCTCCCACAACCGTTCGTGCAACCAGAACAACAAGATCTTGCCGACCAGCTCGACGACGCCGACGAACAGCGCCACCTGCATCCGCTTCGTGAAAACATATACGATGACCGCGGTGGTCAGGGTCCCGAACAGACGCCACGAAAACGCCTTGGCGAACGACCGGACATTGGTGTCACGATGCATGGACGAGCCGGGTTGTGCGGAGCACCTCCAGGCCGTCAGGCACCGAGAACGAACGAGCCATTGCGCAGCTCCCGCTTGTTGTACGTGAATGGTGTCTGCCGGCGCTCCCCGTCAGGCGCCGACTCGCGATAGATGCAGTCTCCGGCCGCCACGTCCCATTCCATGGTTGGGCCGAAGCGCGGGTACAGGTCGGCGCGGCCATCCGCAACCCAACAGAACTTGAGCGAGCTGCCTAACGGTATGCGCTGCTCCACCCGGATCGTGGCCAGGTACGCCTCGAGCTCCGCCGATGGATGCGACCGGCTCTGGACGATGATGCGGCCTGCCATCGCCGGTCGCTTGCCGCTGTACACGCGCTCGATCGGTGCGGCGCCGTCCTGACGCCAGGTCCCGGCGCCCGCTTGCGCCCAATACATGAGGTCGAGCACGGGCGCGTAAATGACGCCGGCCGTGGGTGCGCCGTTCTCGATGAGCGCGATGTTTACCGTGAACTCGCCGATGCCTTTGGTGAATTCCTTCGTGCCGTCCAGCGGATCCACGAGCCAGAATCGCGTCCAACCGCGCCGGGCCTCGTACTCCGGGATGTCGCCTTCCTCGGACAGCACCGGAATCTCGGGCGTTAGGCGAACCAGGCCGTCGGCGATTACGGTGTGGGCGTCGCGATCCGCCATCGTGAGCGGACTCGCATTGTCCTTCCAGGCGACCGCCTGGCGCGTGTCGCTCGACCCGTAGTAGCGAAGAATCGCCTGCCCGGCATCGCGGGCCAGCTGGCGAACGTCTTCGATGAGTCGTTCGGCGCTCACCATGGACGATACACGACGCCCAGGTCCTTGAGCCGCGTCTCGATGCGCTCGAGCGCTTCCGTCCTCCCCTCGCCATCGCTGACGTGCAGGTTGCACTCCAGGTCCGTCGTCATGCGATCGCCGACCCAGATGGTTTCGATGCGCTCGGGCTCGACCGCAGCCCGAATCACCTCGAGATCGTCGGTGGTGAGCTCGGCCGCCGTGACGATGAGAATCATGCCCGCATCGAGCATGATGTTGGCGACTTCGGCGAGGCGGCGCATGTGCTCCAGCCGGTTCTCGCGTTGCCGCCCGATGTCCGCATCGACGCCGTACAACACGCTGCCGATGCCGAGGAAGTACACCACCTTGCCCTGCGCAAAGAGCCGCCCTTCGAGCTCCTTCGCCAACGCCTTCCGTTCGGTTTCCTTGTCGCCTGTGATGAGCAGCAGGGTCGCGCGCTGGTTGTACCGCTCGGCGCGACGCTCGAGCGGGATCGATCCGCGCTCCCACTTCGAGTTGCGCACGAGCACTTTCTCGCGCACCCAACCTTGTTGATCGGGCAGCGCTTCGCGGACGATGCCGCCGCCACGGATGTCGTACTCGTCCACAATCACGAAGCGGCTCGTCACGGGGAGCTCGCTCGCCAGGTCGAACGCCACCGCTTTCCCGATCTTGAGCACGCAGTCCGCCACATCGTGGCGTTCCACGCGATTTGCGTTAGGCCGCGCCGCCAGCGTCGATGCATCGATCACCCGATCCACCGACTCGACGCGCATCGGCACGCGCGCCGCCCCCATCTTGAGGGCGTACTCCTTCCGCATCTCGAGCGGCCGCTGGCCGAGCCAGAAGAGGCTCACGCGCAGTCGGGTGGTGACCTGGGGCAAGGGATCGGACTCGCGCACCGCGAGCTCGCCGCGCGAGACGTAGATCTGCTCCGTTAGCGTGACACCAGTCGCCCAACCGGCCGACGCCTCGCTTTGCGTTGGGCGGTTGAAGGCCTCGATGGACTTCACGCTGCTGCGTTTGCCCGACGGGAGAAACACCAGTCGGTCGCCGACTGCCACGTGCCCTGCGTCGATCGTGCCGGCCACGATGCGGCGATCATCGCCCTGCGCGGTGAACTTGTATACGTCCTGGACGCGCAACCGAAACGGAAGCCCAACCGGCGGCGCCTCCGGCTCGAACGTGTCCAGCGCTTGCAGCACCGTTGGGCCGTGATACCACGGCATACGCGAGGACGCGTCGGCGAGGTTGTCCCCATCGCGGCCACTCACCGGGATGAAGCACGCCGGCGTGATGTTCACCTGCGCCAGAAACTCGGTCAGCGATGTAACCAGTTTCTCGTACTCGGCTTGGTCGAATCCCACCAAGTCCATCTTGTTGATCAGCACCACGCATTGCTTGATGCCGAGCATCGCGAGCATGTAGCCGTGGCGCCGCGAGTTCTCCTGGACGCCTTCCTGCGCGTCGATCACGAGCAGCGCGGCTTCGGCGCGAGATGCGCCCGTGATCATATTTTTGAGAAACTCGATGTGACCGGGTGCATCGATCACGATGTATTCACGCCGCGCCGTGCGAAAAAACACGCGCGCCGAGTCGATCGTGATGCCTTGCGCGCGCTCATCGCGCAACGCGTCGAGGAGGAACGCATATTCGAACGGCTTGGCCGTTCGCGCGCAGAGCTCTTTGACCTGCTCGAGCTTCCCGTCGGGAAGTGAGTGACTATCGGCGAGCAGTCTGCCGATGATCGTGCTCTTGCCGTGATCGACGTGGCCGACGATCACGATACTCATGCGCTCCTCGGTGGCGGTTTTCGTCATTCGAGGCAGTTTGGCAGCTCATAGATGAATGCGGAATCGGCGCCGTTCGGATGTACGCACGGACCGGATGCGCGCCATAACTGCGTGATGGACGCGCGGTCCGAATAATAGCAATGTTCGTGCGGGCGGTTCGCGACCGGCGTTAGAGAGCCGACCGGAGGGGAACGTCTTCGAACGCCCGTATCGGCACGGCCGACTCCTCGCTGCGGAGATACCGCAGGGCCGTCGTCGCGCGCAGCAGCATTTCGACCGCGTCTACCGTCGACTCGGAGAAGTCCGGTACGGCGCAGTAGCCGGCCCGAATCCTGATTTTGTGCTCCGCATCACCGATCGTTGTCGGTTCCGCGTCCATTGTCTCCTGAATGCGCTGCATCATGCGCACGGCGCCATCGCCGGCGGTCGCCGGAGCGATGATCGCGAAATCCGTTGGGCCGAGGCGCCCAATCGCATCGGAGACGCGTCCCGTGCGCCGAACGAGCGACGCCAGGTACGAGATCACGTGCTCCGTGTCACCATTGAGCGGACGTTCCTCGAGGTCTGGCGCTTCGGCTACCGGCGCGAATGCGACGCACGCGATTGGCGACTTCAGTCGTTGTGCTTCGGCGGAGATTTCGCGCGCTCGGCGCACGAGTCCGCGCATGTTGTACAAGCCGGTTGTCGGATCGAGCAAGCTTTCGGCACGCAGGCGGTCCGCCTCACGCTTGCTGCGCATGAACGCATCGAGTTTGAGCAACAACACTTCACCGTCGAGCGGTTGGCTCGCGAACTCCCAGGCACCGGCTTGCAACGCGCCAAGCCGCTGGTTCCGCTCCGCTGGACCCGATGTCGTAATAATGATCGGAGTGGAGGCGTTGAAGCGCGCATCGTCGAGCAACTGGCGGCACACATCTCCACCGTCCATGTCCGGCAACCGGATGTCCATGATGACGAGATCCGGCTGCGCGCTTCGCGCAAGGTCTAACACTTGTTTGCCGGTGTACGCGCGGAGCACCGCGTAGCCGTTTGGCCCGAGGATGCTCTCAAGCGAACGCGCCGACCATTCTTGGTCGTTCGCGAGGAGCACGAGCGGCGGACGAGACGGCTTCTCGTTTTCGGACATACTCACCGGAATACGGGCGTCGTCTTGCCCGGCGGTTCGTTTGGAGAGGCACCTGATGGGAGCGTCGTTGGTCGTGCTGGGGCCATGCAGAACTCATGCGGACCCGAAACAGCTGTGCTAACTGTCGAAATACCAAATTGTTACGAAAGCATGAGAGCGGCCTTAGCGGCGAAATTTGCCGCGCGGGTGCCACAGGAGCGATGGAATGGCGATACGGGCATATCGACGTGCCGCGGCGCCAGACCGCCGGGATCTGCTTCGCAATTGGGATAGCGTTTGAGCGCCGCGCGAAATCCGTTTGCTGCCAGGCTCGCCCGATGAATGTTGGAGACACGACCCATGTTATGTTGTAATCCTGCTACACGATCGCCTCGCACCGAACCTTCCTGATCGCACGGCGCAATTCATGAAATGAAAGTCGCGCCGAGAGATTGACCATCTTCGAACCCAAACGGACGGCTAGCACAAGGGGTGCAACGTCGCCGGAGGACTATGCCAGCGCTCTTGAGTAGGGAGCTACAGACCAACGCACGCCGATTAGGCCGCTTGATCGCCATCGTCGGCGTATCGGCAGCAATCTCAAGCGGGCTCCCGGCTCAACAGCCGGTTCAGCGAGACACGACGCGCGCAGCGCCGGTGCAAGGGGACTCGACTCGTCTCGATTCTGCGCGCAGAGCACAGATCCTCAGTGACACGGCGCACACCCCGCTGACGCGCGCACAGTTAGAGTCAGAAGCAGGGACCCTCGAACACCAGGGCCATCAAGCACAAGCGGCACTGATCCGGCAGAGACTGAAGGATGGCGATTTTCAGGTGGGCGATCGGATCGCCATTGTCGTGCGCGGTGACTCGACGCTGAGCGATACCGCGACCGTTCGCGCCGGTCGAGTGATTCAACTCAAAAATCTTCCGCCCATTCCGTTAGCGGGTGTGTTGCATTCGGAGTTGCAAGATTATTTGACGAAGCAGCTGTCGCAGTACCTGAAGAATCCGACGGTACAAGTTACCCCGTTGGTACAGATTGCTGTCGTTGGCAATGTTGGGCATCCAGGATTCTTCTGGGTGCCTGCTGACCTGACGCTCACGGACGCGATCATGCTTGCCGGCGGTCCGACGCCGACATCGGACTTGAACGGCACAAAGATCAAACGTGACAACAAGGATCGGCTGACCGACAAGCAGGTGCAACAAGCTTTTGCATCTGGCGCAACGCTGGACCAACTCGACATCCGCGCAGGGGATCAGATATCGGTCCCCGAAGCTGGCAAAAAGGATTGGGTGAGAATCTTGCAGGTTACCGCCGCACTGGCCGCCGTTACGGTCGCTCTCATCTCGCTCTCTCGGCATTGAGACGTATGCTTTGGGAAGACCTTCCCGACTCGTGGAGTAGCGAAACGCTGAGCGTGCGCGTGAACGACCGACGCCGCACGCATCATGGGCCGACGGAACGCGCACGTCGAAACACTCCGTCGGCAGCCGCATCGTTGGCCGACGTGGCGCGTCCGATCGAGCTCGTGCGCGAGCGCACGGAGCGGCAGCCGGCGCGTCGGGATATTCAGCCCCGTACTCGATCGGAAGTATTGAACCGCGCGGTGAACGTGCTGCTCGCCGCCATCGCGCTGCTCATCCTCGCGCCCATCATGCTGCTCGTCGCCCTCGCCGTGAAGTTGACGTCGCGAGGACCAGTGCTCTACTCGCAAACGCGTGTTGGGCTCGACCGTCGCCGTGCGCGCGTCGAGGCATTGTACGAACGCCGCAAGCAGGACGCCGGCGGCCGGATCTTCACGATCTACAAGTTCCGCTCGATGTACGTGGACGCCGAGCAGCAATCGGGAGCCGTGTGGGCCACGCGGGACGATCCGCGCGTGACGCCCGTTGGGCAGTTCCTGCGGCGCGTACGCCTGGACGAGCTGCCGCAGCTCGTCAACGTGATCAAGGGCGACATGAACATCGTCGGCCCTCGGCCCGAGCGTCCGAGCATTTTCGCGCGACTTCGCCAGGACATCACAGAATACCCGCTGCGCCAGCTCACGCGCCCCGGAATCACCGGTTGGGCGCAAATCAACCACACGTACGACTGCAGCGTCGACGATGTGCGCACCAAAGTTCGCTACGATCTCGAGTACCTGCAGCGCCAATCGCTCGCGGAAGACCTCAAGATCATGGTGCGGACGGTGCCGGTGATGTTGTTCCGGAAGGGCGGCTGGTAAATTCGCCGCGCCGTCCGCACCACCACCCTTGACCGTTAGGCAACTTACTTCGCGGCCTGTCCACCCAGGTCGGGTCTGCGCGTGGGCTCCCACGTGGGCATGCGCTGCCGGCGCAGGAACTTGAGCCAGGCGAGCACGCCGGCCACGTTCGACACTACGACGAATCCGCACAGCGCAATGGGAAGCGGCACGCGCCGTCCGTCGGGCCAGGCGATGGCGGCATAGCCTAACCCGAGCACGAGGGCCGCCAGTCCGGCGAGTACCAGCGCGCGCCGGTCGGCGACACACAGCAACACCAGACCGACGAGCGCGAGGGGCAGCGACAGATAGACCAGCCAGCGGCCTAACTTGTGGCTCGTGAGCATGAAGGAGAACGCGAGGCCTCCGGTCCACGGAGCCGACAATCCGCGAAAATACCACAGCGTTTCGAGCCCCTGCGCCATCGTGCGCACCTTGCGACGGAGCTCGGCGCGCAGTGACGTGGTACGCGGCACCACACATGTTGCGCTGGCGACGGAGACCGCGCGCCATCCCTGCTGGTGTGCGATGAGCGCGCTCGCGAAGTCGCGCGCGAGATCGCCGGGCAGTGCGGTGCGCTGCACCTCCGCACGCGCAGCATAGCAGCAACCACTCGCCCCGACGATCGAACCGAGCCTGGTCTCGAGCGCGCGCACCCACATCTCGTACCCGACATAGCCGGACTCGCCGCGATTCGCTTCCTGCGCGACGTCGCCCACACTCACATCGCGACCCGACGCGACGCCGACAGTTGGATCCTGGAACGCCCGCACGAGCGCCTTCACTGACAGGGGATGCACGCGAATCGATGCATCGGTGTTGACCACGATCTCGCCGCGGATGGCGCTTGCCGCGTGATTTTCTGCGTTCGTCTTTCCGCCGCGCGGCGCCACGTGCACCAGCTCCACGCCCTGCGCTGAGTACTCACGCACGATGGCATCGGTGCCGTCCGTCGATCCGTCAGAGGCGATCAGGATTTGGCGCCGCTCAGGCGGATAGTCGATCTCGAGCAGACTCTCGATGGTCGAGCGAATACGGCGCTCTTCGTTGTACGCAGGTACGGTGATGGTGACCATCGGCCATTCCGCGGGATCAGTCAGCGCAGCAGGTTCCCGTCGCAGCCGCGAGACAACCCAGAGCAACGCGGGATAGGCGACGTAGGCGTAGCCAAAGCACACGAATGGTATGGCCAAGAGCACCAATCCGACCCAGATCATTTCGCGCCTGCTCCGGCGTCAGGAAGAACCGAACGATATACCGCCTGGTAACGGCGCACCCAGGGCTCGACGGCAAAGTCCCGCTCGAGTCGCGCGCGCGCGGCCTGGGCGCGTCGCGCGGCGGATGGGGCGTCCTCGCGCACGGACTCAATGGCCTTTGCCAAGGCGGCTGGCTGTTCGCTCGGCACCAGGAGCGCTTCGGTCTGGTCCAGCATTTCGGGTACGCCTCCAACGCGAGTGGCAACGATCGGCACGTTCGCGCGCATGGCCTCGAGAAGGACGATGGGAATGCCTTCGGTGCGCGAGCTCAGCACGAACACGTCGAAAGCAGAAAAGAGCGAGGCGGCGTCGGGCACAACGCCCGTCCAGCGCACAGAGGAATCGAGGCCGAGCCTCGTTATCCGCCAACTGAGCTGTGATCTATCTGGCCCGTCACCGATGAAAATGCATTTGAATGGTTGCCTGATGTTCGGCAATGCTTCGATCAGGACGTCTAGGCCCTTCTCGGAGCTCATTCTTCCGACCCAGCCGATGACGAACTCGTCGGCTAAGGCGCCGATGCGGGCTCGTGTGGCGTCGCGGGGCGCGCCGGTGATGCGTGGGTCGATCGCATTGGGAATCGTACGGATGAGGCTGTCTGGAACACCGGCATTGCGAAGGCGTTGCACGATTGATTGCGACACTGCGACGATCGCGCCGAAGGCGTAATACGAGCGGATCTGGAGCCATTCGTTAGCGCGATTCTTGGCGCCTCCACCTGTAAAACCGTGTACGGTGGTTACTCTTGGAATGCGCACAGAGGCTGCTGCGAGACCGCCGATGACATCGCTGCGATAACCATGGGTGTGGACGATGTCAGGTTGCACTTGCCGCATTAGACGACGAAGCGAGCGCCATTCCTTCAGGTAGCCCTTCGCGCCGACCCGCACTACCGCGCTTTCGAGTCCGTCTCCCGCCAAGGCGGCCACGAAAGGATGGTCCGCTGTGTTCGACTCGACCACAGTAACCACCATAACGCGATTTCCAAGGGATTGTTGCCCCCGCGCGAGCACCCTCACGACGCTCTCGAGACCACCCGCCGGCGCCGGAGCGGTAACGTGTAGAATCCGTAGCGAGCTCGACAGGTGTTGGTTGCCCGGTTGAATTGTCGGAGACGACTCCTAGAACACCGTGCTCGGTCGCACGGCACACAACCAGCATGTATGCACGCACAAAGAATCACGCCGCGGCTGACAACGAAGCAATGGTTGCGCCCGCAACTGGCGGCGGGCAAGCGGGCGGGTCATGGCGCTCAATGTGCTGCGTGGTGCACGCGAGCGAGCAATATTTCAGATTCTCTTTGACGAGCGATTCCGCGGTGCTCCGAGGTGCGCCACCCGCATGACGTTTGACGCGCTAACAGCTGTGCGCCCATCGACGGGCAGTCAATCGGCGTCGTTTGCCGGCGGAGGCAACGAACCTCGCATCGGCATTATTTCCGTGTCAGTGGATACGTGGGGCGCGCGCTGGAATTCGCGCCACCAGGTCCTTACCAGATTGGCTCGGCAATTTCCCGTGATATGGGTGAATCCGGCGCCGGAATGGCGTCGAGCCGCGTCGATAGGCCGTTGGAGGCCGCGCGAGCGGACCATCGGCGGCCTTCCCAACAATTTCGTGGTGCACGACAGCTCCACGCTCACGCCGATCGTGTATCGCCCGCGATGGTTGAGCAACGCCCTGCTCCGGGCTCGCCTCCGACGCGCCCGGGCGAGTCTCGTACGGCGCGGTTGCACACATATCGTTCTCTACGTGTGGCACGTGGACTACGCGGACGCTGTTTCCGCGCTGCCGAGCGAGCTCAGCATTTATCACATTTACGACGAGTATTCGCACTCCGAGCACGAGCTCCCTCTCGACGCCGCCGAAGAACGCCTGGTGAGAAGCGTCGGCCAGGTGTTCACAGTCTCACCGACGATGCAGGCGAGAAAGGGCGTCCTCAATCACCACAGCACGCTCATCTCGAACGGCGTCGACTACGACGCATTTGCAACGCCGGTTCCCGAGCCCGCTGACATCGGGGCGATTCCGCATCCGCGTCTCGGGTATACCGGCTATGTGAAAAAGCAGATCGATTGGGACATGCTCCTCCAGCTCGCGCGCCGGCGGCCCGACTGGTCGTTCGTCTTCGTCGGCGCGCGGCACGTCCATCCGGAGATCGACGCGGTGCTGGCGCGTCTCGATGCGTTGCCTAACGTACACTTCCTCGGCGAAAAGCCGACGTCGGAGCTCAGCCGGTATCCGCAGCACTTCGACGTCTGCCTGATGCCTTATCGCGTGAACGACTACACCAAATACATCTATCCGTTGAAGCTCCACGAATATCTGGCGACGGGCCGTCCGATCGTGAGCGTTCCACTTCCGGCGCTACGTGGTGCGGAGCATCTCGTGACGATTGCACGCGGCGCCGACGAATGGGAGCAGGCCATCGCGCGCCAGCTCGAACCCGCCGCGATGGATGCAGACCGGCAGCGCGAGCGACGGGCCGAAGCGCGGAGCCACGACTGGTCGATGATAGCCGACCGGATCGCGACCGTGATCCGGGAGCGGCTCGCTGGGAGCGAGGCGGGCGTCCCATGAGCGTGGCTCCGTTCTTCGAGAAGGCCGGACGGCCGGAGCAGGACCGGGATCGCCTCATGCTGATCAGCCAGCACTTTCCGCCTAACGCAGCCGTCGGGGCCAGACGCTGGGAGCAGTTCGCGCAGTTCATCGCCGAGCGTGGATGGGGGCTGGACGTCGTCATGTGCCGGCAGGCCGGCGACATCGATCGCGCGCGCATGGATGCGCTGCCGGAGGGGATCCGCGTGTTCGACGTGCCGCAGCCGGATCTCGTCGTGGAGCGGCTCGAGCACTGGGCAGCCCGTGCCTACCGCGCGGTGGTGCCGCGTCGAGCGCCGCGCGGCGCCACGACGGCGGGCATGAACGGCGCGGTGCCGGGCCGCGCGTCGATCGAGCGCCAGCACATGCGGTGGCCGCCGCGCACGATGCGGGAGCTCACGCGGCTCGTCAGCGCGTACGTCGTGGTATCGCGCGATCAGGCGTGGGCTCGACACGCGGCCGCGGTTGGCAGCCGAATCGTTAGGCCGGGCGTGCATCGCGCGGTGGTGAGCTCCGGCCCCCCGCACATGGCGCACGAAGCGGCTCGGCACGTTGCGGCGGCGGCACGCCTACCGCTCATCGTGGACATGCGCGATCCGTGGAGTCTCCTGCCCATGCTGCACGAGACGCACGCGAGTCCGTGGTGGTACCGCGAAGCGCGCCGCCACGAGCGCCATGTGCTCGCCGAGGCGGCCGTGGTCGTCGCCAACACGGACCATGCGCGGAATGGGCTGGCAGCCGTGTATCCCGAAGCACGCCATCGCATGATCACCGTGTTGAACGGTACCGACTCGTATCCGGTGCCGGCATCTCGGCGCGGCGGCCGTTTCACAATCGGGTTCGCGGGCACGGTTTATCTGGAGCAGGACGTGCGCAATTTGATGCGCGCGTCGGCAGAGGTCATTCGCGCCTTGTCGCTGACGCCGGCCGATTTCGGCATCGACTTCATTGGCGACTTCGGCAGGCCGGGCGAGTTGTCGATCGACGCATTCGCGCGCGAGGCGGGCATCGGCGACTACCTGTCCGTTGGGCCGCGCCGAGCGCACGCCGAGGCGCTCGAGTTCCTCGCCCAAGCGACGATGCTCGTGGTCTTCGTGGGCTTCGGTCGCGAGTTCATTCCGGCCAAGACGTTCGAGTACATGCGCTTCGACGCCTGGCTCCTGGTCCTAACGGAACCCGCAAGCGCGACCGCGCACCTGCTCCAGGACACGGATGCCGACCTCGTGGGGCCCAGCGATGTGGCGGCCATCGCGGCTGCCATTCGGAAGCGGTACGAGATGCACCGCCAGGGTGCCGTGCCCGTGCGTGTGGCGCGCGATGACCGATTCAGTCGTGCGAAGCAGGCCGCGATCCTGTTGGATGCGATCGAACGGGTTTCGAGTCAGGGACCGGTGCGTCGGGACCGGAGCGCCCTCACCATCGAGTCCTGAACGCGCTCGAGATGATCGTAGCACCAGCGCACAATCTGAAGCAGCGCGAGTCGTGCCCCGGCCACGCCGGTGACGGCATCGAAGCGCATCGTGCGGCCTCGGTTCTCGAAGCGGCCAGCCTTGAGCGCGCCTAACGGATCGCCCGCGTGTTCGGCACGGACCAGCACGCGCGTCTGCCGGTCGTTGCTCGCGTCGTGTTGGTCGAGGCCGGCGAAGCAAACAATGCCGGGCCGCGTGCGCTGCATCTCGTGCAGCAACCGGAACGCCTTGGGATCGGGCAAATACCGCGTGTTGTAGGTGGCATTCCAGACTTCCACGGCGTCGATACCGGCGCGTACGCTCGCCGGAACGTCGTAGCCGGCGAGAATCGGATGCGCCACGGCCGTGAGGCGCGCGGCCGGCGTCGCGAGGGTGATGAACTCGTCCGGAGTGCCGGGCTCGATCCATCGCGTGAGACCGAACGCAAGTAGATGCAGGCCGCGAAAGCCGGCAAAGCGAAATTCGAGGCCCGGGATGAGGCGAACGCCGTCCGTCGATGCGGCGTCGCACTCGGCCACGTACTCGCGCCACCGCGCTTCCGAAAAGTCCTCCGCGTGATCCGTTAGGCCAATGAATCCGATGCCGCGCTCCGCCGCGAACGTGGCCAGCGATGCCAACGAATCGCGTCCATCGTGCGAGTAGTTGCTGTGTACGTGCACGACACCGATCGATGACGGCATTAGGCGTGTGCTCCGGTGGGATCGGGTGCCGCGGGCGTCGGCGTCGTGCCGCGGTAGAGCGACTCATAGGCGTTGGCCATCGTCCCGACGCTGAAGTCGCGATAGGCGCGCCGTTGGGCAGCGCCGCCGATCGCCGCACGCCGTGCCGGGTCGGCGAGCAGCGATCGGATGGCCGCGGCGAGCGCCGGCGGCGACGCGACGGGGACGAGCACGGCTTCGGCGTCGCGCGCCACGACCTCGGGGATGCCGCCCACATCACTGGCGATGATCGGCAACCCAGTGGCCATGGCTTCGACCAACGCGAGCGGCAGACCCTCGGAGAGCGATGGCATCACGAATAGATCGCCCGCGGCGAGGATGTCGGGCGCATCCGAGCGGAAGCCCAGCAGGTGCACTCGCGAGGCAATGCCGGCTTCGCCGGCCATGTCGCGGAGGTGCTGTTCTTCCTCGCCGCGGCCGGCGATGGCGAGGCGCCACGCTGGTGCGCCGCCCTGTTCCTCGAGCTCGGCGAGGGCGCGCAGGAGTACCGCGTGGCCTTTCACGGGATACAGGTTGCCGATGGCCACGATGAGCAGCTCGTCCTCGCCCACGTTCAGCTCGCGACGCAGCGCGGCGCGCTCGCCGCGCGGCATCTCGATTCCGTTCGGCACCACGCGAACGGCCTCGTCGTGGACGCCGAGGGTGCGGCGCAGGTCGGCTGCCGTGGCGCCCGAGACGGCGGTCGTGGCGGCGCTGTGTCCCATCGCCCACCGCAGCGCGGCGCGGCGGCGCCACGCCTCGGCGTAATAGCGCCCGCCGTGCATCGTGATGATGTGTCGCGCCCCGGCGCGCCGCGCGGCGACGGCGCCGTACACCGCCATCGTGAACTCGTGGCTGTGCACCACCTGGGTGCGATGGCTCTGCATGAGCGCCGTGAGCGACGTCACGCAGGCCCAATCGAGCGGTCGGCGGAGCACGTAGGTACGCGGCGTGAACCCGCGCGCGGCGAATTCGCCGCCTAACCAACCACATCCATTCGCCGGGCCGACGGGCATCACGTCGTGACCGCGGCGCCGCAGCTCCTCGGCCAACTGCAGCACCACGGTCTCGGCGCCGCCGGGACCGTCGGTCTCGAGCATCAACGCGACGCGCATCGGAGCCGCGCTCACCGAAGGCTCTTCAACCACTGCGCGGTCTCGCGAAGGAACGGGCGCGGGTCGTCACGGCGGAGGATCTCCTCGCGATCGATGCCGCGATGCACCGTGAAAAAATCACGGACGGCCGCCCACCGTCCGGTCGTGCCCGGCGGGAGCGAGAGTGCCTCGCGGGAACGACGCAGCCGCGCCAGCAGGTGGTCCACATCGCCCCAAAACCAGCGGCTGCGGACACCGGCGGTGTACGCGGTCACCGGCGCGGACGGCTTGCCTAACGCAGTCGCGACGAGCAGCGCCGGGAAATCGACCCCGGCGTCGATCGCGAGTTGCAACGATCCCCAGAATCGGCCATTCACTTCCATCAGGTACGGCGTGCCGGTGCGCGCGTCGATTTTGAACTCGACCATCGCGACACCGCACCAGCCGAACCGATCGAGCAGTGCCCGCGAGCGTCGGACGAGCTCAGGATCGGCAGCGATGCTCTCGCGGTACACGCTCACGCCGCCCGCGGGCGGTTTTTCGCGGATGCGCCGGTGCGCAAACGTGGCGAGCGTCTCACCGTTCCAGACGAGCAGGAAGACCCCGACGCCGGGTCCCACCACCCGCTGCTGGACGAGGACCGGATACGCCCCCGCGGCCATCTCCGTGGCGGCGGCCGCGACCTCCGACGCCGCAGCCGCGTGCCTAACGAGTAGCTTGAGGCGCCCGCCGCCGTGTTCCGTCACCGACCGCGAGGGCTTGAGCACCACTGGATATTCCAGGGTTGGAGCCATGGCCAGCAGCGCATCGCGATCAGACGCGATGTGTTGGCGCGGAATCGCGATGCCCACCGCCGCCGCGGCCTCGAGCACCGCGGCTTTGTCGGCGATGCGGCGCACGACGCTCTCGTCGGGAAACGGCACGAGAACGTTCGGCAAGCGCGCGCGATCGGGCAGCGTAGCCAGCAAGGCGGCGTCTCCGATCGGGATCAACACACCGATGTTCCAACGCGCGACGAGCGCGCGAATGTCGGCGGCGAACCGTTGCGGGTCGTCGAGCGGGTCGGCGACGAGCGCCTCCGCGCGCGCATGGCGCGATGCACCGGCGAGCGAGCGCCGGCGCGGCGCGCAGACGTACACCGGGTAGCCCGCGGCGCCTAACGATCGCACGACGGCGAGCGCCGCGCGTTGGTCGCCGTCGGTGACGAGCACGGCTGGGCGCGCGCTCACGACAGCACTCCGCTCACGCGCAGCTGGAATCCGGCTTGCGACACCGCCGCCGGGACGTCCATGCGCGGCACGGCGAACCGCCGTCGAGGCTCGCCGACCCAACCGCCGTCGATGCACAGCGCCGCGTCGTATCCGGCCGAGGCGGCGGCGCGCTGCACCGTCTCCGATTGCAGGCCGTAGGGGTACGTGAGCACCGGGAGCACGCGCTCGTATCGCTCGCGGAGCCACGCCAGCGGGCGGCGCAGCTCGTTCTCGAGCGAGGCCGAGTCGAGGACGGCCAGATTCGGATGACTCCACGAGTGCGAGCCGAGCGCGATGCCGGGCAGCGCGGCGGCGCGATCGAGTTCGTCCTCCGTGGCGCTTCGCGCGTATGCCGGCCCCGAGGATGACCGGCTGCCTTCGCCTAACGCTGCGAGTATCGTCGCGGCCTCGCCGCGCCACTCGGTGAGGGCGCGGTGGCGCAGGCCCGGATCCAGCTCGCCGCCGTCCGCCGGCGCGAGCACATCCCACCAGAAGCGCTGACCGCCTAACAATCCCGGCGGCACGAAAATGGTGGCGGGCATGCCGCGGCGCACGAGCTCGTGCACGCCGGCGCGCACGGCGCCCTGGTAGGCGTCGTCGAACGTCACGGCCACGCGCGGCCGGGTCGCGCGCGGCGGCGTCGGCGCGAGCGCATCCGCGAGGGGCACGACGTCGTGCGTGCGCGCGAGCGCGTCCAACTGCGCGGCGAATTTGGTCTGCGGCAAGTGCAGCGACGCATCGCCGGCCGGCGACTCACCGGTCGGGACGATCGCGTGATAGGCGAGAATGAGCGTGCGGGACCGGTGCGCGACGAGCGCCGCGCGCGGCGCGCCGCTCCACACGAGGCCGCGCTCGACCAGATGCTTCAGCCGGCGGCGCATTCGACGGGTCGGTCGGGGTCAGACACGCTCGCCGGTTGCGGTCGAGCGTCGTGCAACGACGAGGTACACGCCGTGATGATCAGGGTGCCGGCAGCGGATACGGAGCCGGCGCGCCGACCGGTCGTGCATGCTGAGCGCCTAACCGAACGGGACGCGCCATGGCCAGCGCCGCCCACATGGCGTCCCGGCGCGTGCGGAGAATCTTGTCCAGGCCGATGACCAACCCGAACAGGAAATACAGGTACGAGAAATACTCCGCCGAGACGAAGACACCCGCGATGATGAACCCGATGAACGACCCAATGAGCATTTGCGAGACCGCCAGCTCGCGCTGTGTCACCCATGGCCCGTATCGTCGTCCCGGGCGCACCTCCGACAGCATGCGGAGCGAAACCACGAAGAACGACACGAAGACGATGAACCCCGGAAGGCCGAGCTCCGCAGCCGTCTCGAGAAACGAATTATGCGCCACCGACCACTTGAAGCCGTGTCCTTGCGCCGACAGCGAACGGGCCAGGTCGGATTCGCCTTCCGCGATCGGGAACGCCCGCAAGCCCACGCCGAATATCGGATTATGCTCGACGTACCCGATGCCCCGTTCCCATACCGCCTTACGCCCAACGGGGTCCGTCCAGTTGTAGTCACCCTCGGGATTCGCGATGCTGCTGATCTGCGTCCAATACTTGTCCGACCCGAGCACGGCGATGAGGCCAACGCCGGCCACGGCGATCGACATGCGCACCTTTTTCGGAATCGCTTTATAGCGGATCAAGATGTACATCATCATCGCGACGAGCGCGATGAACCCGCCGCGCGATCCACTCTTGACGATGCCGAGGAGAATGAAGCCGAGCGTGATGAGGCCGATCAAGCGCCCACGCCGCGCGTTGCCGGCGCGCAGGAAGAACAGCGTGAATGGAATCGTCACCACCATCACGAGCGCGAAGTCGTTCGCATCGTAGTACACGAGGTTGCCTAACCGCCCGTCCTGGCCGACGCTGAAGAACAGACTCACGACGCCGGCGAAGAACAGCGCGCCGTACACATTGATCTTGGCGAACCACTCGATGTCGCGCATGCTCCGGACGCTCGCCGCGACGAGGCACATCAGCACCACGTTCTCGGATTGGCTCTTCACCGCGAAGCTGAGGCTGCGCGCCGGCCATAGGCTCATCGGCACGCCAATGAGCATGATCGCGAAGAGAATCACGGCGAGATAGAAGAGACGCGTGCGGATGAGCTTCACACTACGCAACCGATGCCGCGACGAAACAAAAAACGCCAACGACAGACC
>Ga0075436_100001191_pt1 | contig 17666 bp, 17 predicted proteins | sample RhiMethybrSRZTD5_FD_75303 | JGI IMG/M metagenome (GOLD analysis project Ga0075436, IMG submission 75303) | Populus rhizosphere microbial communities from Tennessee, USA - Rhizosphere MetaG P. TD hybrid SRZTD5 | ecosystem: Host-associated > Plants > Roots > Rhizosphere > Soil | place: USA...
ATCAACGCGCGGCGATTCCTGACGGGGACAGTGCTCCCGATCTATGGCGTCGTTTGTATCAGTGGGCTCGCTCGCAGTTTCCTTCAGCCGGCACGCACAGCGCTGGGCGCCGAAATCGTGCCGAGGGAGACCTACACCAACGCGATCACGTGGCGCTCCTCTCTCTGGCAATTCGCCGCGGTCGTCGGGCCGGCCGCGGGTGGCATGCTCTACGGCTTTTCCGGCCCGCGGCTGGCCTACATTGTCGAAGTAGTGCTCTGCGCTGTCGCCGTGGTTCTGTTTGGCAGAATCGCTTATCAGCGTATGCCGGTCGAGCCGGATGAGACGACCATTCGGGAGAATCTCACCGTCGGAATTCGATTTCTGCTGACGCAGCCCGAGCTGCTCGGTGCGCAGCTGCTCGACCTGTTCTCAGTTCTGTTCGGCGGCGCGCCGGCGCTGCTGCCGATCTTCGCTTCGGAGATTCTTCACGTCGGTCCGCAGGGCCTCGGCATTCTGCGCGCAGCGCCCGCGGCCGGCGCGGTCTTGATCTCACTGCTGCTCGTGCATCGCCGACTCAGAAATGCGGGACCGACGCTCTTTGTCTGCGTGGCGGCGTTCGGCTTGTGCTGGATCCTGTTTGCAATTTCGCGCTGGTTCTGGATGTCACTCGCGCTGCTGGTGATCAGCGGAATGGTCGACAACGTGAGCGTGGTGATTCGCTCGACGCTTCTGACTCTGCGCACACCCCCGCGGCTCCTCGGCAGAGTGTCAGCCGCCAATCAGATCTTCATCGGCTCTTCGAATGAGATCGGATCGTTCGAGTCAGGTGTCGCGGCGAAGATCCTCGGGACTGTGCGCTCGGTGATTTTCGGAGGCGTGGTGACACTAGGAGTGGTCGGCGTCACCGCCTGGCGGGTTCCGCGACTCAGGGAGTTGGACGAGCTGGCCTGACGATTGGCGGGCTCAACGAAACTCGTTCTGTCGCGCTAACGTACACGATGCAAAATTAGACTCCTCCCACAGCGTGTCCCGTGAGTTCACTCGCAACCGAGCCTCATGTTGCCAGCGTCGCCGATTATTGATCCAAGAGACCGTGCGCCTTCGTCCGCCGTACCAGGTTGGACGGCTGAATACGCCGTGCCCCTCGGCGGGCCCGGGCATTTATTGCTGGCCACGTTCGAGCAGGCTGCAGTCGGCATTGCACACCTTACTCTCGACGAAGACTGGATTTCTGTCAACCAGCGCTTTTGCGAGATCACTGGATATTCTCGCGAAGAAATTCTCAAGCTGAACGTCGAGGATCTGACCCACCCCGACGATGTCGAGCGAAGCCTGGAGTTCATTCGGCGCATCAGCTGCGGCGAGCTCCCGGAATACAGAATCGAAAAGCGCTACATTCGGAAAGACGGTCAGATCATCTGGGTGAATCTCACTGTCTCGATCGTCCGCTCCGCGCTTCAGGAGCCTCTTTATCTCGTCGCGTTCATCGAGGACATCAGCGAGCGTCGCGAGGCGCAAACGGAGGTGGGTCGCACCCTCTCGTTGTTGCGGGCAACACTCGAATCAACCGCTGACGGGATTCTGGTCGTCGATCTGAATGGTAAAATCCTGAGCTTCAATCAGAAGCTGGCGGACATGTGGGGGATTCCTGCCGAGATTTTCGGTGGTGGCGATGATCAGGTTGCGATCAACGCGGCGCTGGAGAAACTGACTTACCCCGACGAGTTCGTCGCCAAGGTCCTCGAGCTGTACAAGCATCCGGAAGAGGCGAGCTACGATGTCCTCGAGCTAAAGGATGGTAGAACCTTCGAGCGGTACTCGCAGCCCCAAATGATCAACGACGTTCCTGTCGGACGCGTTTGGAGCTTTCGAGACGTTACCGCGCGTCGGCAGGCGGAGCGGCAGTCGCACGAGCTGGCGCGTGAGCAGGCGGCGCGCGCTGAGGCAGAGAACTCGCAGCGGCGCGCAACTTTGCTAGCAGAGGCGAGTCGGGTTCTGAGCGCGTCATTCGACTACCATACGACGCTCGCGGCGCTGGTTCGCCTCGCCGTGCCAGCGATAGCAGACTATTGCGCGCTGGACATTGTCGAAGCCGAAGACCGCTTCGAGCGAATCGGAGAAGCACACGCTGATCCGACGAAATCCCAGCTACTGCGCGAAGTCGCGACGTTCCCGAGAAGCGCGCTCACCCAGCACCACCCGCTGATCAGAGTGATGACAACTGGCGAGCCCGTGCTGGAGACGGAGGTCACGCCGGCTTTTATCCGGCTCTCGTTCGTAGAGGATGGACAACGGAAGATCGTCGACGCGCTCGGCCCACGTTCGCTCATATGCGTGCCGCTCGCCTCTTCGGGTAAGCCAATCGGCGCGCTGACACTCGTCACATCCGACACCTCGGGGCGGCGATTCTCCGTCGTTGATCTGTCGCTGGCCGCCGACCTGGCGCGTCGCGCGGCGATAGTCGTCGACCACGCGCGTTTGTTCCACGAGGCGCAACAAGCTACAAGAGCGCGTGACGACGTACTGGCCGTCGTAGCTCATGACTTGAGAAACCCGCTCAACACCGTTGCGATGGCGGTCAGTCTGATGCTCGAGTCGACGCCGCCAGAGAAGGTGCAGGAGCGTCGGCAGGTCGAGATCGTGCGCCGCGCTGCGGATCGGATGAACCGAATGATCCAGGATCTGCTCGACGTGAAGCGAATGGAGACCGGTCGCATGGCAATCGACGCGAAGCCGGAGTCGCCACTGGGTCTCATCAACGACACCATCGACATGCTGCGGCCGTTGGCGTCGGGGAGCACCATTCGACTCGAAGCCAACATCGAGGAAAGTCTGCCGCACGTGCTCGCAGACTCAGCGCGCATTCAGCAGGTGTTGTCCAATCTCGTGGGCAACGCTGTTAAGTTCACCCCCCGCAACGGTCGGATCAGCATCACCGCGGAGCAGATCCCCGGTGAAGTCAGATTTGCGGTAATCGACACCGGTGCGGGCATTCCTGCCGAGCAATTGCCACACATCTTCGGCCGCTTCTGGCAGGCGAGCGACTCGGATCGTCGTGGGATCGGACTCGGCCTCGCTATCGCGAAGGGAATCGTAGAGGCACACCACGGTAAGATCTGGGTCGAGAGCCACGTGGGACTTGGCAGCACGTTCTACTTCACGCTGCCGACCGTAGCATCGTATTCCCCTACGATCTAGTCGTCGTCAATAACTGAGCTTTGGAGTCCACGTCTTGCCTCGACCGGCCGGCGTGACGTCCAGCAAGTTCCAGAGCGGCCAGATCGAATCGACGTGACGGAAATCCTGGCCTGCTTCGGGCGGAGCGAACATCAGCTCGGTGTTCCAGGAGTGAAAGATTTTCCCGTCCCGACGCACGAAGACATTCATCGCCGGCATCTGTTCGCCCTTCTCGTCTTCGCCGCGATAGTCACGGTTGTAGCTCGAGCCGTCTGAAGAAAGAAGGCGAACGTGACGCCAGCCCCGCTCCTTGGCGAACTCGCGGATCCGTTCGATTGGCGATTTGGCAACAACGGCGAGATTTATTCGCTGCGTGATGTGACGCGCGGCGCCATCCATGCTGTCGATGATCGAGGTGCACATTGGACAGGGCCGCTTCATCTTCGGGCCGTACATGAAGTTGTACAGAATGAGCGTGTCTTTTCCCTTTTCGAACAGCTCTGACATGCGTACCTGACGCTTCGAGCTCTTTCCGTAGCCACCCACGATCTCACCGAAGGCATAATCGTCAGGCACCTCGCCGCCGAGTGGTAACTCGCGCCGTTGAGCGGCAACCTTTTCGGTTGCTCGTCTCAGCTCGATCTCCGCGTCGAGAAGTTTGTCGCGGGCCGCGCGGTAGGCTGGACTCTCTCCGGGAAATCGAATCTCGTGCGCTGACATTGGACCTCCTCCACCATCGATATCGAGCCGAAAATGATAGGTCAGGTCGCCTGACCATCACCTTACGATGGCGAGCCCGTCGGGTGCGATGCCAGCGTCCACTTTTGCGGAACGAGTGGCGCGACCCGCAATAGACGCGTTCGGCGGCCTTAAGAGCGGAACACGCGTTGCCGCCGCGCTCCGTTCTCGTCCATATCGCGACGTCCCGCACCTGCGTCCTGCGCCGGGACGCAGTACCGCGAGGGAGGCAAGCTGGGACAGTCCATTGCCCATGAGTACATGGGATCCGCCGTTGCGGCGGGACTTCGATATGTGAGCGACTCGATGCCGGGCATTCGCCGGCATCGGCACGGTCGCGGCTTCACGTATGTCGGTCCCGACGGCGACGTCATCCGCGGACGCGATGCGCTCAAGCGCTTCAAGGCGCTCGTCATTCCTCCGGCCTGGACCGACGTTTGGATCTGCCCGCACGAGGATGGCCACCTCCAGGTGACTGCTCGCGACGCTCGCGGTCGCAAACAGTACCGATATCATCCGAGATTCAGGCAGCATCGCGACGGCACAAAGTTCGAGCGGATGTTCGAGATGAGCGATGTGCTCTGGAAAATTCGTGAGCGCGTCGAATCCGACATCGAACTGCCGGGTTTGGCGCGCGACAAGATCATGGCGACGGTGGTTTGGCTGCTCGAGACGACGCTGATCCGCGTCGGGTCGGACGAGTATCGCAAGTCGAACAAGTCGTTCGGACTGACGACCCTTCGGCGGCGCCACGTTGCGGTGGTCGGCTCGGAAATGCGCTTCGAGTTTCGCGGCAAGAGCGGCGTTCAGCACGCGGTTTCTGTGGCCGACAAGAGGATCGCGCGCATCGTTCAGCGCTGTCAGGAGCTTCGCGGGGAAGAGCTGTTCAAATACATCGACGACGAAGGCAAGCGACAGACGGTAGATGCCGAAGACGTGAACGCCTATCTGCAGGAGATAACGGGCCGCGAGATCACTGCCAAGGATTTTCGCACCTGGGCCGGCACGATGCTCGTCGCGGAGACGCTGCGCGCGATCGGACCGGCTGCAACGAAGCGTGAGGCGGAGAAGAACATCGTCGCTGCAGTCGATGTCACCGCGAAGAGGCTGGGCAACACTCGCAGCGTTTGTCGGAAGTATTACATCCACCCGGCGCTGATCGAGGCCTACCTCGAAGGGTCGGTGCTCGAGCCGCTACCGGAACGGAAATGGAATGCGCGTAAAACGCGCGGACCCGTGCTCCGCCAGCACGAGCTGGATGTACTCGCCTTTCTGAAAGCGCGCCTCAAGTCGAAGGCGCAAAAAGGATCTAGTCCAGGTAAGGATAGTCCGGATCGGCCAGACGCTCCGCCCTTGCAGCTGCTTCGGGACCCGCAATCTCCCGGGCGAGGTCCAGCAACATCGGGCTGAGGTGCGATCCGTAGCGCAGCAGGCTTCCAGCGCGCGATCGTCTCGCCAGCAGAAAACCCAGGAACGGCATGTCGGCCTTGAGCGCATTACACGAAGTGCAGGCCAAGACGAGATTGTCGCGCCGATCGTAGGCGGTTTTTCCTTTTCGCGGGGTGACGTGATCCATGGTGATGGAATCCACCGTCACTCGGCGCTCACAGTAGGCACACACCGGCCCGTGCCGATCGAGAAGCCACTGTCTCGTCTGCGTGTAAGCGTTCCGACTGGTCGGAAGCGACGTGCGCTGCTGTGCGGGACGGCGACGGCCACGCTTGCGCGCGCGGCCGGCTTTCTTTCTTGGTCGAGTCAATTCGGACGGGTGATTTGACTTCTTTCGCGACATAAGCAACGCAATGCGCGCGCCGCACGCCAGAGGCTGCCCGCTCGCCAGCTAGAAGCTCCCTCCGCGTCGAGTTAGCTTTTCGCTCGATGACGATGAAAGACAAGCTGGAGCTGCTCGAGCGCCGTCGCGCCGAGTCAGAGCAGGGCGGCGGGGACGCGCGCCTGAAGTCGCAACACGAAAAGGGCAAGCTCTCCGCGCGCGAGCGGCTCGATCTACTCCTCGACGAAGGCAGCTTCGTCGAGCTCGACCGCTTCGTACTGCACCGATCGACGGACTTCGGTCTCGACCAGCAGAAGTTTTACGGGGATGGGGTGATCACCGGTCACGGGAAAATCGACGGCCGCCTCGTCTACGTCTTTTCTCAGGACTTTACCGTATTCGGCGGATCGCTGTCTGAAGCGTTTGCCGAAAAAATCGTCAAGATCATGGATCTGGCGATGCGCAACGGCGCGCCGCTGATCGGACTCAACGATTCCGGTGGCGCGCGCATTCAGGAGGGCGTCGTATCGCTGGGTGGCTACGCGGAGATCTTCCTCCGCAACACGCTCGCCTCGGGTGTGATTCCGCAGATCTCCGCTATCCTCGGCCCTTGTGCGGGCGGCGCTGTTTACTCTCCGGCGATCACCGATTTCACGTACATGGTTCGGCACACGTCGTACATGTTCGTGACCGGCCCCAACGTCGTGAAGACTGTAACCCACGAAGACGTAACCATGGAGGATCTCGGTGGTGCCGACACCCATGCAGCGAAATCCGGCGTTGCGCACTTCGTCAGCGACTCCGAGCCGGATTGCCTGCAGCGCATTCGAGATCTGTTTCGATTCATTCCGTCGAACAACTTGTCCGAACCGCCGCGTGGCGCCGCAACCGATCCGCGCGATCGCCGCGATGAATCCTTGCTCGACATCGTGCCGGACAACGCCAACAAACCATATGACATGCACGACGTCATCAAACGCGTCGTCGATGACGGGGATTTCTACGAGGTTCAACGCGAATACGCCGAGAACATCATCTGCGGTTTCGCGCACCTCGGCGGTTTCAGCGTGGGAGTCGTCGCCAACCAGCCTGCAATTCTCGCTGGCGTGCTGGATATCAACGCGTCGCTTAAGGCAGCACGCTTCATTCGGTTCTGCGACGCATTCAACATTCCGCTGGTGACGTTTGAGGACGTACCAGGCTTCCTGCCGGGTGTAGCGCAGGAACACGGCGGCATCATCAAGCACGGGGCGAAGCTGCTGTACGCGTATTGCGAGGCAACTGTTCCGAAGCTCACCGTCATTACGCGCAAAGCGTACGGCGGCGCGTACGACGTCATGAGCTCGAAGCACATTCGCGGCGATTTCAACGTTGCCTGGCCGTCGGCTGAAATCGCGGTGATGGGGCCGAAGGGCGCGGTCGAGATTCTCTTCAGGAAAGAGATCATGGAAAGCCCGGACCCAGCGGCCGCCACCGACGCCAAGATCGAGGAGTACCGTGAGAAGTTCGCGCATCCTTACGTCGCCGCGGCGCGCGGATATGTCGACGACATAATCGATCCACGCAACACCAGGCCGGCCCTGATCGATGCGCTGGAAAGTCTCCGCAACAAGCGCGACAAAAACCCGCCGAAAAAACACGGCAACATCCCGCTGTAGTGTTTAGAAAAGTTCTGGTCGCCAATCGGGGCGAGATTGCGCTGCGCGTAATTCGCGCGTGCCAGGAACTAGGTGTGAAGACCGTGGCGGTCTACAGCGAGGCGGATGTTCGCGCTCCTCACGTCAGAGAAGCCGACGAAGCGGTGTTGATCGGGCCGCCGCCTTCGCGCGAGAGTTATCTGCTTGGACAGAACGTGATCGAAGCAGCGCGAAAGACAGGCGCTGAGGCGATCCATCCCGGCTACGGATTTCTGTCGGAGCGGGAGTGGTTTGCACGCGCTGTTCGCGACGCCGGTCTGGTCTGGATCGGGCCCGCCGCTGAAGCGATTGCGGCGATGGGAAGCAAGACTGCTGCTCGCACGCTGGCGATCGCGCACGGTGTGCCCGTCGTACCGGGGACAACGGAGGCGCTCACCGATCTCGAGAGCGCGGAAAGAATCGCCGGCGAGTTCGGCTACCCCATCCTGCTCAAGGCGGCAGCTGGTGGCGGCGGTAAGGGGATGCGTGTCGTAAAGGGCGGCGATGACCTCGCTGGCTCACTCGAAGCGGCGCGCCGAGAGGCAAAGGGCGCCTTTGGTGACGACGCCGTGTACATCGAGAAATTCATCGAGCGTCCGCGGCACGTCGAGATCCAGGTGCTCGCCGATGCTCACGGCAACGTTCTTTCGCTCGGCGAGCGTGAGTGCTCGGTGCAGCGCCGTCATCAGAAGATGATCGAAGAATCGCCGAGCGTTGCCGTGGATGCGGATCTGCGCCGGCGCATGGGCGAGAGCGCGGTGCGGATGGCGAAGGCGGCTGGATACGTCAACGCGGGAACCTGCGAGTTTCTGCTCGCCCGCGATGGCTCGTACTACTTCCTCGAGATGAACACCCGCATTCAGGTAGAGCATCCAGTCACCGAGCTGGTGACGGGCATCGACCTGGTGAATTGGCAGCTCAAGATTGCATCGGGCGAGAAACTCCCATTCAAGCAGGCGGAGATCGTCCCTCGTGGCTGGGCGATCGAGTGCAGAATTACCAGCGAAGACGCATCGAACAACTTTCTGCCGTCTACCGGTCGTGTTCGCTATCTGCATTTGCCAAGCGGACCGGGCGTGCGATGGGACGGCGGAATTGAAACGGGCACTGACATCGGGCTGCACTACGACCCAATGCTGGCGAAACTGATCGTGTGGGCGCCAGATCGCGATCAGGCGGTGACAAGAATGCGACGCGCTCTCGTCGATCTCATCGTGCAGGGGGTCGAGACATCGCGCGACTTTCACATCAGAATGATGGATGACGCCGAGTTCCAGCGCGGCGACATCGACATCCAGTGGCTTGAACGTCGTCTACCCGAAATCCTGAAGCGCGAGCCGGGTGACGACAAGGTACGGATCGCCGCGATCGCCGCGGCGTTAATTGCTGACCGCGAGCGCGTGACGCCTAGTTCGAACGCGGCCCTTCAGCAATCCACCAACGGCGCGAACGGCGCCGACGATGCCTGGCGACGCGCCGCACTGCTCGAGGGGCTTCGTAGCTGATGCCACCGACGACAGTCACCATCGATTCGATCGCTGCCGGGGGCGATGGAGTTGGCCGAACCGGGGGGTTGGTAGTTTTCACACCGCGCACGGCGCCGGGAGACGTTGTCGTTGCCGACATCAGCGCCAAAGGTCGTTTTGCTCGAGGCAAGCTGCGCGAAGTGGTAACTCCATCGACGCTGCGAATCGATCCGCCGTGCCCGCACTACACGCGCGACAAATGTGGCGGGTGTCAGCTGCAGCATCTCAGCTACGGCGAAGGTCAGCTTCCGGCAAAGAGGAACATCATCCGGGATTCGCTGCAGCGCATTGGCAAACGAACCGTCGATGTCCCGCCGATCGTGCGCAGCCCGAAGGAGTGGCGATATCGCAACAAGTTGACTCTGGCAATGCGCCGACGCGGCGGGCGCTGGATAGCAGGCCTTCATCCGTACGACGACCCCGCGCGCGTGTTTGCGTTGTCGGATTGCCCGATCACCGACAGCCTCGTAGTTGCTGCCTGGCGTGAGATCATGAACGCCGACTCCATGCTGCCCGATGCCATCGAATTGCGTGGCAGCGTTCGCAGGACCAGTGGCGGCCCGACGTTCGTGTTGAGCGGTGGCCGCCGCTGGAGCGAATGGGAGCGTTTCGCCGCAGCCGCGCCTTCGATCTCAGCGCTCTGGTGGGAACCAGTCGAGCAAGAGCGGCGATTGCTGTTCGATAAAAGGTCGGACCGCGCGCCGAGCGCATCGTTCGCGCAGGTCAACGCGGAAATGGCCGACATTCTTCGCGAATATGTCGTAACGCGAGTGCTTGACCAGGAACCGCGCACAGTGGTGGACGCATACGCGGGCGCCGGTCACGCATCGATTGCCCTGGCTGAAAAGGGTGTCACCGTCACCGCAATTGAGCTCGATCGGGATGCTTCCCAATGGGCAGCCGAAAGGCTGGCAGCGCCATCCCGCTCGATCAGTGCGCGCGTTGAAGACGCGCTGCCCGGCGTTCTGCCCGCGGACGTAGTAATTCTCAATCCACCGCGCGCCGGCGTCGACGAGCGAGTAACTACCACGCTCGAGTTGGAAGTAGGGCACCTCAGCGCAGTCGTCTATGTGAGCTGTAACCCGGCGACGCTGGCGCGGGATCTGGGAAGAATGCCCAGCTACGAGATCGAATCGCTCCAGGCGTTCGACATGTTCCCGCAGACCGCCCACGTCGAGACCGTATGCGTTCTGCGACCGCACTCTCAACCGGCGAGTCCGTGAAGTACATCGTTGAGCTCAACGGGCATCGTCACGAGGTCGTGCTGGGCGAGGGGTCGGTCGCTTACGAACGCGAGTCTCCATCGTCGGCCGAGCTGTCGGACATCGGCGGCAGTCCGGTGCGGATGGTCCGTATCGGAAATGAGGTTTTCCGGGTTGTCGCCGAGAAGCGAGAGGGTCGTGGTCGCTACTCGCTTTGGGTCGATGGCTATCGATTCGAGGCAGAAGCCCTCGACGAGCGACGCCGGGCGCTCCGCGATCTTACCGGCGCCGCTGCCGGTCCCACCGGACCGGCCCCGATTATCGCGCCGATGCCCGGTCTGATCGTGCGCATCAACGTCGTTCCGGGCGATACAGTTGAGGCCGGACAGGGTGTAGTGGTGATGGAAGCGATGAAAATGGAGAACGAGCTTCGAGCGACGTCCTCTGGGAAGGTTCGGAGCGTCGATGTCGCACCAGGAACCGCCGTCGAGAAGGGAGCTTTGTTGGTATCTCTCGAGTAGCAGTCGGGGCTCCGATGCTGCCTTCGCTGGACAGTGTTTTAGCCCTTACGCACCGTTGACATGCATACAGGTGCCGGATACCTTAAAAGGCTGTCGTAAAACCACTTAGTCACAACCAACCGATCGGAACCCACTCGAACCAAAAGGGGGCCGACACTTACATACGTTCCGCTACACATGAAGACATACTCCGCGGCCGCGCGGGATATTGAGCATCAGTGGTACATCGTCGACGCCGATGGGGTCGTTCTTGGCCGTCTCGCGACCGAGGTCGCCAGAATCATTCGCGGCAAGCACAAGCCGATGTTCACGCCCCATATGGATACCGGGGACAACGTCATCGTCATCAACGCGTCGAAGGTTCGCGTCACCGGTAAAAAGGCGGAGCAAAAGCGGTACTTCAGGCACACCGGCTACATGGGTCACGAGCGCTTCATGCCGTTCGAGACGATGCTGGCGAAGCATCCCGAGCGCGTGATCGAGAAAGCCGTTTACGGCATGCTCCCCAAGACTGCGCTCGGGCGTCAGAAACTTCGTGGCAAGCTCCGCGTTTTCGCCGACGCCAATCACACACACGCCGCCCAGCAGCCGAAAGTGCTCGACCTCAACAAGAGTGGGAAGTAATGGCAGATAGCACGCACACGATCGGACGGCGCAAAGAGGCCGTCTGCCGTCTCTACATCAAGCCCGGCTCGGGTAAATGGTCGGTGAACGGACGCACGCTCGGAGATTACTTTCCGCGCCCTGCGCACGTCTCTGCCATTCAGCAGCCGTTCACGATCACGGATACGCTCGGTCGCTACGATGTGAAGGCGAAGGTCGAGGGCGGTGGACTGACCGGTCAGGCTGGTGCGCTGCGTCTCGCGGTCGCTCGTGCACTCGTCGAGCTCGACGAATCGCACCGACGCAAGCTGCGTGATTTGCAGCTGTTGACCCGCGATGCGCGTGCGGTCGAGCGGAAAAAGCCAGGCCGTCCGAAGGCAAGAAAGAAATTCCAGTTCTCGAAGCGTTAAACCAAGGAATCATTACTTAATGGCTCAGCCAAACCTCGAGCAGCTACTTGAAGCCGGTGTCCACTTCGGACACCAGACCCGCCGTTGGAATCCGAAGATGCGTCGTTTCATCTTCGCCGAGCGCAACGGTATTCACATCATCGATCTGCAGAAGACGCTGCGTCAGCTGGAGCTGGCACAGAAGCTCGCCCGCGAAGTAATCCTGCGTGGCGACAACGTCCTCTTCGTCTGCACCAAGCGTCAGCTCGTGAACATCGTGAAGAGCGAGGCCGAGCGTTGTGGCGCGATGTATGTGACCGAGAGATGGCTGGGTGGCCTGTTGACCAACTTCCAGACTGTAAAAAAACAAGTCAGGCGTCTCAAGGAATTGGAGGCGGGCAGCGAAGCTGGTGGAGATTTCGAGAACTACACCAAGAAAGAGCAGCTGATGATGAGTCGTCAGCGCGACAAGCTTTCGAAGAACCTTGCTGGTATCAAGAACCTTACGAGATTGCCGGGACTCATGTTCGTGATCGACTCCAAGAAGGAGCGCATCGCGGTCAATGAGGCGAACAAGCTGAACATTCCGATCATCGCGCTGGTCGACACCAACGCTGATCCGGATTTGATCACTGTTCCAATCGCTGGCAACGATGATGCAATCCGCTCGGTGGAGCTGATGACCAAGTCGATCGCCGATGCGATCGTCGAGGCGAGGCGCGAGGCGCCGGTGCGCGAGGAGGTCGAGGAGGCCGAATCGTACACCTACAGCTCGGACCGTGGCGCAGAGCCCGAAGAGGGCGACAAGAGAAGGAAGAGGCGTCCGCGGCGCAGACGGGCCAAGCCCGAAGCGATTGCCGCGCGGCTCAAGACAGGCGGCGAAGAAAGCGGCGGTTCCGAGGAACACGCCGAGGCCGAGCAGGAAGGTTAACTTTCACGCCGCCGGAAATTTCCGGCGGCGTTTTCACGAGATACGATATATGACCATGACTAAAGAGAAGTTCACAGCGAAAGACGTTCAGGCTCTGCGACAGAAGACCGGCGCGGGCATGATGGAGTGCAAGAAGGCACTGGAGGAGACCAACGGCGATATGGACAAGGCCGTCGAGTACCTCCGCGCCAAGGGCATTGCCAAGGCGGAGAAGAGAGTCGGCAAGCAGACCAGCGAAGGCATGATCGGCAGCTACATCCACCACAACGGCAAGGTTGGCGTGCTGGTGGAAGTGAATTGCGAGACTGACTTCGTCGCGCGCACCGAGGACTTCAAGCAACTGGTGAAGTCAATCGCCGAGCACATTGCGGCCGCCGCGCCGGTCGCAGTCGACAAGGATCAGGTTCCGGCCGACAAGGTCGAAAAGGAGCGTCGCATCTTCGTCGAGCAGGTGAAGGAGAGCGGCAAGCCGGCGCACCTGATCGACAAGATCGTCGAAGGCAAGGTCGAGGCTTACTACAAGGATGTCGCCCTGGTCCACCAGGCCTGGATTCGCGAGCCGAAGAAGACGATCGGCGATCTGATCAAGGAAGCCTCGGCGAAGATGGGTGAGAACATTCAGGTGAGGCGGTTCGTTCGGTTCCAGATGGGCGAGGAGTAGTATCCAACTCTCTCTAACTCTTCGGACTGTTGCCCGAGCTTAAGTACAAACGCGCGCTGCTCAAACTGTCCGGCGAAGCCCTCGCCGGACAGAAGGGCACTGGTTTCGATTTCGATATCCTGAAGCGGCTGGCGACCGAGGTCGCCGACATAGTCAAGATGGGCGCGAGTGTTGGACTCGTAATCGGTGGCGGCAACATCGTGCGCGGCGTGCAGCTGTCGAAGATGGGAATGGAGCGCGCGGGTGCCGACTACATGGGAATGCTCGGCACCGTCATCAACGCGCTCGCGCTGCAGGATGTGCTCGAGAAAGAGAACCTCGAGACGCGCGTGATGACGGCTATTGCGATGGAAACGATCGCCGAGCCGTTCATCCGGCGCCGCGCGATGCGGCACTTCGAGAAAGGCCGTGTCGTGATCTTCGCCGCCGGAACGGGAAACCCGTATTTCTCGACCGACACCGCCGCGGCGCTGCGCGCGATCCAGATTCACGCCGACGTCATCGTCAAGGCGACGAGCGTCGACGGCGTCTATACAGCGGATCCCAAGCGCGATCCGGAAGCCAAGAAATACGAGTCTATCAGCTACCGCGATGTCATGATCGAGGAACTGGGCGTTATGGATCAGACGGCGATCACGCTGTGCAAAGAGAACAATATGCCGATCATCGTACTCAACATTCACCGTCACGGAGAAGTTGCGAAGGCGCTGCAGGGACAGCGCGTCGGAACGATCGTACAATGACGACAATTCCTCAGATCACCAAGGACTGCCGAACGCAGATGGAGAAGTCGCTTGAGGCATCGAAGCGCGAGCTGGCTTCGATTCGCACTGGCAAGGCGACGACCAATTTGCTCGATACGATTCGCGTCGATGCCTACGGACAGCAGATGCCGATCAACCAGGTTGGCAGCGTTGCGGTGCCGGAGCCGCGGCTGATCACAGTCACGCCCTGGGACAAAGGTCTCACCCACGCCATTGAGAAAGCGCTGCGCGAGTCAGATCTCGGTCTCAATCCGCAGACCCAGTCCGGCGTAATTCGCGTTCCGCTGCCCGCGCTCAACGAGCAGCGGCGCAAGGAGCTCGTGAAGGTCGTGCACAAGCTCGCTGAAGAGGCGCGCATTGCGATCCGGCACGCGCGCACTACTGCTCGTGATCACGTCAAGAAGCTCGAGAAGACTTCCGAGGACGAGCAGAAGCGCGCCGAGAAGGATCTTCAGAAAATGCACGACGACTACATCCACAAGATCGACGAGCTTTTGAAGGCAAAAGAAGCCGAAATCATGGAAGTCTGACCGTGTCGGAGTTGACACGGAGAATACTGTTCGCGGTGATCGCCGCACCCGCGAGCATAGCGATCGTCTACTTTGGGGACTGGGCGCTCACCATCCTGCTCTCGGTTCTCGCTGCGCTGGCGGCATGGGAGCTGTTTCGCATGGCCCGAGCGACCGGTGCGGTGCCATTCGATCTTGCGGGAATGTCGCTCGCTGCTCTGTGTCCGATCGCGGTTCATGCACAGCGTCGCGGTATCTACAGTCTTTCGCTGACACTGATTGTTGCGATGGTGCTGCTGTTGTTCGCCAGTGCGATCTGGCTGCGCGGCCCAGGTGGGAAACCGCTGTCGTCAGTAGCGATCACTGCATTCGGTGTTATGTACGCCAGCCTGTTCTCCTATGTCTACGCCCTCCGCTACCACGATTACGCGGTCGGCGCCGGTGCCGGAACACTTCTGGTGCTTCTGCCCGTTCTCCTCACTTGGGTCACCGACATTGGCGCCTACGTGTTCGGTCGCACCTTCGGGCGGAGGAAACTGATCCCGTCAGTCAGTCCGGGCAAAACCATCGAGGGCGCGCTGGGAGGGCTCGTGTCGGCAGTGGTAATTTGCCTGGTATACGTGAGATTCCTGCTCATGCCTTACGCACAACTTGGTCTGACAATCCAGGGGGCAATCCTGTTCGCGGTCGTGATCAGCGTTGCTGCACAAACCGGTGACCTCGCGGAGTCGGTGCTTAAGCGGGAGGCGGGGATGAAGGACAGCTCGCATATCATTCCCGGCCACGGTGGGGTGCTCGATCGCTTCGACAGCCTGTTGTTCGTAATGCCGATCGCGTTTCTGATACTTGGCAGCCTCCTGCTACCGGTCCCGCAATGATCGCCACCGCCGGGACCAAGGGCGTCGCGGTCCTCGGCTCGACTGGTTCGATCGGAACCACGGCGCTGCGCGTGATCGAGCGTCAGCGCGCTCGATTCCGCGTCGTTGCTCTAACCGCCAATAGCAACCGGTCGCTGCTCAGCGAGCAGGTCAGAAAGTTTGCTCCGTCGTTTGTTGGAATGGTCGAGCAACAGCAGGGCGACGCGGATGAATCGTGGAAGAGTGGGTCGGAGTCGCTGATTGCAGCGGCGACACGCGATGATGCCGACATTGTGCTCAATGCGATCGTCGGCGCCGCTGGTCTCGATGCCACGCTCGCCGCGCTGAAGAGAGGCAAGCGCGTGGCACTCGCCAATAAGGAAACGCTCGTCATTGCCGGCGATGTGGTGAAGCAGGCGTGCGCTTCTGGATGTGGTGAAGTCGTGCCGGTGGACAGCGAGCACAGCGCGATTTTGCAGTGCGTCACCGGGCATCCTTCCCGCCAGGTGAGACGAGTGGTGCTAACTGCTTCGGGCGGCCCGTTTCGGGGTTGGTCAGAGAAGCAGCTGGCAAGTGCAACCATCGAAGACGCGCTACGACATCCAACCTGGCAAATGGGTCGGAAAATCACCATCGATAGCGCCACGCTGGCGAACAAAGCGCTGGAGGTGATCGAAGCACATTTTCTGTTCGATCTCCCTTACGATCGTATCGAAGTGGTGGTGCACCCGCAAAGCGTCGTTCACTCCTTTGTCGAGTTCATCGACGGCAGTGTGGTGGCGCAGATGAGCGTTCCGACGATGGAGCTTCCGGTTCTGTACGCGCTGACGCATCCTGAACGTGTGGCAGACGAGGGTGTACCAGCGTTCGATCCAGTGCGACTTTCGCCCATGACCTACGAGCCAGTCGATCATCAACGGTTCCCCGCACTACGCCTCGGCATAGATGCCGGTCGCGCGGGAGGCTCTGCTCCCGCGGTCTTCAACGCCGCCAATGAGTGTGCGGTCGCCGGATTCCTCGCCGGAAAGATTCGTTTCTCGGACATCCCGCGGGCGATCTCATCGGCACTCGATGCGCTCGCGGACCTGCCAGCCGGTAGCAGGGAGAATTTGCTGGAAGCTGATGCCCGCGCTCGCGCTCACGTCCGAGAGAAATTCGGATGCTGACCTGGGTCGCCCCAATCATTGTTTTCGGGCTCGTCGTTTTCGTGCACGAGCTCGGACACTTCATCGCGGCCAAGCTGACCGGCGTCTACGCGCCGCGCTTCTCGATCGGGTTCGGGCCGGCGTTGCTGCGCAGAAGAGTGGGCGAGACGGAATACGTCCTGGCCGCGTTGCCGCTGGGTGGTTACGTGCGCATGGCATCGCGTGAGGACGAGGCAACCGCATTCCTTGAGGGCGGCAGCGAGAACTCGGCTACGCAGCCCGGCGCAAAGGACGAGTGGGATCCAAACGCGATGATTCCGTTCGGCCCGAAGCCGATTCCGGAAGAACGCTGGTTCGAATCGAAACCGTTGATCGCCAGGCTGTTCATCATGCTCGCTGGCGTCACGATGAATGCGCTGCTCGCCTATTTCATTTACGCCGGCCTGCTGCTGAAATCAGGATTGCCGACGCCAATTCCGATCGCTGCGGTTGTGAGCCCCGGCAAGCCAGCGGCGGCAGCGGGGATTCAGCCAGGCGATAGCATCGCAACTCTCAACGGTCGTCCACTGGAGCGCTGGGACATGCTTCTCGATTCGATCGGTGCATCGGCCGGTCGTTCGCTCGATCTCGGACTGGTCCGGAAGGGGAGACCCCTCAACGTTCGCGTGACGCCGGTAGCCGAGACGGTGCCCGATCCGCGGACGGGCGTGAAGCGCACGCTTGGTAGAATCGGTATGGTTGCGAGCGAAGGGTTCACTCCGATCTCGGCAGGCGAGGCGTTTTCAGAAGCGTGGCGACTGACCCTGGACAACGGCAGCAAAATCTTCTCTGCACTCGGGATGCTGGTACACGGAGTTGGCGTCTCTGAGCTCGGTGGCCCGATCGCAATTGCACAGGTCTCCGTTCAGGCGGCGCGGGGCGGGATTGAAACTCTCCTGCTATTGATCGCCCTGATCAGCATCAACGTGGCAGTGTTCAATCTGCTGCCGATTCCGATTCTCGACGGCGGTCAGATTCTCCTGAATGTCGCCGAGACGGTGAAGGGCAGCGCCTTCAGCACGCAGACACGTGAGCGAATTCTGAAGGGCGGACTGCTGATCATCGGTTTGCTGTTCGTGACGGTGATGTTCAACGACATCAGTCGTAACATGCAAAACATCGTGCGTCTGTTGGGTCGCTTGTTCGGCCGTTCTGCCTAAACCTTTTCGCTCCGC
>Ga0075436_100001192_pt1 | contig 17658 bp, 15 predicted proteins | sample RhiMethybrSRZTD5_FD_75303 | JGI IMG/M metagenome (GOLD analysis project Ga0075436, IMG submission 75303) | Populus rhizosphere microbial communities from Tennessee, USA - Rhizosphere MetaG P. TD hybrid SRZTD5 | ecosystem: Host-associated > Plants > Roots > Rhizosphere > Soil | place: USA...
GACATCATCTGGCCGGCGCGGACCTTGTCGATGCACAGCGCCGAGGCGAGCACGCCGGACCCGGTGTACGGGAGGTCGAGCAGCTCGAGCATTCCCTGCACCGTCCCGTCCTCACCGAAGCGGCCGTGCAGGGCGTTGAACACGCAATCGAATCCGCCGTCCCGCAGCGCATCCCACGTTTTGTGGTCGATGTCGACCGCCATCGCCTCGTGGCCAAGCCCGCGCAGCGCTTCCTGCACCTGCGCGCCTGAGCGCAGCGACACCTCGCGCTCCGCGGACCGGCCGCCGCAGAGAACCGCGATCTTCATTTCCATCTCCCGACCATCTCGACCTCGGGCTCGAGCTGCGCGCCGAAGCGGCGCTTGACTTCCGCCTGCACCTTCTCGATCAGGGCGCGCACGTCGGCGGCATGCGCGCCGCCCTCGTTGACGATGAAGTTGCCGTGGAGCTCGGAGACCACGGCGTTGCCGACACGAAGGCCTTTCAACCCCGCGGCTTGAACAAGCCGCCCTGCTGAGTCCCCGGGCGGGTTCTTGAAGACGCTGCCGCAGTTCTTGGTCTTGATGGGCTGGGTCTCGTTGCGCTCGCGGGTCAGCCGCGCCATCGTCTGGCGCGCCTCCTCCCCATCGCCGCGCTGAAGCTCGACGGTGGCATCGATGACGAGCGCGCCCTTAAGGGCGCCCTCGCGCAGCGCCGAAGTGCGATAACCGAACTTCAGATCGGCAGGGGTCCACTTCTGCCGCCCCTTGCCCGGCACGAACCCGCAGGCCTCGATGAGGACCTCGCGCAGCTCCTTGCCCCAGCATCCGGCGTTCTGATATACGGCACCGCCGACCGTCCCGGGCACGCCGATCGCGAACTCGAATCCGCGCAGGTTCGCGTCCGCCACCCCGCGAGCGACGCGCATCATCTTCAACCCGGCGCCGGCGCGCACGCGCGTGCCCTCGATCGACATCTCCCGGTTGACGACGCGGATCACAAGGCCCTCGACCCCGGCGTCGGCGATGAGCAGGTTCGTGCCGGCCCCGAGCAGGAGGTGAGGGATCTCACGCTCGACGCACGCTTCGAGGATCTTCTCGATGGTCTCGGCCTTGGCGACCTCGACGAAGAACTCGGCAGGGCCGCCGATGCCGAACGACGTGCGCGAGGCCAGCGGCTCGTCCGCCTTGACCCCGCCCAGAGCGCGCAGCCAGTCGAGGTTAGATTTTTTGCGCCAGCTCATCGCCCAGCTTCTCGCGGATGTCGCCCGCGCCCATCAACAGCACCAGGTCGTCGCGCCCGACGAGGCTCTCCAGGGCCAGCCGGGCGGATTCGAAGTCACCGACATACGCACCGCGCGGCATGAGGTCGGCCAGGTCGCGGGCGCTGAGCCCGGTGGTGTTCTCCTCGCCAGCCGAGTACACGTCGAGGATCAGCACGCGATCCGCTCCCTCGAAGGAGCGCGCGAAGTCCTCGATCAGCGCCGCCAGCCGCGTGTAGCGGTGCGGCTGGAAAACGACGATCAGGCGCCGGTGCCGGAGCTCGCGAGCGGCCTGCAGCGTCGCGCGGACCTTCGCCGGGTGGTGGGCGTAGTCGTCGTAGACGAGGGCGCCCTGGTACACACCGAGGAGCTCCATCCGGCGGTGTGCGCCCGTGAAGGATCCAAGCGCCGCGGCGACGACCGCGAAGTCGACGCCGAGCTCGAGAGCCATCGCCGCGGCGCCGGTCGCGTTCTGGACGTTGTGCCAGCCGGGCTGTCGCAGCTCCACGCGACCCAGTGGCTCACCGTGCCGGTAGATCGCGAATGGCCGCTCTCGTTCGCAGCGATAGTCCGCCCCCTCTGAGAACCCGTATGTGACTCTGCGGTTGCGGGATTGCAGTGCCGCCGCGCGCTCGTCGTCAGCGCAAACGACGGCAACGCCAGTGCCGTCGAGGCCGTCAAAGAAGCGCTGGAACACGCTCGTGACGTCGTCGAGGTCGGCGTAGTGGTCGGCGTGGTCGAAGTCGATGTTGCTCACGAGCGCGTGCTTCGGGTGGTGCTGCACGAGCGAGCGGTCCGACTCGTCGAGCTCTGCGACCAGCCACTGCGAACCGCCGGTGCGCACGTTCGCACCGTCCGCCACCAGCACGGTCGGGTCGCGGCCGTCCGCGGCGAGGATCGTGCCGATCATGTGCGTGACGGTCGTCTTGCCGGCGGAGCCCGCGACGCCAATCGACTCGATGCCCAGGAGCAGCGATGCAAGCGCGTCCGCGTGCGTCAGCACCTCGACGCCCATCGCACGCCCCGCCTCGATCTCTGCGGAACCCTGCTGGGTCGTCGCCCGCCCGTAGATGAGGCGGTCGCAGCTCAGCACGTGTTCGGGATCGTGGCCGAACGAGACGTGAACGCCCAGCTCCTCCAGCGCCCAGATCGCGTCCGACTCCTTGAGGTCGCAGCCGGTCACCTCGTCACCGCGGCGCGCATAGACGTAGGCCAGCGCAGACACGCCGGAGCCGCCGATGCCCATCAGGTGGATCCTGGTCATTTCCCGCTCACCTGATGGAGAACGTCCAGCACCCGCTCTGCCGCGTCGCGCCGACCGATGCGCGCTGAGGCCTCGGCCATCGGACGGAAGTGCTCGTATGGAAAGCCGTCGAGCACGGTGATGAGCTGGCGGCCGGTCAGCTCCTCGTCCGGAATCTGGATCGCGGCGCCGGCGCGCACGAGCGCTGTCGCGTTCTCGATCTGGTGGCCGCCGCCGAACGTGCCCGGGACCAGCAGCATCGGAAGGCCGACCGCCGTCGCTTCGGCAATGGTCCCGACTCCAGCACGGCTGATGACGAGGTCGGCCCGGGCCATCAGCGCCGGCATGTCGTCCGTAAAAGTCATGCCGGTGTAGCGTTCGCGCCGGTTGGCTTCGACGCCTGCCGCGCCCTGTGCGCCGGCGACGTGGATCACCTCCTCATAGCGCTCGGTCAGCCCGCCGAGGGCCGACCAAACGGCTTCGTTGAGCCGCCGAGCGCCCTGGCTTCCGCCGGTCACGAGTATCCGGCGCGGAGGAACGTGGGGCGTTCGCAATACAAACCCGTCGCGAAGCGGCACACCCGTCTGGACCGTGCGGACTCCTTTCAGCCGCAGCTCCGTTCCCGGCAGCGTGGTGCAGACGACGGCAGCGCCGCGCGCGAAGGTGCGGGTTGCCAGGCCTGGCCGCACGTCCTTCTCGTGCAGGACATAGGGGATGTGCCGGATACGAGCCGCGGCGACCGCGGGCGCCATCACGTAGCCGCCCATGCCGAGGACGACGTCGGGCTTGAAGCGATCGACCACACGGAGACCCGCGCGCAGGCCCATCGGGAGCACGACAGGAAGGGCCAGGTTCTTCCACGGCGCGTCGCGGTCGACACCCCGGATGCGGATCGCCTCGAGCTCGAAGCCGGCGGCCGGGACCACGCGTTCCTCAGGACCGCCGGCGCGCCCCACGAGAAGCACAGCACCGCCGGGATCCTCAGCGCGAAAGGCTCGCGCTACCGCGAGCGCGGGAAAGAGGTGACCACCGGTCCCGCCTCCCGCTATCACCAGGCGCATTCCCAAGGCGTCTCCTTTCAGGCGATCCGTTCGTGCCGCGGCGCGCGATGCTCAGCAGCACGCCGACCGCGGCCAGGGTGCTCGCGACAGCGGTGCCGCCATAGCTGAAGAAGGGCAGCGGCACGCCGGTGATGGGGATCGTGTTCGTGACCGTCGCCATGTTGAGCAGCGCCTCGAACGCCACCCAGGTCGTCAGCGCGGTCGCCAGCGACAGGCCGAAGGTGTCCGGCGCGCGCATCGCCACGCGGTATCCGCGCCAGCCGAAAAACAGAAATCCGACCATCACGAGCGTCGTGCCGAGCAGGCCCGTCTCCTCGCCGATGATCGCGAAGATGAAGTCGGTGTGGGCCTCGGGCAGCCAGCCGTACTTCTCCACCGAGTGGCCGATTCCAACGCCGAACCAGCCGCCTGACGCAAGGCCGTAGATCGACTGCGTCGACTGGAATCCGGACCCGAGCGGATCGGCGAGAGGGTTCTGCCACGACACAAGCCTCGCAAAGCGGTAGGGCTCCGCGATGGTGAGCGCGACGAACGCCAGCCCCGCCACCGCCACCAGCAGGACGATGTGTGAGACGCGGCCGCCTCCCGCCCAGTAGGCGCTGCCGAAGATGCCGACCATCACGATCGCGGTGCCGAGGTCCTTCTGCATCATGAGGACGGCAAGCACGCCGCCGAGCATCGCGACGAAGGGAAGGAAGCCGCGCTTGAAGTCCTTTATCTCGGCGCCGCGTCGGTCGATCCAGTGGGCGACGTAGAACGCAAAGGCCAGCTTGCCGAGCTCGGAGGGCTCGAATGTTCCGAAGGGCCCCGCGTCGAACCAGCGCCGCGCGCCGTTGACGGTGACGCCGATGTGCGGGACGAGGACGAGCACCATGAGCAATCCCGCGACGACGGCGCCGAACGGGGCCAGCGGCCGCAGCTTGCGGTAGTCGAGGCGGCTCAGCACGAACAGGGCCACAAAGCCGATCGCCATCCAGATCGCCTGCCGCTCGGCGTAGTAGAAGGCGAACTCCCGCTGGGTGTAGGCGTACGCGACGCTCGCGCTCGTCACCATCACGAGCCCCGCGCCGCACAGCAGCACGGTGACGAACAGGAGGTGGCGGTCGGGCTGGTTTGACCTGGCGATGCTGCTCACGCGGCGAACCTCTGGCGCACCAGCGCCTTGAACTGGCGGCCGCGGTCCTCGAAGTCCTTGAACATGTCGAAGCTCTTGTAAGCCGGGCTCAACACCACCACGCCGCCGGACCTGGAGAGGTCCGCCGCGATGTCGACGGCGTCGGCGAGGCTCTCAGCGCGGCGCACCGCGGGGTGTCCGTGCAGCTCGCTCTCGAGCAGCGAGGCCGAAGCGCCGACGAGCACGACCGCCGCGACGTGCTCGTGCACATCCTTGATCCACTCGGCGAGCTCGAAACCGCTTCCATAGCCGCCGGCGATCAGCACGAGATGCGTGCCGGGAAAGGAGGTGAGGGCGACGCGGCCGGCGTCGGGGTTGGTCGCCTTCGAGTCGTTGTACCAGCGCACGCCGTCCCATTCGCCGACGAGCTCGAGCCGGTGCTCGACGCCCTTGAACGATGCGATCGCGTTGTTGATCTTCTCGTCGCTCAGACCCGCGATGCGACCGATCGCCGCGGCGGCGAGCGCATTCTCGAGGTTGTGGCGGCCGGGTACCGGCATCGGCGGAACGGGCTCGTGCTGGTCGAACCAAACGACCTTTGCCTGCGTCCGCGAGGCCAGGCCGCGAACCACATGGTCGTGGCCGTTGAGAACCGCGAAATCGTCGGCGCCCGCGAACGTGATGGCGCGGGCCTTGATGTCCACGTATTTCTCGAACGTCTTGTGTCGATCGAGGTGGTCGGGCGTGATGTTCAGGATCGCCCCCACGTGCAGGCGCGGGCGCTCCACCGACTCCAGCTGAAAGCTCGAGAGCTCGAGCACGACCCAGTGGCGGGGGGTTACCTCCGACAGGCGGTCGATGACGGTCTCGCCGATGTTGCCGCCGACGATCACGGGTCGCTCGCCCGCCGACAGCACCTCGCCGGCAAGGGCGGTGGTCGTTGTCTTGCCGTTGGTACCGGTGATGCCGACCACCGTGCCCGGGCAGAGCCGGAGAAACAGGTCGATCTCGCTCGACACCGGAATGCCCCGCTTGCGGGCATGCTGCAGCAGCTCCGAGTCCCAGGGCACGCCCGGGCTCGCGTACACGACCTCGGCGTCCGACAGCACGTCGTCGTCGTAGCCGCCGAGCCTGAGCTCGGCTTCGCCAGGCAGCTGCGCGAGCGCCTGAGCAAGCTCTCCCGCGGGTCGGCGGTCGGTGACGATCACGCGCTCGCCCGTGCGCACCAGGTAACGCGCGAGCGCGACCCCGCTGCGCGCGGCGCCCACCACGAGGGCGGTCACGAGCTCAGATGCGCCACCCCGAACGCGGCCAGGGCCGAGACCAGGCCCGCGCCCCAGAAGGAGAGCGCGATGCGGTTCTCTGACCAACCCTCGTGGTGGAACGTGTAGTGGATCGGGGTCATCTTGAAGACACGGCGGCCGCCTGTGGCCTTGAAGTAGGCCACCTGAATGATGACAGACAGGGTCTCCAGCACGAACACCAGTCCGACAAGCGGCAGCAGGACGACGAGGCCCTGCTGCACCGCCATGGCCGCGAGCGCGTAGCCGAGGCCCAGCGCACCGGTGTCGCCCATGAACACGCGCGCCGGGTACCGGTTGAACCAGAGGAACGCGACCAGCGCGCCGATGAGGGTGACCGCCACTGCCTTCTCGCCCGCGGGCGCGCCCGGGAGCAGGAACACGAGCCCGGCTATGGCGATCACGGCCACGCCTCCCGCGAGCCCGTCCATGCCGTCGGTGAGGTTGACGGCGTTGGCGGTGCCGACGATGGCGATCAGCGCCAGAGGAAAGACCACCCATGGCGTCGCGGGCAGCAGGAGCTGGTGCGAGGGGCCGTCGATGGTGGCCAGGACCGCGACGGGCACAGCCAGGAGCACCTGTACGGGGAACTTGAGGCGCGCCGGGATGCCGCGCGCCCCGACCTGCAGCTTGGAGCGGTCGTCGGCGAACCCGATGAGGCCACCAGCAACCAGGCCCGCGGTCGCGGGCACGGCGCCGGCATGGCCCGCGATGGTCGCGAGCATTCCGGCGACGATCCCGAGGGCCACGAACAGCACGCCGCCCGCGGTCGGGGTGCCGGCCTTCTTCTGATGGCTTTCGGGAAGCTCCGCCTGGATGACCTGGCCGGCCTTCCACCGATTCAGCGCGCGGATGAGAACGGGATACCCCGCCAGCGCGATCACGAACGAGACGGCGAACGTGATGAGGTCGAAGATCACCCGCCCGTGAGCTCCGCGACCACCTCTTCCATGCGGCGGGCGTGCGAGCCCTTGACGAGAACGACGTCGCCGGCGCGGGCGTGTGTACGCACCCATGCGGCGGCTGCGCTGTTGTCGGGAACGACCTCCGCACCCGCGGCCTTCGCAAGGATCCTCCCGTTGGGCGAATCCACCACGACGACGGCGTCGAAGATCTCGCGGGCTCGGCGCCCCACAAGCTCATGCGAATCGCCGGCAAACGCCCCCAGCTCGCCCATGTGCGCCAGCACGCCGATCAGCCGTCCCGTGCGCGGCAGCTCGGCCACCGCGTCGAAGGCGGCCAGCATCGACTCCGGGCTTGCGTTGTAGGCGTCGTCCACGACGACGAAACCCGATGGAGTCTGGAGCTGCTGGAGGCGGTGCTCCAGCCGGACGTCGGACAGGGCGGCCGCGCCCTCGGCGAGCGGCACCCCGGCAGCGTCACCCGCCGCCAGCGCCGCGGCGGCGTTGATCGCCTGGTGCCGGCCGTGCACCGACAGGTGCACGCGCTGCCCGCTCACCGTGAACTCCCCGGCCCGGTAACCACGCGCGGCGAAATCGCCCTGCTCGTAGCCGAAGGTGGTGACGGGCGCGTCCGTCAACGACGCCAGCACCGGAAAGAAGGGATCGCCGGCGTTCAGCACCGCGCGTCCGTCTGCCGGAAGGGATGCGACGAGCTCGCCTTTGGAGCGCGCCAGCGATTCCTGTGAGTCGAAGAACTCCATGTGCACGACCCCGATGTTGGTGATCACGCCGATGCGCGGCTTTACGAGACCCGCAAGAAGCGCGATGTCGCCCGGCTTTTGAAGACCCATCTCCACGACAAGCGCGGTGTGCTCCTGTTCGAGTGTCAGCAGGGTCAGCGGCACGCCAGTCTCGGTGTTCCGATTGCCCATCGTCCGGTGCACCTTGAACCGAGCGCCGAGCACGGCGGCGGTCATCTCCTTGGTCGAGGTCTTGCCGTTGCTGCCGGTCACGCCCACCACGAGCGGGTGCACGCGCTGGAGCACAGAGGTGGACAGGGCGTACAGCGCCTTCCACGTGTCCGCTACGACGACCTCGACGATCCCGGAGGCGACCGGCGTCCTGTGCTCCACGACAACCGCGGCCGCACCGCGCTCGACGGCGTCGCCGATGAACCGGTGGCCGTCCATCTCGGCGCCGCGCAGGGCGAAGAAGACGCCGCCCTGCTGCACCTCTCGCGAGTCGGTGTGATAGCTCGCGAAGCGCTCGCCGACCTGCGTGCCGCCGACTTCACCGCCGCCCGTCGCCTCGAGGATCTCGAGGAGGGTCAGCCTCATTCCTCTATTGGAACCGTTAGCGCGGGTCCGGCGTTATGCGCCAGTCGACGACCAGGGCCTGCGCGATCTTCTGCCAGATCGGCGCGGCGGTCAGGTAGCCGTCGTTCAGCGTCCAGTCCTCATTGCTTCCGGGGTAGTTAGGCTTGCGCACCACGACGAGCATCGTGAACCGCGGGTGCTTCGCCGGCAGGAATCCGACGAAGGAGGCCCAGACGTTCAGGGTGTACTTCCCGTTGACGGGGATCTGCGACGTCCCCGTCTTGCCCGCCTGGTCGAGCTCGAAGCCGTGCACGCGAGAGCTCCACCCGGAGCCGTTCTGCACGACCTGCTCCATCATCGCGGCCATCTGGGCCGCGGTCTGCGCGCTGATCACCTGGCGCTGCGGCTGCAGCTCCAGGGGATTCAGGTTGTTGCCGATGCGCTCCACCACGTGCGGCGGCGCGTAGCGGCCGCCGTTCGCGATCACGTTGACCGCCGCCAGCATCTGCACCATGTTCACGTCGATGCCCTGACCGAAAGAGGTGGTCGCGTACTGGGAGTCCTGCATCGCGCTCGCCGACGGCGGCGCCACCGTATCCTCGCCCGCGACGTCGACGCCGCTCGGTTTGGTGAGGCCGAAGGCCTGAAGGTATTTGTAGAAGGACGCGTGACCCTCCGCCTGCATCGCCTTCATGGCGCCGACGTTCAGCGAGTGCTCGAGGACGTAGGTGTAGGTGATGTTGCCGTGGTTGCGCCGGTCCCAGTCGTAGATCCGGTAGCCGCCGACATATACATAGCCCGGGTCGTTGATGACCTGGCTGGGCGTGATCTTCCCAGCGTCGATCGCGCCTGAAAGCGTCACGACCTTCATCACCGAGCCCGGCTCGTAGACCGAGCTCGAGATGTTGTCGAGGAACGCCGACGATTGCGTCTGGTTGAAGGCGTTCGCGTTGTAGCTCGGGTAGTCGGCCCACGCGACGATGCCCCCGGTGGTCGGGTCCATGATCAGGACGCTGCCGCTCTCTGCCCGGTCCCGCTGCACGCCGGCGGCGAGCGCTTGCTCCGCGGCGTACTGGACATCGGAATCGATCGTCAGCACCAGATTTGATCCGTTGACCGGGTTCTGGTTCTTCTGCGAGCCAAGGACGATCTGGTTGTTCGCGAGGTCGCGGTAGCTCGACAGGTAGCCTGGCGTGCCGGCCAGCTGCTTGTTGTAGTAGCCCTCGACGCCGTACTGGCCCTGGCCATCGAAATTGACGAAGCCGAGCAGGTTCGCAGCCAGGCTCGAGTTTGCCAGCCCCGGCAGATATGCGCGCTGCTGCTCTTCCTCGAGACCAACGCCGGGCAGCAGCATGGCCTTCAGCTGGTCGGCCTTCTGCTTGGAGAAGCGCCGCGCGATGTACGCGAACTTCGCGTTCGAAGAAAGCGTCTGGTTCACCTTGGCGGCGTCCGCGCCCAGCACCTGGCCCAAGGCGAGGGCCACTCGCGCTCGCTGGCTGTCAGGAATCTGGTCGGGTGAGACGAAGGCGGAGTACACAGTCGTGTTGACGACCAGCTGCTTCATGTTGCGGTCGAAGATCACGCCGCGGACGGCCGGCAGCTCGACGAGCTCGTGGTACTGCTGCTGGGCCGCGGCCGCGAGCGTGCCGCGCTGCAGGACCTGCCAGGTGACGAGCCGCGACCACACGAGGCCGGCAAGCAGCACGGCGATCAGCACCAGGGCAAGCACGCGCCAGCGGCCGGGGACGTGGCGAGGAGCCTTGCCCGGAACTGCGAACCGCAGTCCCAGGTCCACCTACCTGGTGGCCGCCATGGCGTCTCGCGAGACGCCGATTCGCGTCATGAAGGCCGCCACCATCTGCTCCCAGAGCGGAGTCGAGTCGGTCGGCGGCGCGCCGATCGGCGCGGTCAGGTCGATCGCGACCTCCGGCTGGTTCACGTAGCTCGACGGCGCGAAGCGCTGCATGCCGGTCTGCGCCGCCTGCTGCGCGACCTGTGCCGGCGCATGCAGCGTCGCCTCCTGGTAGCGCAGCTGGTCCTGCTCGGCCACCAGCTGGCGCTGCTGTTCCTGGAGCTGGGAGATCTGGTACGAGGACTGCGTGACCTGAGCCGCCAGCGCCAGGTAGACCAGGATGACCGCCAGCACCGCGCCCACCAGCATGTAGGCGTGCCCGAACGCGTTCAGGCGCAGCCGCTCCGAGGCGGTTGCGCTCGCGACCTGCACGAAGCCGCGCGTGCGCCGCCGGCGCTTCGGGGGCTGCGTGTGCCGCTGTCCCGCTCCGGGCGCGGCGACATGGCCCGGCTGGGCGACCATGCGGCGCTTGGTCAGTATTCGGGTCGAGATCATTTTTCTGTGCTGGGTCCTTTGCTGGGATGTGGGATGGGTTGGTGCCTGGCGTCCGGTGGGGTTGTGCCGGACGCCAGGACTTGGGTGGGGTGAGTGCGGGATTGTGGGCTAGATCTTTTCTGCGACCCGGAGCTTGGCGGAGCGCGCTCGCGGGTTGCGAGCGACCTCCTCGGGGCTGGGCCGGACCGGCCGGCGGGTGACGATGCGGAGGGTAGCCCGGTGGCCGCAGGTGCAGATTGCTTGCTGGGGGGGGCAGAGGCAATCCTTGGACTCGACGATGAAGAATGACTTCACGGGCCGGTCTTCCAGGGAATGGAAGCTTATCGTCGCCATACGACCACCGGGGTTGAGAATCTCCAGAGCTGCTCTCAGTCCACGCTCGATCTCGCCGATCTCGTCGTTGACCGCGATCCGGATGCCCTGAAAGGTCCGCGTCGCGACGTGAATGTCGCGCGGCCAGGCCTTGCGCGGAATCGCCGCCTCGACGGCGGCGGCCAGATCGCGGGTGGTGCGGAGCGGGCGCCGCGCCACTATGAACTGTGCGATCCGGCGCGCCCAGCGCTCCTCCCCGTACTCGCGGAGGATGCGCTCGATCTCGGGCTCCCGGTACTGATTGACGATGCGGGCCGCCGTCAGCTCCGAGCCGGGGTCCATGCGCATGTCCAGCGGTCCTTCCGACCGGAAGCCGAAGCCCCGGCCGGGGTCGTCCAGCTGGGCGCTGGAGATCCCGAAGTCGAAGAGGATGAGGTCGGCGCGGGCAAAGCCGACCTCGCCTGCCAGCCGGTCCAGCTCGCCGAAGCGGCCCTGGACAACGGTGGCGGCAGACCCGAACGGTTCCAGCGCCGTCCTACCGGCCTGGACCGCCTCGGGATCGCGGTCGATCCCGAGCAGCCTGCCGCCCGGCAGGATCCTCTCGAGGATCTGACGGGCGTGCCCTGCCCTGCCGAGGGTGCAGTCGATTGCGACCTTCCCCGGTCCGGGCTCGAGCAGCTCTATTACTTCTTTTGAAAGTGCTGGCTGATGGGCGGCGGGAGTCAGTGTCCTGAGATCACCCTGTCAGCGAACTCTGTAAAACGTTCTTGCGCGTCGGCGCTGTAGCTGTTCCATCGGTCCTCGGGCCAGATTTCGACCCGGGACCCGCTGCCGATCACCACCGCCGTCGACGGAACTTCGATCCCCGACGCCCGGCGCGATTCCGCCGACAGCGTGATCCGGCCCTGTGCGTCGGGCTCGAAGCTGTCGGACAGCGAGTAGAGCGTCCGTGCCAAGGCTCGCTGGTCCGGCCCCTGCAACGGGCTGCGCAGCTCGCCGGCCAGGGCCTCCCAGAGGTCGGGCGGGTAGATCGCCAGGACGCGGTCCTGGCCGACCGACACGTAGCTCCCCTCCGGGAGCTGCTTGCGGAAGCCGGCCGGAATGGCGAGCCTTCCCTTCTCGTCCACGCGGACCCGATGTGCTCCGGTGAACACTCATCGGGCCCGGAGCCGGGCACAGAGGCTGCAACCGCAGCCGTAGCCCTTGAGGGGGAGCGGAAGCCCGTTCTTGTCGAAGCGGACATTCCATGTCTGGCCGGCACCATCGCGGCTGCGGGGAGAGGTGGCGTAGAGGAGGTGTAGTGCGTGCCGTACTTGGACGTAGGGTGCGACGTATGCTGCGGCGGTTGCTTGGTTCACCACTTCTCCCCACTGTTCACCGCGATTCGCCGCAGAGAGTAGCCCTCACTCCTAACCCTGTCAATACCTTTACCACAAGATGTAGTGAGGTACGAACGGCCCCGGAGGGCCCAAAGCACCATATATAGGGCTTTGGCAGATACGGCTCCCTAGATGCAGTATCCGAATGTGATATTGACGAACATTAGTTTGGGCCGAAGATGGTTCAGGGCTGTGAAGAGGGGCCCTCACCCTGACCCTCTCCCGCAAGCGGGAGAGGGATACCTGGGAGGAGCTGCTCCACGATGAAGGCGCTGACGAAAGCCTCCTCACGCCACGACTCGTAGCGGCCCGACGGGCCCGAATGACCGGACGCCATCTGGGTGCGGAGCAGGATCGGCCGCTCCGAAAGGGTCATCGTGCGCAGCTTCGCAACCCACTTCGCCGGCTCCCAGTAGGGGACGCGGGGGTCGTTGAAGCCGGCGGTGGCGAGGATCGCCGGGTAGGTCGCCGCCCGCACGTTGTCGTAGGGCGAATAGGACTTGATGTAGTCGTAGTACTCGACGTCGTTGGGGTTGCCCCATTCCTCGTACTCGTTGATGGTCAGCGGGAGCGTCTCGTCCAGCATCGTGGTCAGCGCGTCGACGAACGGAACCTGAGCCACGGCGCACCGGAAGAGCTCCGGGCATTGATTGAGGGCTGCGCCGATCAGCAGTCCGCCGGCGCTGCGGCCGCGGATCGCGAGGTGATCGGGCGACGTGTAGCCGTTGGCCACCAGGAGCCGGGCGCAGGCGATGAAGTCCTCGAAAGAGTTGGCCTTGTTCAGGAACTTGCCGTCCTCGTACCACTCGCGCCCGAGCTCTCCCCCACCCCGCACGTGGGCGATCGCGTAGACGAACCCGCGGTCGAGCAGGCTCAGTCGAGCCGCGTCGAACATGGGATCGCTGGGGATCTCGTAGGCGCCGTACCCGTAGACGAGCGCCGGGTTCCTGCCATCGAGCTCGAGGCCCCGCCGGTGCACGATCGACATCGGCACGCGGACGCCGTCATGCGAGATTGCCCATAGCCGCTCGGTCACGTAGCTCGCGCGGTCGTAGCCGCCGGGCACCGGCTGTTCCTTGACCACGGTTCGCTCACGCGTGTCCATGTCGTAGTCGAGGGCCGACCAGGGCGCCGTCAGCGAGGTGTAGAAGAAGCGCATCACGTGGCTGTCGTAGGCCGGGCTCGATCCGGCGTACGCGGTGTAGGCGGAGTCGGGCTGCTCGACGACATGAAGGTCGCCGGTCCTCGTGTCCAGAACCTCCAGCCTCTGCAGGCCGTCCGAGCGCTGGCCCAGCACCACATGGTCGACGTGCACGTCGGTCGCGTTGAGGCGCACACCGGGGCGCTCCGGGATCAGCTCGGTCCACTCCGCTCGCACCGGGTTAGCGACGGGCGCCGTGACGAGGCGGAAGTTGCACGCACCGTCGTTGGTCAGGATCAGGAACCGGTCGCCCTGGTGGTCGACCGTGTACTCGACCCCGTGGCGGCGCGCCTCGATGACACGCGGCGTGGCCTCGGCCTGGTCGCTCGGGATGAACGAGCTTTCGCTGGTGACCTGGCTGGTGGCGCTGAAGATGATGAACTTCTCGCTCTTCGTGAGCTCCACGCTCAGCTCGAAGCGTTCGTCGTCCTCCTGGAGTACGAGGACATCGTCATCCTCGGGCGTGCCGAGGCGGTGGCGCCAGACCTGGTACGGCCGCATCGAGCCGTCCGGGCGCACGTAGAAGAACGTCTTGCTGTCGGCGGACCACGCCGACCCGTAGTAGACGCCCTCCAGCTGGTCGTCGAGGTCCTCGCCGGTGCGGACATCGCGAAAGCGCAGCTGGTGCAGCTCCTTGCCGGTGTAATCGATGGCGTAGGCGAGCATGTTCTGGTCGGGGCTGCGCTCGACGTAGCCGAGCTCGAAGTACTCGTGCCCCTTGGCCAGCTCGTTGCCGTCAAGCTCGACCAGCTCGGGCGCCTCCATCGAGCCGCGCCGCCGGCAGTAGATGTCGTAGTCGAGCCCCTCCACGGTTCGGGTGTAGTGCCAGTGGCTGCGGAAGAAGAGCGGCGGCGAGGTGTCGTTCTGCTGGATGCGGCTGACGATCTCGGCATAGATCTGGTCCTCGAGCTCTTTCGTCGAGCCCATGACCAGGTCGGTGTAGTCGTTTTCGGCCTCCAGGTAGGAGGTCACCTCTGGGTTGGCCCGCTGGCGCAGCCAGTAGTACGGGTCGACCCGCTTGTCGGCGTGCCTTGCCAGGACTGCCGGCCTGCGGGCGGGCGCGGGCGGGGTCTCCACGGTGACGGGTTGCTGCACGGTCAGCTCATGCTGCCAGGTCGAGGCGGCTTCCATTTGCAACTCCCTCCGCGATGCCCGATGGTGTCGGGCTATCAGAGGAACCCCCGCCGCGGGCGGGCTACCGGGACGGCTTTTGCCGACTTCTCGGAAGCCCCGATCGGCGCCCCGGGCTTAGGCGCCCTTTGTGACTTGCCTCCGAAAAACCAAGCTGGGACGGAGCTTCTTCCAGCCCAGAGGGCCGATGGCGTCGGCCTCCACAAACCGGTGCATCAGCTCGGCGTTTTCCTGGGCAACCTGCGCCCATTCCCCGTCCCCGCTGCGCGGGGAGGACTGGGAGGGGACGTCCCATTTCCCCTCCCCGCCACGCGGGGAGGGCTGGGAGGGGATGTCCCATTTCCCCTCCCCGCCACGCGGGGAGGGTTGGGAGGGGATGTCCCATTTCCCCTCCCCGCCACGCGGGGAGGGTTGGGAGGGGATGGCCCATTTCCCCTCCCCGCCACGCGGGGAGGGTTGGGAGGGGATGTCCCATTTCCCCTCCCCGCCACGCGGGGAGGGCTGGGAGGGGATGTCCCATTTCCCCTCCCCGCCACGCGGGGAGGGTTGGGAGGGGACGTGCCTCAACACTGTGACCTCCCTTTGGGACATCCGCCCCGCGCGGAGGGAGATCACCACGTGCACCGACCCCGCGACCGCTGCGAAGTCGCCATCGATGCCGTCGAGCAGGGAGAGCTTCTGCGGCTGGACGATCCAGCGCAGGCCACGGATCTGCTGCTGGATCTCCTCGGCGAACTCGAACATCAGCCGTTCGGCCGCGCGGTCGCGCGCGTTCTCGAGGGCCCGAAAGGCCGCCGCAACCGCGGTTGGCTCCCGTCGCAGCACGCGCTCGATTCGCCTGGACACCTCCGGCCCGTCCTCCTGGCTGACGCCGAGGCTGCGCGCCAGCTCGCGCTCTGTTCTGCTGATCGACGAGCCCGCATACCGAAGGGGATACAGCCGCAGAAGCCCGGCCGCGGCCAGCCGCGCCGGCTCCCAGCCGAGGTAGGGGCCAAACCATTTCGCGCCGTCGCCGGGCTCCGGCTCGTGGATCACCTCGAGTCCGGCGCTCGCGGGCCTGGAGTCGAGGCGCAGCCAGACGCAGCTCTCCATCCCGAGGGTGCGGTTCCAGCGCGTGCGGTGCCGCTCGAGCAGGTCGCTCTCGAGGAACGCGGCCTCGTGCTCGCTGGTGCAGACAACCGGCTCGAGCCACTCGACGCGCGGCAGCATCCGGACCAGGTGTGGCCGGTCTCGCAGGTCCTGCCAGTAGGAGCGGGCCCGCGTGGCGAGATCGCCGCTGCGCCCTATATAGATGACGCGACCCTGCTCGTCGCGAAGGATGTACACGCCAGGCCGGTGTGGAAGCACGGCCAGCGCCCGTTTGACGGCGGGACGTGGCTCGGGTAGCCGCATGCCGCGCGTTACGTTAACCCGGCATCCGGCGTCTGGTCAGTGATGAAGATCGGTTTTCTTCTGCTCGCTGTCGCGCTCGCCGCCTGCGGCGGGTCGATAGGCCCGGCTCACGTCCCGACCACGATCGTCGTCAACCAGGACTCCGCTGGAAAGACCATCTCGGCCCATGTCGGCGACACGATCGAGGTCCAGCTGCAGGAGTCATTCCCGGTTCCCGGCTCTTCGCTGACCTGGGACGTCAGCACCTCCTCACCCAGCGTGCTGAAGCTCGGCAAGGTGACACGCGATCCCGCCGAGCGACCGCGCCAGGGCACCGTCAAGTACACGGCGGACTTCTCGGCCACGACGAGCGGCGAGGCGAAGCTGTTCGCCCGCGGCTCTCAAACGTGCGAGGCGATGCCCGTCTGCCCCCAGAAGGACTTCACTGTCACGATCGACGTGTCGTGACGACCTCAATCGACGCCCGGGCCACGCGGCCGGCGTCGGACACCAGGTTGATGGCCGTGATCCGGTCGTCTTCGAAGGTGAACTCGAACAGCACCTGGGGCACCTTGCGCACGGACCACACAAGACCCGGCTCGCCGTCGATGATCGCCACCTGCGCAGCCTTCGCCCTGCCGGCGAAGATCTTCGCGACCTCGTCTGCACCGCGAACGGCGGTGGCCGGATCGGTCCTCGCGACGACCTCCGGATCCAGCAGCTTTAGCAACGCCTCGAAGTCGCCGCCGCGCGCGGCGGCGAGGAAGGCCTGCACGATCTCCTGCTTACGCCGCACGCCGGCCTGAGGCGGCTCGGCGCCGCGCACCCGGCGCCGGGCACGGCTTGCGAGCTGGCGCGCCGCGGCGGGCGTGCGCCCGACGACTGGGCCGATCTCTTCGAAGGGCAGGTCGAAGATGTCATGCAGCACGAAGGCGACGCGCTCCGCCGGGCTCAGCGTCTCGAGCACGACGAGCAGCGCCAGGCCCAGGGAATCCGCGATCACGACCTGGTGCTCCGGGTCGATGGCGCCGGCGACGGTGACGGTCTCCTCAGCGACGAGCGGCTCCTCGCGGCGTGATCGGCGCGAGCGGAGCATGTCGAGACACACGCGCGCGGTGATCGTGGTGAGCCAGCCGCCCAGGTTCTCGACCCCCGTGGCGCCGGCCCGGCTGGAGCGGATCCATGCCTCCTGAACCGCGTCCTCGGCCTCGGTCGTCGAGCCGAGCATCCGGTAGGCGATCGCCTTCAGGTGGGTGCGGTTCGCCTCGAAGCCCTGGGCGAGCAGGTCCTGCTCCGTCACCGCAGGCGCTTCTCGAACCAGTGGTGCGCGTACGGCTCGTCATTGAACGGCTTGACCTCGCGGTAACCGGTGCTGCGGTAGAGGCTGATGGCCTCCTTGAGGGAGCGGTTCGTCTCCAGGCGGACGGCGCGAGCGCCCGATCTCTTCGCCTCGCGCTCGAGCTCTCCGAGCATCCGCCTGCCCACGCCCAGGCCACGCACCTCCCGCGCGATCCACATGCGCTTCAGGTCGGGCTTCGAGCGCAGGTGGAAGCGCAGGGCGCCACAGCCCACCGGCCGGCCATGGAGCCGCGCGACCAGGATCATCCCGGCGGGCGGAGTGAACTCGCGAACGTCGGCGGAGAGCGTGCGCGCGGGGTCGAATCCGGTCTCGAATCGCGTGTTGAGCTCGGCGAAATACTGGTCCACGCACCAGCGCGCGTCGGCGGAGCCCGCGTCCTC
>Ga0075436_100001194_pt1 | contig 17642 bp, 14 predicted proteins | sample RhiMethybrSRZTD5_FD_75303 | JGI IMG/M metagenome (GOLD analysis project Ga0075436, IMG submission 75303) | Populus rhizosphere microbial communities from Tennessee, USA - Rhizosphere MetaG P. TD hybrid SRZTD5 | ecosystem: Host-associated > Plants > Roots > Rhizosphere > Soil | place: USA...
ATTCGCCAAGCAGATGCGGCAGTCAAGAAGACGGCGACCGCGCCGAGCGCCGGAAAGATTGTGAGGAACAGCATCGGCATGCAACTGGTTTACGTGCCTGCGGGAAGCTTCATGATGGGATCGACGGATGCTGACGTACAGGAGGTCTACGCGCAAGCGCAACGCGATGTGGGCACGGCGGCGAAGCTGGAATGGTTTACGCGAGAGCAGCCGCGGCATCAGGTGACACTCAGAAGTCCCTTTTACCTCGGGCGCTACGAAGTGACACAGGCACAATGGCAGACCGTGATGGGGAGCAATCCCAGCCAGTTCAGAGGCTGCGAACTGTGTCCGGTGGAACAGATAAGTTGGAACGATGCGCAGGAGTTCATCCGTAAACTGAACGCGATGAACGATGGCTTCACGTACAGCTTGCCCAGTGAGGCGCAGTGGGAGTACGCCTGCCGCGCAGGAAAAACGATAAAGTTCTCCTTTGGAAGCTCGATATCGTCAGCCCAGGCGAACTTCGACGGTCAATATCCTTTTGGCGGAGGGGCAAAAGGTGTTTCGCGGGAGAAGACCATGCCGGTCGGGAGCTTCCCGCCGAATGCGTGGGGACTTTATGACATGCATGGCAACGTGTGGGAGTTTTGCGGCGATCTCTGGCATGACAACTACGACGGCGCACCGAAGGATGGTTCGGAATGGTCGAGTGGCGGGGATCCAGCGCATCGGGTCGAACGCGGCGGGTCCTGGGACTTTCACGCCGACGCCCTGCGCTGCGCGTATCGTTTCCGCGCACGGCCGGACGCGCGGGTTAATAACAATGGTTTGCGGGTAAAGGCGGTGCGACGGCCCTCATAGCGGAAGCGCTACCAGGCGAGTACTTCCCCGAGACTGTGTTTTCCCAATTGGGAGCAAGAACACGCTTGAGGTAGCGAGATGAGGGTGCTTCGAAGCACTGCCTATTTCGCTGCGCCTGCCTGGCTGAGGGTGCGTTGCGCCGCCCGTCGGACCTCACCGCGGAACTGCTCTGTATCCTCCCATGAAGACGCCGGCATTGCATGAGAATCAAGCAGGCTCAAAGCTTTTTTGGGCATACCGCCGTGCCAGATCTTTGCGCCAGTCTACCAAGTACGCGTCGGCGAGGCGCGAATGCGGTGGCTGCAAAAACGGTCCTCGTGGCAAACGCTACTGCAAATCTTATAAACATTGTTCATCCTTCCCCGGGCTCCAGCAAGGTACGTTCACGTTTGGATTCAATGCAGAATCGGTATTTTGATCACGTTTATCTTTTGTGCCTGTCGATGAATTCCCCTATTTCCTCGTAGGTTGCGATTGGGTTGTCATAAAACAGAAAATGGCCACTGTCAGGAACCTCTCGCACTTCAATATGGCTGTGGCGCAGACGCGAAAGATACGAAAGATGTCGGTTTGCGTCGCCATAAAGAAACAAACGGGGAATGGGAATATTGAGGAACTCGTCAAGCAGCATTCCGGAGTCTGATTCCAGTACGGTCTGATAGCTGTATGAATGGTAGGCACGAATGTCGGTATTGAGGGCCATGTTGTGGGCGATCATGTGATCGCCAGGGTACCGAGACGTTTGTAGTTGGCGACGTATCTCATTGAAGAGTGTTGAGGACAGCTCTTCGAAGGTAACGGCGGCTGCGCGCCTTGAGAACATGCAATCTTCTGGGGCCAAATTTCCTTCGATATTGATCAGCCCGTGCAATCTGCCATGACCGATCTGACGAACAAGTAAAAGCGAGATGAGGCCGCCCATGCTCGCCGCCACAACGAAGGCGCGTCCCGGGACGATTGCTTGCCATATGAGATGAACGATTTCTGCAAGTGAGCTGACATCAGGAGACTTCGTCGGATCAAATTGCGACAGGCCGGTCCCCGGCAGATCAAACGCGAGCAACTCGCAATGCATGATCGCCGAGCTCTGAAAAGCGGCATAAAAGTTCTCTTTTGCGCCGCCCAATCCATGAATGAAGATGACCGTCGGGCCCGACGTTCCCTTGCGGATCATGTAAGGCACTTCAATTGCGGCACCGCGTAGGACAACGGTGACTTTGTCAATCCGAGGTAAATTGAAGTTCCTGTGGTTCATCACCCACAAAACGGTATTACACTTCGCAAGATGTCACAAATGAATCGTTCGCATCATTTATATGCATACAATCAATAGCCGCAAGCCCCATTTGCCGATGCAACTTGATACTCGCGATTTGCGACTCGTGACGACAGTAGCGCGGACAGGCAGTTTAACGAACGCAGCAAGAGTGCTGCACCTGACACAATCGACATTGAGCCATCACCTCGCCCGTCTGGAAAGTCGCGTCAATAAGCCGCTGTTCTTCCGATCCGGAAGGCGCCTGACCTTGACATCGGTCGGCGATTGTTTTCGAGCTGCCGCCGAGCCCATTCTTGAGCGGATCGATTCGATGGAGCAGGACCTCGCCAACAGCAACGCTGACGCGCGGGCCGAACTGCGATTTGCTACTGAGTGCTACACGACCTATCCCTGGTTCGGCAGCATTGCTCGGGAGTTCAAGGCGAGGTATCCAAATGTCGATCTCAAGTTGATCACTGAAGCTACGGCGCGACCGCTGCTAGAACTCGATCGCGGTTCCATCGACATCGCGATCACATCCAGCAGACTTCGCGACAGGAAGCTTCAGGTTCACGAGCTTTTTTCGGACGAACTCGTGGCGGTGGTTGCGAACGACCATCCCTGGGCGCGAAGAAAAAGGATCGCACTTGAGGATTTTCGCAACACTCAGTTCTTTACCTACTCGGCGAAACCCATGGACTCGGATTTCGTTCGGGAAATTCTCCTGCCAGCGGGCGTGGTACCGCAAAAGGCGGTGGGTATTCAGCTCACGGAGGCGCTCTTTGAATTCGCGCGAGCGAATCTTGGGGCAGCGGTAGTTGCCAAATGGGCTGTTGCCAATGTGCTGGACAGCGGGAATCTCGTGTCCATTCGAATCGGACAGAACGGCATACAAAGAAATTGGAAGGCAGCATGGATGCGGAACCATCGGAGCGCCAAAATGCTCACGGTTCTCGCTAAACTGCTCTGTTCAACGGGTGGTTTTCGTAACACAAACCTCAAGTAATTCTTGTACCGCTAGCCGTACTCCCTTTCGCCATTGCTCGGTCTATTACTTCGGTTGGGAGAGCGGCCATGTTCGGGATCGGGTAGTGTGCTAAAACTCCGTTGAATGGGATGCGGCGCGGGCAATCAGCCATAATCCCATTGCCGACGAGAAGGAAGATTGTCTCACCTGCCGATCTTTAGCGAGCGTGTGGAGCGTACAGACGGATGCAGGCGCCACGCCGCCGGAGGCCCGGTCTCCATTCGGCTATCTCTTGCAATGCGATTGCGACGCATGGCGCACATCCTTAATGCCGTGGAAGCAGCAGCGAGACGATCAGCGCGAAATAGGCAAGACACGCGACGGCTCCTCCCAAGAATTTCCACCACTTGTTGTTATCGGATCCTTGACGGAGGACCGCAGCCATGCAGGCAATGATAAGGATGAAATGGCCGATGCCGCCAACGGTCACCATCATGGTGTCGAACTGGCGAATCTGGCCCGTATGCAGAAAAGACCAAAACAGCCTTGCCCCTATTTGAAAATTGTGGGTTACGAACAACTGAAGACTGTTCCAAAAGAGCGCTATTGCAAGTCCCGCGCCAAAACCCCACGCGCTGTTGCGATGTGCCAGAGTGACGACGGCGATATAGATCAGTGCTTGAAAAAAATGAAGAGGCCGAAGCTGCGGCACGACGCTGGCCGATCCAATCAGGGCGATTACAAAAACTGCAGCGCCAATCGGAATCCACATGCGGGTTAGCGACGATGCTTCATTCCGTGTCACCGTTTCGGCGAGGTTCGTTTGTTCCTCTCTCGTTTTCAGGGCATCCATGAATATGGTTTCGACGGCTCCCATTCTTTTTTGTTAGTCAAATGCAGGCAGTTTTCGGCGAGATTGGATTGTTTCTTATTACAGCGGGGAAGAAATGACACGACGATGTCAAAAGGACATTTGTCAGCAGGCGGGGTATGTGTAATGAGTGCCGGCACATCTTTTTGAGCCGAAGGTTATTTGTTTGATACATTAATCTCATCGTGTTTCGTAGCTTTCCGCTACTTACTGGCAAAGCGAACTCATGATTTGCCGAGACAATCAGCGTTCCTGCATATCAGGATGTGTACGGCGAACTCACTCGTTGCGCAGTGATTGGAGCGGGTCAACGCGGCTCGCTCTAAGTGCTGGGATCAAACCCGCCAAGCATGCAACTAGCGCAAGCGCCACCGTTGACGAGACCAACGTTACAGGGTCGTACGGCCCCAGTCCGAATATCTGGCTGCGAACCAAGGTGCTGAGTGCAAAAGCAAGCGGAACGCCCACTGCGAGACCTGCTGCGATTAATATCAAAACATCGCGCATAACGAGCCAAACGACATCACGTTGCAAAGCGCCGAGAGCGACCCTGAGTCCGAATTCACGTGTTCGGCGAGTAACGGTGTACGCCATGACGCCATAAAGCCCGATGGCGGCGAGCAAAGTTGCAAGGCTACCGAATACCGCAGAGAGGCTGGCCACCAGTCGCTCGGTCCGCAGCGAGAATCGAATCTGTTCGTCTACGGTCTGTAATCCAACGATTGGAACATGCGGGTCGAAGTGCCGCATGCGTTCGCGAAGTTCATTCTCGATCAGGTGCGGATCGGCTTGCGTCCGCAGATAGATGTTCATGAAGCGGAAATGGGCGTCTTCGAAGTACGGGAAATAAGCCTGCGCCGGAGGAGTTTCACGTAGATCTCTGTATTTTCTGTCCGGGATTACCCCAATTACCTCGATGTCCTGCGGGCTGACTGGCACCATCTCGTCCACGAGCCCGAAGCGCTGCCCGATCGGATTTCGTCCCGGAAAGTATTGCCTGGCGAAACTCTCGTTGACGACAGCGTAAGTGTCATGACGCCAGTTGTTCGGCCCCACGTCCTGCGTTGTGAAGTCACGCCCGGCAAGGATAGGAATACCGAGCGTAGCAAAGTAGTCTGGGCTGACGTGGTTGAGAACAGGCTGTTCCTGAATTGGCATTCCTTCGAAATCTTTACCCACAATTGCATTCTGCCACGCATAGCCCTTCAGAATCGGCATGGCGGAGAATCCAACCGACGCAACGCCGGGCATGTTTTGCAGGTTGACGTCCAAGCGTTGATAAAACGATTTGGTTTCTTCGTCGGAGTATCCGTTGAGCGAAGGGTCGATTCTGAACGTAAGAAGATGATCAGTAGGGAACCCCGGTCCCAGGTTCTCAAGGTTGCGTAAAGTGCGGACGAAGAGACCTGCTCCGAACAGCAGCAGCAGCGACAGAGCCACCTGAACGCCGACCAACATCTTGCGAACAGAAATGCTTCCGGCCGAGAGGGCACTGGACCTGTCTTTAAGCGAGAGTGTAATTTCAGTGCGCGAGCTGCGGACGGCGGGCAGGAGTCCGGAGACGAGTGAGGTCAGGAGCATGACTCCCATGACAAAGACCAGCACGCGTCCATCTGGAATCGGGGAGATAACAAATTCAGTCACCGAATCCGCAGGCAGATAAATGCGCAGCAGGATGCGAGCTGCCACAAAGGCCAGCGCCAGTCCAATGATTGCTCCGCCGCCCGCCAGCAGCAGGCTTTCCACCAGCAACTGGCGGACAATGCGTGCCCGGCCAGCGCCGATGGCCAGCCGCACTGCAAGTTCCCGCTCTCGCGCTGTGGCACGCGCCAGCAGGAGATTGGCCAGGTTGGCACAAGCAAGAAGAAGCACCGCCCCGGTGAGCGCGACCAAAAGCCACAGCGGTCTACGCATGTACTCGCGCAGCCCATTCTCAGAGCCAGGCAAAAGTTCAACTCGATTACGGAGAAAAAGTTGCCGATCCGCAGCCGTCGCGTTTCTCGTGAATTCAGGCTGCTGAACTTCCATTTCGAGAATGCTATGCATGAGCGGCTGCAACGAAAGTTGCGCCTGCTCAAGGCTCATGCCGGGCTTGAGACGCCCGTATGCGGTGACCCAATCCAGTCTTCGGCGCCGATCCTTTAGGCCGTCTGAGTGAGGCGTCATCTCCGTCTTCATCATGATGGGAACGAAAACCTTCGCAGGGACTCCCAGTTCCACGCCGTCGAAATCGGGCTGCGTGATTCCGATAACGGTCATCGCGTGACCGTTGAGCGTAATCGTTCGCCCGACGATCGTGCGGTCACCCTCGAAGTAGCTGCGCCAGAAGCTGTAGCTGAGTACCACGACCGGCTGGCTGTCGGGAACGGCGGCGTCGTCCGGAGCGATGGTGCGGCCAAACGCCGCACCCACGCCGAGGGTCGGGAAGTATGAGCCGGAGACCAACTCCGCGGGAATTTGTACCGCTCGATCACCGTAGCCCATGTTTACGGTGGCTGGGAACCGGCAGAACATGCCGGAGAAGACACGATTGTTGTCGCGCAAATCTTCAAACATCGGCCAGGAAATAGTGTTTGCGCCGAAACTGTTGCCGTAATGGTTGCCGGTCTCTCGGACGATCACGAGCTGTTCAGGATGACTGACGGGCAGGAGCCGCAACACGACCTGATCCAGCAAGCTGAACATCGCGGTGTTCGCGCCGATACCAAGCGCCAACGTCAATAGCGCTATAGCAGAAAAAAGAGGGTTTTTGCGAAGCGCGCGAAGACCGTGACGGATATCTCCGCCTAACTCATCGAAGAGGCGCAGGCCGGCGGCGGCGCGGTAGATTTCATTTTGGGAAGCGACCTGGCCGAGGTCGATGCGGGCCTTGCGGCGAGCTTCTTCTTCTGGGTAGCCCTTGCGGACTAAGTCTTCCTGGTAGGCGTCGAGGGTAGAAACAAACTCTTCTTCGACGTCGCTACTGGTGCGTGGCGCAATGGAGTGCCAGAGCCTGCGAATTGCGGGGAGGAGATTCATACCTCGTCCGCCTTCGTGTTGAGAATGCCCGCGACAACAGCGGCCATGTCAGTCCATTTGGCGGTTTCAGTCTTGAGCTGATGCACACCGGCAGTGCTAAGCGAGTAAAAGCGGGCGCGGCGGCTGTTCTCCGACTGACCCCATTCCCCTTTAATCCAGCCTCGGTGCTCAAGACGATACACGGCGGTGTAGAAGGAGCCCTGCAGGATTTCCAGGCGCTCGCCGGAGATTTGCTGGATGCGCAGCAGGATCCCGTAGCCATGCAGCGGGCCTAGCGATACCGCCTTGAGGATGAGCATTTCCAGCGTGCCCTGCGGGAGTTCAACCGGTTTCGTCAAGGTACTCTCCTATCCGGGAAAGGAGAGTACAACGCCCTCTCCTTTCTCGTCAAGGAGAAGATTGCAAACACGACGTACGGATTCCACCGATACGGCTGTGGATGCTACCGCAAAGAATGTATTGGTCCAATCCGGAACAGACAGCATTGCCAAAGCCGAGTACGCAGAGGAAAATAACCAACACTCACCATGCGACGATGGGCAGACCGGCGATGGATCAACGTGGCCCTGTGCGGATGACTCTGTATGTAGAGGCCAACCACTGGACGGCCACGGTCGTGGTATGTGCAGAGAGGGAGCGAGCGGTGGGCACAGGGGTCGAAAGATATGGATTGGACTCTTACCCATTACTATCCAAGCTTTGACAGAGTCGTGGGGAATTAAGTACACAGAGATTTTCGTAGAGGTAAACATCACCCCAAATAAAAAGCTGACCTACAGGAAAATCGAAGAGCCAGGCAGGTTAGGCTGCTGGACTCTTGCTGGACTCTGCGCTGCAAATGGTGGCGTTCAGCGCAAATGAGGATAAGCCAACGCTAACAAAATACGTGAAGGTCAATCAGCACGAACAGGGCAGGTTGAATTAGCAAACCGCCGCCTTCAGCCACTCGGCCACCTCTCCGTGAGGTACAGGCGGGCTTTCAAGATTCTACTACGTCGCGCTGCTCACCTCGATTTGCTCAGCAATTAAAAAACGCGGCGCTGCAGGATACAAAGGTCCATCGAGCTAGCGCGATCAAGGAAGCGAGTTCCGCGTTCGCAGGATGCTTCCGGAGCCAACAAGCCTGCTCTCTGCTGATAACCTGTTTCGCTGTCATGCGCACAGCTATCTCCGCCGTTCTCTTGCTGACATCTTTGACTTCTGCTCAGAACACCAGTTCCAACACGCGGCCTCGAGCTTCGGATCTTGGGCTGAAGGTTGGGGTTCTCTCCCACGGTCCGCTCAACGCAATTACCGATGTTGAAGGCGTCGAAGTGGGACAGACCACAATCATTCGTGGCGACAACATTCGCACGGGCGTCACCGCGATTCTTCCGCATTCGGGAAATCTATTTCGGGAAAAAGTTCCGGCAGGGATTTTCGTCGGCAATGGCTTCGGCAAGCTCGCGGGCTCAACCCAAGTGGAAGAAATGGGAGACATCGAAACTCCAATCCTCTTGACCAGCACCCTAAGCGTGCCGCAGGTGACCGATGCCGTCATCCAACACATGCTCGCGCTGCCGGAAAATCGAGACGTGTTGTCGATCAATCCAGTAGTTGGCGAGACCAACGACGGATATCTCAACGATATTCGCGGACGCCATGTCACGCCCGAAGACGTCTTTTCCGCAATCAGGAATGCGACAAGCGGTCCGGTGGATGAAGGCGTCGTCGGCGCCGGCACCGGAACTGTCGCCTTTGGCTGGAAGGGAGGCATCGGAACCTCGTCGCGCAGGCTGCCACCGAGCCTCGGCGGATACACGGTCGGTGTGCTCGTGCAAAGCAACTTCGGCGGCGTGCTCACAATCGGCGGCGCTCCGGTTGGCCAGGAACTCGGCCAGTACTACCTGCGCAAAGAAATCGAGCAGCAGAGCAACAGCAAAGACAACGCAGACGGCTCCTGCATGATGATCATCGCCACCGACGCCCCACTCGATGCACGCAACCTCAAGCGGCTCGCAGCGCGTGCGTGGTTGGGAATGGCGCGCACCGGCAGCTCGGCGTCGAACGGCAGCGGAGACTACGCCATCGCATTCTCCACCGCGTCACAGGTGCGAATTCATACCTCAGACAAGTCACCCACCCGACATATCGAGGTGCTCACCAATGACGCCATGTCTCCGCTCTTCGAAGCAGTCATCGAAGCCACCGAGGAAGCCATCTACAACTCCATGCTTCGCGCCATCACGATCACAGGAAACGGACACACAGTTCAGGCACTTCCAATCGACAGGACAGTAGCAATCCTAAAAGCACACCACGCAATTCAATAGGTGCTGATTCGTCCGTGCACTGGGCGAAATGGGGACGATGGCAACCAACCGAACCGTCGCGATGGCTTCAGCGGTTGTCCTTGCCTTCAACCTCAAAACTTGAAATTGCGCCGGACTTGCTCAAACATGTTGCGGGAGGACCAGCTATGCGAAGTGTCCTGTATGGCGTAGGCGTGTACGATGCTTCGAGTCTCGCCCTCGTAGTGGGCACATTAGCAGCGGTAATACTCCTCGCCACCACTCTTCCAACTCTGAAGATCGCAAGGATCGATCCGGCCAACACGTTACGGGACGAGTAATCGAGACCCGAAAGGAAGCGAGGCGGAGAATTAGATCGAAATGCGTTTGAGCCGCAGGCTCTCGCCTAATGCAGAATGAGTATTGGGAACGATGGCGAAATGTGATTTCTTAATGCGCCTTCTCTTTTTCGCGCAGGCTTCGGCGGAGTGTCGATGAGCGGAAATCAAAACGAAGGGGATGAAAATACATTCCGACTAGTCCCCGATTCTGCTGAATCCATTTGACTGACCATGCCTTCTCGGCTAGCGTTTCAGCCATGCGGCGGGCGTGCACCTCCATCTTGCTGATACTCGCGATTTCCGCAGGCGCGACGAATTGTGTTGCCAGTTGCGGTATTAATCGCGCCACAGACTATTGCCGCCCGCATCATTGTTCTTCAACCGTATTGAACCGTTCTGGTTTTGTCAGAGCTGTTCCGGCACGGTCAAGATGTAGTTTTCGGACCTTCGTCAGCTTTCATGCTGTGCAATTGCGCGCAGAGTCGGTGACCGCGCCCTTGCTCATCGTGAGCTGGCAGCCTGCGGCGGCGCCGCCACGCATTATTGTTTCGTCCGTAGGTCCGCCGGAAACCGATCGCGGTCCTCCTCACTCCTAGCAAACCTGAATTCACCAAGTGGCGGGATACGTGTCTTTGCCCGCCCAGACCTTCATTTCTGTCCGTTTTGCTTTAAGGAGCCTTATGAAAATCTCATATTCAGTTTTTTTAGCTTTGCTTCTGCTTTATGCAAACGGCTTGCAATCACAGCCGAGCGCCTCGCCCCATCAGGCCGCACAGGGCGCCGCCGTCCGACACACCAACAGTCAGGAATTGGACTATCTACTCGTCAGACTCGAGCCACGCATTTTGGCTGTTGCCAACGCGATGCCTGCCGATAAGTACGCGTTTGTGCCGGTAGCCGGCGAATTCAAAGGAGTGCGGTCGTTCGCTGAGCAACTGAAACACATTGCCGCCGACAACTATCTCGACGGCGCAGCCGTTCTTGGCGAAAAGCCGCCGGGGAACGTCGGCGCGGAAGAAAGCGGCTCAGCCGATGTCAAAACCAAAGCCGAGATCATTGCTTACGTCAAAGACTCATTTGAATATGTGCGCCGGGCAGCGCAACACGTCGATGACCACAATGAGACTTTTCCCAATCCTGATTTCCTCCCCTATGGACCTGGCATGACAACTCGCATGCATATCCTGCTGGCCAACATCGGCCACACCAACGACCACTACGGTCAACTGGTGGAGTATCTCAGGATGAACGGAATTGTCCCTCCTGAAAGCCGGCCGTTACCTCAAGCCCACTTGCCGGTAATGGAAGCACTCGATTTCTGGATCACCAACACCGAATCGGAAGTTGTGCCTGCCGCAGATGCCATGCCGGCGGAGAAGTATTCTTTCGCCCCATCAGGTGGCAAGTTTGCCGGCGTGCGCACGTTTGCCCAGCAAGTGAAACATCTCGCCGCGAATAATTATCGGATGGCGGCTTACATCACCGGCAAGAGACCTACTCAGGACCAGGACAGCGAGACAGGACCTGATGAGGTACGCTCGAAAGCGGAGATCGTCGAGTACCTGAAAGGCTCATTTGCCGCCTTACACCAGGCGGTAGCACAGATAGATGATCAAGATATGCTGCAGCCACTGGGGCTTCGCCTCCGGCAGGACACGCGTCTTCAGCTAACAATTGACGCGGTGGCCCACTCTTACGATCACTATGGCCAGATGGTGGAATACTCCGCATGAACGGAATCGTTCCGCCCGCCAGCAGACGATAAGGGGATTCTGATGGGCTCCGCCGATAATCGGCGAGAGCCCTTTTCTCCGCTTCGCTGGGTTGACTCACAGCGCGCGGATAGATGGTCCGCAGCGCAGGGCTCTGGGAGTCCTGATTCGGACCCAGGAAACAAGGAGATGGAAGGATATCTCTGATTCGTAGAAAACGAATGAGAATACGTTGCGTACGGCCCGGTTTTCCACTCAAAATTCTTTCTTAATGCGCTCCACCTTTGCTACGCGCAGGAGGGGTCCCAGCAGACGGCGAGTTTGCGGCCGCCAGGGCAAGCCTTCGACAGAGTGGTAGTGAGTGATCACCCGTCTACCCCCGGGTTTCCCCAGCTGCGCTCACCCCGAAGCTATTCTCAGTCGTGCCGCAACAGCCAACACCAACCACCGGCTCCTTCGACTACGCTCAGGATGACCGCGGCACTCTGACGTTGGAGAAATGGGGCATTTGCGCTAATCTTGGCTTCCATTTTGTCTGGCTACAACGTTCTATGCCTGATTGAGCTGGAGGATTCAGAGCATCGATGAGATCTCTCCCCCAGGACCTTCGATTGAGAAAAGCGCTCTTATATCTTCACCTCTGGACCGGGCTCATCGCGGCGGTCTTCCTTCTTATATTAGGCGTCACCGGCGCCCTGCTTGCCTTCGAGGACGAGATCCACCACGCCCTCAACGCGAAATTTGCCTATGTCGAAGTGAAATCACAGCCGCTGACGTTCGACGCGATTACCCAGAAGCTCCTCGCGCAGTATCCCGGCGGGAAAATCGATGCGTTCGGACTTCCGCCGCGTCCCGATCTCTCGCTGCTGGTAGCTCTAACCGACGCCAAAGGCGCCGGCCGGCAGCTCTACGTGAATCCGTACACGGGTGAGATTCTCGGTAGCCTCAATGATGCGAATCAGTTCATGCGCCGCGTACACAGCTTCCATCAGCGGCTCGCAGGCGGCAACGTCAGCGACATGATCGTCGGCTGGACGGCGATCTTCCTGCTTCTGCTTTCCATTTCGGGAATCGTGCTGTGGTGGCGGTCGAAGACCTTTCGCATTCGCCGTGGGCCGGCGCTGCGCTTCACCCTTGAAGGGCACAATACCCTCGGGATTCTCTCCTCGCTTTTCCTCTTCCTTTTTGCCTGGACGGCGATCTGCATCCATTGGGAACGGAGGGTGAATGAGTTGGCGCAGCGGCTGTCGCCCGAAGTGACGTATGCTCTGCCGGCTCCTGTCGGGCGCCCGGTAAACGCCGACGAAATTCTCAATTTGGGAAGAGCCATGCTGCCAGAAGCCAAGCCGGCAGTCTTGCAGATGCCGCGCAATGCCAAAAGCCCAGCGTTCGTGGTGCTGAAGTTTCCCGAAGACCGCACTCCCGTCGGACGCAGCCGCGTGCTGATCGACGCTGCCACCGGCCAGGTGCTACACGTAGAAAGCTCGCGTCAAATGACCGCCGCGATGAAGTACGCCCGCATGTGGAACCGCGAACTCCACACCGGCGACATCTTCGGGTTGCCCACACGCATTCTCATGGCGCTGTTCAGCCTCGCCCTCCCGCTGTTGGCGATTACCGGCCCGCTGATCTGGTGGCTCCGCCGACGTATGAAATCGCAGTCGAAGGTTGCAGCCGCCTAGAGCTGTTGTGAAAGCCGTACGCCAATACGAACCAATTCCTATTTCAGGAAAAGGGGGTGACGGCCAAAGCGCAGCGCAATGCGCGACGCATCGCGGAGGGTAGGTGATTACGGAGCGAAGGGTTCGATGGTAGTTTCGATTGTTGGAGTAGGTGATAGTGCGCGTCACAATGATTGTTCTGCTCATCATCGGCGCTTACCGGCTCATTCGAGGCAACGAACATGCACAAGCCTGAGTGGAGGGTTGCGCGAATTTTTCTTTGGTGGAGCGCCGTAATAGCAACGATAGCCTCACTGCTTACCGGTAGCGGCCATTGGCGGTACGCAGCAATGAGGATGCAAGCGGCCAACGAATGACAGATGTTTGCTTGTACTACAACGGTAATCCTAAGGTTGTGTTCTCATGCACTTCACATAATGGGGATGTCACGTAGCGAGGCGCGGGAGACGAAACATGCGGAGGTCAGAAGGTCCTGAATCGGGAAAACGAATGAAGATGCTTTCCGTCTGTGCCCAACAGCTTCAGAACCCGAGGGCATTATGGCGGCCATAAGGCAGCGTCACATCGACCAGGACCAGCTAGCAAAATTCCTGAAGAGCAGCATTGAGCCTTTGAACGACAGCATTTACGGAAATCGTTATCGGGCTGCGGTGCGTCTCTTGGATGGCACCCATTTACCGTGCGTCGTTTTCCAGAGCAAGAAGTTACAGGTGGAGCTTGCTTTGCACCGGTTCAACCAACTTCAGCCCCAGCCTTCACAGTACAACATGGTCGTCGAGAGTTTTGTGGCAAACGGATCACGTATCGCCGACTACGTGATCAGCGAAGTAGAGCCGTCGCCGTATGCTTGGCCCATAGCCGTCCTGAAGCAAATCCACGGCGAGACGGTTATGAGCTGGACAGCATTTGTAGTCGAGATGAAAGATGGAACTATGCATTCATACGGTACTTCGTTTTGTTTTGAGTTCTTCGACATGCCGACAGGTTACTCGTACACCGATATCGCAAGGATTCACAGCGGAATGCTCTATTCGCAAGAGTACGGGCTTCAGGCGTTTTCAATGGATCTGCAGAAGGAAATACAGCCATATAGAGAAAAACCTTTTTTCACCTGCTACTTAAAACAGCTCTAAATCCGTTGGCAATGATGATGCGTTCCTGGGGAACATGGGGAGACGAGGGCGTTCCTGAATCGGGAACACGAATGAGAACCTGTCCGTCTCCAACTGCTTAAACCGAACCAGCTCTAGACGAATTCCTAGCTCGAACATGAAGCCCAATGAGCCCAGCCGCACAGCCTTGCTAATCGCCCGACAACGAGCTGCTCATCAAGTGCTCGATCATGGCTCGATCCTCAATGATCCGTTTGCCATGAAGATTCTGCGCGAAGACGAAAAGGACGTGCTGCAATTTGCGAACGCACATCCCTTGGCCAGCATCGGACGTCTATTCACCGCCGCTCGAAGCCTGATTGCGGAAGATGCCTTGTCGGAAGCTATCGAAAGAGGGATTCGGCAGATCGTCATCCTTGGCGCCGGACTCGACACTCTCGCTCTCCGACGTCCCCATGGCGCACGACAGATCCGTATCTATGAGGTGGATCATCCCGCCACGCAGGCATGGAAACGCCAGCGCCTGGCTGAAGCTCAACTCCCACTTCCCCCATGGCTCGTTTTCGTGCCGGTCGATTTCGAGCGGGACGATTTGGGCGAGACGCTTGCCGCCGCAGGCTTTCAGCAGAACTCGCCCGCGTTTTTCACCTGGCTCGGCGTTGTGCCGTATCTGACGCAGAACGCTATCGGGAGCACTCTGGACTACAGCGCGTCAATCCAACCGTCGGAGGTAGTGTTCGACTACATGGAACCCCCTCAGGCATTCTCAGAAGAGATGAAGGAACTGGTAGCGAAGCGGACCGAACAGCTCGAGAAAATGGATGAACGTTGGGCCAGCCGTTTCGAGCCGAACGGCATTGCAGCAATTCTTCGCGTGCGCGGATTTTGTGAGATCGAAGACATCAATTTCCAGGAGATCAGGTCCAGATTCGGCCGCGCCGTTCAAGGGCTCGCGGCGGGACAGGCTGGTCTTCATGTTGTCCAGGCTAAGCGCTAACCAGGTCGCCAGGAAACATGGCTGGATCGCAATTTGGAAAAAGATCAGGCAGCGTCAGCGGTTTTCTACTCGGAAAATTTCTTGGACGTTTTTGTCGAATTCCGGTCAAGCCGTCCGACGATATAGTGAACCCAAGGAAATCCACTCGAAGGCCCTTACAGGAGACTCTCGTGCCACAATATTTGGTCGCTAACTACCTCCCCGACGACTTCGATCCGTCCACCGTAACCGAAGAAATGATGGAAGATATCCACGCGCTCAACCGCGAATTGATCGCTGCCGGCGCCAGGAAGTTCGCCTGCGGCATTACCCCGGCTGCCAACGCGAAGACGGTGCGAAAGCAGCGCGACGGCAGGGTGCTCGTCACCGACGGGCCGTACACCGAGACCAAGGAGCACATGGGCGGATTCTGGATACTGGAAGCCGCCGATCTGGATGAGGCTCTTGCTTGGGCGAAGAAGGCTGCCATTGCCTGCGATGTGCCCGGCGAGGTGCGCGAGCTTCTTTTCTACCCGGCTCCGGAACAAGAATCCGGTGCAAGCAAGTAAACGGGCGGCCCACATTTTGATTTTTTGTCGCATTCACACGACTGGGGGTCGGCCCGCTGTGCACAATAAGCATTTCCCCCCAAACTTCTTTTCATTTGCCGAAAAACATCGAATGGATTTGAGAAAAATCAAAGTTTAAAAGGAAGCCAATGAGAAATGTAATCTTTGCGATCAACATTACCCTGGACGGCTGCTGCGACAACACTAACCAACTTGCTGATGAAGAGACACATGAATATTTCACGGGCCTTATGCGAGATGTTGACCTGCAGGTCTTCGGGCGCAAAACCTATCAATTGATGGTTCCTTATTGGCCTGAAGTTGCAAAAAACGTTCTGAGACAAAGGCAGAGAACGAATTTGCTGACGCATTTGTCTCCATCGACAAAGTTGTTTTTTCGCGAACCTTGGACAGCGCTGAAGATAAAAATACGAGAATTGTTCGTGCGAACCTTCGCGACGAAATTCTCAAATTGAAACAGGAACAAGGCAAAAATATTTTAGTCGGCGGCGTAAGTGTCGCTTCACAACTCATCCAGCTTGGGCTGGTTGATGAATATCGTTTTGTCGTTGGCCCAATCGTTGCCGGAGAGGGAAGACGGTTGTTAGAAGGTGTTAATCTGCCGGAGAGATTACAACTAAGGCTTGTTGATTCAAAGATTTTTAAATCAGGATCTGTTGCGCTTCGTTATTTGAAACAGTGACACCAACAATCTGTGACCCCAGCCATGGAAGGAACTTGAGTCATAGAAATCGCAGGGATGAGACGAAACGTTCCTGAATCGGGAAAACAAGAGAACATCTTCCGTCTGCCCGGGTTCTTCCGATATGTGATTCGCGATGAGTGCGTCGCAAAGGAACAGTAGCACGTCTCGTTTGCGATGTTCATAGGAGTGCGAAAAGCAAGCGTCAGTACCGTCCGCGATAGCGGATGGGTGCGTTTCGCACAGGCGCAGGCACCCATTCCCTACCGGGAACGGTACCGAGCGTCTAACGGTACTGACATCTTCTGTACCGCCGGCGAAAACTTTTTCTTAGGAAGCATCGGACGGCTTCCTTCTCCAGTATTCACTTCACCATTCCGACGACCACGGCCGACGCATGTTCGGCGGAGTGGTAGACGCGTTCGGTTGCGGGCTTGAAGTCGGCGAGTTTCGCTTTGGGAATGTCGGTGAAAGTTTGTGGGTTCAAATCGACGAGAGGAAACCACGAGCTTTGAATCTGCACCATGATGCGATGGCCGCGGCGGAAGGTGTGGTTGATGTCGGGCATTTCGTAGTTCACTGCTGTGACTTGGTTGGCCGTGAGAGGCTGGGGATTGTCCCACCCGTTGCGGAACTTCGCGCGCATCGGCTCGCCGCGGACGAGCATCTGGTATCCGCCCATCTTTTCTACCGGCATCTCGATGTCGGTGGGGCGTTGGGCTTCCGGCGGAGCGGGATCGTCGAAGTCTTCCGGATACTCGTCGATCAGCTTCACTACAAAATCCGAATCGGTACCGCTGGAGGAGACCTGCAGATGAGGATTGACGGGGCCGGCTAAAGTCACGTCGTCCGGCAGCGGATCGCTCTCATAGACGAGCACGTCGGGACGCTTGGAAGCGAAGCGCTGATCGCCGACCATGTACTCTTTTGGGACTCCGACCGCCGCATAGCTGAGATACGGAACCGGATGCCGCGGATCGCTCACGTACTCGTCAAAGGCCGCTTCCCTGGCCCCCGGCGGATCGAACGAAAGCTTGCCGTTGGCATGCAGATACAACGACTTGCTCTGCGCCTCCTTTGGAGGCCACGCGGAGTACTGCCGCCAGACATTGGTGCCGGTCTCGAAGACCGTCGCTTCCGCGAGATGGGCGTCGCCGTTCCCTTTTAGATACTGTTCGAAGAAGGGCAGAATGATGTGATCGCGATAATAGTCGGCGGTATTGGAATGGAAGAGCACGCGGCCCATGCGCTGTCCGAGATAGCTCGACCAGCCGCCGTGCGTCCATGGGCCGATAGCGATGCCGTTGAAGATCCCCGGAT
>Ga0075436_100001196_pt1 | contig 17627 bp, 19 predicted proteins | sample RhiMethybrSRZTD5_FD_75303 | JGI IMG/M metagenome (GOLD analysis project Ga0075436, IMG submission 75303) | Populus rhizosphere microbial communities from Tennessee, USA - Rhizosphere MetaG P. TD hybrid SRZTD5 | ecosystem: Host-associated > Plants > Roots > Rhizosphere > Soil | place: USA...
CGGGATGCGGCTCGTCTCCGCCGTCGAGGCGACCACGTAGACGATGAACCCGAGGAACTGCGGGATGACGTACGGGATGCCGTCGCGGTGCTGGGCCTCGACGATCCCGGTCAGCGAGAGCGTGTGGCTCATCATCACGACGCCGATCACGGCCAGCGCCAGGCTGACCTCGTAGGAGATCAGCTGGCTGACGGCCCGCATCGAGCCGAGCAGGCTGTACTTCGAGCTTGACGACCAGCCTCCGACCAGGAAGCCGTAGAAGCTGAGCGAGCCGAGCGCGAACACGACGAGCAGGGCGACGTTCGGGTCGGAGACCCACAGGAAGATCTGGAAGTCGGTGCCCGGGATGGTGGCCTGGCCGCCGAACGGGATGACCGCGAACACGCACAGCGACGCGAACAGCGACACGAGCGGCGCCGCCAGGTAGAGCACGGGGTTCACGCCGATCGGGAGCAGGCTCTCCTTGCGGATCAGCTTGACCAGGTCGGCGATCGGCTGGAGCAGCCCGAACGGCCCGACCCGGTTGGGGCCCAGCCGCACCTGGAAGCGGCCGAGCAGGCGCCGCTCTGCCCAGGTGAGGATGGCGAAGACGCCCATCACGAGGTTGGCCAGGATGAAGGACTTGATCAGCGTGACGATGAAGCCGTCAGGCATCCGCCGCCTCCGCCGGTGCGGCGGCGACCGAGCCGGGCCCGACGTGCGGCACGCGCGCGGCCAGGCGGACGACGCCCGGGCGGAGGCCGCGCTGCACGAGCGCGGGGCCGGTCACCGTGTGGCCGTCGTGCGTCACCTCGATGCGGTCGCCCGTCGCGACGCCGAGCGACTCGGCGTCGGCGTGCGCGATCTCGATACCGCGGCGGCGCTGGAAGTGCAGCTCCTCGGTGTGGTCGACGGCGGCGCCTGACATCAGCTCGCGGTAGCCGACGACGACCGTCTGGGGCACCGCGGCGGCGGCCACCTGGGCGGCGGCCGGAGCCTCGCCGGCGGGCGTGCGCTCGCCGAGCGGCGCGCGGTCACCGATGCCCGACCAGGAGAGCCCTGCGAAGGCGGGCCGGCGCTCGGCCAGGTCGGCGAACGCGGCGGGCGGATCGTGCGGCAGCTCGACGCCGAGGCGGGCGCCGAGCTCGGCCGCCCAGGCGTAGCCGTCGGTGACGCCGTCGGGCGCCCTGGCGGCCGCGCGCAGGCGCTGCACGCGGCCCTCGAGGTTCACGAGCGTCCCGTCCTTCTCGAGCGTCTGCGACTCGGGCACGACGGTCGTCACCCAGCCGGACGAGTCGCTCTGGAAGCCGGCCACCTGGAGCGCGAAGAAGCAGCGCGCGAGCGCGTTTCGCCACCGCTCGCCGGAGTGCCAGTCGCCGACGGGGTCGGCGCCGAGCAGCACGAGCGCCTTGATCGTGCCCGACTCGGCCAGCTCGAGCGCCTGCTCGGGCGAGGCGGTGCCGAGGCCCGCGGCCGCGATCCCGATCTCGTTCGCCGCCCGGGGCGTGCGCAGGACGCGGCAGCCGGAGGTGTGGGCGACGTGCGCGAGCACCGACGCCACCTCGGCCCGCATCGGGCCGGCCCAGATGAGCACGGCGTTCTCGCCGCGCAGCGCGTCGGCCAGGGGGCCGTCGCCGCCGGCCGCCTCGAGCAGCGCGGTGTGCGCGGTGCCGGGCGCCGCCGAGACGTGCGTCGCGCCGCGCAGCGTGTCGAGCCGGGTGGCGCCGGGGCCCACGGTGAAGACGCCGGCGCCCTTGCCGACCGCCTTGCGGATCCAGAGCTCGAGGACGGGCGCGCGATGGCCGAGGTCGGCGTCGCCGGCGACCACGATCGCGTTCGCGCCGGCCAGGTCGGAGATCGACGCCGCGTACGGCTCGAGGTCGCCCCACCAGCTGCCGCCCTCGGGGCCGCACACGCCGACGCCGCCGCCCAGGGCCTCGGCCAGCAGCCGCGCCCAGGCGTGCGCCTCCTCGTTCGTCTGCTCGCCCGATGCCAGCACCGCGACCGACCCCGGGCCGAACCGCTCGACGGTGGCCCGCAGGCGGTCGGCGACGTGGTCGAGGACGTCGGCCGTCGAGACCGCCTCCAGGCCGCGCCCGCCCCGGATCAGGTTCTGCGTCACCCGCTCGGGGCTGCGCAGGTGGCCGAGGCCGTACCGGCCCTTGTCGCACAGCCAGCCCTCGTCGACGTCGGGGTGGTTGCGCGAGAGGACCCGCGCCACCTTGCCCTCGCGGATCGTCGCGTAGGTGTTGCAGCCGACGGCGCACCCGCCGCAGACCGTGGGCACGTTCTGGATCTCCCACGGCCGGGCCAGGAAGCGGTAGGTCGACGACGTGAGCGCCCCCACCGGGCAGAGCTCGGTCACGTTCCCGGAGAACTCGTTCGTGTACGGGCGGCCCTCGAAGGTGGTGATGATCGAGTTGGCGCCGCGGTTCTCGGGGACGAGCTGCATGTCGCCGGAGACGCCCTCGGAGAAGCGCGTGCAGCGGTAGCAGAGGATGCAGCGCTCGCGGTCGAGCTTGATCAGCGGCGAGATCGGCACCGGCTTCTCCTGCGTGCGCTTCGGCAGCGTCATGCGGGTGACGCCGGGGCCGTAGCGGAACGTCAGGTCCTGCAGCGGGCACTCGCCGCCCTTGTCGCAGACCGGGCAGTCGAGCGGGTGGTTCAGGAGCAGGAACTCGAGCACCGCGTCCTGGCCCTCCCTGGCCCGGGGCGAGTGCGAGTTCACGATCATTCCGTCGGCGACGGGCGTCGTGCAGGCGGTCTGCAGCTTGGGGATGCCCTCGATCTCGCACAGGCACATGCGGCACGCGCCGACGCCGGCCCCGAGCCGGGGCTCGTAGCAGAAGACGGGGATCTCGACGCCGGCCTCGGCCGCCGCCTCGACCACCGAGAGGCCCTTGGCGACCGTGATCTCGCGGCCGTTGATCTGCAGGGTGACGGTGTTCGTCTCGACGGTCGCCACTATGCGGGCTCCTCGTCCATGTCGGGATCGTCCTCGTACAGCTCCTCGGCCATGTCGATCTCGTCCTGGGCCGAGGCCAGCCGCAGCAGCTCGGGCACGATCAGCTCGGGGTCCTCGCCCTCCTCGATCCGGCGGCGCACGTCCAGGAACGCGTCGTGGAAGGTGTTCATGCCGGCACGCCGCTCGTATCGTGGTACAGGCTCGAGATCGGGCTCTGCGCGACGAACGGGCAGCCGCCCTCGTCGATATGCCGCTGGAACTCGTCGCGGAAGTGGGTGACGTAGCTCGCGACCGGCATCGCCATGGCGTCGCCGAGCGGGCACAGGCACTTGCCGAGGATGCGGTCGCACACGTTCAGGAGCAGGTCCAGATCATGCTGGCCGGCGGTGCCCTCCTCGATCCGCTGGATGATGTCGACGCCCCACTTCGTTCCCTCGCGGCACGGCGTGCACTTGCCGCAGCTCTCGTGCCGGTAGAACTGCGCCACCCGCAGCGCGAGCTGCACCATGCAGGTGCGGTCGTCGATCACGACGACCGCGCCGGAGCCCGCCATCGAGCCGGCGGCGGCGATCGACTCGTAGTCGATGCCGGTGTCGAGCTGGTCGGGCATGAGCAACGGCGTCGAGGAGCCGCCGGGGATGATCGCCTTGATCGTGCGCCCGTCCGGCGCGCCGCCGCCCTTGCCCTCGATCAGGTCGCGCAGCGTCGAGGTCAGCGGCAGCTCGTAGTTGCCCGGCCGCTTCACGTTGCCGGAGAGCGAGAAGACGCGCGTGCCCTTCGACCGCTCCGTGCCGATGGCGGCGTAGGCCTCGCCGCCCATCTCGACGATGTAGGGGATCGACGCCAGCGTCTCGACGTTGTTCACGAGCGTCGGCGCGGCGTAGAGGCCGGCGACGGCCGGGAACGGCGGCTTCGAGCGGGGCTGGCCGCGCTCGCCCTCGAGCGAGGTCAGGAGGGCCGTCTCCTCGCCGCAGATGTAGGCGCCGGCGCCGCGGTGCAGGACGATGGTGGCGTCGTAGCCCGATCCGAGCACGTTGCGGCCGACGTAGCCGCGCGAGTGGGCCTCCTCGAGCGCCCGCTTCAGCACCTCGAACTCCGTGCGGTACTCGCCCCGGATGTAGATGAACGCCGACGTGGCGGACATCGCGTAGCTCATGATCAGGATGCCCTCGATCAGCGCGTGCGGGTTGCGCAGCATGATCTCGCGGTCCTTGAACGTTCCAGGCTCCGACTCGTCCGCGTTCACGCACAGGTAGGCCGGCGTCCGCCCCTTGGGCAGGAACGACGCCTTGCGCCCGGTGGGGAAGCCGGCGCCGCCGCGGCCGCGCAGGCCGGAGGTGTCGACCAGCGAGACGACGTCGCCGGCCTCCATCCCGAGCGCGGTGCGCAGCGACTGGTAGCCGCCCGCCTGCTCGTAGGAGTGGGCGTCGCGGCGGTCGCCGTCGAAGTCGAGCAGGATTCGCCTGGTGTCGCTCACTGGCTCTCCCCGCGCAGCTCGTCCAGGAGCGGCTTCACCCGGTCGGGGCCGAAGGGCTCGTGGTAGCGCTCGTCGACCGAGACGACCGGGCCCCAGCCGCAGCCGCCGTAGCACTCGACCGTGCGCAGTGTGAAGCGGCCGTCGGCCGTCGTCGACCCGGGCTCGATCCCGAGCTCGCGGGAGAACTCGCGCAGCGTCTCGCCCGCGCCGACCAGGGCGCAGGAGATGTTCGTGCAGACGCAGATCTCGTGCGCGCCGGCCGGGTGCAGCCGGAACATGTCGTAGAACGACGCCACCGACTTGCACAGCGCCGGCGTGAAGCCGGTCGCGTCGGCCACCTGCTCGAACGCCTCCGTCGAGAGCCAGCCGTACTCCTCCTGGGCCAGCCGCAGCGCCGGGATCAGCGCCGAGCGCGGCTCCGGGTAGAGCGCGACGACGGCCAGGATGCGGTCGCGCAGCGGCGCGCTCGTGTCGTCCGGCCGCAGCGGCGGCGGCATCTCCGGGCGGGTCTCCATCGCGCCCGCGAGCGTCTCGGCGGTGGCTGGATCCACTACCGGTCCGCCTCGCCCATCACGCCGTCGAGCGATCCGACTACGACGATCATGTCGCCGACGTAGCGGTTCACCGACATCATCGCCGTCACCTGGAGGCTGACGAAGCTCGGCGCCCGGAAGTGCACCCGCCACGGCCTGGGGCCGCCGTCGGAAACGAGGTAGCAGCCGAACTCGCCCCGGGGGGACTCCACCGGGTAGTAGACCTGCCCGGGCGCGACCCGGAAGCCCTCGGTGACGAGCTTGAAGTGGTGGATCAGCGACTCCATCGAGGTGTGCAGCTCGGCCCGCGGCGGCAGCACGTACTTGCGATCGGTGGCCATCACCGGGCCGGACGGCATCCTGTCGAGGCACTGCTCGACGATCCGCACCGACTCGTACATCTCCTTCGTGCGGCACAGGAACCGGTCGTACGCGTCGCCGCGCTCGCCGACGATGACGTCGAAGTCGAGCTCGGGGTAGGCCAGGTACGGGTCGCTCCGGCGCAGGTCGTAGGGGACGCCGGTGGCGCGCAGGTTGGGGCCGGAGAGGCCCATCGCGATCGCGTTCTCCTTGGAGATCGTGCCGATTCCCTGGTAGCGCGACTTCCAGACCGGGTTCCCCGCCAGCAGGTCGAGGTACTCGTCGATCCGCTTGGGCATCATCTCGCAGAACTTGCGGCACTCGGCGTAGAAGCCCTTGGGCAGGTCCTCGGCGACGCCGCCGACCTGCGGGTAGCGGTCGTGCATGCGCACGCCGGTCGCCATCTCGAACAGGTCGAGCACCGCGTCGCGCTCGCGCAGGCAGTAGAAGAAGACCGACATCGCGCCCATCTCCACGCCCGACGTGCCCAGGTAGATCAGGTGGCTGTGGATCCGGTTCAGCTCGGCGAAGAGGGTGCGGATCCACTGGGCCCGCTCGGGCACCTCGATCCCGATCAGCTTCTCGACCGCGCCGACGTATGCCAGCTCGTTGGCGAAGAACGCCACGTAGTCCATCCGCGGCGCGTAGGGGATGCCCTTCCAGTAGGTCTTCTGCTCGAAGTTCTTCTCGAAGCCGGTGTGGACGTAGCCGATGTCGGCGTCGAGGCCGACGACCACCTCGCCGTCGAGCGTCACGATCAGGCGGAGCACTCCGTGCGTCGAGGGGTGGTTCGGCCCGAAGTTGACCGTGATCAGGTCTTCGCCCGGCGGCGGGTCGACCTTCGACGGCGCGCCCGGGGGGATCTGCGCGGGGGCGAAGAGGGGCTCGACCGGGGCGGGTGGGCGCTCGACGGTGCTCATACCGCGTCCGTGAACTGGACCGGCTCGCCCCCGATGGGATAGTCCTTGCGCAGCGGGTGCCCGTCCCAGTCGTTCGGCATGATCAGGCGGCGCATGTTGGGGTGGCCGGTGAAGACGACGCCCATCAGGTCGTACTGCTCGCGCTCGTGCCAGTCGGCGGTCGGCCACACCGGGACGACGCTCGCCACCTCCTGGCCGTCGTCCAGCCACACCTGCACGCGCACGCGGTCGGTGGGACCGTCGCCGACGTGGGCGAGGTGGTAGCGCACCGCGAAGCGCTTCGGCGGCTGCTCGGGCGTCTGGGCCGCGCCCCAGCTGCCGGGCGCGTTCAGGTCGCGGCCGCGCTCGGTGCCGAAGTAGCCGGCGACCGCATCGCCGTAGCCGAGGTGGTCGACGGCCGAGACGGCCGAGAGGAAGTTCTTGCCCTGGTGGTCGCGCAGGTAGGTGCAGACGGCGATCAGGTTCTCCGGCTTGACCGTGATCGTGGGCATGTCGACGCCCTTCTCGTGCCCGACCACGGAGCCGGGGACGGCCCTCTTTACCGCCGCCGCAAGCTGCGCCGCCGTCACGCTTTCGACTTCTCTAGCTCGTACGCGGGAGGGATGCCGGCGCGGATCTTGCGCTGGATCAGCCGGAAGCCGTCGAGCACCGCCTCGGGCCGGGGCGGGCAGCCCGGCACGTGCACGTCGACGGGGACGATCTTGTCGACGCCCTGGAGGATCGCGTAGTTCGCGAACATGCCGCCCGAGCTCGAGCAGGCGCCCATCGCCATGACCCACTTCGGCACGAGCATCTGGTCGTAGACCTGGCGCAGCGGGGCGGACATCTTGTGCGACACGCGCCCGGAGACGATCAGAAGGTCGGACTGGCGCGGCGAGCTGCGGAAGACCTCGGCGCCGAAGCGGGCGATGTCGTAGCGCGGCGACGGGAGCGACATCATCTCGATCGCGCAGCAGGCGAGGCCGAAGCCGGCCGGCCAGATCGAGTTCGACTGCGCCCACGCGAGCGCCTTTTCCACGGTCGTCAGCATGACGTACTGCTCCAGATCCTCGGAGCGGACCGCGCGGTCGATATGGACGGGCGTTACCGCCACTCCAGTGCCCCCCTACGCCAGACATAGACATATGCCACAACGAGCAGCACGACAAACGTGAGCATCTCCGCCAGGCCGAACCACTTGAGCGCGTGCAGCTCGATCGCGAGCGGGTAGAGGAACACGATCTCGATGTCGAACACGATGAAGAGCATCGCGGTCATGTAGTAGCTGACCGTGAACCGGCCGGCCAGGAACGTCTGCGACGAGACGCCGGACTCGAACGGGATGCTCTTGTCGCCGGCGTGCCGTGAGGTGCGCGTGGCGAGGGCGAAGGTCGCGAACAAGAGGCTGAACGGGATCACGAATGCGATCGCCGCGAACACCAGGAGAGCTGCCCAGTCGCCGAGCACCGAGGGCGACTATAGCACCGCTCACAAGCTCCCCTTCCGCCGCGCTGCGATCCGCATGTTCTTGCGGATTCGCGTGGGGTGGCGGGTGTCACAAGCGCCCCTCGAGAAGGGCGTGACTAGACTGCCCATCGTGACTTCGGAGCAGATCGTCGACATCACGATCATCGGCGGCGGGCCGACCGGGCTCGCGGCGGCCTACTACGGCGGGCATCGGGACGCGAGCGTGCGCATCGTCGAGAGCCTCGAGCAGCTGGGCGGCCAGGTGTCCGCTGTCTATCCCGAGAAGCACATCTTCGACGTGGCCGGATACCCCAAGATCAACGGCCAAGAGCTGATCGACCGTCTCACCGACCAGGCCATGCAGTACGAGCCGGAGGTGCGGCTGGGCGAGGTCGTCGAGACGATCTCCCACCGCGACGACGAGGTGATCGAGCTGCACACGGCGGCCGGCGAGACGCTGCTGACGCGGACGATGATCATCACGGCCGGGCACGGGGCGTTCAACCCGCGCAAGCTTGATCTGCCCGACCTGGAGCGGTGGGAAGGCAACGGCCTGCACTATTTCGTGAAGCAGAAGGAGGCGTTCTCGGGCAAGCGGGTGGTGCTGGTGGGCGGCGGCGACTCGGCGCTCGACTGGGCGCTCGGCCTCCAGGACACGGCGGCGGCCCCGATCACGCTGATCCACCGACGGGAGCGGTTCCGGGGGCTGGAGTCCTCGGTCAACGAGGTGCAGCGGCTGGCCGGCGAGGGCCGCGTCGACATCCTGGTGCCGTGCGAGGTGCGGGCGGCCTCCGGGAACGGCCGGCTCGAGGCGATCACGGTCGAGAACACCGAGACGGGCGAGATGCGCGAGGTGGCCTGCGACGAGCTCGTGACGCTGCTCGGCTTCGTATCGCATCTGGGCCCCATCGCCAACTGGGGCCTCGAGTTCGCGAACAAGCGCCAGATCAAGGTGAACCAGACCTGCGAGACGAACCTGCCCGGCGTGTACGCCGCCGGCGACGTGGCGGGCTTCGACGGCAAGATCACGCTCATCACGGTCGGCTTCTCGGAGGCGGCGCTGGCGGCCAACCACGCCGTCGCGCGCATCCGCGGCGAGAAGGCTCAGCCGAAGTACTCCACCGAGTAGACCGCCGCGCGGATCGTGAGCAGGACGGCCGCGGCGGCGGTCGCGATCAGGCCGTACCAGACGCCTGCGGCGAGGACGACTCCCGCAGCTGCCCAGCCGCCGTTGTCGTCCGCGAACGGCTGGGCGAACACGGGGAGCGGCAGGAGCGGGAGCCACCAGCGCCTGCGCGACGCAGAGATCCCACACGCGCCGCCAGCGAGGATCGCCCCGATCGGCATCGCCATCCAGATCCCTTCCACGTGCCGCGCGTAGAACCACCAGACGGCGACCGTGATCAGGGCCAGACTGGCCATCGCGAGACGGCGCTCCATGGGTCACCATAGCTTAGAAGCTATATCGTGTCGAGGTGCGGCGCCGATTCGCCGCGGTCGGTCGTCAGGCCGGTACATGGGCAGTTGGCCGTGTTCGCATGTGTCATTTGTATGTTCCGCCACACTTCGGGCACGAGTCGCCGCAGTTCCGTGGCGAAGAGCGGCCCTGCGGAACTGACTGGCGCCTGCGGGCGTCGAAGCCGTGTGAGGCATCTCCTGCTCGTCGCGCTGTTCGCGGTCGGGGTCGCCGGCTGCGGCGGCGGCCATTCGGCGAGTCCCACGCCGACTGGGCGGCTGCAGATCGCCGTCCGGCTCTGGCCGCGCACCTGTCCGTTCGGCGCGTTGAGCCGAGGCTGCGCGGGGGCGACGGCAGCGGTGCGCCACTACACGCTCACCTGTGATCCGGCCGGCGGGAGCGACCCGAACCCGACGGCAGCGTGTCGGGCGCTCGGCGACTACGTGAAACGGCGCCACCACGCCGGCGGATGCATCGGAGTCCTTGCGACGCCCGGGTCGACTGCCGTCATCGCCGGCACCTACGCACACCGGCCCTTCCGTCTGAAGCTGGGCTCCGGCTACTCGTGGTGCGGCCAGCCGCCGGCGCTCCTCCGCGACTTCTGGGTGCTCTCCACCTTCCCCTGCTCGACACTCGTGCTGCGGGAGGGCGGCAGCTATCCGCGCTGGCCGACAGCGACCGGGTGCCTGATCGATGCGCCCTAGGCGCGGAGGTCGAGGCGCCAGTCGTTGCAGGTCATCCAGTGCCCCTCCGGGTACTCGAATTCGCACGCTTCGAGGAGCTGGAAGCCGAGCCTCCGGCAGATCGCGTTCGACGGCGCGTTGTCGACGCTCGGGAAGGCGTGCATGAAGCGGTGCATGTCGTCCTGCCTGGCGAGCTCGATCGCCTGCGCCGTGGCCGCCACTGCGATCCCGCGGCCCTGGAACTCCGGCACGACCATCCAGCCGACCTCGTAGACCTGGCCGCCGCGCCACTCCTTCATCCAGTAGCCGACCGAGCCGACGCCGGCGCCGCTCGCCACATCGACGATCTTCAGCATGCGATCGCCGCGCTCGAGGTGCTCGTACTTCGCCTGCCGCTCCCGCAGCTTCGCCGGGCTTTCGGGCCCGCCGAGGTGCTCCGTCATCCGCGGATCGCCCAGCAGCCGCTCCAGCAGCGGCAGATCGCCGCTGCCCCACGGCTCGAGAGTCACCGCCGCGCTCACACTCGCACCCTACTCGCCCGAACGCCGTCGGAGAGCCCGCAGGGCTCTTGCGGTGGTGGCCTGGCCCGTCGCGCCGGGATGAAGCAGTTGGCCGTGTTGGCATGTGTCATTTGCAGTTCCCCGACGCTCCCGTCACGCCCCGACACGGGCGCGTGACACCCTGCCCTGCAACCCGCCCAAGCCCCGCCGGAGTAGTCTCCAATGCATGACCGAGACCACCGCATCCCGCGAGCTTTGGGGCGCGGAGACGCGCAAGGCGGTCGAGAACTTCCCGGTGTCGGGCGAGCCGATTCCGGCAGCGGTGATCCACTGGCTGGGCCGGATCAAGGCCGCCGCCGCGCGCGTGAACGCCGACCTGGGACTGCTCGACGCCGACGTCGCCGCCCGCATCGCCTCCGCCGCCGACCAGGTCGCGAACGGCGACCACGACGACCAGTTCCCCATCGACGTCTTCCAGACCGGCTCCGGCACGTCGTCGAACATGAACGCGAACGAGGTGATCGCGACCCTCGCCGGCGAGGGCGTCCACCCGAACGACCACGTGAACATGGGCCAGTCGTCCAACGATGTCTTCCCGTCGGCCGTCCACCTGGCCGCGCTCGACCGGATCGTGCACGACCTGCGCCCCGCGCTCGACCGCCTCGCCGCCGCACTCGGCGCGAAGGCCGACGAGTTCGCGGACGTGGTGAAGTCGGGCCGCACCCACCTGATGGACGCCGTCCCGGTCACGCTGGGGCAGGAGTTCGGCGGCTACGCGGCCCAGATCCGTGAGGGCGGCGCCCGCGTCGACGCGACCCTCGAGCGGCTCGCGAAGATCCCGCTCGGCGGCACCGCCACCGGCACCGGCCTGAACACCCATCCGGACTTCGCTGCCGGCGTGCGCGCGCGGCTGGCCGGCGACACCGGCCTCGAGATCCACCCGCCCGCCGATCCGTTCGAGGCGCAGGCCAACCGCGACGGCCTCGTCGAGGCCTCCGGCGCCCTGCGCACGGTCGCCGTCTCGCTCACGAAGATCGCGAACGACCTGCGCTGGATGAGCTCCGGCCCCCGCGCAGGCCTGGCCGAGATCATCCTTCCCGAGCTCCAGAAGGGCAGCTCGATCATGCCCGGCAAGGTCAACCCGGTCATCCCCGAGGTGGCCTGCCAGGTCGCCGCCCAGGTGATCGGGAACGACGCCGCCATCGCGGTCGGCGGGCTGCAGGGCAACTTCGAGCTGAACGTCCAGATCCCCCTCATGGCCCGCAACCTGCTCGGCTCGATCGGCCTCCTGTCCGCCGCCTGCCGGCTGCTGGCAGAGCGCTGCGTCGCGGGCATCGAGGCGAACGAGGCCAACTGCGAGCGCCACGCCGAGAGCACCCTCGCCGTCGCCACCGCGCTCAACCCGTACATCGGGTACGACCGGGCGACGGCGATCGTGAAGGACGCGGCCGCCTCCGGCCGGTCGCTGCGCGAGGTCGCCCGCGATCACGGCGTCGACGAGGAGATCCTCGAGACGGCCCTCGACCTGCGGGCCATCGCCCGCGGCAACCAGGAGGCCTGAGCATGGACGTCGTCGTCCTCCAGCACATCGCCTGCGAGCCGCCCGGCGAATACGAGGCCGTCCTGCACGAGCGCGGGGTTACGCTGCACCGCGTCGAGCTCGACGAGGGCGAGCCGCTCCCGGCGCTCACCGGGTTCGACGCGATCGTCGCGATGGGCGGCCCCATGAGCGTGAACGACGACGCCGAGCTGCCCTGGCTGACGGCCGAGAAGGCGGCGATCGGCGAGGCTGTACGCGCCGGCGTGCCGTACTTCGGCGCCTGCCTGGGCGTGCAGCTCCTGGCCGCGAGCCTCGGCGCCAGCGTCTACGCCGGACCCGAGCCCGAGGTCGGCGTGCTGCCGGTGACGCTCACCCCCGAGGGCGCCGCCGATCCGCTCTTCGCGGGCCTGCCGGCGTCGTTCCCGACGCTGCAGTGGCACGGCGATACGTTCGACCTGCCCGAGGGCGCGACCCTGCTCGCGTCGTCGCCGGCCTTTCCGAACCAGGCGTTCCGCTACGGCCGCGCCGCCTACGGCATCCAGTTCCACATGGAGGTGCTGCCGGAGATGGCGCGCGAGTGGGCGCTCGTGCCGGAGTACGCCGGCTATGCCGACCGCGTTCTCGGCGAGAGCGGCATGAGCCGGCTCCTGGCCGACTTCGACGGCGCCGAGGCGGGCATGCGGGCGACCGGCCGGGCGATGTTCGAGCGCTGGGCCGAGCTTGCCGTCCCCGTCGCCGGATAGCCGCTTCCTGGCGCTCCGCTTCGCCGCTCAGGACGCGACCGATTTCGCGATGAGCGACGACCAGGTGCGCCGGTACATGGCGCTGCGCGACGGCGGGGCGAGCACGGCGGAGATCGCCGAGCAGCTCGGCGTCCCGAACGAGGTCGCCGCCGAGCTGGTGAAGGCCGACGCCGCGCAGGAGCTGGCCGGGCGGATCGCGGCGGGCGAGGAGCCGATGTACCCGCCGCCCCCGCCGGAGGACCGCGTCGCCGACTTCCGCCTGGGCTCGTCCCGGGTGCCGATGCTCGTGCTCGTCCTCGTGTTGCTCGGCGTGATCGTCTACGCCCTCGTCCGCTGAGCGGCGACGAAGCTGCGCACGAGCGCGCCGCTCTCGGCCAGCGCATCCCACAGCGGCGCGTGCCCGCCCGGCACGACCTCCACCCGGCATCTCCGCATCCCCGCCGCCGCCCACTCCGCGTCGGCCGCGGTGAGCATGTCCGACCGCTCGCCGCGCACGATGAGGACGGGGCAGACGATCTCCTTCAGCCCCGCGGCCGGCTCGGCCATCGCCTCGAGCGCCGCCGCGGCGGCATCGTGGCTGTAGCGAAAGCGGAGGCGGCCGTCCTGGTCGACGACCAGGTGCTCGGCCACGTCCTCCTCGATCAGCGCGCGCGGCGTGTGGTGCCGGCCGGCATACCCGGCCCACTCGGCGATGGCGGCGTCGGCGTTCGCGTAGATCTTGCTGCGCCGCTCGGCGGCGGCCAGCTCGCGCATCCGCTCGGGGGCGGGGCGGAGCGGCGGTTCCAGCAGCGCGAGCGCCGTCACCCGGGCGCCGTGGGCGGCGGTGTACTCGAGCGCGACCCGGCAGCCGAAGCCGTCGCCGACGAGCACCACCTGGCCGGCGCCGACCTCCTCCAGCACCTCGTCGAGGTCGGCCGCGTGCTGGGCGAGCGTATGCGGGCCCGACCAGGGCGCGCGGCCGTGGCCGCGCAGGTCGTAGGCGATCACCCGCCGCTCCCCGGTCATCATCCGCGCGACCCGCTCGAACCGGCGGGCGTGGCCGCGAACGCGGTGGAGGCACACCACCGGTGGCAGGTCCCCGGCCCCCCACACCAGGATGTGGAACCTGCTCACGCGGCCAGTTTAAGGATGTATTGACTTCCGGGCACCGCGCCCCGCGCCCGTCGCACCCACCGTCTAAGCTCTGGCTTCATGCCGGCGCTCCCTCCTGCGGTCAGCGGCGCCCTGGCCCAGCCGTGAGGGTTCTCATCCTCTCCGCCCCGGTTGGTGCCGGACACGATGCGGCTGCGCGCGGCGTGGCCGCCGAGCTGCGTGCGCGCGGCGCCGAGGTCGAGATCGACGACGGGCTGGCGCTGATCGGCCGCTTGGTGCACCGGCTGGTGGTGGACGGATACCACTGCCAGATCGAGTATGCACCGTGGTCGTGGCGCGTGCTGTACCGCGTCACCCGCTCCCGCCGCCTGATCCGGCTCGGCGGGGCGTTCCTGGCGCTGCAGGGCGGCCGCCGGCTGCGGGAGCGGATCGAGTCCGGCGGGTACGACGCCGTCGTGTCCGCCTACCCGGTGGTCTCGATGGTGCTCGCCCGCCTGCGCCGGGCGGGCAAGCTGCGCGTCCCCTGTTGCACGCTCGTCACCGACTTCGATCCGCATCCCGCCTGGGTGCACCCGGAGCTCGACGCGAACCTGGGCGTTGGCGGCGTCTGCACCGGGGGGATGCGCCCGGTGCGCCCGCCGGTGCCGGCACCGCCCGACGACCCCACTCTGCGCCCGCGCATGCGCGAGCGGCTCGGCCTGGAGCCGGGCGAGCGCGCCGTGCTGATCGTCGGTGGGGCCTGGGGCGTCGGGCACCTCCACGACGCGGCCCTGACGGTCGCGGCCGTGCCGGGGATGCGCCCGATCGTCGTCGCCGGGCACAACGACGGGCTGCGCCGGCGGATCGACACCGATCCCAAGCTCGACGCGGCCGTCGTCTTCGGGTTCACCGGGCTGATGGCCGGGCTGATGGCCGCGAGCGACGTCCTGATCGCAAACGCCGGCGGACTCACCTGTCTCGAGGCCTTCGCCGCCGGCCTGCCCGTGGTCATCTACGACCCGCTTCCTGGCCACGGCGAGGACAACGGCCGGCACATGGAGCAGGCCGGGATGGTTACGGCCGCCGCCCGCGAGGCCGACCTGCAGACGATGCTCGCCGACGGCGGCTTCTGGGCCGTCCGGGCACCCGAGACGGCCGGTAGGGCGCTCGCCCTCTTCGAGCGCCCGTGCACGGCCGAGCAGCTCGCCGCCCTGCGTCTCGTCGCCGGCCCGAACCGGGCGCTGGTGCGGGCGCGTCGCGTCGCCGTCGTCACCGCGGCGGTGATGGCGCTCGGCATGGCCGACAAGGCGGTCGACGCCGTCGCGGTGACGCATGTCCCCGCCCACCAGGGCGCCGTGGTGCAGCAGTGGGAAGGGCGCTAGCGGCCGTCGCCTGCGCGGCGGCCGCGGCCTACGCGTCGCCGGGGCTCGGGGCGGTCGGCCGGCTGCGCTATCCCGGCGTCGCGCGCCGGCTCGAGGGCCGCGGTTACGCGGTCGCCCTCACCTTCGACGACGGCCCCCACCCGGCGGGGACGCCGGCGGTGCTCGCCGAGCTCGAACGCCACGGCCTCGTCGCCACCTTCTACGTGGTGGCCGCCCAGGCGCGCCGCCACCCGGCGGAGCTGCGTGAGGTCGTCGCCGCCGGGCACGAGCTCGGCCTGCACGGCGGGCCGCACCTGCCGCATGCGCTCCTGCCGCCGCTCGTGCTCGAGCGGGTGCTCGAGGGCGCCAGGGCCGAGATCGAGGAGCTGGCCGGCGCCGAGGTGCGGAGCGTGCGCGCGCCATTTGGCGCGGCCAGCCTGGGCACCCTGCACTATGCCGCCAGGGCCGGGCTCCCGCTCGTCAGCTGGTCGCGCTGGGGCCGCGACTGGGAGCGGCGCGCGGCGCCGGATGCGATCGCCCGGCGCGTGGCCGGGGGCGTCGAGGCCGGTGACATCCTGCTCCTGCACGACTCGGACGCCTACTCGGCCCGGGGGTCGTGGCAGCGCACGGTCGCCGCGCTGCCCGAGATCGCGGGCCGTGTCCGCGCCGCGGGGCTGGAGACGTTGCCCGTGACCTAATGGGCGACGGCGCGCGAGCCGCCCTCGGCGGCCAGGCGCTGCTCCTCGGCCCGGTAGCTCGAGCGCACGAGCGGGCCGGCGAACACCGACCCGAAGCCCATCGCCTCGCCCTCGACGCGGTAGCGGCGGAACTGCTCCGGCGTCACCCAGCGGTCGAGCGGCAGGTGGCGCTCGGTGGGCTGCAGGTACTGGCCGATCGTGACCACGTCGACGCGATGGGCGCGCAGGTCGCGCATGACGCCGAGGATGTCGTCGTCGGACTCGCCCATGCCGACGATCATGCCGGACTTGGTCATCAGCGGCGGCCGGCCGGGCTGAATCTCGGCCCAGACGTCCTTGGCCCGGTCGAGCAGGTCGAGCGCCTTTTCGTAGTCGCCCTTCGGCCGCACCCGGCGGTACAGGTGCTCGGCCGTCTCGATGTTGTGATTGAAGACGTCGGGGGCCGCCTCGAGCACCGTCCGCAGCGCCCCGTCGCGGAAGCCGAGGAAGTCGGGCACGAGCACCTCGACGCCGCAGCCGGGGTTGGCCCGCCGGATCGCCCGGATGGTGGCGGCGAAGTGGCCGGCGCCGCGATCGGGCAGGTCGTCACGGTCGACCGACGTGACGACGACGTGACGCAGGCCCATCCGCTCGACGGCGCGGGCGACCCGCAGCGGCTCGAGCGGCTCGGGGGCCGACTCGGGCCGGCCGGAGGTGACCGCGCAGTAGCGGCAGGCGCGGGTGCAGACGTCGCCGAGGATCTGGAACGTGGCGGTGCCGCGACCCCAGCACTCGCCGATGTTGGGGCAGCGGGCCTCCTCGCACACCGTGTGCAGGCCGCCCTCGCGCATCAGACCGCGCAGCTCCGTGAAGCGGCCGTTGGGCGACGGTGCCTTCACCGTCATCCATTCCGGCCGGGCCTTCTGGAGCTCAGACCAGGGCATGATCCTCCGCCGGCACGGGCTCGAGCTCGAGGCCGAACGCCTCGCACAGCGCGTCGAGCAGCGGCCCGCGCACCTCATCCGGGGTGACCGGCCGCCCGGTCTCGGCCGCGATCGACGTGAAGTGCGCGTTGCCGAGGCCGCACGCGTCGAAGAGCTCGTAGACCCCCAGGTCGAGGTCGACGTTCACGGCCAGGCCGTGGCTCGTCACCCAGCGGGCGCAGCGAACGCCAATTGACGCGATCTTGCGGTCGTCGACCCAGACGCCGCTCTGGTGCGGCTCGTCCCGCCCGCTGCCCTCGATCCCGAACCCGGCCAGCGTGCGCACGATCGTCTGCTCGAGCCCGCGCACATGCCGGCGCAGGTCGCGGCCGCGATCGTTCAGGTCGATGATCGGGTAGCAGACCAGCTGGCCCGGGCCGTGATAGGTCGAGCGGCCGCCGCGCGGCACGTCGACGATCTCGATGCCGCGGGCCGCGTACTCGGCGTCGGCCAGCGGCAGCTCCGCCGCCCGCACCGCCCGCGAGCCCAGCGTGATGACGGGCTCGTGCTCGAGCAGGACGACCGTGTCGGGGATCGCCTGCTGCGAGCGGGCGGCAGCCAGCTCCTGCTGGAGCCGCAGCGCGTCGGCGTACGGGGTCAGCCCGTGCAGGTCGTAGAGGTAGGCGCCGGCCATCGCGCTAAAGGCCGAACGCGTTCTCGTCCCAGCTCTCCAGGTTCTGCTTCACCTGGGCCATGAACTGGGCCGCATATGCCCCGTCCACCAGGCGGTGGTCGTAGCTGAGGCACAGGAACATCATGTGGCGGATGGCGATGGCGTCGTTGCCGTGCTCGTCGGTGACGACGACCGGCCGCTTCACGATCGCCTCGACGTCGAGGATGGCGACCTGGCCCTCGGGGATGATCGGCGTGCCGATCAGCGCCCCGAACACGCCCGGGTTCGTGATCGTGAACGTGCCGCCGCTCATCTCGTCG
>Ga0075436_100001197_pt1 | contig 17624 bp, 15 predicted proteins | sample RhiMethybrSRZTD5_FD_75303 | JGI IMG/M metagenome (GOLD analysis project Ga0075436, IMG submission 75303) | Populus rhizosphere microbial communities from Tennessee, USA - Rhizosphere MetaG P. TD hybrid SRZTD5 | ecosystem: Host-associated > Plants > Roots > Rhizosphere > Soil | place: USA...
GACGTAGCTCTTGATCACCGTGCGCTGCCGCGGCTCGAACACGATCGTTTGCGCGAACGCACCCGAGGCCAGCAAGGCGGCGGACATGCCCGCAAGCAATATGCGCTTGATCATGATTTCTCTTCTCCCTGCTGTCGGACTTCCAACGTCCCTATTGGTTCAACCGTGCGCCGCGGCGGGTGTTCCCCGGCGAAGGAGGGAATTCGCGCGGCGAAATTGCGGCGTCGATGCAGAGGCGGGAACTTGTCGCGCGGCGAGCATGCCAACAAATTCCGACAAAGGGGTTCCGATAAACCGCGTCCGGCGCCCATGCACGCGTTCGCGAATGGGCCAGCTGCGTCATGGCTTTGTCGCGGCGCAGCGCAACCGCGTCTCCCGCAGTTGGAAGGCGGGCCGCAACCGACTAGGATGCGGTGACAAAACCGAACAAGAAGCGGCGACAAACGCAGCGATCAACTCATTTCAATGCTGGGCAAGGCCCACAGGGAGGGACAATGAGCATTCTCGGCAGCATCATGAGCGCGATTTTCGGCAGCAAGGCGCAAGCCGGCCAAGCCGGGCAGGCGGGCGCGCCGGCCGGCGGCGGCGTCGACGTGGCGGCGATCCTCGACAAGATGGCGGCGGAAAACTCGGAAAAGCTCGACTGGAAGAACTCCATCGTCGACCTGATGAAGCTCTTGAAGCTCGACTCGAGCCTCGGCGCCCGCAAGCAGCTCGCCAAGGACCTCAACTACACCGGCGACACCGGCGATTCCGCCTCGATGAATATCTGGCTGCACCAGCAGGTGATGCAGAAACTCGCCGCCAATGGCGGCAAGGTGCCGGCGGAGTTGCTGAAGCACTGACCCGTCATGGCTGGGCTTGTCCCGGCCATCTACGTCTTAGTGCTCTGAGAGGCTGTAAGTCGTGGATGCCCGCGACAAGCGCGGGCATGACGGATGAGAAGGGCGGCGCGCTTCCCAACCGGGAGGCGCGCCGTTTTCGCCGAACGCGGCTGCCGTTGCGCCTCGATCGATATTCGACTGATGTAGCACTTGACCTCAGGCCATGACGGCCTAGGTCGAGGGCGCGGGATGACCGAACGATTTTGCGTCTGACCACCTGTGGTGGGAGGCCCCGCGACGATCGCGCGTTTTCAGGGCAAGCGGGCGTGCTCGAACCTCGGGCAGCTCCGCTATTGCCGAACGCTCCATGCGGGCCGGCCGCTGCCCGAGAGCCGCGCGAGTGAAGCAAAGGGAGCACGCGATGAAACTCACTTCCGCACAGCTCGAGCGAACGCTCAGCCAACTCGAGGCCCAGGCCATTCCCGAAGCCCATCCGGTGGTGCCGCAGCTGACCAATTTGTTCGGCGAACACACGTTCTTCGTCGACAGCAGGGGGCTCAACATCGTCGAGCCGGATGAAACGACGCGGGCGGGCGTCCAATCGGCGAAGGTCGTCAACATCGCCAATTGGAGCGATCCGAACCTGACGCGCCTCGCGCCGCACGAGCCCGAATTGACCGAAATGGTCGTCATTCTCGGATCCAATTGATCGCGGCGCCCATTTTCGCGCGTCGGCGCGGGGCGGCTGTAAGTTTGGCCGTGAGCAAGGCAATAATGGCTCATGCGCCAAGCCCAGCACGCCCTCACCGTCGCGACCAAAGGCAAGGGCCTTGTTGAGATCACGCCGCAAGTGAAGCACTGGGTGGCGGCGCAAGGGATCGCCACCGGCTTGCTCACGCTCTACTGCCGCCACACCTCGGCCTCGCTCCTGATCCAGGAAAACGCCGATCCCGACGTGCAGAGGGATCTGCAAGATTTTTTCGATGCGATCGCCCCCGAAAGCGGAAAATACGTGCACGACACCGAGGGCCCGGACGACATGCCGGCCCACATCCGCACGGCGCTGACGCACACCTCGCTGTCCATTCCGGTACGCCCTGCCGACGAGCGACAGCGAGTGTCCGGCGGGGCAAAATCAAATAGTTCCGGCACGCTCGCGCTCGGCACCTGGCAGGGGATTTATCTATTCGAGCATCGCCGTGCCCCGCACCAACGCGAAGTGGTGCTGCATTTGATGGGTGAATAAGAGATGGGCTGGCGGCTCGACGGAGATCGAACCTTTCTCGGTGGTGTGACTTTTGTGCACTAGCGAAGCCCCGGCCCCAAACGCTAAGGTAGCGCCCGATTGGGGATGATGATGCGTCGCTTTTTCACGGCTCTATTGCTGCTGGCCTGGGCGGGGACGTTCGCGCCCGCCGCCGCGCAAGACGTGCGCAATCCCGAGCCGGTGAAAATCCCGACGCTGTTCGGCACCATCATCATCGGCACCTATTTCCCGCGCGAGGTGGTGAGCTTCTCGGAAAACCTCCCCGCCGGCTCCATCGTCATCAGCACCAGCCAGCGGCGGCTCTACTATTTGATGGGCAACGGCAAGGCGCTGCGCTACGCCATCGCCGTCGGCAAGGAAGGCTACGCCTGGGCGGGCACCAGCACGGTTTCGTCCAAGCGCGAATGGCCGAGCTGGACGCCGCCGGCCGACATGCGCAAGCGCAGGCCCGATCTTCCCGCCTTCATGCCCGGCGGCAAGGACAATCCGCTCGGCGCGCGCGCGCTTTACCTCGGCGACACACTCTACCGCATCCACGGCACCAACGAGCCCTGGTACATGGGCTCGGCGCAATCGTCGGGCTGCATCCGCATGACCAACGACGACGTGATCGACCTCTACGACCGCACCAGGATCGGCGCCACGGTGATCGTGCGGCGCTGATTTTCGGACGCCTTTCTCGTCATGCCCGGCACAGTGCGGGCATGACGATTAGGCACAGGCGCGCTATTCCTTGCTGCGCGTTCGGTCGCGCGAGTTGATTTCCAGGAGTTCGCGCAGCGTCCACGGCTTGCCGTCGGCGGCGCTCGCCATGTCGTCGATCAGCCAATTTCCGTCTTCCTGGATGAAGCCGTAGCGGATGATGTCGTCGTCCGGCGAGTTGCGGATCCAATTATCGAGCACGAGCCTGACGGTCACGGCCGCGGCCTTGCCGTCGATCTTGCTCGAAACGATCGAATAGGACTTCACGTCGGCGCCTTGCGAATTGGTGGCGAGGTCGAAATCGACGGCGCCCACTTCGTCGCCGTTCGGATTGGAAATGGCGTCGGCCTTGTCCCACAGCGCCGCGGTCGCTTTCGAAAAGAATTTGTGCCGCTCGGCCGGCTCGAGCCCGAACGCCATTTCTCGCTTGCTGGTGCCGTCGTAGATGGAATGCACGATGGCGACCGGGTCGCGCGTCTCGGCGGCGAGGGGCGCGGTGACGAAGAGAAGAAGCGTGGCACCGCAAAGAAAGAAAATCAGTCTTGTGATCAAGATTTTACTCCGCCGCCACGCTCCGCTTCTTCTTCGCACCGCGAGCTAGTATTCGACACTTAGTAGCAGCGAAACGAACCGCATAAACGTACAGTGGCGATGCATTTGGCGGAGAGTAATTTTTCTGAGGCTTTTTTTATTACGTGCAAGAGCCATCACCTAGCTACATATAGCTTCACAGTGCAAAAAAGTCGACGCGAGGACGGGGAATATAGTTCGAAATATCATCGTAATACGCAATTACGCTATCGTGAAAAACATCGAATGAATGTTTAATATCGTGCATGTCGTTCACAGCCGTGTGCGCCGCTTCTGCAGAAACGAGGTCACTGTTCTTAAGCGCTTGCTCAAGAAGATCCGAATGGCCCAAATTTACGTCGATCTTCATGTGATCGATAAAAGGTTGCATGAGATCACGCATGCCATAACCACTCGCGATTGCTAGCAAGTCATTTTCGGCATCGTCCATTTCGGCGGCCCTAGCCTCGATGAGTTGCAGGCAGCAAATCAAAGACAGTTCATGGCGGCGCCCGATGGATTCGAAATTTCGCACGAGCGATAGCGTGCCGACAGTCGGATGGGATTCTTCTAGATGCCTCGCAATCCGATCTATTTGGATCAGACTTTTCGCATATTCGATATAGTGATCCAACTCTTGCTCTGCATAATGCAAAATTACATCGCGAAAAACGGCGCTTCGTGAATTTTTCACGACTTCCATTAAAGCTTGAGGTAACAGCCGAACGTAATGATAAGTCTCCAGAAGCAGACCTATGAAAACTTCCTTGCGAAAACTTCTATTTCCCAATCCGATAAACAATTTATGTAGCCCGATTTGACGCCGCCACATTAGGGATGTTTTTTCAATCGCTCTCCTGAATAAATTGACGGAAATAGACGGTTGCGCGTGTCGTCTTTGGAGCAAGCCTGCATTGTCAAAAGCCGAAACGATATTAATGATGGTGTCTTCAGAGAGATCAGTCTTCAGGCTGATATCCGCGATTGAATGTCGCCCGTCAAAAAAACTCTTAAGTTGAAGAAATTTACTTCGATCACCTGATCGCTCGAGTGTAAAATATTCGTCTCCAACAACCAGGGTCGTTTCATTCGACAAAGGGTTGTCGATTAACGTGCAATGCCGAAGCCGAGGGCTGAAGTTAGCTGTAATCATGGGAGAGGGGCAGCGCGACGATTGCGCTGCCTGATTTCTACCCGCACATCAATACGACCGATGCCTTTCCCTGCATTCCTGGTCCGGCAGAACGTTTGATCGCGACCTTTAATTGTTCCGGACCAGAAATCAGTATGTGGCGATCGTCAGGAATGCGTGAGTCTTCGTCGGTAAGGCGATCTACTTCTTTGACATTTACTTTTACGCCCTTTGGAACTTGGACAGTGAATTCGGTGCCAGCCATTGCTACCTCCGATAATAACAAATCATAATACAACTAATCGATGAGAAAATCAAACTAAAAATTATAAATAATCACTCCGCCGCCACGCTCCGCTTCTTCTTCGCGCCGCGCGCGAGCGCGGGCTTGAGAAACTCGCCGGTATAACTCTTCTTCGCCGCCGCGATCTGCTCCGGCGTGCCCGCCGCAACGATCTCGCCGCCGGCGTCGCCGCCCTCGGGGCCGAGATCGATGATCCAGTCGGCGGTCTTGATCACGTCGAGATTGTGCTCGATCACCACCACCGTATTGCCGTTCTCCACGAGCTCATGCAGCACTTCGAGGAGCTTCGCCACGTCGTGGAAATGCAAGCCGGTGGTCGGCTCGTCCAAAATGTAGAGCGTGCGGCCGGTGGCGCGCTTCGATAATTCCTTGGCGAGCTTCACCCGCTGCGCTTCGCCGCCGGAGAGGGTGGTGGCCTGCTGGCCGATGTGGATGTAATCGAGGCCGACGCGGGCGAGTGTCTCCAGCACCTTGCGGATCGCTGGCACCGCCTGGAACAGCTCGGTGCCTTCTTCCACCGTCATGTCGAGCACGTCGGCGATCGACTTCTCCTTGAACGTCACTTCCAGCGTCTCGCGGTTGTAACGCTTGCCCTTGCAGACATCGCAGGTGACGTAGACATCCGGCAGAAAGTGCATCTCGATCTTGATCACGCCGTCGCCCTGGCAGGCCTCGCAGCGGCCGCCCTTGACGTTGAAACTGAAGCGGCCGGGTTCGTAGCCGCGCGCGCGCGACTCGGGCAGCCCCGCGAACCATTCGCGGATCGGCGTGAAGGCGCCGGTATAGGTGGCCGGGTTCGAGCGCGGCGTGCGGCCGATCGGCGATTGATCGATGTCGATGACTTTGTCGAGGTGCTCGAGCCCCTTGATCGCCTCGAACGGCGCCGGCGCGTCATGGGCGTCGTTCAGCCGCCGCGCCACCGCCTTGTAGAGCGTGTCGACGAGCAACGTCGACTTGCCGCCGCCCGAGACGCCGGTGATGCAGGTGAAGAGGCCGATGGGAATTTCGGCGTCGATGTTCTTCAAATTGTTGCCGCGGGCGCCGATGATTTTCAGCTGGCGGTTGGGGTTGGGCTTGCGCCGCTCGGGGATCGGCACTTCCATCTCGCCGGAGAGATACTTGCCGGTGATCGACTCCCGCGCCTTGATGATGTCTTCGGTGCCGCCCTTGGCGACGATCTTGCCGCCGTGGATGCCGGCGCCGGGGCCGATATCGACGAGGAAATCGGCGCTGCGGATCGCTTCCTCGTCGTGCTCGACCACGATCACCGTGTTGCCGAGATCGCGGAGCCGCTTCAGCGTCTCCAACAGCCGCGCATTGTCGCGCTGGTGGAGACCGATCGAGGGCTCGTCGAGCACGTACAACACGCCCGTCAGCCCCGAGCCGATTTGCGAAGCCAAGCGAATGCGCTGGCTCTCGCCGCCCGACAGCGTGCCGGAGGCGCGCGAAAGCGTGAGATAGTCGAGCCCGACATCGACGAGGAAGCTGAGGCGCTCGCGCACCTCTTTCAGCACGCGGGCGCCGATCTCGTTCTGCTTCGGCGTTAGCCGCTTCGGCAATTCCTCGAACCAGCTGCGCGCGTGGCGCACCGAGAGCTCCGCCACCTCGCCGATGTGCTTCTCGCCGATCTTCACGCATAACGCCTCGGGCTTGAGGCGATAGCCGTGGCAGGCCTTGCACGGGATCGAAGTGAAATATTTCTCGATGTCCTCGCGCGCCCAGTCGCTCTCGCTCTCGCGGAAGCGGCGCTCGAGATTGTTGATCACGCCCTCGAACGGCTTCTTCGTCTCGAAGGTGCGCATGCCGTCGTCGTAGATGAACTTCACGTCCTCGTCGCCGGAGCCGTAGAGGATGGTGTCGCGCGCCTTCTTCGGCAGCTCCTTCCACGGCGTGTTGAGCGAGAATTTGTATTTGCGCCCGAGCCCTTCCAGCGTCTGCGTGTAATAGGGCGAGGACGAGCGCGACCACGGCGCGATCGCGCCCTGGCGGAGCGTCTTCGCGGGATCGGGGATGACGAGCTCAGCGTCGATCTCCTGCTCGAGGCCGAGGCCGTCGCAGGCCGGGCAGGCGCCGTGCGGGCTGTTGAAGGAGAACAGCCGCGGCTCGATTTCCTCGATGGTGAAGCCGGAAACCGGGCAGGCGAATTTCTGCGAGAAGAGGATACGTTTGAGGGCGCCGCCCTTTTCCTTTTCGTCGGCCAATTCCACGAACGCCAAACCGTCGGCGAGCGCCAGCGCCGTCTCGAAGGAATCCGCGAGCCGCGTCTTGATGTCGGCGCGCACGACGAGGCGATCGACCACCACGTCGATGTCGTGCTTGAGCTTCTTGTCGAGGGTGGGGGCTTCCGCGATCTCGTAGAACTTGCCGTCGATCTTCACCCGCTGGAAGCCGCGCTTGAGGAATTCGGCGAGATCCTTGCGGTATTCGCCCTTGCGCCCGCGCACCACCGGCGCCAGCAGATAAATTCGCGTGCCTGCGGGGAGCGCCATCACCCGGTCGACCATTTGTGAGACGGTCTGGCTTTCGATCGGCAGACCCGTGGCCGGCGAATAGGGCACGCCGATCCGCGCCCACAACAGGCGCATGTAGTCGTAAATCTCGGTAACGGTGCCGACGGTGGAGCGCGGATTGCGCGAGGTGGTCTTCTGCTCGATCGAGATCGCCGGCGACAGACCCTCGATGCGGTCGACGTCGGGCTTTTGCATCATCTCCAGGAATTGGCGGGCATAGGCCGACAGGCTCTCGACGTAGCGGCGCTGGCCCTCGGCGTAGATGGTGTCGAAGGCGAGCGACGACTTGCCGGAGCCCGAAAGCCCGGTGAACACCACCAGCTCGTCGCGCGGGATGTCGAGGTCGACGCTTTTCAAATTGTGCTCGCGCGCGCCGCGAATCGAGATGATGCTGCGGTCGGCGGCTTTGGGGTCTCGTCGGCTCATCGATCTGCGGGTTCAACCTGTCCGGGGAGAACCGAACGTAGTGAGAAGGGCCGCTTTTTGCCACCTCTAAACGAGGGATTTCCCGCCGAAAATCGCCGCCTAACCGCCCGCTTTCTGCAGCCAGAATTGATACATGCCGATGAAGGCGCGCGGATTTTCCTGCTCGAAGCGGTCCCACCGGGCGAGATCGGTCATCGCCGGATCGTCGGGAAATTGCTGCCGGTAGCCCTGCAGGATGTGCGCGGCCTGGTCGAAGCCGAGGAATTGCAGATCGTTGTCGGCGAGGAAGCGCGCGATCTGCGGCAGGCGCAGGCGGTGCTCCTGCACGTGGAAGAGGAGGTCGCGCAAATCGCTCATCGAGTAGAAGTCGGCGAGCAGCATGATGTTCTTGGGCGCACTTTCCGCCGGCAGCCGCTCGAATTCCTCGCGGCAGCGGCGGATGTCCTCGGCCGTGGGCTTATAGCCCATCTCGGCGACGAAGCGCTGGGCGGCGACGATGTCCTCGCGCGCTCTTTCGCTGTAGAGCCCGACATTCATGAATCCATTCGGCGCGAGCATCGCCACGAGCGTGCGCCAGCCGGCGAACGGATCGGCGAGGTGGTGCAGCACGCCGGAGGCGTAGATCACCTCGAAGCGGCGCCCGAGCGTGCCGATCTCGACGATGTCGGCCTGGCCGTATTCGATGTTTTTCACCCGCAACTCGTCCGACTTGCGCTTGGCGTAGGAAAGCGCGGCGCGGCTGAGATCGACCGCGAGCACGCGCGCCTCGGGAAACTGCCGGGCGATTTCGATCGCCTGCCGGCCGGTGCCGGCGCCGGCGATCAAAATATCGATCGCTCCGCTTTTTCCGAGCGCAGCGACCGGCGCGAGCGGAAACAGCTGGCGCAGATATTCGCCGATCGGAGAGGGTTCGCCCCAGGCTTCCATGGTCTCGACCCAGCGCGGATAAGGATTTTCCTCGTATTGCGCCTGCACCAGACGGGAGACGCGATCTTCGATCGGCGTGAGCTGCGGGATCGATGGCGCGAGCGCGCGCTCTTGCAGCGGCTCGCGCAGCTGTTGCGAGAGCAGCCGGCCGATCGCCGCGGGCCATTTGCGCGCGAGCAGCTTCTCAGCCCCCGGCACGCCTACAAGCGGAAAATAGGCGGCGGCCGCGGCGAGCAAGACCGGCGTGACGTCGGCGCCGCTCGAAAGCGCCGCGGCGAGGTCGTCGCGCGCTTGCCCGGCTTGCGCGCGTTCCTTCTCGGTGGCCGAGAAAACATATTCGGCGATGAAGCACTGGGTCGCGAGGCCGGCGTAGAACGCGAGCACATCCTCGCCGACCGCTTCCGGCCGCGCCATGCGATCGAGCATCGTCGCGCGCGCGGCGCAAACGAATTTTTCCAGCGCCCGGCTGCCGCCGGGCGTCGTCTCGAGCAAGACATGCAGCAGCGGATTCTTGGCGACCGCGGCCATTCCCTCGCGGCCGAATAATTCCGCCTCCGGCAACCGATTGGGCCAGGCGGCGCCCGCGCGCGCGATGCATGGTCCGATCACCGGATCGAGTTCGAGCGCCTGGCTCGCCAGGGCCATGACTTCGTTCGGCCTGAGCCAGCGCTCCCGGATCGCGCGCGCGAGTGCCGATGCGAGGCCGTCGATCGGTTTCGTCAACTGGCCGGCGCGCGAACAGTAGCGGGCGGCGTCTACGAACAGGCTCTTGCTCTCGTCGGTTACGCTGCCGGCGAGCGCCCGGACGCTCAGCACGAGCGCTTCCGCCGCATGGCCTTTTTCGAACAGCAGGCGCGAAAGACTGTTCAGCGCCGGCACGAGGCCGGGCTTGATCGCAAGCGCGCGCTTGTATTCGGCCTCCGCTTCGTCGAGTTGCCCGAGCCGCACCAGCGCGTCGGCGAGATTGCAATGCCCCTCGGCGACTTGCGGCGCGATGCGGATCGCCTGGCGATAGGCGTCCGCCGCCTCGTCGAATTTCGCGAGCGCCACCAGCGCCCCGGCGAGGTTGAAATAGGCCGCGGCATAGTCGCCGTTGAGCGCCACGGCGCGGCGGTAATGAACCGCGGCTTCCTCGAAGTGCTGTAATGCGTGATGGGCCGTGCCCAGATTAAAGTAATAGCCGGCATTATTGCGCTCGAACTTGATCGCCTTGCCGATCAGCACGATGGCGTCCTCGTGCCGCCGCCAACGATGGGTGATGACGCCGAGATTGTGCAGCGCCTGCGCATTGTTCGGCTCGATGGACAGGACTTGCTGGTAAAGCGCCGCGGCTGCGGCGAATTCGCCCGCCTGGTGTTGGGCGACGGCCTTCGACAAGAGATCCGCGACGGTGCTGGGACGATTCATGGCGGCCTGGTCAAATTCCGGCGGATGATCCGCAAGCCGGACTTATAGCCAATTTTCCGCGCCCTGGCCGGACCGGCGCGGAACTTCAATGAGCGCAAAGTGTTGAAAAGAGCGAAGAAATGAGGGCTCCATGGCCGCGCGCGCCGCTCGGTTCGGGAACGTCGGACGGCCGAGGCGTTCCCCTCGCTCGCGCCCGCAGGCGGCGTAGGAGAACGTCATGCTCGACCGCCTGAAGACCTATCGCGCCAAGCGCGATTTCACCCGTACCGCGGAGCCCGCCGGCAAGCGGCAAAAATCGGGCCGCAAGCTTTCCTATATCATCCAGAAACACGCGGCGCGGCGGCTGCACTACGACTTCCGCCTTGAATGGAACGGCGCGCTGATGAGCTGGGCGGTGCCGAAAGGCCCGAGCGAAAATTTGGGCGACAAGCGGCTCGCCGTCCATGTCGAGGATCATCCGCTCGAGTACGGCAGCTTCGAGGGGACGATCCCCAAGGGCGAGTACGGCGGCGGCACGGTGTTGCTGTGGGACCGCGGCAGCTGGGAGCCGCATGGCGACGTCGACGAGGGTATGGCAAAGGGCAAGCTCGGTTTCACGCTGCACGGTAAGCGGCTGAAGGGCGACTGGGCGCTCGTCCGCCTGCGCGGCGGCGGCAAGAAAGGCAATGGGCGCGACAATTGGCTGTTGATCAAGGAGCGGGACGCGGAGGCGAAACCCGGCGGCACGCCCGTCGTCGAGCGCGAGACCAGCAGCGTGAAAAGCGGGCGCGAAATGGAAGAGATCGCGGCGGCAAAGAAAGTTTGGCACTCCGATCGCGGCAAAAACGTGCCAGAATCGGCGGCGAGGCCGAAGGCTCAAAAAAAAAGACCGGCGCAAGGCTCCCGGCCTTCGTCCCGCCGCAGCTCGCAACCCTCGTCGATGCGGCGCCGCCGGGCGAAGGCTGGCTCCACGAGATAAAATACGACGGCTACCGCGCGATCGTATCGATCGCCGGCGGCAACGTCGTCATCCGCACCCGCAACGGCCTCGACTGGACCGAGCGGTTTCAACCGCTGGTCGGGCCGCTGGCGAAGCTGCCGTGCGGTTCCGCGCTGCTCGACGGCGAGATTGCGGTCGCGGATGAAAACGGTCACACCGATTTCGGCGCGCTGCAGGATGCACTGTCGCAAGGCGGCGCCAATTTCGGTTTCTACATTTTCGATCTTCTGCATCTTGACGGCGCGGACCTGCGCAAGCAGCCGCTTGTCGAGCGCAAGCGCAAGCTGAAGGCGCTGCTCAAGGGCGTCAAAAACCCGCTGTCCTTTTCCGACCATATCGAGGAGGAAGGCGAAAAAGTTTTCGCCCGCGCCTGCGACCTGAAGCTCGAAGGGATCATTTCCAAGCGTATGGATGATCCCTATGTGTCCGGCCGCACGAAAAGCTGGCTCAAGACCAAATGCGGCCAAGAGCAGGAATTCGTCATCATCGGCTGGCGCCCGTCGGACAAGGCGGGGCGGCCGTTCCGCTCGATCTTGCTTGCCGTGCATGAAAAGGGCGCCTTGCGCTATGCCGGCCGCGTCGGCACCGGCTATACCGGCGCGCGGTTGGACGCGCTTTCCGCCGCGTTTAAGAAGCACGCGCGCAAGAACGCGCCGGTGAACGACGTTCCGCGCGCGATTGCGCGCCACGCGCGTTTCCTCGATCCGGTGCTGGTGGCCGAGATCGCCTTTCGCGGCTGGACGCGCGACGGCCGGATCCGCCAGGGCAGCTTCAAGGGATTGCGCGGCGACAAGCCCGCGCGCGAGATCATCCGGGAGAAAGCCATGCCGAAAGCGAGCACCGGCCAGAAAAGTAACGAAAAGGAGGAAATCGAGGGCGTCCGCCTCACCCATCCTGACCGCGTGTTATTTTCGGACGAGGGCATCACCAAGCGCGACCTCGTCGACTATTACCTCGAGATCGCCGATCTGATGCTGCCGCACATCGCCGGCCGGCCGCTCGCCCTCGTGCGTTGCCCGCGCGGCAGCGATCAGAAGTGCTTCTTCCAGAAGCACGCCTCGCCCGGCTGGCCCGACCTCTTCAAGAGGGTCCGCATCAAGGAAAAATCCGGCACCGACGATTATCTCTATATCGACGACACGGCGGGCCTGGTCGCCGCGGCGCAAATGGACATTCTCGAACTTCATATCTGGGGCTGTCACGTCGACAAGGTCGAGCAACCCGACCGGCTGGTTTTCGATTTCGATCCTGGCGAGGGCGTCGCCTTCGGCGCGGTGAAGGAGGGCGCGCGCGAATTGCGCGGCCGCTTGCAGGCGCTCGGGCTGGAGTCGTTTCCGTTGGCGACCGGCGGCAAGGGTATCCACGTCGTGGTGCCGCTGGCGCGCAAGCATTCTTGGAACGAGCACCGCGCCTTTGCCGAAGCGATGGCGCGCCTGATGGCCGAGGACAGCCCCGCGCGCTACGTCGCCAACATGGCCAAGGCCAAGCGGCGCGGCAAAATCTACGTGGATTTCATGCGCAACCAGCGCGGCGCGACCGCGATCGCGCCCTATTCGACGCGCGCGCGCAAGGGCGCCCATGTCGCGCTGCCGCTCACGTGGAATGCGCTGTCGCGGCTTGCGGACGCGCATCCGGCGGACGTGAATGACGCCGCCAGGCTCGCGCGCGCCGGCGATCCGTGGAAGGGCTACGCGAAATTGCGACAGGCGCTGCCACTGTCGAAATTAAAGATCAAATAGGTTGTCGAGTCCTATACGCGCTTCTGCACCCAGAATTTGTACATGTGCGCGAACACGAAGGGATATTTCTGCTCGAAGGCGTGCCAGTGATCGAGATTGCTCTTGGCCTTGTCGTGCGGAAATTCCTCGCCGTACTTCTTGAGGAAGCTCTCGTCGATGTCCCAGCCGATGAATTCGAGATCATGGTCGGCGAGGAAGCGCTTGATTTGCGGCAGCGTCAGCCGCAGCTCGTGCTCGTGGAACAAAAGGTCGCGGCAATCGCTCAGACTGTAGAAATCCGGCGATAGCGTCGCCAGCCGGATCGGCGCGTCGTCGGGCAGCGCCAGAATATCCTCGCGGCAGCGGCGGATCTCGTCGGCGCTCTTGCCGTAACCGCGCTCGGCGATGAACTTCCACGCCGCCGACACTTCCCGGCGGGCGACCTCGCTGTAAAGCCCGACATGCATGAAGCCGCCGGGCCGCAGGATCGATACCAGCCCTTGCCAGGCGGCGAGCGGGTCGGCCATGTGATGCATCACGCCGGTGGTGCTGATGGCGTCGAATTTTCGGCCGATCGAGGGAAGCTTCAGAATATCGGCTTGGGCGAATTCGATGTTGTGCAAGCCGAGCATGTCGCTCATGCGCTTGGCATAGCCGAGACTGGCGCGGCTGAGGTCGACCGCGAGCACCCGCACGCCCCGGAAGATTTGCGCCATGCCGACGACCAGTTGGCCGGTGCCGCAGCCCGCGACCAGGAGATCGGTGTTCGCCTTGCCGAACGGCTTGAAGGCGGCATGCGGAAATTTCAGGCGCAGAAAGTCCTCGATCTTCATTTTCTCCGACGGCGAGGACGTGATCACCCAGCGCGGATAGGGGTTTTCCTCGTACTGGCTCTGTACTTTGAGCGAAACCACATCATCGATCTCGGTGAGGCGCGGCAGGCGCTCGCGCAATTGCCGCTCCTTCACCGGCTCCTGCACCTGCTGGATGAGCAGGGCCTGAAAGGTCGGCGGCCACGGCTTTTGCAACAGCGCCTCGGCGGCGGGCAGCGCGTTGAGCGGAACATAGGCGGCGAGCGCCGCCAGCAGATGAACGGGCACGGCCGTCCCCGCCGCAAGCGCGGAGGTAACCCGGTCGCGCAAGGCGGTTGCAAACTCTCTTTCGGGCGCGGTTTGCGAGAAGACGTATTCATTGATAAAGCACTGGCGCGCGAGCGCGCAATAAAGCGCAAGCACGGGCGGCGAGGGCGCCTCACCCGCCTGCTTGACCGCGCGCTCCAGGATGGCGGCGCGCACCGCGGTAAGGAATTGCTCGATTTCCGCGTCGCGCAACCGCGAGGAGCCGAGGAAGAAGAGCAGGAAGGAATCCTTGGCGATTTCCGCCATTCCCTCGTTGGCGAACAGCTCGGCGGCGGGCAGACGCTCGGGCCAGGTCTTTTTCGCCTGCTCGATCAGCCGCCGGATGGCCGGGTTTCGCTTGATGATTTCGGCGGCATGGCCCCGCTCCGCGAGCGCAAACAGCGTCTGCGCCAGGCTATTGAACGCTTCCGCGAAATTGGCCTTGAGCGCGAGCGCGCGCTGGAAATGGCCGAGCGCCTCAATGGCTTTGCCTTGCGCCACCAGCACCAAGGCCAATCCGTGCTCGGCCTCGGCGAGGCCGGGCTCGGCGGCAAGCGCGGCGAGAAAATTTTGCTCGGCGAGGCGCAACTGTCCCGATTGGTATTGCTGAACCGCCTTCGCCAACAGCTCGGAAGCCGATGCGGGCTGTTTTGCTGCGTTCGATTTTTGCGTCATGCGGTTACGCTCACTGCGGCACCATCTAGCGCGCGTTGGCGAGCTTGGCCAATTCGGCGGCGGTCGCGTTTTTTTGGCGAGGATTCATTAGCGCGATCAGGGTGCTAGTCGCCGGCGGCGGTCTGGAAAGTTAACAACAGGCACTCAAAATCCTAGGAACATTCGTCGAACATCCGTCCGCCCTCAGGCTTAATCCAATTCCACAATTTGCAACTATGTTTTGTAGAAACCCGCTTGCCCGTTGTGTTCAAACCGGCTAGAACATATAGTGAACATCGAAAGAGGTTTATCTCAGTACCATTTTGAAGCCCTTGTGGAAAAGTTGTTAACGCCGGACGCGCCGCGGCGTGAAAAGCCTAGGCTCAAACTGGCGGCCGCGAGCCGGATCAACGTCGCGAAAACGGAGGCAGTGATGGCGGGTAGCGTCAACAAGGTGATTTTGGTCGGCAATCTCGGCGCCGACCCTGAAATTCGCCGCACCAGCGACGGCAGGCCGGTGGCGAATTTGCGCGTGGCGACCTCCGAGTCGTGGAAGGACAAGGCGACCGGCGAGCGCCGCGAGAAGACCGAATGGCACCGCGTGGTAATCTTCAGTGAAGGGCTCTGCCGGATTGCCGAGCAGTACTTGAAGAAAGGCGCCAAGGTCTACCTCGAAGGCCAGCTGCAGACCCGCAAATGGCAGGACAAGGAAGGCCAGGACCGTTATTCGACCGAGGTCGTGCTGCAAGGGTTCAATTCGCAACTGACCATGCTTGACAGTCGCGGCGGGGGCGGCGGTGGCGCGCTTGAGGACGCGGGCGGCGAGTTCGGCTCCTCCGGTCCGATGCGGGAGCGTCGTCCCGCGGCCGTCGGCGCCGGCGGTAAGCGCGGCGACATGGACGATGAGATTCCGTTCTGATTTCGTATCGCCGGCGCGAAGGAATCGGATGCGGTGTCCGCAGTGAAGCGGCGCGCGCTCCGGTCCGCGGCCGCCGTTTGATGCGATTTCCGTTCTTGCGCCTGGCCGGCTTGCGCTAAGGTCCCGCCCGTCATGCGGGTTCTCGTCGTCGGCGCTTATGGTTTCATCGGCTCGGCCGTGGTCGCGCGACTCGTCGCCGACGGCCACGAGGTGGTGGGCGCGGGGCGCCGCATCAAGGCGGCGCGCGCGCGCCGTCCCGACCTGCGCTGGATCAAGATCGACCTCGCGCGCGCCCGCAAGCCCGAGCACTGGGCCGGGCATCTCGCCGGCATCGACGCGGTGGTGAACTGCGCCGGCGTATTGCAGGACGCACCCGCCGATTCCACGCACAAGGTCCACGTCGAAGGCGCCGGCGCCTTATTCGCCGCCTGCGCGCGCGCGGGCGTGCGCCGCGTGGTCCTGATCTCGGCGGTGGGCGTCGGCTCCGACGAAAGCACGCGCTTCGCGCGCACCAAATATGCCGCCGAGGAGGCGCTGAAGGGAGAGGACCTCGATTGGGTGATCTTGCGGCCCTCGCTGGTGATCGGACGCTCGGTCTATGGCGGCATGGCGCTGGTGCGGGCGCTCGCCGCCATCCCCTTCGTGCTGCCGCTGGCGCGCGAAAGCGCGACTTTCCAGCCGGTGCAGGTGGGCGAAGTCGCCGCCGCCGTGAGCTTCTTTCTGCGCCCCGATGCTCCGCTCCGCCGCACGGTCGAGATCGCCGGGCCCCAGCGGCTGACGCTCGCGCAAATCGTCACGAGCTATCGCCGCTGGCTCGGCCTGCCGGCGGCGGCGCTTGTTCGCCTGCCGTTGATCGCCGCCTCACTCACATCCCGGCTCGGCGATGCGGTGAGCCTGCTCGGCTGGCGGCCGCCCTTGCGCACCACCGCGCTCAAGCAGCTCTCGCGCGCGCTCGCGCGCGACCCCGCCGAATGGACGGGCATCACCGGGATCGCGCCGGTGCGGCTCGAGACCGCGCTCGCCCTCGAGCCCGCTTCGGTGCAGGATCGCTGGTTCGCCCGGCTTTATCTGTTGAAGCCGATCGTCATCGCTGTGTTGTCGCTGTTCTGGATCGTGAGCGGCGTCATCGGCCTCGGACCCGCGCGCGCGCCGCTCGCCGATCTTTCGGTCGAGATCGGATTCGGCGATTGGTCCGAATTCGCCGCGATCGCCTCGGGCCTCGTTCAGCTTCTCCTCGGAATCGGCATCGCCATTCGCGCCACCGCGCGCGCGGCGCTGCTCGCGAGCCTTCCTGTCGCCGTCCTCTATATCGTCGCCGGCGGCCTGATGCGGATTGGCCTGTGGCTCGATCCGCTCGGGGCGCTGATCAAAATTTTTCCGATCATCGTGCTCACGATCGTGGCGCTCGCGATCCTCGACGATCGATGAACGATTATCTCCTCCTGAAATTTCTACACCTGATCGGAACCGCGGTTCTCTTCGGCACCGGGGCGGGGATCGCGTTCTTTCTTTTGCTCGCGCACCGAACGAAGAAAGCCGCGATCGTCGCCGCGGTCGCGCGCATCGTGGTCATCGCCGATTTCCTGTTCACGGCGACCGCGGTCGTGGTGCAGCCGGTGACCGGCGTTCTACTCGCCGTCGAGATCGGCTTTTCGCTCCGCGAAGGCTGGATCGTGCTCTCGATCCTGCTCTATCTGTTGGTCGGCGCTTTGTGGATTCCGGTCGTATTCGTGCAGATCCGGATGCGCGACCTCGCGGCGGCGGCGGCAGAGCAGGGCGGCGTGCTGCCGGCGGAATACCACCGCTTGTTCCGGCTTTGGTTTGCCTTCGGCTTTCCGGCCTTCGGCGCGGTGCTTGCGATCATCTGGCTGATGATCGCCAAGCCCGCGCTGTTCTGAGCGCGCGCCATTCTCCCCTCCGGCGCGACCGAAGGGCAAACCGACGCTCAAGAAACAGGCTGGTTTGGCCTATTTAATCGGCTGCCGGACGCAACGTTCGCAAGGCGGCGGTGGAGAGCAGCAATATCAGCGAAATCAGCAAATAAGCCGTTGTCGCGCGCGCCGAATCCAATTCGCTCCATAAGCCCAGAACCCAAAATGCGGCCAAGGCCGCGAACACAAACATCCTCGTCGAAATCATCGTCACTCGCTCCACGTTAGCCCGCTAG